>Ga0334722_10000065_pt1 | contig 153558 bp, 168 predicted proteins | sample C3_bottom_MG_FD_207210 | JGI IMG/M metagenome (GOLD analysis project Ga0334722, IMG submission 207210) | Sediment microbial communities from Yellowstone Lake, YNP, Wyoming, USA - C3_bottom | ecosystem: Environmental > Aquatic > Freshwater > Lake > Sediment | place: USA: Wyoming | collected... | reverse complement strand
GCGCGAAAGGTTTTATCGTTGGGGGATTTGGCCGTATATGTGGCTGTTCATCACGGGCCAGGGCTGGCTCATAGTGCTGATCGCCGTGGTCATCCTCCTCATATGGGGCCCCTCCAAGCTCCCCGCCCTGGCCAGGGGCCTCGGGCAGGCCCTGCACGAGTTCAGAAGGGCCTCCCAAGGCCCAGCCACAAGCGAGGACGAGGAGTACGAGAAGCTGCTGGAGGTGGCCAAGAACCTAGGCATAAACACCGAGGGCAAAACCAAGGAGCAGATGCTGGAGGAAGTAAACCGCAAGGTCGCGGAGATGAACAAAAAGATAGCGCTAGGCTGACTTCCTAATTCCAACCAGCTCCTTCAAGGCCTTGGCGACAGGCGCAAGCCGCCGGTTCCTCTCGGCCAGATCGTCCAACACGTGCGCCGCCATCGAGTAGAGACCGGCCTCTAGATAGGTCCTCAGCTCGCTCCACAGGGAGTCCGCGGAGCCCGTGGCTAGATACCTGGCGAGCGGTGGATCCCACTCGAGTCTCAGATCCTCGTCGAAAATAACCTCGCCCCACTCCGCCGGCGGCTCCAGCTCCTCCCTGAAGTTGACGTTGTGGAGTTCCCTCCGCGAGATGCCGTGCCTCGCTGCGCTGAGATACATCGCCGTCCGCGACAGTCTGAAGACGTCGTCGAGCCTCCCGCCCCTTCTCGACAGCGCGTCTGCCATGCGCCTCAGCTCGCCGGCTTCCGCCTTAAATATATGGGATTCCACCAAGCCGTTCGGGGCCACCAAGACGGCGGTGCCCGGCGCCCTCAGCAGCTCGCCGAAGACCCTGCCCGTTATGTACGGCACGTCGCACGGCGCAAATAGGAGCACGTCGTCGAATCTAGACGCGGCCGAGACCACGGCAGCCAAAGGCCCTGAAAAGCCGGGGCTGTCCTCAACCGCCGGATACCCCGGAAGCACGTTCCTGCCGGGAGCCACGTAGATCCCGTCGACCAGCCCGCGGGCGGCCTCCGCCACGGCCTCTATCATGGGCCTCCCGCCGACTGGATACGTGCATTTATCCACCCGGGGCTCTCCAGGCCTTTGGAACCTCCGCGACTGCCCGCCCGCGAATATTATGAGCTTGGCCACGGCCTAGATAGATCCTTTAATACCGTCTCCGCGGCGTTGATGCCGGGAACTCCGGTTATCTGCCCGCCGGGCCACGTGCCGGCGCCGCCTAGATAGAGCCCCCTTATCGGCGTCCTGTACCCCCATCCGCAGACAGGTCTGCAGAGCAGGAAGTCGCGGGTCAGAGGGAGGTGGTTGACGTAGGGCCCTCTGGCGTTGAACACCGTCTGGTAGTCCGCCGGGGTCCACACCTCGAAGGCCTTGATCCGCCCTACATTCTCCACGTACGTCTCAAGCATTTCCAGATCGGGGGCGCCTACCGCCGAGACCACGTTGCCCTCCACGACGACCTCGCCGAAGGGTAGCTGCAGTATCGAGTCCCGATAGGGGGCGAGCCCCCCTCTCAGCTTGACCGGCTCCGTCAATACCGCGTTGAGCCTATAGGTGCTGGCGGCGGCCGAGACGCCCTCGAGCCTCCTCCTCACCTCGTCGGCCACGCCGTCGACCAGCTCCAGCAGGGTGTGTATGGGGCTGGCGGTGGATATCACAGCCCTCGCCTCGACGACCTTGCCCGTGTCGAGCTCGACGCCCCTCACGCCCCCTCCCTCGACCGCTATCCTCTTGACGCCGACGCCGAGAACCACGTCGACGCCGGCACCCAGGGCCCTCCGATGGAGGGCCTTGGCCAAAGCCTGTATGCCCCTCTCGCCCCTCCACACGGGCCGCCCCCACCCCTCGGGCGGGTTGAAGTACGCCAGCAGATAGGCCGGCCCGTCCCATAGATGCTCGTAGAGGAACATGGGCCAGAACTCCCTGGGGAGATATTGGGACAAGACGTCGCGGGCGGTCCTCCCGAAGAGATCTCGGGCGTCTGGATCCTCCGCGAGGCGCTCCTCGGTAGGCGGCCCGTCGAAGAAGTACCTACGGGCCGCCTTGTTCAACGCGACCAGCTTCTCCCAGAACGCCGCTATCTCGTCGCCGAGCCCCCACTGCCTGAATTCCTCAACCCTCCTGGCCGGATCGAGCCACCACCTGACGTAACGTCCATCCAACTCATATACGGCCGCGGGGTCCGGCACGTCTATCGCCAAGTCGACGCCGATGCGCGCCAGCACCTCGCGGGGCATCACGCCGACCACGTAGGCCCCGACGCCGACCTCGACGCCGCCGAGCGCGCGGAAGCCCGCCATGCCGCCCGGCCACAGCACCCTGTCGAAAACGGCCACCTTCAGCCCGGCCTCGGCAAGCCTTATGGCGGCTACGAGCCCGTTGTGCCCGGCCCCGATGACAACCGCGTCGGCCACTAGATAGGCTTGGTGAGGAGATTAATACCTTGATACACGAAGAACGCGCCGAAGGCCGCCAACGTGGTCGCCGAGAACACCTTTATGGCGAGCCAAGTCCCTCTGCTGTTGAGCCTCCAGCCGGCCCTAACGGCGGCGGGGAAAGACACTATCCAGGTGGAGATAGCCGCGAATAGGCCCAGGGCCCAGTAGATGCCGAAGGAGCTTATTGAGCTGAGGCCCACCGTCAGCCACCACCCCAGCTGGTACGGGTTCACCAGGCCTAGGGAAAGCCCGAGGAGATAGCCCTTCACGGCCCTCTCGGCCGCCCTGCCCCCTCCCCCCTCAGGGGGGCGGGAGACGGCTATCCTATACGCTATGTATAGAAGGAAGAGGGATCCGGCGAAATATATAATCGCCGTATATCTGGAGCCGACGGCCGCGAGGACCTCCTGGTAGAAGGCCAGGGTGATCAACATGAAGATGAAGTCCGCGGTCATGGCGCCGGCCCCCACCGCCGTCCCGTGTTTGAGGCTCCTCAAGGCCCAGGACGCTATGAGGGCGTTCATAGGCCCCGGAGGCACGGCCAGGCTGTAGCCCAAGGCCATCCCCGCCGCCATCTGCGCCAGGGCCTGGCTCATAGCTCAACGACCTCCGCCTCCAGCCTCGCCGTATCCAACAACGCGGCGGTCCTCCTCCCGGTCAGATAGCCGCAGAGCTCGCCGGGGTTTACCACCAGCGTAGGCCCGACGCGCCTCACGTCGACCCTATGGGTATGGCCGTACACCACGACATCGAACATGCCCGATCTGACCATGGCCTCGGTCAGCAGATCGGAGGTGCCGTGGTATACGCCTATCCTCCTCCCGCCGGCCTCGACGGACCCGGCGTATCCCAAGATCTCGACTCCGAACTGCGAGGCCACCCTCTGGAAGTAGAGCAGCTCGCCCTCGTTGTTGCCCCACACGCCGACGATCCTCACGCCGTCGCCCAACGCCTCCCTCAAGGCCTTGGCGCTGAAGGGCGCGACCCAATCCCCGGCGTGTACGACCAACTCCACGCCCCTCTCTCTGAACAACGCCGCGGCGCGCTTGATGGCGTCGATATTGTCGTGGCTGTCGGAAAGTATACCGACCAACATACCTTGGAGAAATCCCGTATTTATATCGCTATGAAGGCCCGCGCATCGTGTAGAGGTCGACATAGCGCGCCAGAATATTTATAGTGGCCCTCGTTAGGCCATGGACTCCAAGGTCGCCGAGTGGCGTAAGTTGATCAAGAGCCTTCGCGACGCCGGCATAGAGCCCTACCCGCACAGCTTCAAGGTCACCCACACCGTGAGGGCCTTGAACGAGCTCAGGAGGCAAGCCCTCCTCGATCCCTGGGTTGGGGCCTCCATCACGACGGCCGGCAGGGCGACCGACGTGCGGCGGCATCCCAACGTGGTCTTCATCGACCTCTACGAGGACGGGGCCCGCTTCCAGGTGATGGTGGACCCCAGGGAGCCTCTGCTGGGGTACATCTGGAGGGGGGACTACGTCGGGGTCTCCGGCGTCTTGACCAAGACGCAGAGGGGGGACTACGCGGTGAGGGCCGAGAGGCTGTACCTCCTGGCCAAGGCAACCCAGTCCCTGCCCGAGTGGGGGAAGGTCGACAGGGAGTCGCCTTTCTACATGCGGCACCGGTCCGTATCGATGATACTCGACATACAGCTACGCTGGAGGATATACGCGAGGGCCCGGCTGATACAGGCATTCCGCGAGGCCTTCTGGAGGCGGGGCTTCCTGGAGATACCTACCCCCGTCCTCCAGCCCATATACGGCGGAGCCGCGGCGAGGCCCTTCGTGACCCACATCTGGGCTATCGACGAGGATTGGTACCTGCGGATATCCCCGGAGCTCTACCTCAAGCGGTACATAATCGCGGGGTTCCCCAAGGTCTTCGAGATAGGCCCCCAGTTCCGCAACGAGGACATAGACGCCCTCCACAACCCCGAGTTCTGGTCGCTGGAGGCCTACCAGGCCTATGCGGACTACAACGACATGATGAGGCTCATGGAGGAGACCACGTACGAGGCGCTTCAGGCCGCCGTGGGCGCCGCCGTGGTGAAATACGGCGACACGACGATCAACTTCGCCCCGCCTTGGAGGAGGATCGCCCTCCACGACGCCCTGCGGGAGTTCGGCGGGGTGGATCCCGACAAGCTCACAGACGACGAGATAAAGGACAGGCTGAGAAGCCTCCAGGTGCCCCTCAAGGCCTACAACCGCGGGATCGCTCTGGTGAAGCTCTTCGAGAAGCTCGTCGAGAAGAAGCTGATGGAGCCCACCTTTATCTACGACTACCCCGAGGAGTCGACGCCTCTATGCAAGCCCCACAGGGAGAAGCCAGGGCTCGTGGAGCGCTTCGAGGCCTTCGCCGGCGGGCACGAGCTGGCCAACGCCTACACCGAGCTCAACGACCCCGTCAGGCAGTACGAGTTCTTCAGGAGGGAGGAGGAGCTCTTCCCCAAGGAGGAGGCGCATCCCCTCGACTACGACTTCGTGGAGGACCTCTCCTTCGGCATGCCCCCAACGGGCGGCATAGGCATAGGGATCGACCGCCTGGCCATGATAGCGACAGGCGCCGAGTCGATAAAAGACGTAATTCCATTCCCCATCGTGGCCAGGAGGGAACTCGGCCAGTGAGGCTTCGGGCGTCTGCGCACAGGCCGACGCCGCCGGATCGCCCGCCCCTCTGTGGTCTCGGCCGCGCTCAGCCCGTGACCAGATAGAGCCCGTAGAGGAGGACGGCGAGGAGGGACAGGGCGCTTAACGCGAATAGCCACATATGCGCCGCGAGGGCCCAGATGAATACGGCGGCCACCGCGGCCGTGTAGACCAGCTCAGGCGCCAAGCTCTCTCTGAACGACAGCTGGCTCGAGCCCTTGGGCGTCACTCTCCACGTTATCGAGCTCCTGAAGAAGCCCATCAGCATGTAGACGAAGGCAGTTATATCGATCATTAGAGACACTACCCCGTTCTGCGCGGCTATGGCCAGCGATTCGGCCACGCCGTAGCCCTCCCTCCTCGCGAGGGCCACCACGTATCTGAGGAGCACGACGGTAGCCACGGCGAGGGCGGCCTCCAGCGCGGCGACGGGCAACGGCGGCACGATATAGCCGGTGTAGGCCGCGGCCAGCCCCACCACGGGGAGAAACACGGCGGTGGTCACCACGAGCGGATGTTGCGCCGTGTTGAAAACTACGCTGAGCTTGTGTCTAAGCGGCAGATCCGACCTGAGGACCTTCAGCAGGTAGCTGCGCAGTATGTATGAGGAGTTGAAAACCCACCTCACGAACTGCCTCCTGAAGGCGAAATACGTAGACGGTATCTCCACCATTATGGGGGCGCCGCCGTCGTAGACTATACGGCCTCCGGCCAGCAAGACCTTTATGGATATGTCGTAGTCGTCGGCCACGCAGTCGCAGAACCCCCCCGCCCTGCGGAGGAGGTCCTTCCTCAGAGCTATGCCCGACCCCAGCGCGAGCACCACGTCGCCCGACAAGGCCCGGCCGAGATATGCGCCGTAGAGGAGGAAATACTTATAGACAAACCTCAGGAGCTTTCCCAGCTTGGTGAACAGAGAAATGTAGCCGTCCCAGCCCAAAAACAACAGGGTCCTCCCGTCGGCGGCCTCGGCCACCCTCCTCGCTATATCCCTAGGCAGTCTGCTATCGACGTCGAGGAACGCCAGCACGTCGTATTTAGCCACGTCGGCCGCCCAATTGAACGCAGAGCCTCTATACCTCCCGCCGCCGGTCCTCCTGACGGCCCGCGCATCAATCCCGAGCTCTCTGGCCAGCCCATCGACCAGAGCTCTTATCTTCGCGAAGTAAGCAGGCTCGTCGTCGGACACGACAAGCACTTCAAACATATGGCGCGGATAGTCGATATCCGAAAACCTGGACAGCATGGTGGCTATCACGTCGAGAGGCTCGCCCTTCACCGGCACTATGAAGGATATGGGCGGAGGATCGGCCGAGGCGGATATGTGTGGATGCGGACGCCTTGCGCCTCGAACAACATTCCTGAGATATATAATAAATTGAATCGTTAGTAATATATCGAAAAATAGCAAAAAAGAATAAATAAAATATATAATGAATATATCTAAAGAAGAGACGGGAGGCGCAGAGGGGCCTCTGCAACCCTCCACGAATTGGCTCGAGTTTATGCATGTGACTAAATTTGAGCTAACATTAAGAGGATATTTGCTTATATTCTTAAGATATATCGATACGTTATGAAGATAATTCGATATGTTGGGTATAATCGTTGCGATGCTCACGTTGGCGTGCAGCGGATCCACGGAGGCAACTACGGGTGTTATAATATTTCGCCGCCTCCCCGCGGCCTATGCGGGCAGAGGCGCATCAGGCGAGCCCGAGGGTGCCGAGCCTGTCCCTCAATCCGCTGAGCTGGCCGGGGCTCTCGGCCTCTATCTTCACTCTGATGAGGGGCTCGGTGTTGCTCGGCCTTATCAACAGCCTGCCTCCATCTCTAAACCTCACGTCCACGCCGTCTATCTCGTAGATCTCCGCGCCGCCTATGGACTTGACGGAGCTCTTCACCCTGTCCATGACCTTCCTCTGGTCGTCGACCCTTATGTCGATGCGCTCCTCGTAGACCTTGGGGGCCTCGGCGAGTACGTCGTCGAGGGTCTTGCCGACGTCTCTCGAGACCGCGAGGACCTTGAGGGCGGTGTATATGCCGTCGTCGAAATAGTAGTGCTCCCTGAAGCCCACGTGGCCGCTGTACTCGGCCCAGAACGCCGCGTTGTTCCTTATCGCCGCCGGCTTCTGGAAGCTGTGGCCGACCCTCTCCCTCACTATCTTGACTCCCGCCTCCTCCGCCACCCGCTCCAGATATAGGGGCATGGTGGCGTCGAGCACCACGACGTCGCCAGGCTTGGCGTAATATCTCAGCAACATGTAGGCTATTTTCTCCGCCCTAAACGCCTCGCCCCGCGCGGTGATCAGGCCGACGCGGTCGCCGTCGCCGTCAAGCGCCACGCCGGCGTCGAGGCCCTCCGCCTTGACGAGCCCGGCCAGCTGGCGCAAGTTCTCCGGCTTCTCGGGGTCGGGCAGATGCGAGGGGAATCTGCCGTCGGGCCTGCCGTTGATCACGGAGACCTTCTTGAAGAGGCGCTTCAGCAGGGGCCGGAGGATCACGCCTGCGGCGTTGGCCGGGTCGAAGCCTATGGACAGATCGAACTCGCCGAAGGCGTTCTCGAGGTACTGGAAGTACCTCTCCCTGACGTCCTGCACGTAGACCAAGCCCCTCTGGTCCGGCGGCGGGTCCTCCAGCATGTCCCTAAGCCGCTGCAGCTCCTCGGAGGTTAGATCTATGCCTCCCTTATGCATTATCTTGAGGCCGTTGTACTCCGGCGGATTGTGGGACGCGGTTATCATAGCCGCGGGCTCGTAGAGCAGGCGGGACGCGAAGTGGGCCATGGGCGTCGTGACGTTGCCCAGAAGCTCGACGTCCGCTATAGGCAGAAGCCCCGCCACGAGGTGCCTCAAGACGTCGGGGGAATGGGTGCGGACGTCCATGCCTATCAAGACCCTCCCCCCGCCGAAGAACTTGCCCACGGCGTAGCCTATACGCCTAACGACGTCGGGCGTCAAGTCCCTCCCGTAGACCCCCCGTATGTCGTATGCCTTGAAGACCGACACGGCATCGACCACAACGCCCGTTTAATATTTTATACCCCCGGCCCTCGGAGCCCCGATCTGCCGTCCGCTAGGTTTATAGATGTGGAGCTGGGCATCTGCGTGAGGCTCGGCGGCTATGCCGATCTGCCGCTCCACGCGGGCCACGTCCCGCCGTGGCTGCTCTCCAGGATGAGGGGACTCTCGGCGCTTCTGCTCACGATTATGTACGACCTATGGGGCGAGGAGGGGATACTCGTCAGGCTGGCGAGCCCCGTGTTCTTCCAGGCCGTGAACGACCTGATAGGGATGGATTGGGACTCCAGCGGCAGCACGACGGTGACGACGGCGGTTCTCAAGTACGCCATGGAGAAGGCCGATCTCCCCATAAGGATAGCCGGCGGCAAGGGCGAGCGCGCGCTGAGGACGCCGGAGGAGCTGAAAGCATTGGCGGACCGCTGGGGTCTAGACGGGGGAGCTCTGGCCGAGGCGTCGAGGCTGGCGGCCAAGGTCGACAACGCCTTGGTGCAAGACGGCTACTCTATATATCACCACGCGTTCGTCGTCACCGCGAGGGGGCGATGGGCCGTGATACAGCAGGGGATGAACCCAGCCGCGAGGATGGCCAGGAGATACCACTGGCTGGAGACCGACAGGTTTTTCGATGATCCCCACAGCGGGATTGTGGGGATCAAGGCCCGCGCCGTGCTGAACCTGGCCTCGTCTAGAAGCTCGGGGAACAGATCGGCGATACTCGACCTAGTCTCCTCGGGGCCCGAGAAGGTGGCCAGGGACTTAATGCTACTGACAGGCCAGACCACGCTCGTCGGGCCTGCCTACTACCACCCCTACGTTGACCTCAGGAGGCTTAGGTCGGAGATAGGGGACCCCCGCCGCGTGGCCCAATCCCTGCCTAGAGACGCGTCGAGCTTCAGGGAGCTGGTGCTGCACAGAGGCGTCGGCCCCAAGACCCTCAGGGCGCTCGCCCTGGTCGCCGAGCTGGTATACAGAAGCCCCGCGGACTGGGCCGACCCCGCCAACGTGGATCCCTTCAAGTTCTCCTTCGCTGTGGGGGGCAAGGACGGCATCCCCTACCCCGTGGACAGGAAGACCTACGACGAGCTGATATCCCTGTTGGAGGCCATGGTCGACGCCGCCAGGAGAAGCGGCGACAGGGGAATATACAGATATCTATCCTCCCTGGCCTCCAAGGCGGCCGGGTGGACCCCTCCGCCAGGCTTCAAGAGGCCCACTCCCTAGACGGCGCCGGGCGGCGCGGCGGTTTGCTTAAAAAACGTTCCCTACGGCTCTCCAGATGGAGATACTCCTCGAGGGGCCCCAGGAGTTCGCGGCCAAGGACGGGCGGAGGTACGTCCTGCGGGAGTTCAAGATGGCCGACCTGAGCTCGGTGGTCTCGATAAACAGACGCGTCCTGCCCGAGAACTACCCCGAGTGGTTCTTCGTGGAGCACCACATGTCCTTCCCGAAGGCCTTCATAGTGGCCGAGATGGGAGGGGAGCTCGTCGGATATATGATGAATAGGGTGGAGTACGGCTGGAGCTATATAAACAAGGGCAAGGCGGCCCACAAGGGGCACGTGGTCTCTATCGGCGTCCTCCCCCACGCGAGGAGGCTCGGGATAGCCGCCAACATGATGATAAGGGGCATGAAGGCCATGAAGAAGTTCTACGAGGCCGAGGAGGTATTCCTCGAGGTCAGGGTCAGCAACACGCCCGCCATATCTCTCTACAAGAAGCTCGGCTACGAGATAGCGGGCCGGATACCGCGCTACTACAGCGACGGCGAAGATGCCTACATCATGGCGAGGGCGCTGGCCGACCTCTAAAAATTAATACCTCCGCGAGGATATATACGGGCCGGACCGCCGCGCGTCAGCGTGGCTGTATGAAAGGCCCGCCCGCGGCCGAGCCGCATAACCACCTCGCCAGGGCCCTCAGCCCGTCTGGAGAGACCTCACGTGGGCAACGCCATGTCAGTAGGCATGAGCTCCGGCGGCGCGGACCCCCAGCAGCACCCCGAGACGGGCTGGCCGAGGGCGCCGGCCTGGAGCGACGGAGGAGGTCCTCACTCGCCGAATTTCTCGGAGAGGCCTAGATAGCTCGCTATGGTCGGCATGACGTCCATGCCCCTTATTCTGCCCAATGCGCCGCGCCAGCAGGTCAGCTCGCTGAACTTGTCCACGTCGTCCCTCACCACGTCGGGGCCGTAGAGCAGTATGGGGACCGGCTCCCCCGTGTGTTCCCTCACCGAAATGGGCGTCGCGTGGTCCGAGGTGACGACCACATAGTTCTCCTCCAGCACGGCCTCGTAGGGCCTCAAGGCGGCGTCCAGCCTCTCGATTACGTCGACCTTGCCCCTGAAATCCCCGTCGTGGCTCGCGCTGTCCGTCCCCTTGACGTGGAGAAAAACCAGGTCGTACCTCTTGAGGAGCTCGACGGCCAGCTTCACGGCCTCCTCGAACTTGTCGAATTTGGTGCCGCCTAGGCCCTCGGCGCTGTAGAGATCCATGCCCACGGCCTTGGCCACCCCCCTTATAAGGGCCACGCCGGCTATGGCGGCGCCCTTGACGTTGTACCTCTGCCGCAACGGCTCCACGGTCGGCATGTAGCCGCCGCCTCTCACCAACACGGCGTTTATCAACGGCTCGCCCCTGGCCGCCCTCCTCCTGTTGGCCTCGAGGTCCTTCGAGTACGCCGTAAAGGCCTCCGATATGTAGTTCACCACCTCGGCGGCGGCCTTCGCCTCCTTGCTGTCGTCCAGCGGTTGCGAGCGCCTCAGGGGCTCTCCGGTCTTGTGGGGATCCGTGTCGGACACCCTGTGGGACACAGCGCCCCTCAGCACCAAGACCCCCCTATGCTCCACGGTGGATCTGTAGATGGTGGCCACCCCGAACCTCCGCTCCACCTCCTCCCCTATCTTCGCCATGGCCGCCTCGACCTCCCTGGCCTCCTCAGGCGCCACGTACCTCCCGGCCCTTCTGTCCACAACGACGCCTCTGGCGTCGACCGTGGCCAGATTCGTCCTAAACGCGACGTCGCCCGGCCTCAGCTCCAGGCCGGCGCCAAGCGCCTCGAAGGCCCCCCTGCCTGTGTAGTACCTATAGGGATCGTACCCGAAGAGGGCCAGATGCGACGTGTCGGAACCCGGCCTCACGCCGGGCGATATGGGGTCCATAACGCCGCAGGAGCCCAGAGAGGCCAGCCTGTCTATGACGGGCTTCAGCGCGGTAAAGAAGGGCGTGGCGCCGTTCCTAGGCCTATCGCCCCCTCCGTCGAACAATACCCACAGCACAGACGTCATGTGGCACTTCCCGAACCGATTTTTAAGTGTGAGGCCTCCGGCACGGGATCCAGCTCCGGGGCGGGGCGTCGCGCCGCGGCTTCGGCCGGCCGCGGAGGGCGTAGCCTCTGGCTAACGCCGTCCGGCGCAGGAGGGATCCAGAAGGGACGCGACGCCTCTGCCGAGCTCGGTCGGCGTCCCGTCGCCGTCGACAAGCCCCATGTCGACCAAAGCCCGATGCGCCGATCTGGCCCCCCTACACGCATCAACTAGGGCCTTTTTCTCCTCGCCGGTCATGGCCTCTAGATACGCCGCGGGCCCCCTCGCCTTTAAACATCTGAGCAACAGCTCGCCGGTCCTCGACAGCCTGTAGTAGACGTGGTGTTTCCTCACCTCGTGCGCCGTCTTCATCCTGGCCTTATCCCTCTTGAGGACGCGGCCGCCGACGCGCTCCACGAGGCCCGCTGCCTCCAGCTCCTCCAGCGCGGCGAGCACCGAGGCGAGAGGCGCGTCGAGCGCCCTCGATATGGACTTGCCGTAGTCGACCCCGGCCCGCTTGAGATGAAGCAAGATATCTACGTGAAGTTTTTTCCTCAAGACATTCATTTAATGAGAATTGGTACTATAAATATAGCGAAAAATAAATTAAATAGTACAATGGAAGTGATGATTACATATATATAATTCCGCTCCCTCGCGAACTGCACGATGCCTATGGCAACCCGCAAGACGGGGGTGGCTATCAGCACGATCAAGCCCAGCAGGATCACATCCATGCCGTTGAGCCCGGCGCTTCCCGAGAGGACCTGGGCTGGGCTTACCAATGATGTGTTGATCAAGGATCGGGGGTTGGACAGCTGTTGCAACATGTGGGGCGCGGGCGGCCTCACGACGAGGAGGGCGACGCCCGCCGCTATCAGCGCTACGCTTATTATTACGCCGATCCTCAGGGTGTAGCCGATAACGTCTTCGAGATCCATATCAAGGATAGAGGCCGAGCCCTCTTAGGAGCATCTGTACGCCCAATATGGCCAATATGGCCATAAAGATGTAGCGTATAGTGACGTTTCTAAGCCTCAGGAGGACCTTGCTGCCGACGAAGGAGCCGGCGAGGACGCCTATAGCTGTCGCGGCCGCGAAGAAGGGCTGTATATAGCCGAAGAACCAATATATGGAGCTGCCGGTCGCCGCCGTGACGCCGATCATGAAGTTGCTCGTGGTCGTCGACACCTTCATGGGGAGGTTCATGGCCCAGTCCATGGCCAATACCTTCAGCGCCCCGCTGCCGATGCCGAGAAGGCCCGATATGACGCCTGCGGCGAACATTATGAGCTCGCCGAGCCACCACCTCACTCCGTGGTAGTCCACCTCTCTGCCCAGCGCGGGGTCGTAGTAGCGCCCGTGTAGCTGGAGCCACTTGGTCCACCTATCGGGCGGCATAGGTCTCGGTAGCTCGTACTTCGACCTGGTTATCTGCGTGTATATGGAGCCCAGCAACACTACGGCGAACACGATATATATAATGTGTTGCAGATTGTGGGCGTAGACCCAGGCGGCCGTAAGCGAGCCCACGATGGAGCCGCTGGTGGTGGCTATTTCCAGCGACATGCCTATACGTACGTTGGTCACCCTGTCGCGGACGTACGCCGACCCGGCGCCGCTCGACGTGGCTATGGTCGAGATCAAGCTGGCGCCCGCTGCGTACTGTATGGGGATCCCGAGGAAGAGCACGTATATGGGTACGAGGAACGTGGCGCCGCCGAGGCCGGTCAAGGAGCCCATGAAGCCGGCCGCTACGCCGGTTAGGGCCAGCACGGCGAAGAGCGATAAGGCGTCAAGCACATCCTTCGGTCACCCCAGTAATAAAACTTTGCTCACGGAAGTATTTAAATAGCCGAACCTGGACGCTAGTGGAGGCGCTGGAGCCTTTGTACGAAGTAGGCGTCAAGCTCATAGACGAGGTAATGCCGAAACACGACAAGGTGGTCAAGACGTGGGAGATCTTGACGACCGACGAGGAGATAGAGGCCTACCTCGAGATGTCCAACGTCTTCACCGTCAAGCGTCTGTACTACAACGACCACGGCCCCGTACACTCGAGGATAGTTGCGGGGAGCGCCATGGCGATATATAAGGTCCTCTACGAGGGCGGCTTCAAGCCGAGCGTGGTCAAGGACGGGGTGGGCGACGTCGAGGACTCGCTGGCGGTGACGCTCATAGGGGCGTACCTCCACGACATAGGCAACAGCGTCCACAGGACGCACCACCCCATATACTCGGCCATGATCGCCGATAGGGTGGTGAGCAAGGTCTTGGAGCCGATATACGGCCCCACCAAGAAGATGTACATGCTGAAGCAGGAGGTGATGCATATAGTGTTCTGCCACGACGAGGCGTATACCTGCCTAACCTTCGAGGGGGCGGTCGCCAAGATAGCCGACGGCACCGACATGGCCGAGGGAAGGGCCAGGATGCCCTACGAGATCGGGAAAAACGACATACACGCCCTCTCGGCCTTGGCCATAAGGCGCGTCTACGTGGGCAGGGGCAAGGAGCGGCCCCTGGCGATCTACGTCTATATGGACTCGGAAACCGGCATATTCCAGGTGGACGAGGTGCTCGGCAGGAAGATAGCCACGTCGGGGCTGGCGCCCTACGTGGAGGTCCGCACCTACGTCCAAGGCCGGCCCTGGGTCGTCAGGACCTTCGAGACGACCCACGTGATAAGATAGCCCGTCACTCGAGCTTTATTATGCGGGACGCCCTCTCCAGGTCCGCCCTAACCACCTCGACGAAGGCCTTGGCCCTATAGCAGGGAGGGGCGCCGTCGAGTATGGGCACTATCTTTATGTAGAATTCGTACTCGCCCTCGCCGGCCAGCCCGTCCAGGCTCTTGGACACGTCCCTGAGCTTGTTCACCTGGGCCCCCTCTATCGGGTCGGCCACGGCGGCCAGGCCGATCAGCTTGTTGGTATCCCTCACGACCACTCCGTAGCGGCCCTCCCCCGTCTTGACCAGCGCGAGGTGCATGGGCAGGACCGATATGTCCAGCTTCTCGAAGAGATCGGCGGCGCCGTATATGGCCCTCTCCACCAAGGCGCCGGCGCAGGAGGCCAGCGAGGCCCTATCCACGCAGCTGAGGCTGCAAGGAGTGCACGGCGGATGGATCGCCCTGACCAGATCCGCCGTGTATTTGGCCTCGTCGGGCCTGGGCTGTTTGCCGTAGCCCCTCAACACGGCGTCGACCGCCTCGGCCAAGCCCTCGCACCCGTCGCCCAGCCTCTCCACGACGTCCCTAACTACGCAGTTCCTCAGCGCCGCCTCCCTCAGCGCGGAGAGCGCCTCGCGCCGCCTCCCCTCGTGGATCAGCCTCCCGATCTCTAGGGCCTGCCGCGAGAACACGCCGCCCGCCGACATGCCGAGCGCGCTGAGGGTCGGCGTTATGGTCCTCGCCAGGCTCCTGCTGAGGCCCAGCCTCTCGAGGTACCTGCCGACCACGGGCCCCACCTCGGCCTCCCCCCTGAGGTAGGAGAGGTAGGCCTCCTCGGCTATCTCCAGAAGCCTGTCGGGCGGGACCCTTATGTACCAGGAGTTGTAGATGCATCTGGCCTCCAGGGCCGACTTGAGCTCGGCGCAGAGCGCCTCCAGATCGGCCTGGCTCCTCACCTCGTAGAGCCTCTCGCCAACCTTGACCTGCACGGCAACTACCGACGGCGCAAATTATTAAGTGCCGGGCAGGCAGGAGAATATATGGATAATAAGCTACGCGGGGCGGTCCTCGAGGCGCTGTCAAGAAGAGACGTCGAGGCGGCCAGGAGGCTCCTCGCCGACGTGCACCGCGAGAAGGCATACCTCCTGGGCGACCACTACCTAGGCAGGGACGTGGCGGACGGAGCCGCGAGGCTCCACGCCCTCCACATAGCGCTGATATCCCTGCTGTACGGCGAGGCCGAGGCGGGGGGCGTGACCGGCGCCGACCTGGCGCTGGCGTCCTCGTTCGCGAGGGCCCGGGCGACGTGCAGCCCCGTGGAGCTCCCGACGGCGCCCGAGGGGCTGGCCGACCTCTACCGAGCCGCCGCCCAGGAGCTGTCCAGGCTCGTGGAGGAACTATGCTCGAGGAGCTGATGGAGAGGGCGGAGGCCGCCGCCAGGAGGAGCGGACGCCGCGGCTGGGCCCTCGTGAGGCTCTCAGACCTCTCGATAGTCGGCGTCTTCAAGACGCCCGCAGAGGCCAGAAAGGCGGCGAGGGAGCCCGGCCTCTACCTCCTGACGGAGATATAGGGGCGGGCGGCGCGCGGGCCGGCTGGGCGTGACAGGCGCTCGGCGCGGTCCAGGGCATGGGCCTATCTTGAGCGTCGCGACGGGGGTCCGCCCTCTGCGGGGCCATAGCTTATAAGCGGGTGCGGCGCATCCCCTATGTTGTTCATACCTGACGTGGATAGGCTGGTCGACCCGGCGGCGCTGGTCGAGGATATAGCGGCGGCTTTGAGGGCCGGCGGGCGCGTCCTCCCCCGCAGGGCGCTGGAGTTCGGCGGCGTTTGGTTCGCCCCGATGGCGGCCTACGTCGAGGGGATGGGCATAGGCGCTAAGCTCGTGGGGATATACCCCGAGGCGAGGCCCTCCGTGAAGGCTCTGGCCGTCTTGATAGACGCGAGGAGCGGCGAGCCTCTGGCCGTGGCCGACGGCACGAGGCTGACGGGCTGGAGGACGGCCGCCGCCAGCGCGCTGGCGGCCAAGCTGCTGGGGGCGCGGGCGGACTTCGTGGGCGTCATAGGGGTGGGCGTCCAGGCTGAGTACCACATAAGGGTTTTCAGGGAGGTCCTCAAGCCGTCGCGCGTGGCCGTCTACAGCAGGTCCCGCGCGGCGGAGCTCGCCTCCAGGCTCGGCGTAGAGGTCGCGGGCCTCGAGGACGTGCTGAGGGCTGACGTGGTCGTGGCGGCCACGAACAGCCGCGAGCCCGTGGTGAGGGGCGCATCGCTGGCGCCCGGCTCCCTCGTGATCTCGGTCGGCGCCCCCAGGCCCGTGCGGGAGCTCGACGACGCGGTTAGGGCCAGGGCCAAGTGCGCCGTCGTGGACAGCCCCGAGGCGCCGGAGGAGACCGACGACGTGGCGGGCCTGGAGCTCGTACCCCTCGGGGACCTCGTCTCGGGGCGGGGGCTCTGCCGCCGGGGCGAAATCGCCCTCTACAAATCGGTGGGCTACGCCCCCTTCGACGTCGCCGCCGTGTACCACGTCTACAGGAGGGCCAGGGAGCTCGGGGCGGGGGTTCAGCTCGTCTCTTCCTGACGTCATCTATCTATCCATCGACCCTGTCATCACGAAACGTCCTAGGCGCCGTCTTAAATACTGTTCCGATATAAAACCGATATATAAAAATATATTTATTTCCCTGTCTATAGCCCTTAACGTTCCGCGGTGGTGGTAAGCTTAATAATGGGGATCGTAGATAAATATAATGCCGTGGGAGTTCGTCCTCACGGCCGATAGGTCCTCGTTCACCGACTACGGCGGCAACTCCTCTCTGGGCTACGTCGCCTGTATGCCGGCGAGGCTGGTCCCCCGCCTCTTCATGGACAGATTCTTCACGCCTCCCGCCGAGGCCGACGGGGAGGGGAAGGCGGTATATGCCCCGTACGCCCTCAGGAAGGTGGAGGCGGTTCTGGTGAACGCCGGGTATAGGGACGTGGCCGTGGTGCCTCCCGAGAGGCTGGAGAGGGCCGTGGGCCCCGGGACCAAGCTCGTCGGCGTGAGCGCCGGCCACGATCCATACGGCCTATCGCCGGTGAGCACCTTCCTCACCATGATCCTGGGCGGCGGCGAGACCTGGACGGCCCGGTTCTTCAGGGAGCTCGGCGAGAGGGTCGAGAGGCTTAAGGCGAAGTACGGCTTCAAGGCGATAGTGGGGGGCCCCGGCGTGGAGCAACTGATGAGGGCCGGCAGGCCGAGGTGGGCCGACGTCATCTTCGTCGATGACGTGGAGGTGACGCTCCCCAAGTGGTTGCCCAAGATACTCGCGGGGGAGGAGGTTCCGCCCGTGATAAGGCCGGGCGTGAACGAGTACCCAGCCGCCGAGGATATACCGGCCATCGTCAACCCGGCCCGCCTGGGCGAGGTCCAGATAACTAGGGGATGCCCGCGCGGTTGCCAGTTCTGCTCCGTCACGCCTGTGACCTTCCGCTCTATCCCCATATCCACTGTGGTGAGGGAGGTGGAGGTGAACCTGAGGGCCGGCTGGACGCAGGTGGATCTAATCACCGACGATCTGTTGCTCTACGGCACGTCGCCCTACGGCCCCAACAGGCTCAGGGTGAACCACGACGCCATAGTAAAGCTGTACGAGTCCATAAGGTCCGTCGAGGCTGGCGGCAGGAAGGTGCGACACATCTTCTTCAGCCACGTCTCGGCGGCCCCCGTCGTGGAGTCGCCCAGGACGGTCAAGGCCGTGGCCGAGCTGGGAGGCCTCGGGCCCGACAAGGGCGATACGCCGGTGATAGGGCTGGAGACCGGCAGCGTCAGGATTCTGAACAAATACATGAGGAACAAGGCCTATCCCTATCCGCCCGAGAGGTGGCACGACTTGATAATAGAGGCGACAGCGATACTCAACGAGAACCACATCTACCCGGCCTACACCATGACCATAGGATATCCCGACGAGACCGAGGAGGATATACGCCAGTCCCTCGAGATCGTCGACAAGATAGTGGACCACGGCTTCGTGGCCTGGATCTTCCCGCTGCCCGTGGTGCCCATGTATACATCGGCCTTGAGGAACTTGAGGCACCCGACGCTCGACTATCTGCCCGAGGGCTTTTGGGACATACTCTACGCCAGCTGGCGCTACGACTTGAGGGTCACCAGGAGGCTGGCCCCCGTGTTGCTCCAGAATTCCCGCAACAAGGTGGTGAGCAAGATCGTCAACTACATGATAGAGAAGGTCTTCAGCTCGTTGGACTCCATGTTCCAACAGCTCAAGGAGAGCAGAGGCAGGTCGTCGTCTCTCCTCTCCTCGATATATCTGGACAACGCCCTGGGCGTGCTCAAGGCGATCTACTGGCTCACGAGGATATCCTTCGGCCTCAGGGAGTAGACGTAGAGGTTTTATAGCCGGGGCGCCGACGTACCGTGTACTCGATCTGCGCGAAGTGCCAAGGGAGGAAGATGCTGTGCGGATTGCCTAGGTGCCCCATCCTGGTGAGGATAAGGGCGTTCAAGGCCTCTCTGTTCAGGATAAGAGGCCGCGACGTGTTCGGGGCCACGCCCCCCAGCGCCGTGGTGGGCGAGGCCGGCTGGCCGCGCGTGAGGGTGTACATAGGCGAGCCGCCCGACGTCGGCGGCGACGACGCCAGGTCCTACGACCACCCGGAGTTGCTGTGGGGCAAGGACCTGGAGGAGATACTGAGGTTGCGGAGCTACATGGCGTTCGGCTTCAGGGAGGCCTCGAGCCCCTGGAGCCTCGGCGAGTTGCCCCTGCTGGCCGTCTCGCAGAGGCCCGTCGACTTGGAGATGAGGCTGGCGCGTCCGCCCGTCCCGCGCCTCGAGTTCGACCTCAGGGAGAGGCCGATGGGGCCCCGCGCCCCCCTGGAGTCGGTGAGGATCGCCGGCAACCCCGCCGTGCCCAAGGCGCTCGACCGGGCCATGAACGACGACATGCCCGCCGGCGAGGCCGCAGTGGACCTCTACCGCAGAGGCGTCGACCTCTACGCGATACAGAGGGCGTTCGCGCTCGGCCTCCTCGGCCACCGCCATCGCAGGAGGCTTATGCCCAGCCGATGGAGCATAACAGCGGTGGACGTGGCCATAGGCGACGCGGTGGCCGCCGAGGTGAGACATATGCCCGAGGTCTCGCAACTGCTGTACGGCTACGCCGAGTATCTCGACAACAGATATCTGGTGGCCGTGATCCCGGGCCCGCTGAGATTCCACTACCTGGAGAGGTGGATCCACGGCGGCCGCGCCGCAGAGATAGAGGTGGCCGAGGACCCGAGGGGCAGGAGGAGCGCGATGGACGGCGGTTACGAGGCCGCGAGGCTCGCCGTGCTCGAGAAGCTCGCCGCCATGGGGAGGCGCGGCACCGTGGCCGTCGTGAGGAGGATAGGCGAGGGTTACTACGTCTCCGTGGGCAACTGGCAGATACGCGAGACGCTCCGCCGGCTCGAGCTCAGGCCGATGGACGAGGACTACCGCAGATATGTGGAGCTCGTCGGGAGGGATCCCCTCTCCCTGGTCAAGACCTCGAGGCGCATAGACGAGTTCTTGAAGTGAGCAAGAAATATATATAGCGGGGGATCCTCCGCCATGACCGCCAAGTACTCAATACTCCTCATCCTCCTGGCGGCGCTATCGCTGGCCGCTCCCACAACGCAACATCTGGTGCAGATAGGGGCGGCGGGCTCCTCGGGCGGCGATTGCTCCACGGTGCAGATGACCCTGCTGGACGCGCGCTGGTCCTCCCTGCCGCAGTACAACGGCAGCTTGGGCGCGCTGGCCCTCACGTTCTACTCGTCGTGTACCTACAACGCCGTCACGTTCACCGCGGTGCCGCAGTGCCCCTACCTCTCGCCCGGACAGCCCGCCTTCGTCCAGCACATATCTGCCGGCTCCACGTTCTCTGTTACGCTCCCGGTATACGCCGAGAGCCTAAACGCCACGTGCCCCGTCGAGGTCGTCGCCAGCGCCGAGTACGGGGCCGACTTCAGCACGGTGCTGGGCGCCACCGGGGCGTACTTCCTGACCGTGTTCGTGCCGCCGTACCCCTACTTCTCGGTCTCCCTGAAGGGCGCCGCGTATCTGGGCGCGCCCAGCCGCCTGACGCTGGAGGTGCGCAACCCGTATTCCTTCCCCGCGGAGGTCTCGGTGTCCAGCCAGTCGGCCGCCGTGCTCTCGCCGACCTCGCCCGTGGCGATCCGGGGAGACGCGTCGATACCCCTCGTCGTGGCGCCGTTCTCCTCGCAGTCGCCGGTAGTGGTGACGATAGCGTCGCAGGACTATCTGGGGAACCCGGTGTCCTACACCTACACCCTCTACGTCTCGGCGGCGCAACCGCCTCTCCCCAAGGTCTCCGTATCGCCAGGCGTGCTGTATCTGGACACGGCCAACGAGGTGAACATAACGGTGGAGGTCCCGTTCGGGGCCAACGGCTCCGCGGCCGTGTCCATATCAGGCGCGTCCGTCTCGACCTCGCCCGTCGTCGTGCCTATAGTCGACGGGCGGGGGACGGCCGTCGTGAGCATAACTCCACTCCAGTCGCCGGTGGTCTTCCAAGTCTCGGCGTCCTATTCCGTGGGCGGCTATCAACAGTCGGCACAGGCCTCGACGGCGGTCGAGGCGATCCAGCCGCTCGCGGCGCTGGCGAGCCTCGCGGTCTCGCCCCAGATGCTGATAGCAAACTCGGCGAACAATCTGACTGTCGCCATCAGCGCGCCTGGCAGCTTCAACGCGTCCATCACGATATCCGGCGCCTCGACGAGCGTGCCCATGCCCGCCTACATCTCGGGCAGGGGCTCCGCCGTCTACTCGCTCGTGGTGTATCCCTACTCCCAGCAAGTGTCCCTATCCGCCACGATAAAGACAGATCGCGGCGTCCAGCAGTACACCGCGAGCCTCCCGGTCACCACTTCGAACATACTTCTGGCCGTCCCGTCCCCCTCCTCCGTGGCGGCGGGCGGCAACAGGACAGTGACGGTCGAGCTCATCAACCAGGGGAGCACGTTGATAGAGAAGGGCGTCGTCGTGATAACGCCGGCCGCCGGATCCTCGGCCTTGATGGGCACCGTCGCCTACAACTTCTCGTCGCTGGCCCCGCTCGGCGTAATCGAGCTGCCGATCAGCTTCATAGTGCCGGCGGGCCAGGCCGGCCCCATCCCCTTCCAATATACCGTATACTACGTCACCCCTCTGGGCTCGGGCCAGGAACAAGGCACGTTCTACGTCCAGGCGCTCCAACCCCCCTCGCTGTCGGTCACGTCAGTCTCGGTGACGCCCCAGAGGCCCCAGGCGGGCTCGCCGTTCTTCGTCTCCATAACGGCGGTGAACAACGGCTTCGTCCAGGTCAACAACCTGGAGGTGGCGCTCAAGGCGCCGCGGGGGCTGGTGCCCATAACGCCGGCGACTAGCTACATAGGGGCGCTCGCGCCCCAGCAGACCCAGACCGCCACCTTCTCCCTAAACGCCACGGCCCCCGGCAACTACACGGTCTATCTGGTGGTGACGTACCAAGACCAATACGGCGTCCTCTACAACCAGACAATTAGGCTCCCCGTGCCGGTGGGCGAGGCGGCCAGAGGCCTCTTCCCCAGCAGCCGGCAGACCGCCTCTTCCCCGTCCCTCGGGGATGCGACAGCCGCAGTTGTTGCGGTGGCCGTCGTGGCGGCCGTCTTGATAGCAATAGGGGCATGGAGAAGGAGGAGATAAGGCTCGTCGACGTCCACAAGAAGTACCGCGACTACGAGGCGCTGAGGGGCGTCACGCTGTCTGTGCCGCGGGGCTCCTTCCACTGCGTGGTGGGCCCCTCCGGCAGCGGGAAGACCACTCTGCTCCACATAGTCGGCGGCGTCGACAGGCCGACCAAGGGGGAGGTCTGGGTCGCCGGAGTCCGCCTCAACGACCTAGACGACGACAAGCTGGCTGAGTTCAGGAACAGATACATAGGCTTCGTATTTCAGCTGTTCTACCTCATACCGAGGATGACCATCCTGGAGAACGTCGAGCTGCCGCTGATGCTGCGCGGAGTGCCCAAGGCCGAGAGGCGCGAGGCGGCCCTCGAGGCGTTGAGGCTGGCGGGGCTCGGCCGCGTCGACCCCAAGAGGAGGCCGACCCAGCTCTCGGGCGGCGAGCAGCAGAGGGTCGCGATAGCCCGCGCCATAGCGACCAAGCCGCGCCTGCTGCTCGCCGACGAGCCCACGGGCAATCTGGACAGCGCCACCGCCCAGACGATCATGGATACCTTCACCATGTTGAAGAAAGAGCTTGGCATAACCATAGTCATGGTCACGCACAACCTAGAACTGTTGAAATACTGCGACGGGGTGACGCGCCTGAAGGACGGAAGGATCGTGGAGCTATAAGGCACTCCACCGTGTTTCAGCACTCGGCAAATTCCGCATGCTACGGGCGAGGTCTCCCAGTCATCACCGCGTCCTCGGGCAGGCGCCTTTTTAAGCTTGTGCGTCCATATTTTGACGTTATCGAAACCGTTTTTGTCGTAGAACTATTAACAAAGTAAATTTATCGGAGTGCTCTACGCCGGATGCTATATATATCAATGCTTAAAAATAGTAAACGATGTTAATTCGGTGGATCGGCGCAAGCTCCTGGAGCTCTTCGGCCCGGCGTGGATAACCATGATAGCCGACGTGGACGCGGCCAGCATCTTGACCGCGGTGGCCACGGGCGAGACCTACGGCTACGGTCTGCTTTGGCTCATGGCGCTTTTGGTGGCGCCTCTGTTCATCGTACAGAGCGTGGCGGGACGCGTAGGCGTGGCCGGCCGCGGCAGAGGGCTCGGCGAACTTATCAGAGAGAGGTTCGGCCCCAGGTGGGCCCTGGCCGCCGCGCTTCCCATGTTCTTTGTCGATATGTTCTCGTACGCCGTGGAGTTCACGGGGATGGCGGTGGGGGCGGCCCTCCTCGGGCTCCCTAAGGCGACTCTGGTGGCCCTATACGTGGCCGCGCTGCTGATAGTGGTGGGCAGGCGCTATAGGGAGATAGAGAGATATGTGCTCCCGGTGTCGCTTCTGACGCCTCTCGCCTTCATAGCAGAGGCGGCCGTCAGAGGCTGGGATCCCTCTGCCCCTCTCTTCTATGCGTCGGCCGACAACCAATTCTTCTTCCTGGTCGCGGCCAACGTGGGGGCCGTGGTCATGCCGTTTATGTTGTTCTATCAAGCGTCGGCCACATCCAGGAAGTACGCGTCGGTCGACTCAGGCGATAGGGCCAAGGCGTCATGGACGTCGCGGGAGACCTTGGCCGGGGCGATAGCGTCCCAGATACTTATGTCGGCCATAATGGTCGCCTCGACGGGCCTAGACGGGGTCGATCCCCTGAGCCCCCGCCAGCTCGGATCTGCTCTCCACCGAGTCGCGGGCCCCTACTCGCCCTACATATTCGGCATGGGGCTGCTGGCCGCCTCGTTCTTGGCCTATATAGTTATAGCGCTGGCTAGCTCGTGGGGGGCCGTCGAGGCGCTCGGCCTCAGGGGCAGGTCCGCGCGCGATCTTGTCTATGCGCTCGAGCCTCTGCCGGCCCTCATAGCGGTCTTGTTGGTGCCCAGCGGTTCGGCCGCCTACGTGGCGTTGGAGCTCATGGCCCTCTCGCCGTTGGTGCTCGCAGTTCCCGGCGTCCTGTTGGGCCTTTTGGCGATGGACAGAGACCTAATGGGCGACCTCGCATTGGGCGGGGCCTACCGCAGGGCGTATTGGGCCGCCCTATTCCTACTGGCCCTCTCAGGCGTTGTAGCGCTTATATACTAGCCGACTGGGTTCTCCGTGCTACGCCTCCTGGACAGATACAGCAGACAGGTCGCGGTGATAGGCGAGGAGGGCCAGAGAAGGCTGGGGCGCACGTCGGTGGCTATTTTCGGCGTGGGCGGCCTCGGGACCCACGTGGCCTATTATCTAGCTGCCGGGGGCTTCAGGAAGGTCTACCTAGTGGACTCGGACAAGGTGTCGCTCTCCGACCTCCATAGGCAGGTGCTTTACTCGACGTCCGACGTGGGGGTCCCCAAGGCCGAGGCGGCGGCGAGGCGTCTCAGGGGCATAAACGCCGAAGTGGAGGTCGAGCCGATCGCCGAGGAGATAAGCCCGTCGCTCGCCGCCGAGTTGGCCGAGAAGGCCGACATGCTCGTGGACGCCCTCGACAACTGGGCCGCCAGACACGTGGTGAACAGGGCCGCCGTCAAGGCCAAAAGGCCGTTGATACACGGCGCCGTGCAGGAGTGGTACGGCCACGTCACCACGATAATTCCCGGCGTCACCCCCTGCCTAGAGGACCTCTTCGGGCGGCTCAAGTCGCTCCCCTCCTGCGTCCAGGGATTCTGCCCCGTGCTGGGCCCCGTGGTGGGCGTCGTGGCGTCGATGATGGCTCTGGAGGTCTTCAAGACGGCCCTCGGCTCGCCGTCGCTCGCCGGCAAGTTGCTCGTGGTCGACCTCAAGCATATGGCCTTCGACGAGATAAAGATAGAGAGGGACGAGAGGTGCCCCGTGTGCGGCTATGTCAGATAGGGGGCTGACTCCAGCCCAGCGGCTGGTCCTCTACTACATGGCGTTCGAGGCGCTCTACAACTCGAGGACATGGCTGACTTTCGACGACTTGAGGCAGGGCACCGGCCTTTCGACGAGGACGTTGAGGTCCGCGTTGGTCAAGCTCCGCGAGCTCGGCTACGTGGTCAGCATAATCGATCCGTCCAGGGGCAGGAGGCTCCTCCACAGGGTTTTGATGAACAAGCTGTACCCAGCGCCCGAGCTGAGGGGTCTCTATCTGGTCGACGTCAGCGGCGACCTCACGCCGGACGCCGTGAAGATACTGTCCAACGCGGACGTTGTTCTCTACACGGACTCCGTCGACCCCAAGAGGCTCCAGGCGTATGCGGAGAGGCTCGAGCGCTTCAAGGGCACGATCCCGGACGCCAAGCTGGTGGCGGTGGCCTTCAACCCAGTCCTAGACGACATCGAGAAGCTGGGCCCCATCATCAATGAGGCCAGATACATCTGCGCATCCAACGCCATAGACAAGGCGCTGGGTACCTGCCTGGCCTGCGGCCTCGTCGACGTGGATTACGACACCTTCAGGATAAAGGCGGTGCGGGACGAGGGCGAGTTGGCCGAGTTGGTCAAAAAATACGACGTGAAGAGCACCTTGACGCTACAGACATGCGACGGGAGGAAGCTGGAGCTGGTCGTCCTGAAGAAACGTGAGTCGAGCCGGCCCTCCGAACGCCGGCCTCGATAGAGCCGGCGCAGCGCCCCCGGACCGCCGCGGAGTCGTCGGGCGTTATATTCTTAAACTGCACCTTCAAAGGCCTCTATGAGCACTAAGTATGTAGAGGTGGGCGAGCTTAAGGAAGGCTCGTATATAGTGATAGACGGGGAGCCCTGCCGAGTCGTCGAGATAGAGAAATCGAAGACGGGCAAGCACGGATCCGCTAAGGCGAGGGTGGTCGCCGTGGGGCTTTTCGACAACGTCAAGAGGACGCTCAGCGTGCCTGTCGACACGCAGGTGGAGGTCCCCATAATCGAGAAATTCACGGCGCAGATACTCGCCATATCTGGCGACACCATACAGCTCATGGACATGCGCGACTACAAGACCCTTGAGGTGCCGCTTAAATATGTGGAGGACGAGGCGAAGGGCAAGCTGGCCTCAGGCGCCGAGGTGGAGGTCTGGCAGATTCTGGACCGCTATAAGATAACTAGGGTCAAGTAGGCTCGGAGGGAGGGGGAGCCACGAATATATAGTACGGATCTTTGCCCTCCAGCTCAGCCATGATCCTGCCGGCCAATACCTCCACGGGATCTATGCCGACCCGCTTCTTGATGTCCTCGTAGCTCTCGAAGGGCTTCTTCCTCCGCTCGGCCAGGATCTCCTGGACCTTCTTCTTGCCTATGCCATGCAGCAATTCCAGCGAATGCAGTTTTATGGTCAGGGGGCCCGCCTTATTGAACCAATCCACGTACTTCTGCTCCTGGGACTGCACTATCCGCCGCACCAGCTGGGCCAGAACCTCCCGGGCGGGAGGCTGGAGGTCCTCGAACTTGATCCTGCGCACGATCTTGTCCGCCTTATCCCGCTGGCCGAGGCCTATGTAGATCCTCTCCCCGATCTCTACCTTGGCGCCCGGCTTCAACGTGACCTCGAGGAGGGTGAAGCGGTCCTCGCCGAGGACGTGCGCGTAGGAGACGTCCCTGGGGAACTCCCTCCTTATCCTAGCCGGAAGCTTGTACGCAGCCAGCTCCGGCGGTATGATGTCGAGGACGTAGCCGTATTCCTCCCTACGTTTCATGACTGCAAGATCTTCAGCATCTCTCTGACCTCGTCGTCGGAGAACTCGCGCCGCTCCAGCATCTGCAGCAGATATTTCAGCTCCTCTACGTCTTCAGGCATCAGGTTGACCAGCTGTATGGCCGTTATCCGCGCGAACCCGAAGCGCGAGATCAGCTCGCCGACCTTGGCCTCGGCGGAGTCCGCCGGCATGGATGCGGCCTTCTCGAGGAAGTCCAGAGTCTTCCTCTGGACGTCGCTGAGCTCGAAGCTCTGCGAGAACTTCCTCAGCACCTCTAACGCCTTGGCGTTCGTGATATCCTCTGACCTCCTTATTCTCTTTACGCTCACATATCGTGTGACGAGGGGGTTTTTAAGTCTCCATAGAGAGCGGCAGAGGATCTGGCGGAGCCGCAGAGGGCGCCCAGCCGCGCCCGTCGGGCGGTCGAAGACAGCGGCGGGCCGGCGCTCCAGCCATCCCGAGGCGGCCTGGGCGTGAGCGCGGACGGGGCGCGCCGAGCCGGTCTGCGCCGCGGAGGCCGGGCACAGACGCCTCAATGTTTTTAAACATGCCGATTGTCGGGGGCATGCCGAAGAGAACCCACGGCTATAGGTATAAGAGCAGGGACCTGCTGACGAAAAAGCCGAGGGAGAGGGGGCTTGGAGGCTTGTCCCGGCTGATGTATGAATACGGGGAGGGCGATAAGGTCGTCGTGGACATAGACCCGACATACATAAAGTCGGCTCCCCACAGGAGGTATCAAGGCAGGGTGGGCGTGGTGGCCGGGAGGCAGGGGGACGCCTACATCGTGCTGGTCGAGGTGGGGTCGAAGGTCAAGAAGCTCGTCGTCACGCCGGAGCATCTGGTGCCCTTCAGGGGCTAGGGGGGCATCTGTTGATCCTCGCCGCCGGTGTAGTGCAGCTGTATGGCGTAGTAGAGCCTGTCGAGGCCCGCGCCGCTCAACGCCGAGACGAAGACCAGATCGCCTATGCCTCCGAGGCTCAGCGAGGCCCTCAACAGCTCCCGGCCGAGGGGCGCCGACTCCAGGAGGTCGGCCAAGGCCTCCGAGTCGCTGGCCCACATGGATATCCTGTCCATCTGGTCCTCGGCGAGCAGATCTATCTTGTTGACGGCCACCACCTGCGGCAGCTTGAATCTGATCCTGCTGGAGAGGGCGAGGAGGGCCGTCGTGGCGAAGCCCTCCGGGCTCTGTACGTACGTGGCGTCGCTCACGTAGACCACGACGTTGTGGGTGTCCGACAGGCGTTTGACCAGATAGGAGCCGCTCTCCCTGAAGGCGAACAGCTCCATCTGGCCGGGCGTGTCGACGAGGGCGACGGGGGCGCCGATGGCGTCCATCTCCTCCTTTATCCTGTCCGCGTCCGCCACGGCCATGTCCACAGAGGCTATTATCGACGCGTTGGGGCCCAGCTTGAACTGCCTCATTATCTTGCGCGCGTTTATCCTCTCCCTTATATCCACGTCGGGGACGTAGGGCAGGTACTCGGCAGCCGGGTCTAGGTTGACCACAGCCACGTCGTAGCCCTGTTCGTCCATCCAGTTGTAGAGGGCCGAGACCAACGTGGATTTGCCGCTTCCCGCGGTCCCCACGAAGAAGACCACGAGCATCTACCTACGCGATCTGGAGATCTCCTCGGCTATTTTTCTGGCGGCGTCCCTCACGTCCTCCGTATATATCACGAAATAGCCGCGTCCCCTCTCGTCGTACCAAAGCGCCGGATACCTCTTGTCGCCATGCGCCTCGTACCTTATCCCCAACCTGTCGAGCGCCCTGGCGACCTCCTCGACGGAGGGCTTCGGGACGGCGAGACGTCTGGGGAGAATCCTGCCGAGAGATCGGGGGACCGTGGCGTCGATGTATACGAGCCAGAGTATCCTCCCGCCCTTACCCTTCATTCAACAAGCACGGCGTTCACTACGCCGTCCTGGCCCGGCCTGGAGGTAACCACAGCCCTCCCCAACTCCGTCTGTATCACGGCGCCTCTGACTATCTGCCCCCTCTTGGCGAAGTCGGGGTTAGACGGCGTAGAGACCACGGAGACTATCCTGGCCTTCACGGCCTTCCTCTCCCTGGGGTTATACACGTTGGCGTACTGGGCGGACCTCAGCCGCACCTTTATGTTGCCGCCGGCGACCCTCTCGACCTCGACGGCTTGAGGGCCCAGGCGGGGCACCCGCGGCGGGCCGCCGCACAGAGCCTTGCGCTTGACCTTGGCGACTCTGCCCTTGACTCCGCCCGTCGGCTTCCTCAAGTCGTTGCCCTGGTAGAAGGCGGCCGACTTCACGGCACACCGTGTTTTCAGCCATATATATGCATTTATGCCCCTCGGCCCGGCGCCCGCGGGAACCCCGCCGGACGCGGCCGGCGATAAGACGCGGGGAATATTGAGTAAGGGGGCCAACCTTTAATAACGCGTGGGCTGGGCCCTACATGCTTAGGCGTGTTGGTTATGCTCTTCACTATACTAACCTAAAAAATCTTGTCGTTAAACTTTCCCAAGTCCCCCCATTATACATCACGGTATATACCTATACCATGAAGAAGGTAGGCACGCTCTACGACGTGATAGGCAACGTCGAGGAGCCGTACGGCTTGGTTAAGCCCGTAGCCATGGACAGCTCCATAGTGGGCCAGGCCATCTATATAAACGAGGCCGACGTGAGGAAGAAAAGGAGGCGCGGGGGGCCATGAAGCCATGACCCGGCGCATCTTGGCCGGGTTCGCCGAGCAGGATCTGGTCTGCCCCCACTGCGGCGCGGTGAATAAGTACCGCATAGACGACGAGCAGGGCGCAGTGATCTGCACCCAATGCGGCACCGTGATAAAGGAGGGCATCGTGGATCTGGGGCCCGAGTGGAGGAAGCCGGAGTCGTCGAGGGCCTTCGTCGGCACGTCGGGGACGGAGCTCGGCGACGTCGAGCGGGGCACCGTGAAGATATCGGACAAGCTGAGGGCGTTGAGGCTTAAACACGCCGCGAAGCCCTTCACTTCGGCGTCAGAAAGGCTGGAGATAGACGTGAGGGAGTTCTACGACGCAATACGCGACCTCCTGGGCGTCCCCAGGGCAGTTATAGACGAGGCCGTCGCGTTGTACAAAAAGGCCTACGAGATGGGCTTCAGGTCGCCGAGGCGCGAGGGCTACGCCGCGGCGCTCTATTTCGCCGTGAAGAGGCACGGCATAGGCGCCGTGACCTACCGCTCCCTGGTCGAGAAGGCCGGGCTGGACAAGGGCGCCTTCATGTCGGCCTACATGGAGTTCCTACGCTACATGGCGCAGGCGGGCGAGAAGGTGCCGAAGGTCGACCCCAAGGTCTATATACCTAAGATAGTCTCGGCGTTAGGCCTCGAGGGGGAGCTCGGGGCGCAGGTCCAGAAAATAGCGGCGCATCTGCTGAGTTATATAATGCGTTCGCCGAGGATCAGAAACGGGAGGAAGCCGCAGGTCCTGGCCGCGGTGTCGGTGTACTTCGCCTGCTTCATATCGGGCGTCGAGGTGACCCAGAAGGACGTGGCGAAGGCGGCCGAATCCACCGAGACCCCCATCAGGGACCTCCTCGGGGAGCTGGGGAATTTGCTATATATCGAGCTGTCCGTCTAGCCGGCGGCTCGCCCTAGGGGATATTTATAATTAAATCTAATAGTGGGGACGTGGCCGAGGAGACGCAGGGTGTGGAGGAGGAGACTCTGACCGAGATAGAGGTCCAAATCCTCCAGGGCCTCGAGAGGCTCGGCGGTAGCTATCAACAGCGAAATCTCTGGAAGTACATAGGCATAGATAGCAAGACCGGGCTGCCGATACTGGGCAGGCTTGAGAAGCGTGGGCTCATCAAGAAGGAGAGGGTGGGCGGCGAGAGGAGGGGCATCTATATCGTCAGGCTGACTGAAAAGGCCTACAAGATGTTGTCGGAGCTCAGGGAGAGGGCTGAGGAGATCGCCAGATTCGACGTGGGCAAGCTCAGCGAGGAGCTGAGGGCCTTGCTCACAGTCCCGTGCGCGTTCTGTCCGTATATAGAGAGGTGCGGCTTCAGCTTCGTCGACCCTCTACACTGCGAGCTCCTCACCAGATGGTCCATGTCCCTGGAGGGCCATGAGCGAGAGGATTAGGTCTTTTATCGCCGTCGACGTGGCGGCCAAGGCCGTGGTCGACGCCGTGCTGTCGTTGCAGAGGGGACTCGTGGGGACGGGCGCCGATCTGAAGCCTGTGGAGCCGCACAACCTCCACCTCACCCTTATATTCCTAGGGGAGCAGCCCAAGCGGAATCTGGACGAAATAGCCAGGAGGCTTGAGGGCCTCCCCCATAGGCGCTTCGTCGTGGAGTTTAAAGGCGTCGGCGCCTTCCCCAGCCCCTCGAGCCCTAGGGTGGTCTGGATAGATGTGGCTAGGGGGAGGGATGAGCTGATAAGGCTGGCGCAGGACGTGAGGACGCTCGCGCGGGAGTTCGCCCAGGAGGACGAGGAGTTCGTCCCCCACCTCACCGTGGCGCGGGTGAAGAGCCCCAGGAACCGCGACAGGCTGGCTGCCTTCATCGAGGCGCACCGCTCCGATCACTTCGGCGAGGTGGAGGTGGCCGAGGTCAAGCTGAAGAGGTCCACGCTGACGCCGCGCGGCCCTATATACAGCGACCTCTACGTCAAGAGGCTTGCTTGATGTCTGTTGAGCGGGTGGTCGAGGAGGCCGCGGGGCTCGTCACCCCGCCGCGGGAGCTTGAGGATAGGGTCGCCGAGATCTCCAGGCGCTTCAGGGAGTACGTGGGCGGGCTCCTCTCTAGGCTTGGCGTCGACGGCTCGGTGGAGCTTGTGGGGTCCTCCGCCAGAGGCACCTGGCTGCCCGACGGCCTCGATGTGGACATCTTCGTGGTTCTGCCCAGGAGATACCCGAGGGAGTTCCTCGACGAGCTTGTGGGGAGGCTCAAGGCCGAGATGGAGAGGGACGGCATCCAGGCGGAGACGCGCTACGCCGAACATCCCTATCTCGTGGTCCACAGCGGCGACGTCGAGATAGACGTGGTTCCCTGCTTCGAGCTGAAGCCCGGCGAGCAGATCCTCACGGCGGCCGACAGATCGCCGTTGCACCATAGATATCTCGCGTCGCGGCTCGACGACAGGCTCAGGCTGGATATCCGCCTGTTGAAGAGGTTCATGAAGACCATAGGCGTATACGGCGCCGAGGTCAAGGTGGAGGGCTTCTCCGGCTATTTGGCCGAGCTGCTGGTGGTCCACTACGGCTCTTTCCTCTCGACGCTGAGGGCGGCGGCCGGCTGGAGGCCCTACAGGACTGTGGTGGACCCCGGGGGGCACTACCCGGATCCGAGGAGGGCGGCCCGGAAGTTCAGAAGCCCTCTGGTGGTCGTCGACCCCGTGGACCCCGGCCGGAACGTCGCCGCCGCCGTGTCCATGACCTCCATGGCGACCTTCGTCCTAGCCGCCAGGCGTTTCCTCCAGAGGCCCTCCATCTCCTACTTCTCCCCTCAACCAGCAGGGCCGGCGCTCCCCGTGCCGGCCGTCGTCCTCAGGTTCCCCTACCCCCAGAAGCCGCCCGACGTCGTGTGGGGCATGTTCAAGAGGTACGCCAGGGCGGTCGCCAACAAGCTGGAGGAGTGCGGGTTCAAGGTGCTGAGATACGGCGTGGATAGCGACGAGAGGACCTTCGTGGATGTAGCCTTCTTGGTAGAGTCGCCGGTCCTCCCCGAGTACGAGCTCCACGAGGGGCCTCCGGCCTTCAGCGAAGCCGCCGAGAAGTTCGTGGAGAAATACGCCGGCTCCGACGTCGTGGGCCCCTTCGTCGTCGGGTCGAGGCTCTACGTGATCAGGAGGAGGAGGTTCAGAGAGATAGAGGAATGCCTGGAGAAGATCCTCGGGGAGCTGGGCCTGAAGCCGCAGGAGGTCAGGAGGGGGACGTATCAGCCGCTTTCGTCCAAAAACCTCTGGATTAGCTGACAGTTGAATTTATATTTACCGGGCTCCCCCATGGCCATGGACGTGTACACCCTTAAGTTCTACAAGAGAGCCGCCGACTTCATAGCGGATCTCGACAAGGAGATAGAAGAGCTGGAGGAGTCCGTCAAGACGCTGGGCGCCGAGGTGGATCAGCTGAAGGCGGCCGCAGAGAAGTACGCCAAGCTCCACGCGTTGCTGAAGAAATTCGGGCCGGGGGAGGGCGGACAGACGACGATAGAGGTCACGGGCCTCGGCATATATATAGATCCCAACCCCCTCACCAGATACGACATATACAGCCAGTCCTACGCTCACATGCTCGACGTGCTCTCGGTGCTGAAGAAGGTGAGGGCGGTGGCCTATACCGTGATCTCGGAGGGAGGCCTCGAATCCATCCCCATAGCGGTCCAGTACAAACAGGGGATACCGGTCAAGCTAATTATCGCCTAGGAGCCTCCTCAACGACTCGCCGGATATGATTATTGAGGCGTTCTTCTCGACCCCAAGCCTCCGCGACAGCACGTCGCACTTCGCCCTGAAGAGAAGCAGGGCGGGCTTGCCCGCCCCCCACTCCAGATAGGCCTCGGCGTTCGCGATGCCCTTAGCCAGCACGAACCCTCCCTCGATCCACCTTATCGGCGATATGTTGCCCGGAGTGGCCAGAAAGCCCTTGTTGCTGTCGGCGACTACATCGATCTCGTAGGGCTCCGAGCGGGCGACGGGGACGGGCGTGATCCCGTTCCTCCTCAAGGCCTCCATCACGACGTAGTCTATCTGGGCCTCGCCCTCGTTGTCTATAACGTAGTAGAGCCTCTCGGGCAGCTCGACCCGCTCCTCTATGGCCGGTTCGTCCCATATGGCCGACTCGAGCTTCCTGGGCCTATACCCCAGGACGTTGGAATCTATTATGTTAGCCGCCGCCGCTATGCGCATAGCCAGCCTCAAGTCCCAGCCAGCCTCCTCGAGCTTCCTCTCGACGATCGCGGCGACCTCCCTCCCTATCTCGGCCAACCTCTTCTTATAGTCGCTGTATGGATCCGGCGAGTCGAGCACGGACGCGACCGCCCTGAAGCTCTCGGCGAACGCCTCGCTTCTGCTGCGCTTCTCAAGCGCCTGCGATAGATATATCAAGATCTTGGGGAGAAGCGCCGCCCCGCCCAGCCTCACTATATCCGACGTGCGGGAGTGGACCAGGCAGAGCTTGCACTCATCTTCGAGCCACATTGTTTAGAATCTCGGCCACCTTAATTATATCGTCTTTATTTACGTCGCCCATGACGCCGATGCGCACGACCTTGTCCTTGAGGCGCCCCATGCCCGCGCCTGCGACGTAGCCAGCCTCCCTCAAGGCCTTGAGGGCGGCCTTGGCGTCGTTGCAGTAGAACGCCGCCACGGTGTTGCTACGGTGCTGGGGCTTCGGCACGGCCTCGAGCCTCGTGTTGCCGTACAGCAGATCCATGCGCTCTCTGTGGATCTCCACATATCTCTCCAGCCCGAGGCCGAGTATATACTCCAGCGAGGCCTCGAGGCTGTATATCACGGATATCGGCGGCGTGTAGGGAGTATCCAGAGTCGACGGGACCTTGAGGTAGCCCCTCAAGTCCATGGCGGGAGGCACGCCGGATTTAGCCCTGGGCTCTACGTTTAGATACAATATGGCAGCCCCCGGCGGGGCCATGAAGGCCTTATGCGACGCGGTGGCCACTACGTCGATCCCGGGCGGCAGAGGCTCCGCCGGCATGCCCGACACGCTGTCGACCAACAGGAGCGCGCCGTGGGATTTGACGGCCTCAGCCGCCTTGGCGAGGTCCTTATAGGCGATGCCCATGCTGGTCTCGTTGTGGACTAGGGCCACGGCGGCCACGGGGCCTATCCTCCTCAGCCTGTCGTCAAGCTCGTCGGGGGCCGGCGGCGCCTCCACCGCCCACTCGACGACGTCGGCGCCTCTGCTCCTCAAGGAGGCCGCCAGCCTAGCGCCGAACTCCCCGAAGATCACCGCCAACACCCTGTCGCCCGGATTCACGTAGTTGTAGACCATTGTGTCCACGGCCAGCGTGCCCGTCCCCGGCATCACCACCGGGATGCCGCCGTAGACCCGCGACATCTTCTCCAGCACGGACTTGAGGGACTGTTTAAACTCCTCGGATCTGTGGAAGGCAGGCTGTCTGTAGGCCGCCTTCAGCACGAAGTCGGGCAACTGTATGGGGCCCGGGGTGAGGTACTTCATACCCTCTTGACGGCCTCCAGTATATTTAGAGCAAGCTCCTCGGCCAACCTGTCGTACGCCTCATAGGTCTCGGACCCCACGTGCGGAGTCGCTATGACCTTTTCATGCGACAGGAGCTTAAGCAACCTCTCGCTCCTCGGAGGCTCCTCGGGCAACACGTCGAGCGCGACGCCCCACAGCCTGTCTATATGTCTCGCCAGGGCGTCCACGTCGACGACCTCGCCCCTGCTCGTGTTTATCAACATGGCGCCGTCCCTCAGCAGGGAGAGCCTGGCGTCGTCCATCAATCTGTAGGTGCCGGGGGTGAGCGGGACGTGCAGGGTCACCACGTCGCTCTCGGCGAGAAGCCTCTCGAGGGGCACCTGCCGGGCCCCTATCTTGGCGGCCTCCGCCGAGACGTCTATCACGTCGCTGGCCACCACCTCCATCCCGAGCGCCGCGGCGTACTGGGCGACGGCCCTCCCTATCCTTCCGAAGCCCACCACGCCCAACCTCTTGCCGTAGAGCTCCCTCCCCACGTACTTCCCCTTGGGCCAGCCGCCCGCCTTCACCTCCCTATCCAGAACGGGTATACGCCTGGCGAGGGCGATCATGAGACCTATGGTCAGCTCGGCCGCGCTCCTCGTGGGGGCGTTGGGGGCGTTTATCACGGCGATGCCCCGCTTTATGGCGTAATCCACCTCTATGTTGTCGAGCCCGACGCCGTAGCGCGCGACCACCTTGAGCCTGGTCCCTCTGTCGATCACCTCCCTATTCACCTTGGTCCTGCTCCTCACGACGAGGACCTCGTACCCCTCCACAACTTTCAACAACTCATCTCGGGGGATGCCGGGCCTGTAGTCCACCTCGAGCCCGCCCCCTCTGAGCCTCTCCAGGAGCTTTTCGCTGGTCTGGTCCGCCACGAGGACCCGCATTGGGCCCCCATTGACATACACTATATAAACATTCGCCGGTCCTATCTACATACCTCCTTAAATTAGGGAGATAACTTTTTTCGCATGGCGTGATGAAAATACGGTCTTCCGACGATGACGACGAGACCGACTTCTGAGGGGTTAAAACATTTTAACTTTGTTCTACTCCCTATCGATGGACATGTCGGGCTCTATATACAACGTGCTTAAAGCCCTGATCGATATATACTCCAGAGAGAACATACCGGTAAAGTCCAAGGAGATCGCCGAGACCCTGAAGGTCCATGAGGGCTACATACGCAACATCATGTCCGTGCTGAAGTCGATGGGGCTGGTTCTTAGCAAGGCGGGCCCCCACGGCGGCTACGTGCCGACGTCCAAGGCATATGACATAATAAGCAAACAGACTCTGTCGGTCCCCATATATCATAACAACGCGGCGATAGGCTACGCGCTCGACGTGTCGCTGATAGGTTTGCTCACCGAGAAGCCTCTGGCCTCGATGAGGGTGCTCGGCGATCTGTCCCCCTACGTCCAGAAGGAGGTGAGGGTCGGGCCTCTGCCGAGCGGGATAGTGATAATGGGGAGGTTGATCAAGGCGGACCTGGAGTCCCTGGTGGAGGTGGACTCCGTGGCTTCGATACCCCATGTGTCTGTCAGCGAGATAATGACGAGAAAGCCAGTGGTGGCGAGGCCCGACGACCCTCTGGATAAATACATCGACGTGCTGTCGAAGAGGAGGTATAGAGGCATCCCCGTCGTCAACGACCAGGGAAAGCCCGTGGGCCTCCTCATGTCTTCGAGGGTTGTGGAGGCGCTCGCCCGATGCGCCGGGAATATAAAGGTCGGCGACGTGATGATCGCGAACCCGCCTGTTATCAACGTGTCCGACGATATATACGACGTCATAGGAGCCATGTTGACAAACAACATAGGCCGTCTGCTGGTGGTAGACGACGAGGGCAAGCTGGTCGGGATAGTCACGAGGACCGACATACTGAACAGAATAGCCTCGCTTGAATCGATAGTCTAGTACCTCCTCGAGACCGCGCAGTCGTATCGATATCTGTCGACCCTTCTGTAGAGCAGATAGCCCGCAGTATACGAGGAGGCGTCGCACAGGGCCTCCTCGGCGTCGCCGGTCTCCAGAAAACGCGCGGAGAAGACGGCGAGGAACACGTCGCCGCTACCCGTGGTGTCGTCCACCTCGAGGTCGGCGCTCGGGGCGTAGTAAAGACGGCCGTCGACGGCCATATACGCGCCTCCGCCGCCCAGCGTATATACAGCTATTCTCCACTTGGAGTTGTACTTGACGAGTTGCCGCGGGTCCAACGCCGCGTCGTCCTCGGAGAAGTGGAGTATGTCCGCGGCCGGGGCCTCCCGCCCCGATCTTATAAAGCCCTGTAGATCCACCGCGGAGACGTCGGCGTATATCTCCACGTCCCCCACCTCGTCGAAGACAGGGTTCACCGCGACCAGAGGCCCCTCGACGGCGCCGGATATCCTCGCCGAAGGCCGCCTCAACGGCCTGCTCCTCCGCGGCCGAGACCTGTAGTCGAGCTCGAAGGCCGCCGTGGCGTCGCCCTCTATGAGGCGGGGCTCCACGCCTATCCTCCTCAGCTCGCCCTCTATGAATTCCCTCTCGTCCGGCCCGACGACTCCTATCGCGACGGGGGATAGGCCGAGGGCGGCGAACGCCAGGCCCATGTAGTAGGGAGGACCCCCTATGCGGCGCGAGGAGCCCTCCCTGGTCACTATGTAGTCGACGGTGGGATTCCCCACGATATACGCCTTCACAGAAGCCACCAAACCTAAGTTTAAAAACTTTTCGTAAAACTGATATAATGTAAAGAGAATAATCTATATACTAATAAAGCATAACGAGGAATATTTAGATTAGAATGTCGGATTTCAGAAAAATTTAATATTGAGCGCTGTTTGAATCAACGGAGATTGTTCGATGATCCGCGGAATTCTGGAAGGCGCGTTACGCCGAGCTCCACGAAGCCACGGGAGGGCGGCTTGGGCGAGGTTGGAGCCCGCAGGCGGATCGTGCGGATCTCCCGCTTCCCCCGGGCGATGCATATTTTTACTTCAATAAACTTCGATATGCGCCGCCGCACAGCGGCAATTAGGGGGCACGCGTGGAGCGACCAATTCGGCTCTCCTCTGCCCCCGGTCTACCTCACTGCGGTGTTCGAGCAGGTCGGGGAGGCCAGGAAGAGCGATAGGGGGGTGGATCTGAAGTACGCGAGGGAGGAGAACCCCACGGTCAGAGCCTTCGAGAGGATAATGGCGTCGCTGGAGGCCGGGGCGGACGCGCTGGCTTTCAACAGCGGCATGGCGTCGATATCGACGCTTTCTATATATCTCCTGGGCAGGGACGACGTCCTTCTAACCACAAAGGAGGCCTACGGGGCCACCTTGAGGTTTTTCTCCGTGGTTGAGGAGAAGTTCGGGGTGAGGTTGCTCAAAGCCAGCCCGGCCACCGACGCCGTCGTCGAGGCCGTGAAGTCGGCAAGGCCTAAGGTGGTCTTCGTCGAGACCATGACGAACCCCACCCTGAAGGTGCTCGATCTACCTGAGGTCGTGAAGACGGCGAAGGATCTAGGCGCCGCGGTGGTCGTGGACAACACCTTCGCTACGCCGGTCTTGATAAATCCGCTGACCCTCGGCGCCGACTATGTGGTGCACTCTGCGACGAAATATATAGCGGGGCACAACGACGTGGTGGGCGGCGTCGTGGCGACGCGGGCGGTCGACAGAGATCTGTGGACGTATAGAGCCATGTTGGGAGGCATAATGCAGCCCTTCGAGGCCTTCCTCTGCATGCGCGGCGTCAAGACGTTGTTCCCCCGCTTCGAGCTACAGAGCAGAAACGCCAAGGCTGTCGCCGAGTTCCTCGCCGAGCACAGCAAGGTCAAGGAGGTGTTGTACCCCGGCCTGCCGACCCATAGGGACCACGAGGTCGCGAGGAGACTTTTCGGCGGGCTCTACGGCGGCGTTCTGTCCTTCAAGATAAGGGGCGGAAGGCCCGAGGTCGAGAGGGTGCTGTCGTCGTTCAGGCTGATAACGCCGAGCCCGAGCCTCGGAGGCACGGAGACCATAGCCACCTACCCCATTTTAAGCGCGGCGTCGCCCATACCGCCCCAGGACAGAGAGGAGCTGGGCATCACCGAGGACCTGATAAGGCTGTCGATCGGCCTGGAGGACGTGGACGACATAATCGAGGATTTGGACCGGGCCCTGGGCTCCATCTAGTATTGTTTTAATTGGCCAACAACTTTAGGCCATGCGGGTGGTCAGGACCGGTCTGCCGGTGACGGAGCTCCTCAACGAGCTCAGGAAAGACCTGCAGAACGAGAGGCTTGAGTACATGCAGAGGATACCTGCCCCGAAGGCCGGCGAGAGGTATAGAGACGTGGTGGCCGAGCTTTTCACCAAATACGGCGTGGCGGCGGTCTACATAACGCTCAAGACGCCGAACGGCGAGAAGAGATACACGGTGCTGGCCCGCTACGATTGGTCCTTCGGCGGATTCGCCGAAGGCTGGATAGTCGAGGGCGACACGGTGAGGGTCTTCGAGCCTATCGGCGTCGGCTTGAGCCAATTCTCGGCGACGTTGGAGGAATTCGGCGACCTCTTCTGGAAGACCGAACAGATGCTGGCCGGCAGAAAGGTGGAGCAAGCCGGCAGAGAGCCCTACTGAAGCCTGAGGACGGGCGTCTCCTCGCCCACAGGCATGACGTAATTGAGGATCGTCCTTTTGACCTCCTCGCCGCTCTTGAGAGCCACGGTGGACAGCCTCCTCTTCAGCGTCCAGTTTATCTCGGCGACGGCGCCCATGAAGCCCACGTTGCTTCCGTCGAACACCACAGACAGGACGCCGAGCTTAAACGGGATGTGTTGCCTCACCGATCTGCCCGATATGGAGTACACGACGGAGTCGAACGTCTTGAACTTAAGCCCGACGTCTGCCGGCAGTATTAGGTTCCTCCCGTCGTGGAAGTGGAGCTGTATCCTATTGCCGGACACGTAGCCCTTGCCCTCGACCCTCAGGAGCTTCAGATCCGCCTCGCCGCTGGGTATCTGGACCGGCCTTATGTAGCTAACTGGGTCGGGCACCAGCCTATACACCTCGCCCGTGGGGGCTATCTCCACTACGTCCATGACGCCCACGGGGAACTTATACTCTCTCCTAACCCTCCCGTCGACCTTGATGTAGCCCCTCGCCACTATGTAGCGGGCCTCCCTCAACGTCTTGGCGTAGCGCAGGACGTCTCTCACCAGCACCGCCAGGGGCATCGACCGGCCGAGGCTGTGGGGGCCTGGAGCCGGCCTGACGGCCCACACTCCGCCGATCTTCCTAGGCACCGGCCACCACGCCGGCGAGACGGCGCGTCGCAGATGCGGCATAGCCGCCTCCACGCGGGCCTTTATAAGCTTTCCGACGGGTGAACTTGCGGCGTCAGCTTGAAAACCGCCTGTAGAGTATCGGCGCCGCTATGCCCACGGCGAATCCCACCGCCGCGAGGGCCATGTCGCGTATCCAAGTGCTCTCGTCGATCTTCCCCGCCAGAGATACGTCGTTTAGCACTATCAGAAGTCCTATAAAGATGGCGACGGCGCTCAGCGCATATATCAGCACGCCCTTGAGGGCCATGGGGGGCGAGATCCACGTGTTTATTTATGTTTCCGGCCGTAAACCTAAATTTGGAGGTCTAAACCCCACCGTGGAGATCGGACGCGGCGCCGGGATGGCGATAGCGTCGGCCATGGGCTCGGCCAGCAGGAGGATCTGGATCTCTTCGCCCTGGATAGGGCAGGCCTACGTCAAACTGCTGATCGAGAAGGCGCTGGCGGGCGTCGACGTGCGCGTGGTGACCACGGATCTGCCCGACAACGACGGGAGGGCTCTGGCCCGCGCCGCCGACCTCTACGGCTCCGACGAGCTGAGGGAGGCGGGCGCCAAGGTGGCCTACTGGAGGAGGCGCCGCGCCTCGAGCCGTACGGCGGCCTTAAGGGACGCCGCCCTGCTCGCCCTGCTGGCGGTCGCGTCCGCGCTCGCGGCCGGCGCCCTAGAGGCGTACTCCCAAGCGCTCTACCTGGCGGCGGTGGCGCTCTCAGCGGCCGCGGTGGCCGCGGCGGTATACAGGCTGAGGGCTGCCCGCGCGGCCGAGGCCGAGCTGCTGGCGGCCGAGGCGGAGCTCGAGAGGATCAGCAGAGAGCTGGCCATCTCCAGGGAGGCCATACGCAGAAACCTAAAGGCCTTGGTGGCGCCCACATCGGCCGCATTCGTACACGCGAAGCTCTACATAGTGGACGACAGGGCGTGGGCGTCGTCGGCAAATCTAACCGACAGCGGGATGGGGCGCAATATCGAGCTCGTCGTGGAGGTGGACGCGGCCGCGGCTGAGCGGGCGTTCGAAAAGCTGTGGTCAACGCTGTCGGCCGAGCTGTTCCGGCCAAGCACGCGGGGAGGGCCCTAGGCATCCCCAGAGGCCCTTCGACGCGGCTGAGGGTCGGGACAGGGGCGGGCAACGGCCGGCGCGGGCGGGCGACCGCGGAGGCTGGGATTTTGCAGGTGGCGAAGCGGATGGGGCAGGACGGAGGGGCCTCCGTAGCCTTCTAGCCGCAGGTTCGCGATGGCGTCGATCACCGCCAGCTCGATGGAGATGGGGGATTGGAGGGATCAACATAGCGGAAGTACGCCCAGAAAGTTTTCGCGGCATCGGCGGGCGGCTTCCATGGAGTTGAGTGGACGATCTCTGGGTTATCGTTAGGATGGAGCGATAGAGTTCTTGGGAGTTACGTCGTCCGACGACATCATGCGGTGTTGATTACTGGGCGAGATCGCCGCTGGAAGAGGCCGCCTTGCCGCGCTATTGTTGCCGGGTTTTGACGAGCACTATTATCTTGTTTCCCTGGATCGCCCTAGGCTTGGCTTTCGGCGGCGCGGTGGCGGTGCTCATCGGCTACGTGCTGGCCTTCGCCGCATGTGCATACCGACTGTACCGCATCTCGGGTAGGGCCATCTTCGCCCTAGCTGGATTTATGTATATAGCCAACATGTTGTCGTTTATTGCCGGAGGCGGCATCTACTCCGCGCTGTATGGCCTATTCGGCGTCTTCGCCCTCGTGGGTCATCTAGTTACGTATTCGGCGTTACGCCGGCCTTAATGGGACGGCCGTCTTCCTCCGTCCGTACCTACCTACCGCGTAGCCCCCTGCATGTCTATTGATGCGCCTCTGCCGTAGTTGAGGGCCTCGATTATGCCGTAGACGAGGCCCAAGGCGGCCGCCAGCAGTAGGGCGGCGGGGCTACGGCGCCTGGCCCAAGCCGGCAAGAAGGCCGACGGCGAGACCTCCCACACCTCTCCGCTCGCGGCAGAGGCTTCCTTTAATAAAGCATATCGGCTGTGCCGTGCTCTGGTTCCTCCTCACCACAGGGCGGTGCAACCTCCGGTGTAGCTACTGCGGAGGCTCCTTCGACCCCCGCCGCTCGCCCTGGTCGGTGCAGTACAGCCTGGACGATCTGAGGGAGTTGCTCAAGAGGGATCGGGAGCCGACGGTCTTCTTCTACGGCGGCGAGCCTCTGCTCAACCCGGCCTACATAATGTCGGTGATGGATTCCGTCAAGGCCAAGCGCTTCGGGATCCAGACCAACGGGCTCCTCGCGAGGAGGCTGCCGCCGGAGTACTGGCGCAGATTCGACGTGGTCCTCCTCTCCATAGACGGGGTCGAGGAGGTGACGGACCGCTACAGGGGGCGGGGCGTCTATAGATCGGTGGTGAGGACGTTGAGGTGGCTCAAGGACGAGGTGCGGTGCGGATGCGAGGTGATCGCCAGGATGGCGGTGGGGCGGGCGAGCGATATATACAGGGACGTCTCCCACCTCCTGTCGCTGGGCTTCGACAAGGTCCACTGGCAGCTCAACGCCGTGTGGACCGACGAGTGGGGCCCCGACGAGTTCCTGAGGTGGGCGAGGTCGAGCTATCTGCCGGGCGTGGCGAGGCTCCGCGACTGGTTCCTAGACGAGGCGCGGAGGGGGCGTCTGCTCGGCATAGTGCCGTTTCTCGGCATCTATCGAGCCATGCTGGTCAGGCCGTATACCTGGGTTCCCTGCGGCGCGGGCAGAGACGCCTTCGCGGTGAACACAGACGGCAGAATCCTCGCGTGCCCCATAGCGGTCTCCGAGCGGTGGGCCACGGTGGGCGACGTCAAGAGGGGCATCGACGCGGTTGGGCTCAAGCTAGACGAGAGGTGTTCGTACTGCGAATACCGCCACGTGTGCGGGGGCCGTTGCCTCTACACCCACTACGAGAAGTACTGGGGGGATGGGGGGTTCGAGGCGGTGTGCGAGGTCACCAAGGGCACGATCAAGATACTGGAGGAAGGGAGGCCGGTCCTGGAGGACTTGCTCTCCAGGGGGGTCCTGAGGAGGGAGGACCTCGACTACGAGCCTACACTGGATTCAACAGAGGTCATACCGTAGGCGGCGCGTCGGAATCTATTTTAATATACCAACGGGCTATTGCGTGAGGACCCACGCGTTTATGGCCTTGCTGTTCGCCGCGGGGCTCCTAGGGGCTCTGCCGTATCTATACGCGCCCTCTCAAGCCTCGGAGCAGATACTGCCGGCGGCGCCCTACTCCCCCTCCAACACGGCGTCGGCGGCGGCCTACAACACGACGTTGTTCATATCTCTGGCCGTGGCCGCCACGGTATTCATCTACCTGGTCATGAGGTACAGGAAGTTCTTCAAGGCGTTCATAGCGGCCATATGGCTTCTTGTGATCGTCGGCGTCTTCTGGGCGTACGACTTGAAGTACTACTCGTGCGGCCTGTTGCCCGACTGGGCGGCCGAGGCGCTCTTCTACGCGCCCTTCGCGGTCGCCCCCGCCGTGATATACGCAATACTTAAGGCCAGGCTGGACCAAGCGGTCGCCGTGTTCAGCGCGTTGGCGGGGGCCATGGTCGTCTGGATACTGCCCCCCCTGACGGTCCTGGCCCTCCTGGCGGCGCTCCCCGTATACGACCTCGTTATGGTCTACTGGGGCCTTCTGGGCAGGATAGTCAGGAAGGCCAAGGAGAGCGCCCCCCTCCAGCTGCCCGCGGGAGGGCCGAGGGAGCCGCCCCTAATGGGACTTATGGCCAGAGTCGGCGAGGTCTCGGTGGGCACGGGCGACTTCTTCGCCTATACGGCCTCTATCACCTTCATAGGGATTAAATTCTCGCAGTGCGGCTTGATCCCCTCGCTGGCCGCCATGGCCCTCGGGCTCGTCCTAATATACGCGGGCTTTCTGTTGACCGTGAGCCTGTTGTTGCGGCGTTTTGGATACGCCCCCGCGTTGCCCATACCGATGGCCCTAGTCATGCCCCTGTTGTTGCTATGAACCTCGAGGATATAGTGCTGGCGATACTTTCGAAATTCGGCGTATTGGACTCCCGGTCCATAGCGGCCGCCATGGTGCTGTTGAGGGAGGAGGCGGGCGTCGACGACGTGCCCCGGCCGGGGAGACAGCTGTATATACCCCAGCTCGCCCCGGCCCTGGAGAGCCTGGTCAGCAAAGGCTACGTCACCGTCTACCAAGAGCTCGGGTCCTCCGCTGTGAAATACGCCGTGACCAAACTGGGCTCAGACGCCGCGGCTAAGATCCAGATAAGAGGCATCGACGAGCTGGCCAAGAAGTATCAGTTCCAGTACGTGCCGTTGGCGCTCGTCGTGGCGTTGAGATATCCGCAGTACTGGTAACCGCCGGGCTGGGCGCCCGGCGCGATCCGCCCCACTCGTCGACACGGCGCCGGGAAATAGCTTTTATATGGCCGCCCGACGGGGGCCGTGCTTAACGTGGAGAGGCTCTATAGGGAGCTGAGGGAGTACGAGGAGACTAGGGAGAGGATTATACAGATGTCCATAAGGGTCACGAGGCTCAGCAAGTCGGTGATCTACTCACTCATCAGAGGCGATATCGAGACGGCCGAGAGGCATCTGAAGGACATGTCGGCCGTGGCGGCGGAGCTGAGGGACTTGGTCTCGCGGTACCCCATGTTTTACAACAACGGCACGCAGGGACTGCAGGAATATGTCGAGGCCTATTCCCTCTGGGTGTTCCTCAGGGAGGGGAGGTTCCCGAGCCGCGAGGAGGTGGGCGTGGACGTCATGACTTATTTGATGGGCGTCGCGGATATCGCTGGCGAGCTGGGGAGGAAGGCCAACGAGGAGCTGGTGAGGAGGGACTTAAAGGCGGCGGAGTCCCTGAGGGCCGCCGTGGAGAGGCTGTACCTAGATATGCTGGGGCTCGAGCCGCGCGACTTCGAGCTCAGGAAGAAGGTTGACTATATATCGAATCAGGCGAACTGGATAGCAGAAAAGCTTTTCTACGCATCAACGTGTCGCCAGATGTATGAAGTACGTCAGGGAAATAGTGAGGGAGCTGGAGCTGGGCGAGGCGACGGAGGAGGTGGAGAGACAGGTCGAGGCAATCCTTAGGGGTCTCGGTTTATTATGATAAGAGAGCTGGTCGAGAGGAATCTGGCGGACCCCGCATCTCTGAGGAAAATCGCTGAGGAGACTCTGAGGAGGGCCGAGGCCGACCGCAACAACTACTTCCTCGCGATAGATAGGGACCTCCCCTGGAAGGCGGAGCGTCTGGCGGGGCTCGGGCGCGGAGGCCGCCTCTTCGGGCTCGTGCTGGCCGTAAAGGACAACATAGATGTCGTGGGGTTCCCGACCACCAACGGGGCGCCCTACGCCAAGTCGACTCCCGCCCGGACGGCCGCCGTGGTCAAGATGCTGGAGGCCGAGGGGGCTTTGGTTCTGGGCAAGACCAATATGCACGAGCTCGCCTTGGGCGCCACCAACGTCAATCCGCACTTCGGCCCCACGAGAAATCCCGTGGATCCCTCTAGAATAACCGGCGGCTCCTCGGGGGGATCCGCAGGGGCCGTCGCGGCGGATATCGCCCATATAGCCCTGGGGACCGACACGGGCGGATCAGTGAGGATCCCCGCGGCGTTGTGCGGAGTCGTGGGCTACAAGCCCGCCTACGGCGCCTTCCCCGTCGACGGCGTGAGGCCGCTGGCGCCTACGCTGGACCACGTGGGCTTCCTCGCCAGGTCGGTCTCCGACGTGGCCTATCTCATGGAGGTCCTGCGGGGCATCAAGGCGGAGCCCCCGACCCGGTTCCGCTTCGCCGTGTTGAGAGGAATCGCGGACGTCGACGAGCAGGTGGAGAAGGCCTTCTGGCGCGCCGTCTCGGCGCTCGAGAAGGCAGGCGGGGAGCGCTTCGAGGTGGACGTGGACGCCAAGCGCTTCTCCCACGCGCGGGCCGCCGTGCTCCTCGCCGAGGCGGCCGCCGTCAATTGGGGCTACCTCAAGGCCCACGGCCAGTCCATGGGGCGCGACGTGGCGTCTCTCCTCCGCGTCGGAGCTGCCCTCCCGGCGGCGGCCTACATAAAGGCGCTTGAGGTGCAGAGGGAGACCAAGGCCTATTTCGCCTCGCTCCTCAAGAGGTACGACGCCCTGGCGACGCCCACCACGGCGACGGTCGCGCCGAGGATAGAGGAGGCCGACTCCATAGCGGTCAGGCCCAAGTTGCTGGCCTTCACCGAGCTTTTCAACCTCACGGGCCTCCCCGCAGTGTCGATCCCGGCGCCCGCCTCCGGCCTGCCCGTAGGGCTACAGCTGGCTTCCTCCGACGACGAGAGGCTGTTGGGCGTCGCCCTCGCCTACGAGCTCTCGGCGGGCCGTTGATCAGCTCTGGAGGAGGCCCAGCAACGTCTGCTGGAGGAAGAAGCTGTAGAGGAGGCCGCCCCTCTGGGCTATCTTGGCCACCGCCTCGTCGCTTCTCCTCAGCTCGGCTATTAGGTCGTCGACCCCTCCCCCCCTCTCCCTCACCGCCAGGGCCGCCTCGCGCCACGTCCTTATCTGCTCGAGGTGGGTCCTCAGGAGGTCGACGTCCTCAGTACACGCGAAGTGGGGGAAGCAGAGCATCTTGGCCCCTATGGAGGCGACCTTCCTGAGGGACTCCACGTATAGGTCGAACCTAAACGGCGGAGGGGTCGTGGGGAACAACGCCTCTATCTCCGGGACGTATACGCCGGCGCCGTCGCCCGTGAAGAGAACGCCGCCGTCTCTGTAGTAGAACATGACGTGGTGGGGGGCGTGGCCCGGCGTGAAGTAGACGTCTATCGCGTCGAACAGCCTCTCGCCGTCCCTCAGAGGCCTCACGTCGGCCGCACCCCTTGGCTCGCCGAATAGGTCCGCGATAGGGCCGAGGACCTCCCTGGTGGATTGCCAGAGGCGCGAGGGATCGACCACATGCCTCATGTACTTCTCATGTACGTAGACGGGCTTGCTGGCGTGGCCGGCGGCGCCGCAGTGGTCGTTGTGTATATGCGTACAGATTATATAGTCGGCGTCGACAGGCGTGTAGGAATTGGGCGGGCCTGGATCCACGGCCGCTCTGGCTCCCCCCACGTCGAGGACGTAGGTAGTGATCAAGTGGCTACCCTGTACATACCTACGGACGAGCTCCATATAACGACCTCCCTATATAAAAAATAGACCTCAGCGGGCCGGCCGAGGCCTATGCCGCGAGCCGCCTAAGGCCCGCGGCGGCAGGCAGGCGCGTCGCGTCAACGCCCGGACAGTAGCTCCCTTAAGCTCTTGATGACCTCGACGTCGGGTCTGCACGGCTGGGCCGCCCTCGCTATACACACGGGCCGCGCCCCGGCCGAAAGCGCCATCTCCATGTCGTAGACGGTGTCGCCGACGACCACCATGGAGCGCGTCGGCACCCCGAAGATCCGAGACACAGCTAGGAGGGGGTCCGGATGCGGCTTACCCCGCTCCACCTCGTCGCCGCCGAGGACGTAATCCACCGAGATGCCCACCCGCCTCAAGACGGCCCGTGCGAGCACGCCGCTCGAGGAGGTGACCACGGCCATGGGGCGTGGAAGCAACCGGAGGACGTCCACGTCGGGGTACGGCTCCACCTCGTCTATATGCCGCTCCAAGAAGTACTTTATCTTCAGCTGGGCTAGCTCCCTCGCCCGGCCCGGCGCCAGCCGCCTCGCTATCTCGGCCGCTGGGAGCCCCATGAGGGGCCTCACCTCCTCCTCTCTCGCCTTGACCCCGAGCGCCGCCAAGGCGTCTATCCACGCCTTGACGTGCGCCTCGACCGAGTCCACCAACGTCCCGTCCAGATCGAATACGTACACGCCCCGCGGCGGGGAAAACCTTTATATTGGTTCAGCGGCCTATCAACTCCTCACCGCTTGGCGCCCGGTTCCTCATCATCGTCACTTGACCACCAGCACGGGCCTCTTTGCGTGGTTCACTATTCCGGTGGAGACACTGCCGAGGAGCACCCTCTTGATGCTCGAAAGGCCTCTGCTTCCCGTCACTATGAGGTCTGCCCCGATCTTGTCCGCATACTCTACTATAGCCGCGGCCGGATCCCCCTCGAGCATAGCCGTCTCGACAGACACTCCCGCGGCCTCAGCCTTAGCCCTGGCGTCGGCCAAGTCGGCCTTGGCCTTTTCGCGCATCGAGTCGATTATGTCGGGAGGCACCGGGCCCATGGAGAGGCCCAGTATGGTTGCAGTATCGACGACCTCCGCCACGTATATCTTCGCCCCGTACTTTTTGGCTAAATCCACGGCGACCTCCAAGGCCTTCTTGGCGTGTTGGGAGCCGTCGTAGGCGACGAGAATACGCTTGAACATATTTCTCAAGACGCTGTATTATTTATCTCTTTTGCCGGATGCCGCCGCCCCGCCTCCGAGTCGGCCGGAGCTCCGTCAAGGGCATGTGTGCCGCCCACAAGATGATATATGGCAACTCAACAATCCGGTCTTTTTGGAATAAAAGCCCCATCGCTGATTATTTAACAATCAAGACCGGCCTTTTCGCGTGCGTCACAATGCCCGTGGAGACGCTACCAAGGAGTACTCTCTTCATCGTCGAGAGGCCTCTGCTTCCGGCCACTATAAGATCAACGCCTTCCCTATCGGCATACTCCACCACAACAACTGCCGGATCTCCCTCAAGGATCGCTGGCTCGACCTGGATGCCCTCAGATTCGGCTCTGGCCTTAGCCTCAGCGATATCCGCCTCGGCCTTCCTACGCATCGACTCTATGACGTCGAACGGCACGTGCGTACCGGGTCCCCAGAACGCCGTGGCGGTATCGATAACCTCGACTATATACAGCTTTGCGCCGCACTTTTTGGCTAAATCCACGGCGACCTCCAGGGCCTTCCTGGCGTGTTGTGAGCCGTCGTAGGCCAGGAGTATTCGTTTAAACACACTAAATGGTCGCGTCAACATATTTATAACTGCCGCCCGACCGCCGTCTACGGCAATGCTATATATACATCACCAGACACCGCCGTGGTCAAGATCTTGGGGCTGGGCCCGTCGGGGGCTGTCTTGGGCGTAGCCTTGGGGAAGGCGACCGCCGTGGAGAGGAGCAGGCGCTACTTCAAGGCGTGCGGCGAGGCCGTCCCGGTGGAGACCCCCATGGTGTCGAGGGAATTCGTCGTGGATAAGGTGCGTAGATACCGCTTCTTCTCCGGCGATAGGCTGATAGGGGAGGTCTCCTACGGCAGACCGCGGTGGTATATAATCGACAAGGCGGCTTGGGTTGAGGCGTTGAGGTCGGCCGTGGGCGTCGACGATGGGAACGATGGGGTCGTGGTGGACGCCCGGGGGCCCTACGCAAGCAGGGGCGTGAGGCTGATAGTCGCCATGGCCTACGTCGAGGGGGTCAGGCGCGAGGCGGAGACCGTCGACTTCATATATCCCCCCGGCCTGACGGGCTTCTTCTGGATATTCCCACACGGAGGTCTTTACAACGTCGGCGGGGGCTTCCTCGGGGTGGAGGACCCCACGCATCTCGTGAGGGAATTCGCCGAGAGGCTGGGCGGCAGGGTGAGGCTCCTGAGGGGAGCTCCCCTGACCGTCATGCCGGAGGTGGATCTAGGGGCCGAGGGGGCCTATAGGGTCGGGGAGGCGGCAGGCCTCGTCTACCCTCTGACCGGAGAGGGCATAAGGCCCGGCGTCATCTCGGCGTTGGCCCTGGCGGAGGCGCTCAAGACGCGGAGGCCTCTGGAGGAATATCGAAGGAGGGTGGAGCGCATCGTCGGGCAGATAGAGCTCCAGAAGAGGCTTCTGGCGCTTGCGGCCAGGCTGGCGGCCAAAGGCGGCTCCGTGTCCCTCCTGGCCGACGACGCCCTCCTCCGGTCCTATATAGAGGAGGAGCTCTCTGCGCGGGGGCTGTTCATGGCCCTCGCGAGGAGGCCGGGGGCGGCGGCGAGGCTCGTCGCGGCTCTGTTGAGGAGGTGAGGCCGCTAGGCGCTCATCCCCCGCTCGAAGGTCCACTCATCGTAGCCCGCTATGACCTTGAGGGCGCTGTCCTCGTAGACTAGATCCTTTATCGAAAGGACGCCGTAGAGTCTGCCGTCCTTGACCACCACCACGTGGCGTATATTATGCCTCCTCATGAGCTCGACCGCCTTGCTCAACGGATCGTCGGCCTCGACCGAGATCACTGACCTCGTCGCTACGTCCCAAACCGGCCTCGAGGGATCTACGCCCTCGGCGACCGCCCTCACGAGATCGCGCTCCGAGACCACGCCGACGGCCCTGGACTGATCCTCCTTGTCGACCAGCACGAGGAGGCCTATGTTGTGCTCCTTGAGCATCTTGGCCGCCTCCTTGATGGATATATCGGGCATGGCCTTGACGATATCCGTCGAGGCGAATTGAGCTGCCGACATGTCGCATATTCTGTTCCTTATTTTTATGCATTCCCATAACTATTCTCAATGTGGGATTTAGCGGGGGCCAAATATTTATCTCGGAAAGTCGCAAGCCCCATGGAGAGACTGCTGGCCGGCGAGCTCGACCACCTCACGGAGTTGCTCAAGCTGAGGGGGGCCGTCACCGACGAGTACATGGCGGCCTTTCTGGACGGAATAATCAGGGAGGTATACCTCAGGGCGAGGCTCCTGGAGGCGCTCAATATGCTCGACCTCCCTCACGAAGGCGGCGGCTTGGAGCTGGGCGAGGCGGTGGATAGGCTCAACGAGATGTGCAAACGTTGCGAGGCCCACATGTCGCTCGTGAAGTCGCTGCGGGCATCCGCCGAAACCCAGCTGGAGCTCGAGGTGATAGCGGCCATTGAGAAAAGCATCGAGAGGACTCATCTAATGCTTAGAATGCTCATAAACGCGCTCACGGAGCTCCCCAAGGCGGCCCAGAGGGCTGAGGGCAGGTGATAGCAAAGTTTATCTAGCTTAAACAAGGATATGGAGACTCGCCGCGTGTTTAGGATAAGGGAATCCTACGCGGTCTTCCTGCCCAAGGCGTGGTGCGAGAAGAACTCCATCGGGGAGAGGAGCGAGGTGAACGTCATGTGGGAGGAGGACGTGGTGGTCGTGAGGCCGGCGAGGCCGAGGAGCTTCACGGCGAGGGTGTCCAGTCCAGACATGGATGTCTTGGTCAAACTGCTGATGGCCGCGCTGGTGTCGGGCTACGATGAGGTCAGGCTGGAGGTGAGGGGGCTCGACCTCGAGCTGAGGCACAAGATCATGTCGGTGGCGCGGGGGCTCTACATGCTCCCCATGGAGGAGGGGCCCGACTATATAGTCTTTAAAGTCGAGGATGTGAAGTTCGACAGAGAGAAGCTGATAGCTAGGATGGTCTCCACGCTTGCCTTCATGATAGACCATCTGGTGACCGCGCCCAAGGTCAACCCAGCGTTGCTCGAGAGCGTAGACGACGAGGTGGATAGATATAGGCACATGATAGAGAGGCTCTGCCATAAATACCCCACAGGGCTCTGCGCCAGCTACGTGCAGCTGGCTAGGTACGTGGAGAGGGCGGCCGACCACATCGTCGAGCTGGCGAGGCTGGAGCCTCCCAGGGAGCTCATCGGGGCCCTGAGAGACGCCGTGGCGGAATTCGTACGGTCGTCGTCGGCCGACGATATAAGGTCGGTCTTTGCGTTTATAGAGGCCACGAAGAAGACGCGCTTCTTGTTGCAACAGCTGGCGCGGGACGAGATAACTATGCTGCACGCCGACAGAGTTGTCGACTATCTGACCAATGCGGCGGAGGTCTACATCGATATGTTGACGCGCAGAAGCCCGACGGCGGAAATCTAGTGCGCGGGACCGCCGAGGCTCCGTGCCCGGCGGCCTGGAATGCTGATAAGCATAAAAAATCCTCTGGCTGAAGTCGCGTGAGGCCCCACGAGGAGCATCGGGCACGCGGCCCCAAGGAGCTATCCTTCTGGGTAGTCACGGTGAGCACCTCGCGCTACGAGGCCATGGCCTCCGGGAGGAGCTACACCGACGAGTCGGGCGATGTGGCCGTCTCCCTCATATCGCGGGCAGGCCATAGGGTGGTCGGCAGATCGCTTGTCAAGGACGACTTGGTTATGATCAGAGGCGTCGTCATGGACTTACTGCGGAGGTCCGATGTGGACGTCGTGGTGCTCACGGGGGGCACCGGCGTGGCGCGCACCGACGTGACCATCGAGGCGGTGAGGCCGTTGCTTGAAAAGGAGCTGGATGGCTTCGGCGACGTCTTCCGCCTCAAGAGCTATCAAGAGGTCGGCACCGCCGCGATCATGTCCAGAGCGCTGGCCGGCGTCTCCAACGGCAAATTGGTGGTCGCCTTGCCCGGCTCGCCCAACGCGGTGGAGACGGGCCTCGGCATAATACTGCCCGAGGCGCCGCACATAATATATCTGGTTCGGTCGTAGGGACGCCGCCGGTCTTCGCGGCGCCCGGCCGCAACGGGCTCTGCCGGCTTGGCTACATACGGCCGACGTCCGGAGCAACGGTCGAGAGCCCGGCGCCGCGCCTGGAGGCCAGGCCCACGGCCGTCCGCGCGGTCGAGATCACCCCACCTCCGCTGTCTTTCCGCCGGCGCGCGATCTGCAGATCTCCCTGGCCATCTCGCGCGGCTCCCCGAAATATCTAACCGCGGCGGTTTTCCTCTCGTCTATATACTCGGGGAAGGCCTTGGCTAGGTTGTCCGAGGCGAGGCCGGTGTTCGTCAAGACAAATACGGGCTTCCCCATGGCGTAGCCCATGAGGACCTCTATCATTGTGCCGGCAGCCCCTCCGAACGCCGCCACGGCGTCAGCCGAGCGGACCAACATGACGCTCCGGCATCTGTACTCACACCCGGTCCTTATCCCCACGGCGCCCTCGGGGAGCTCCACGTCCTCCCTCTCTATGGGGAGGAGGGCGATCACCGCGAGGCCTCTCCTCAGCGAGGCGTCCACCACGCGCCTCATCAACCCCCAGTAGCCCCCCACGAGCACCACGGGCTTTGCGCAGGAGACAAGCTCGTCGAAAAACGCCTCTATCTTGGGGGCGAGCGCCTCCGAGTCGGCGCTGTGGGCCGCTACGGCCAGCTTCATGGATGGCTAAGTATATAGCTAATTAAGCATCAGCGCTAGGAGAACAACAGCCTGTACAGCGCGAGGCACTCCCTGGCCGTGAGGCCCTCGCAGGCTTTGCCCGGCTTGCAGAAGTCGGCTAGGCTCGTTATGAACCTCACGGCGTCCTCGGAGCGTTTGAAAAACGCCGAGGCGAATATGGCTCCGCTGTACGTCCTCTTGATTATCGTGGCGCCTAGATCCTCCAGAATCCTCGGGGCGGCCATGATCACCGGGCACGCGCCCCTCAGCGACAGCCCTATATCGACGCCGCCCTCGCATATATATAGGTCCATGTCCTTATTGGGCCCGACCAGATAGGCGTATATGCAGGCGCCCCTGAGGTCCGCGTCCAGCAACTTGGGCTCGACGAATTTATACACGGCGTCGATAAGCTCGGGGGCCTTCCGCGACGTGCACTCAAAGGCCGCGAGGGCGTTTCCGTAGCCCTTCACCGAGAAGGCCGAGTTGCCGTACCTAAGGCTGATCGAGTTGCCGCGTATGCTTATATGGGTTAACCTCTGGCCCTCTATATTGCAGTAAACAGCCTTGAGCGTGGTGGCGCGCCACGAGAGCGCCCAGGAGGCCGCCAGCCCGGCCAACACAGCGGCCGAGAGGACGTAGAGCCCTTTGGCCCACGCGAAGGCGGCCAGGGCGAGGAATACCAAGAAGCCGCCGCGCTCCAAGAAAAAACGGTAGAAGCCCAGGGCCAGCCTCACAGAAAACCCGACTCTCGTTTATATATTTCTTGTTGCAAGGAACTTCTCGGCTCTCCAGCCATATTGGCAACATCGAGACATATTTGATCACATGACCTGGACGGCGCCGCGTGCGGCATGAAACGCGCCGTCGGCTCTGCAGCGTCGGGTCTATACGTGGCGATATGTAGGCGGCCGAGCCCTTCAGTCATAGCGGGCAAGTCGCCGGGCAGTGCGGCCTCAACGGCGCCTATGCGTCGAATATGCGCGCATCCAGCGGGGGCAGACGGGAGGACCGATCCGCAAGCCGTCTCTATATCCGCTCCCCTTTTGATCGTCTCCTCGCGGAGGACTCCGTGGTCTTTCGAGACCTGCCCGTGGCTATACCGATGCGGTCCTTCTCGCTGTGACGGCCCTATTGGATGTAGAGATGTCGCCGTAGCGCAACTCGCCGGCGTCAAGCCTATCCGCGGGATAGAGCTGGGCGCCCGTGAGGAGACGCCCAACGCTACGGCCGATGGTATATATTGCTGTGGGTTCGTTCTATTAATGCCCAAGGTCGGGAGGCAAGCCCTGTTGAGGAGAATCGCCGAGTTGGGCAGGAGGCTGTCTGGGCTGGGCTACGACGCCTACTACGTGACGAACCCCGAGAACATATTCTACCTCACGAACTACTTCTTCCTCCAGACCGAGCGGCCCCTGGCCCTCTTTGTCACGGCACGCGGGGAGCTGGCCCTGTTCGCGCCCATGGTCGAGTACGAGCACTTCTCGCTGAGGTCCGACCTGCCCGTTGAGGAGTATTACTACTTCGACTACCCGGGCGAGGTGCACCCCGTGAAGTTCATCGCCGAGAGGATCGGGGAGCTGGCAAAGAGGTGGGGCATAGAGTCCCTGGCGCTGGAGACGCGCGCCGGCGCCGCCGGGGGCTGGGGGTACAGCGGCCCGGCTCTGGCGGACCTCCTGGGCCAGCTGAAAATAGCCGTGGAGCCGCGGCTCGTCGAGGACATGCGGCTGATCAAAGACGACGAGGAAATCGCCTTGATAGAGGAGAGCGGCAGATGGGCTGCCAGAGGTCTCGAGATAGCGTCGGGTCTCATGGCCGAGGGGAGGTACGACTGGGAGGTGGCGCTGGAGGCCAGCCTCGAGCTCAGCAGAGAGATGAAGAAGGCCTTCGGCCAGAGCTACATGCCGCTGAGGGAGTCGGTGCCCGGCTTCGTCGGCTTCAGGGGACAGATAGGGGAATACAGCTACTATCCCCACTCCATATCTGCTCCCCGTCCGTTCAAGAGGGGGGACGTCGTCGGGATCGGGGCGGGCCCCGAGGTTGGGGGATACTACAGCGAACTGGAGAGGACTCTGGTGCTGGGGGGAGCAAGCCAGGAGGTCAGGAGGTATTTCGACGCCATGCTGGAGCTCAGACGCGCCGCGCTCGACGCCTTAAGGCCCGGCGCATCTGCCGCCGAGGTCGACAGGGCAGTGAAGGCGAGGGCCGAGCGGCTGGGCCTCGCGGAGAAGCTTAGACACCACACGGGCCACGGCATAGGGCTGGGCTTCCACGAAAGGCCCTATCTGGACGTGGGGTCCGACGAGGTCTTGAGGCCAGGCATGGTGGTCACCGTGGAGCCGGGGATATACGTACGGGGGCTCGGCGGATTTAGGCACTCCGACACGGCCTTGATAACCGAGGATGGCTACAAATTGCTCACAAAGTACCCCGAGGATCTCAACGAGCTGATAGTATGAGCGATAGAGGTGCTCTCTACATTGCGTTGGCCTACATGGCGTTGCTGGCCGCGTGGGATGTCGCCTCGGCGTTTCTCCCCCCATCGGCGGCCGTGTATGGACTCGCCGCGCTGGAGACGGCCTTCTTCCCGTCGTTTAGATGGGTCAGACGTAGGTACTCTAGCCGCGGCTTCTACAACGCACTTCTGCTCTTCTTCATGTGGCTTATGGGCACGGTGTACCTATTGCCGTTTCTGGCCTCGGGCGAGGCCGCCTCGGAGCCCCAAGCCCTCTACAGAGGCGGCCTACTGCCCGTACTGGTGGTGGTCCTCACGCTGGAGGAGCCCGTGGTCTCGGAGTCGATCTTCAGAGGAATTCTATTCCAACAGCTGTCGTCTAGAGGCAGGCCGCTGGCCTATGTTGCCTCGTCTCTGGCCTACTCCCTCCTGATAACGGCGCCGGACACTGCGGTCGAGGCGCTCACGGCGCTTCTCTACTTCCTGCTGGGGCTTATACTCGCCTACGCCTACGAGAAGGGCGGCTTCGCGTCGGCGTTGGCGATACACGCCATGTACTCCGTGCTGAACACAGCCTTTCTACTCCTGTCGGTAGCCATCTAGGGGCTCCGGCCGTCACGCAACCGATTTATATAGAGAAAATGGAGAGTATGTGGTCAGAATCACGCAGATATTGAGCCTCCCCCCTGAGACTCTGAACAGAATCCTCCTCCTGGGCGGGCCCGGGATAGGCAAAACCGAGATTACAGAGCAGTACGCCAGAGAGCTCGCCAGGAAGGAGGGCAGAACCTTCGTCGACCTAGATCTGCTGGACGATGCGGCCGCCCGCAGGCTGGCCGAGGACTGCGAGGGGCATTTCGTCTATCTCAGGGTGGCGGCGCCCCATATATTCCCCGAGGACGTCTCTATCCCCAAGCCCATAGCCAGCGGCGACGTGATAGACTTCCTCACGCCGGTGAGGCTGAAGATACTGTCGAGATGCAGAGGCCTCTTCTTCATAGACGAGATGACGAACGTGAAGAGGGCTGACCAGAGGGTCTTCTTCTACAGCCTAGTGCAGGAGGGCAAGGCAGGCTGGAGCTGGAGGCTCTCCCCGGACGTGATAGTGGTGCTTGCCGGCAACCCGCCCTCCATGAGCGTAGACGCCGAGCCCCTCCCCGCCCCGTTGCTGAACAGGCTGACTGTCTTCAACGTGGAGCCGCCGACGGTCGACGAGTGGTGCGCATATATGGAGAGGAAATACGGCGACGCCTGGGAGAGAGCCGTCTGCGAGTTCCTTAGGGAAGGCCCGTCCTTCCTCTTCGAGCCGCCTAAAGAGCCCGAGGGGCTTGAGGCGTACCCGACGCCCAGATCCTGGACGCGGCTGGCGGTCCAGCTCCACATACTCGGAGGCATCAAGGCGGACGAGGACCTAGTCGCCGAGGTGGTCTACGGCAATGTAGGCCGCTCCACGGGCTCCAAGTTCCTGAATTTCTACCTGTCTAGAGTACCTAAGGAGTTTTTTCGAAAGGCCTCTAGAGCTGTGGAGAACGTTTGACATAGAGCAGAAGCTGATTGCGGCGGGCCTCTACGCCAAGGCCCTCATAGACAGATACCTATCGGGAGGCTCCATCGATCTAGCCCTGCTGGAGCATCTAGCCGACGAGGAGCGGGAGTTCTACGCATACATCTTGACCACGGCGGTGCGGACGTTCAAGGAGAGGGTCGGCATGCGGCGCGAGTTGCTCGAGGACTTCGCGAGCAAGCTACCGCTCAAGGTGAGGAAAGCCGCCGTGGGTCTGTGGCGGTAGCTGCGGGAGACGCCGCGGGGACGGCGCCAATTTAATATAGATCAATCCCTATATACGTGGAGCTGGGCCGTATAGGCGAGGAGTTTCAGAGGATTAAGGAGTACCTCATGTTGAGAGATCCGACTTACTACTTCCTCGTCATGTCTTTCCCCATAGGCTACTCCAAGGAGGTGCCGAAGAACGCCTATGCCATGTTTACCGGCAACACGATACTGGTCGGAGATCGCTTCTTCCAGCAGTCGCTCACCACGGAGAACAGGGCTGCGGTGCTTATGCACGAAGTCCTGCACGCCTACCTGGGCCACCTGGAGAGGGCCAGGGACCTCATGAAGATGGGCAAGGCCGAGGAGGCCATGGCCTTCAACGTGGCGGCCGACGTGGTCATTAACGAGAAGCTCGAGGCGGGCGGCTTCGAGGTGCCTTGGGATATGCTGAGGGCGGAACACGTCGGCGTGTCCAGGACCGCGGCCCTGAGGATGTCCGCCGAGGAGCTCGCGGCAAGGCTGTCGGGCCTATCCCGGAGGCAGCTCTTCAGACTGTATAGACAGTCGTCGAGGATAGCCGAGGGCGAGAGGCAGGTCTCCAACTACGTGCCCATGAATCGAGGCTCGGAGGAGGTCAGACAGGCCAGCGACCCCGGGGAGGTCAGGAGGATGCTGGAGAGGAGGGTGATGCGCATCAGGTCATATAGAGAGCCCGGCGTATCTCCCTCCGGCCACCTGAGGCATATAGTAGACGTGGATAAGCCCTCCCTGGACTGGAGGAGGCTTCTGAGGGTCGAGCTGGAGGAGGCCGTCGAGAGCCTGAGGGATCTACGCAAGCGTTGGTCCAGGACGTCCCGCAAGTCCGAGTGGTACCCCTCGAAGGTGGGCATGGGGCCCAACGCCATCGATATATACGTCTTGCTGGACACGTCCGCGTCCATAGACGACGAGAAGTTGAGGAGGTTCGCCTCTGAGGTCTACGGCCTGTTGAGAGTCGGCGCCTCCAAGGTGCTTGTGATACCTTGGGACGCCAGAGCCTACGACCCCGTGGAGCTCAGACGCCCCGCCGACATAGAGAAGATAAAGAGGGGGCTGAAAGGCGGCGGAGGCACCATCCCCGACGAGGCCATCAAATACGTCTTGGCCAAGGCGCAGCGCAGATCCATCGTCGTGGTCCTCAGCGACTTCGAGCTCGCGGAGACGGCCGAGACCAAGAAGCTCTTCTCGGAGCTCGCGGCCAAACACAGACTCATCTTGGTATCGGCCGGAAGAAGCTCGGTGAACTATCCAGGCACCTTCATCAAGATCTCCGACTGAGACCCATCGCAACTTCAAAGCAGTATGTAGATACTCAACGTTGTTGCGGGGCCTTTGGCTTGAAAGGAGGTGCCTAGACTAGCTGTAGCTCTATTTTGACGGTGTCGGGGACCTTTATCGTCATCAATCTCCTTATCACCTTGTCGTTGGCCTCTATGTCTATAAGCCGTTTGTGGATCCTCAGTTCCCAATGCTCGAAGGTGTGGTAGCCCTCGCCGGAGGGCGCCTTTCTGGTGGTGACCATCAGCCTCTTGGTGGGCAGAGGCACCGGGCCTCTCACGTCTACGCCCATCTTCTTGGCTATATCGACGATCTCCCTAGCAACGCTCTCCAAGTCTGAGTAGCTCGTGCCGTACAGCCTGATCCTCACCTTCCTTCGCGCCACCATGCTCATGGCCTCCCGCCAGCTGGCCGTTTATAAAATTTTCCCTAGGGACCCCAAAACCGATTATTTGGTCTGGACCTGGGCCGGCTTGACCTCTATCACCTGCCCTGCGGCGATGGTGCGGCCCATGTCGCGAAGCGCGAAGCGGCCCAGCGCCGGGAACTCGCTGAATTTCTCCACGACGACGGGCTTCAGCGGCTTCAGCTTCACCATGGCGACGTCGCCCTGCTTGATGAACTGCGGCTTCTGCTCTATGGTCTGGCCGGTGCGCGGATCTAGCTTCGACACCAGCTCGGTTATCTGGACCGGCACGGTGGCCGTGTGGACGTGCATGACCGGCGCATAGCCGGGCCCGATGGCGGTGGGGTGCCAGAGCACTATGACGCGCGCCACGATCTCCTCGGCGACCGTCGGCGGGTTCTCCACCTTGCCCAGCACATCGCCGCGCCTCACGTCGTCCTTCTCTATGCCGCGCAGGTTGACGCCTATATTGTCGCCCGGCTTGGCCTCCTCTAGCTTCATGTGGTGGGTCTCCAGGGAGCGGACGTCGCCCGCCTTCCCGGCCGGCATGACTATCACCTTGTCGCCGGGCTTTATCACGCCCGTCTCCACCCTGCCCACCACCACGGTACCGGCGCCCGTGATGGAGAAGACGTCTTGTACCGGAAGCCTGAGCGGCTTCTCCACGGGCCTCTGCGGCGGCTCCAGCATGTCGAAAGCCTCCAGGAGGGTCGGGCCGTTGTACCAGGGCATGTTCTGCGACTTGGCCTTTATGTTATCGCCCTTGACCGCGCTGACAGGTATTATGGGCACCTTGGCCGGGTCGTAGCCCAGAAGCTTCAACATCTTGACTAGCTCAGCCTTTATTTGGTCGAACCTCTTCTGGTCGTAGTTGACGACGTCCATCTTGTTGACCGCGATCACCAGCTGGTTGACGCCTAACGTCTTGGCGAGGAATAGGTGCTCTCTGCCCTGGCCTTGAGGCCCTATGGCCGTCTCGAACTCGCCCGGCCTAGCCGATATCACGAGCATCGCCGCGTCGGCCTGGCTGGTGCCCACGATCATGTTCTTTATGAAGTCGCGGTGTCCCGGCAGGTCGATTATGGTCATGAAGTACTTGCTGGTCTCGAAGCCGACGTGGGTCGCCTCGATGGTCACGCCCCTCTCGCGCTCCTCCTTGAAGCGGTCCAGTATCCAGGCGAAGGCGAAGTCCTCCTTGCCCATCTTCTTAGCCATCTCCTCGATCTCCTTGAAGCCCTTCTCGTCCACGTAGCCGGTCTCGTAGAGCAGTCGGCCGGTCAGAGTCGATTTGCCGTTGTCCACGTGGCCTATCACGGCCAAGTTCAGGTGGGGCTTCTGCAACGCCGAAGGCTTGGGGTTCAATATTATCGACGGCATGGCGACTCTAAAGTGGCTATATTTAAGCTTTATACCAAGATATCGGCGACCGGATTACTTAACGCAAGCGACCTCCACGTCGGCGAGCGCCCCCGCCGTCTCCATAGCCCCTGCGCGGCTCGGCGCAAAACCTATAAGGAGCTGCGTTGCGGCTCATCATGAGGGAGGTGGTCTACACGAGGGCGGCGCCGGAGCCCATCGGCCCCTACAGCCAGGCCGTGAAGGCCGGCAACCTCCTCTTCGTGTCTGGGCAGATACCCGTCGACCCCAAGACCGGCGACGTGGTCAAGGGCGGGATAAGGGAACAGACGCGGCAGGTCCTCGAGAACATAAAGGCCGTGCTGGAGGCGGCCGGCTACGGCCTCTCGGACGTGGCCATGGCTTTCGTGTTCCTCGCAGACCTCTCACTCTTCGGCCAATTCAACGAGGTCTATGCCGAGTACTTCAAGGAGAAACCGCCGGCGAGGGTGACGGTGCAGGCCGCCGGGCTTCCGAGAGGCGTATTGGTTGAAATAGCCGTGATCGCTGTGAAGCAGTGAGGAGGACCCGCAACGCAGATGGGTGAAGAGGAACTGGGCGCCGAGCTCTTGGTCTCGTCAAGCGGAGGCAATCCCTTCAGAGTGCTGGTCGTAGGCCCCCCGAAGGCGGCCGCCGCGGCGGCGAGACGCGTCGGAGGAGTCGCAGTATCCAACTTCTTGGACGTGCCGCCCGAGGTCTACGAGGGGATCTACGCTGTACATGCGTCTGGCGATCTATCTCCGCTCCTAGCCGGCGCCCGGGTCGTGCTCTATATAAGGGGGCCGGTCCCCCCGCCTGCGGGCACGCGCCTGATAGTTCTGACGTGCTCCCGGGATCCCCTCTGCGGCGAGGCCGACTGCATATGCGGAGGAGCGCTGAGGATCTAGTGCTCACGACAGCCGCGGCGAGGTTCGGCGTAGAGGCGTGCGCGGACCTTCTGGAGGCGGTGGCCGACAGGGCGGATCCCATATACCTCCCGATACCGACGGAGATCTGCGAGGGGGCCTTCGTCGATCTGGGCGCATTGGGGTGGCTTTTGGAGCCGCTCCTCGACTTGTACCACCACGCGCCGGGCAGATGGCTCTGCTACGGCTCGCTCGACGACTTGAGGAGAAGGGCGTTGGCCACCGCCAGGCTGGCTGGGCTCGTGGTTAGGGCCAAGGTGTTCGGCTCCGTCGATCTGCGCCGGTGGGATTCGCTATTCGCCCTGCCGCCGCAGGAGCCGCCTAGGCCTTCGTTGGCCATAGGCTACTGGGGCAGGGACTCGGTGATATGCGGCGCGCCCGTGCCCACGCCCCTAGAGCTCGCCTCAGCCTTCTGGGCCGAGCTGGACGGCGCACAGAAGCGGGAGCTCGTCGGGTATATAGTGGAATATATAGACCTCCTCCTGGCCAGTATAAACATGGACGAGGCCTACTCCAAGCTCCTGTCCCACGGGCGCTACCTCCGCTTCGCTGAGGTCGTTCACCGCGTGGGAAATAGAAAGCACGCCGTCGTTCCCACGTAGTTTCCAGAGAATTCGACTTAAGCCCCCCAGGCACAGCCGGGCATGACCCGAGAAAGAGCAGTAAGAACAATAGCGGTAATAGCGATACTGGGGCTGGCAGCGCTGGGGGCGCTGGCCCTAGGCGCCTCTACACAACAGCAGACGTGTCCCCCCGACGTGGAGGCCAAGTGGTACGCGCTTGTGAGCTATCTCGCCTACGCCTCGGGCCAAAGCCCATCTCAGCTAATAGCGAAGGCCCAAGCCTCCGGCAGCTTCACCGTGGAGATATCGGGAGCCGAGCTCACGGTTCCCTACTGCTCGCTGAACGCCACCTTCCCCAACGGGACGAGGGCGTTCTTCGCGCCGGCTGTCGGCGTCGGCGAGCTCAAGAAGCTAGGGCTCAACGTGACTCAGGCTAGGGCGGTCTTCCAGAAGCTCCAAGAGGCTAGGCGGGAGGCGCTGGCCAATCTAAGCAGATATCTGAAACCCATAGAGATAATGGGGCTCGACAAGGCGGCTCTCGCCCTGTCGCGCGACAAGGGCTATAGGGAGGCCGCGGAGGCCAACGCGAACGCCTCGGCCGTCTTGAGGGCGCTCGCGGACGTGCTGGCTAGATCGGGCGTCGGCGGAGCTCTGGTGGGCCAGGTTCTCAACGCGAGCGAGGCGCACCGCGAGGTGGCCTCGGCGCTTCGGCATATAGGAGATGCCGGCGGCCTCGCCGGGATTAGGGCCGGCGTAGCCGCGAACCTCAGCGCAGCGATCGCCAGCGACAGCGGCTATCTCAACGCGTCGACCGCCATGGAGGAGCTCGCGGGCAGGCTGGACGTATTGGCGCGCGCGATCGCCGCAGTAAATTCCACTGTGGCCGGGCGCCTGGCGCACGAGGCCCGGCTTCTCAACAGCTCCGCCAGCGCCCTAGCCCTCATCGGGATCCAGGGAGGTATCCGCGGCATAGATGCAAACGTCGCAGAGGACGTAGTCGCGGCGCTTAACGGCACCTACGGCATCCAAAACGCTTCGGCGCGCGCCGAGCTGGCCGTGAAGGCGCTAAACGCAACTCTAGCTCTCCTCAGGAGCGTCAACGCCAGCCCGGTCGCCGTGGCGTCCGTCGAAGCGGCCGTCGAACGCCATGAGAGGGCTCTGGGCGTATTGAGCTCGCTTGAGGGAGCCGGCGGATATGCCGGAGTTGTCGACGGGATATACGGCGCAGTCGAGGGCGTCCAGCCACTGAGCCCGCAGATAGCCATGTTATGCATCGATCTAAACGTCACCCAGCTACTCGCCGAGTACGAGAAGGCGGGCCTGGCCAACACGTCCAAGCTCCTGTTGAGGTACCAGACCTACTGCGAGGTGGCCAAGCTGTTGGACTGGAGCCGTTACGTCGGCAAAACCCACAGAGGTATATATGTCCCGATGCAACAGATCCAGACGGTGGTCCAGTCCTTGAGGTCGTATATTAACGTCTACGGCGGCAAGGCAGTCCTCCAGAACGACGCACTCCTCAGAGAGCTGCTGGAATATATAATCAGCTTAGAGCGCGGCGCTGGAGTTCCGACAACCGCCATAGGGATGGGCGGCTCGGCCGCGGGCTCGGGCGGCATATCCATCGGCGGCATGTCTGGATCGATCGGCATAGGCGGCAACGCGACGGGCTCTGTCGGCTCTTCCGGCGGCTCGGCCGGCTCCATGGGCGGCTCGGGGGCCGGCTCAATCGGCATAGGCGGCGGTTGGCCATGATCTTGCTGAACTTGACGATACCGCCGCTCCTTTTCATAATGCTGACGCCGGCGGCCATGTCCAACGTCAGCATGCCGGCGCCCAACGCCTCTGCGATAGCCGCCTTCTCAGCCAACGGCACCTCCCTCCCGGCTCTGGCCTACGGCGGCAGGATCTACATACTGCAGGATTGGGCCCCTGCCTATGTGGAGTACGTCCCGGCCTACGCCAACGCCAGCGGGGTCTACTCCATCGCGCTGAGCCTCGACCAGAAGGCGCTTGTGGTGGTGCCGCCGGGCGTAATGCCCCAGAGCATATCGGGAAGCTACGAAATACTCGCCATCAATAGCACGGGGACGTATATAGAAGTAGGGCCCGGCAGCGTGTCGCTGTCGTACTACGCGATAAGGCTCTCCCTAGCGCCGGCAACCCCAACAAGCTCGACGAGCACAACCTACACATCAAGCAGAACCTACACATCAACGACGACGCAGTCTGTATCAGTTGCTCAATCAACTACACAGACAACACAGTTATCTGGTCTAAACGCTATATATATAACCATTATAGTAGTGATTATTATAATAGCTATATTACTACTAATTAAAAAGAAATAATAAAAATATTTTAAATAAATTTTTAATATAATTTATAATATAATAACTAGGCCTATAGATCGGTTCAAACCCCAGCGACGCCATACATCGTCGTTATAACTCTCCTAAGACCAGCCGAAGAAGTCCGGCTACCGGAAGAGCTACGGGAGTCGGCATGCAGGACTAGAGCAATACATCAAGCCGGGAAAATCGCCGAGGATTCCTAATTGGTAAAGGACACGGCACCCCGCCGCGGCTGGATTCGCCGCCCCATTTTGAATTGATGCATCGAGCTTAGCCGGCTATGGAGCCGATATGCCGCACAGCCGATATACGGAATCGACTACAGTGTGCGGTCGGACTGTGCAGACGATAGCCGGAAGAGCTAGCCGGATGGACCGGCCGGGATTTGAACCCGGGATCTCCCGCGCGCCAAGCGGGCCTAAGGGAATGCTTTCAATCCTTCCGCTAGACTACCGGCCCTTTACATATATTTCTAGTGGTTTTTAAGCTTTTCCCCATTCTGCATCCAGCGTCAGGCGCCGATCGGGCGCTACGCCGCTATGACCCGCACGCCGAGGCTATTAGCCGAGGGCCGCCGGCAGCGCCGTGTGGTTATTCGCCGGCCTTGAGTCTCTGGAGCGCATCCCTGGCCTTGTCTAGATGCCAGAGCAGCTCGTCCAGCTCCTCCTCGGCGAGGTCCGCATTCCACCTCTCAAAGAGGAGCTCCAGGGCCTGGGCTAGGTAGTGGGCCGCCGGCCAGTAGGGGTGGTGCTCGGCTACGCCCGATAGAAGCGACGAGATCTCTCTGGCGCGCCGTAAAAGCGCGGAGGAGACGTCTCCGGAAAACTCGCTCATTCGGACTCGGCGGCCTGGGCCGTGGATGCGGCGTAGACCACCTTCCTCCTATAGTTCCGCGAGTTGCGCCTCCGCGGCGTCAGATTTTTCTTGGGCTTCGGCGGAATTTTCGGCGTCTGGGACCTGACCTTACCCGCCTTGGTCAAGCTACCGTGGGACGGCATATGCCGACCCCCGTATCGCTATTTAAGCTTAGCGCCGGCGTCGGTCGGGCCTCGATATACCGTAACCAATATATTTCCAGACGGAACTATTGGACGTGAGGCTGTACATAGCGGCGTCTCTGGCCATCGCCATCTACCTGCTGTACGCCCTGCATGTCAACTCCCTGGGCGCCGCGCTGTCGGTGGCGGAGGCGTCCCTCGCGCTCGGCTTCGGCCTTGCGGTCTCCCTAGTGCCTCTGGTCGGCCCCGTCCTATATGCCGAGGTGGTCGCCTTGGCCCAGTCCTCGACCGGCGTCGTCTTGCCGCCGGTGCTCTACGTGGTTCTGTCCTGGCTCTCGTTCGCCCTCTCCGTGATGTCGACGGCGTTCCTCGCCATGTATTTCCTCCAGATGGGGAGGTGGGCCGCCAAGAGAGCATTTAGGTTTCTGCTCTACTGGTAGCCGCAGTACCTTTAGTACTGCTGGTAGTAGTAATACTGCTGGTAGTACCTCTGGAGCTCCCTATCGCGTTTGACCTCCCTTCTCTCCTTCAGGCCCATCTCCAGCAGTTTGCCGCCCGTGAGCCCCAGCACTATTAGGGCCAGGGCCCTCACGGCCGCGACGGCCACGGCGCGCGGATCCGGCATGTTGTCCAGCCGCAGCTGGCCCAGCCCGGTCTCTATGGTCACGGTGGTCTCCGGTATCTTCTGGAGGTAGAGCAGAACCGCTGCGACGACCGCGAAAGCCACCAGCGCGGCGCCCATCCCTATGGCTATATACGCCTCGACCATATCGGCGTCCATGGAGATGTCGAGCCCTTTTTAAATTTCAACTACGCACCAGAAGCAGGGCGTCTCGTCTCCGGCCCGCCTCACCGGAAGCCTGAGGCCGCCCGAGGCGGCTTCGTAATACCTCCTTTTGGGCATGTCTAGGACTCTCACCAAGCCGGGCCCTCCGACCTCGAAGATCCTAGATAGCGCAACCGCCCGCGCGCCTCCCGAGAGGGCGCCGCCCTGTAGTATAACCCCGCGTCTGCTCTCGCCGACGCGGGCGAGACTTGCTATATACTCGCGCCGGGGGTCGTCGCCGGAGATAAAAATAGGCCCATATCTCGGCAACAAGTCGAGCGCCTCGAGCGCAAGCGCTGCGTGGATCCTCGCCAGAGCCTCGACGGCGTCCCTCGGGGCGGGGAAATACAGCCTTGAGGCGATGTACTCAGCCGCCGCGTTCTCGGCAAGCGCCACGACGTACTGCCCCGTCTCCGCTCCAGGACCACCGACGACGTTGCCGAAAGCCCACCGGGAGATCCTCTCGAGGCCTTTCGAGGCCGCCCACATGCTGAAATCGTCGAGGAGGAACGCCTTGACCTTGACGGCTATATGGCCCTTCGGCACGTGGAGGAACGGCCTCTCCTCCTTGACCCATCTGCCCCCTCTGTATAGGAGCTCCCACATCACTTTATGAGGGACTTTATGCCGAAGGCTGCGCTCAAGCCGTCGCCGAGCAGATAGGCAAGGGCCGCCACGCCGAGCAGAAGCCCCACGGTCTGGACGAACTCGCTTCTGAAGTCCCTATCTGCGTATACGCTGCCTTGGTACGTGAACATGAGGGCCAGGAGCACGCTCACGGCGAGCGACGCGGCGAACGCCGCGTAGATATTGTCGGCGATGAAGTAGGGAAGCGACATGAGGGCCGCCGCGACCACGTAGCCCACGCCGGTCACCAGAGCCGCGACCGTCGGCGACCTCCCCATCTCGTGTTTGGTCTGGAGGTACGATGCGGAGGCCATGGATATGGCCGCGGAGACGCCGACGACGAGCCCGACGACGCCGGTGATTATCGCGGAGCTGGTCGTGCCGAGGGCTCCCGCGTGCGTCCCCGTGATCTCTATTATCGCGTCGGCCATGCCGAGAACCAAGGCGCTCATGTACCTCACTATGGCCTCGTCGAGCTGGGCGATGAACTCCCTCTCGTGCTCCATCTCGTCGGCTATTATGGACTCGAGCGCCTTCCTGTCCTCTGGAGCTTCCATGAGGTCGAGGGCCATTTTGTACCGCTCCACCGCCTTGTCCTCGCCCCTCTCGAGCAACTTGGCGACGAACGTCGCGCCGAAGAGCAACCTCAGGAAGGCGAAGAGGTAGGGATATAGGCGGGCCTTTAGAGACGGCTTGTAGCGCCCGGCGAATTTGAGCCAGAAGTCGAAATGCCTCCTCTCTACCTCCGAGAGCCTCCTCAAGAGCTCCCTCCTCCTCCCGTTCCACTCCACGGCGGCCAGCGCCGAGTAGACCTTGTGGTCCAGATATTCATCGTCGCAGAACTCAGCCGCAATTTCTCGAATTAAATTCTTTTTGGAATTAACTTCCATATAGGAATGATTCGAATATCCTTTATAAGCCACATTGACGCCCGGGGGACCAAATAAATCAGTTAGCCAGACGGCCCAGCCGCGCCCCTTACGCCCCTATATCGGCCATGAGTAGCCGCTATGTACGCCCTATAGATAGAAAGAGGAGCCAGTCCGCCGTCTGAGGAAAAAGGCCTAGAGCCGTTTGGTGCAGAACCACCAGGTCTTGCACTCGATGCCGGCCTCCTTGAGCCTCTTCTCGGCAGTGGCGTAGTCGTGCGGCGGCGGCACGATCACGGGGTCTCCGGGCTTCCAGTTGGCCGGAGTCGCGACGCCGTGCTTGTACGTCGTCTGGACCGCGTCTATCACGCGTATTATCTCGTCGATATTCCTGCCGTTGCTCAGCGGGTACAACGCGAACCAGGCCAGCTTGAGATTTGGGTCTATCAGCGCCACCATCCTCACGGTGGTTGTGACGCCGGGCGGTATCGAGTTGAAGAAGTTAGCGACTTGGAAGTCGGGCACGTCTGCGATTATGGGGAACGGTATCTCGACGCCCCAGATCTGTTTGATTTGCCTCTTCCACTCTATGTGGCTTATGTCGGTGTCGACGCTGAGGCCGAGCAACTCGACGCCCCGCTTCCTGAACTCCTCATACCTCTTGGCGAACTCGATGAACTCTGTGGTGCATACCGGCGTGAAGTCGCCGGGGTGGCTGAAGAGCAGTAGCCACTTGCCCTTGTAGTCCTTGAAGCACCTTCTGCCCATGTCGGTGTTGAAGCACAGATCCTCGGGTATCTGCATCCCGAGGTACGGGCCTTTTACTTCGACCATGGCGCTAGGTCTATCTGGATTTATAAAGATTTCTTCTCCGAACCGATTTCAGAAAAATTAGGAGCAGCGGCAGAGCGACATATACGCTGATGGGGATGGCGTATAGGCGCGCGGAGCACAGAGATGTCGCAGGGACGGCGACGGAAAAGCCGCCCGTAGGCCCGGCCAAGGCGTAGGCGCTCCTGCCGCCGCAGGTCAACGAAGCCACGGACAGCGGGCTGGGCAGGCCGAACAGATCGCGTGCGGTCCCGTTATATATGGCTATATACTTCGGCCGTATCTCCATCGGCCTGTCGACGACAACCTCCCCGGCCTCGCCTAGGTAGAGAACCCCGTCGTGGAGGAAGGAGAGATCGGTCGGGCTGATCGCAGTCCCGTTGGGGACCCAGAGGGCGCGGGGGCCCAGCGGCGTCGATACGTTGACTAGATACATCGCTCGGTAGGCCGGCGCCACTACGGCGGGGCCCGTTATCTCCAGAGAGACCGCGGGCTCGGCCGAGATGTAGAGAGCCCCGCCGGATCTGACGGACGGCAGGGCGAGGCGCAGAGGCCCGGGCTCGGCCCACAGCAAGCTCGTGCCGTTGGGGAGCTTGAGCTCGACTAGGTACAGCCTTTCCCCGCCGCATTGGGCCGTCCCGTTGAGGAAGTATATACAGGGGAGGTCGGCCCAGAGCTGCAACGGCCTGGGGGCTCCGCTCTCCACGACGGCGGAGCGTCCGGACGGCTCCGCGGAGGCCACGGCGGACTCCTGGGTGGACAGGCCTATATTCCAGGCGGCTGGAGGCGCCGCGTAGCTCGTGCCGTTCCATATGTATAGCGTCAGTTCCGCCGATCCGTTCAAGACCTCGGCCACCGGCATATCTGCGCCATAGCCGCCGACGACGAGCTCGAGATCTATCGGGAGGCCTCTGGCGTTGACCTGCGGCTCGACGACTATGCGGGCAGGCCCCGGCAGCTCCACCCTATCTATAGGCGTCCCGTTGAGCGCCAGATACACGTACCTCCCGACGGTCTTCACCTCGAGGCAGGCCGCCTTCAGCGGGGGGAGCTCCTCGACGTAGAAGTAGTACTTGTCGCTCCCGAGGAAGGCGGTCGAGCCGAACCCCGCAATATCGGTAAGCGAGGAGACCGGCCCCGTCATGTTCCAGACGTTGTCGAGAAACTCGTAGGCGCCATCCCTATATCTAACCAGTGCCTGGACCCAGTAGAGCCCTCCCCCGGCCTCCACGTAGGCGTTCAGCTGGATGGAGTACGCCTCGCGCCTCCCGAGCGGCGAGTAGCTATAGGCCGCCAGCCCTCCGAGCGAGAAGCAGCCCTTGGCCGACTCCCCGACGTAGGGGAGCGGGTACAGCCCTCCGTCCACCTCGGCGAAACCGTAATACGCCACGCCGAGCGGCGCGGACGGCCCCCAGGCCGTGGGCTTGGGCTTAAGCCTGCCGGCGAGGAGCTCTAGGTGGACGCAGCTGACCGCGTCGAGCGGGGTCGAGGAGGCGTAGAGGCCGCCTAGAGCCGGCGCCAGCAGACCGCGGCCGGAGCCGCCCAGCAGGGCCACAGGCGCCCCGGAGGAGTTGTAGACGACGGCGTTGCCACCCCACTGGACGTAGTAGGCGGCTCCGCCCTCCAGCTCGAGCGACGACGACGACGTCTGGGCTACGCAGAGCTGGGCGTAGACCAGCGGAGCGGCCAGCAAAAGCGCCAGTATAAGGCGCACGGAGGGGTGGATAAAAGGGGGTTTTATTGTTGTGCGGAGGCCTGCGACTTGGGGCGCCAGGAGAACACCAGGTAGAGGCCTCCCAGCAGTATTAGGTTGAATATGATGAACAAGGCCAAGGAGAAGCTGAGCAACCACGGCTGCGCCCCTATGAGCTGGACCAAGGAGTTTATCTGCGGCGTTATGAGGGCGGAGACCTTGAGCGTGTCCGCGACCTGCAGGGCGAAGTTGGCGCCGTAGGCGTTGATGAGGGCCAGGGCCACCGGCGGCGAGGGGACTATGGCGTAGGGCAGATGGGCCAGGCCGTTGAGAACCTCGGCGCCGTCCATTAGGGCTATGACCGCCACGAACGCGACCATGGCGAGACCCGCGTTGGCGGATCTGAGCGCGGTGGCGAGGAACGCCAGCACGACCACGCCGAGGATTACGTCGAGGTAGAACAGCCAGCTTAAGTTCAAGGTGGGCTGGTAGACGGGCTGCAGCTGCGCGGGCAGGTAGGACGGCGGGGAGCCGAATATGGACCAAGCCATGGTGGGGCTGTATAGATACACCTCGTAGAGATACCAGACGCTGGCCAGCACGTAGATAACTCCGAAGATCAGGCCCACCTTGGCGCCGAAGTCCTTGCCTATCTTGTAGTGCTCGTCCTTAGTCTTGGCGTAGCGCCACGTGTAGACCGCCGATATCAAGACCGCGGTGAAGGCTATGGCGCCGGCCAACGTGGCTATCAGCAGAGGCGGGTAGGTCGGGTTGCCCAACGCCTGCCAGAGGTCGACGCCTAGGTCGAAGCCCACTATCGAGTTGGGGTCTGGCTTGGCGGTGACCCCCATCGGGTAGTTTATGAATGCGAACACCAGCCTGAACATGGCGGGTATGATCGACGTGACGATGGCCAGCCCGTAGCCCAGAGCTATGTGCTTGGCGTCGTCCATCCTACCGAAGGAGCGGTAGTAGAACCCTATCAGCGGGAGGGATATAGCCACGCCGAACGCTGTGGCGACTCCCCAGACGGGCCACAGCAGGACGCCCGCCGCGTTGGTGAAGACGGGGAGCAACCCGGCGAGGAATACCGTCACTATCGTGCCGAAGACCCCGCCTATCGCGTAGGTGAATATGAGGTACCGCGACAGGCTCTTCGCTATGTCGAAATATCTGTCGTCGTTCTTCCTAAGGCCTATGAGCTCCAGCGTCGGCAACAGCCACGTCAGGCCGAGCACCGTGTAGACAAGCGGCAGATGTACGGCGAAGGCCCAGGCGATCAGCCCCACCGTTACGGCAGTCAGGGCGTCCATGGTCAATACTCAATCAGCCTCTTCAGGATCTTTGGAGGTCTGGCCAACGCTAGGTACACCATATAGCCGGCCAGCGCAGGCATCGCTATCTCGACGATAATTATAAGAGCTGCCAGCAACGGGTCCAGCTGGAGCGTCGGGTTGAAGAGGCCGCCTTGGCCCGCAGGCACCCCGACTATCTGGGGCGGCCCGTTGGTGCTGGGCACCGACTGCACCAGTATGAAGGGGTAGCGGCCGGACTCGGCCGCCACGGCGCCGCCTACCGCGGACAGCGCCGCCAGCAAGGGTACCAGGTAGACGCTCGGCTTGAGGAGCGGCTGCACTATGCGCCTAAACCAGCCGAAGAGCAGATAGAGGCCGATCCCCGCCGTCAGTATGCCAAGCAATATCCCGGCGCCCACCATGAAGCCCAGGTAGAATACCGACACGAACTCCGGAGGCCTTATGTCGGCCGGCCAGGAGTAGTAGCCCCAGAACTGGTGGTTGGGGTCGCCGTACGCCACAAGGCCCGTGATGGGATCCGTCCTAAGCCCGGACCAGAACATGCCCTCGAGGGCCGCCAGCTTGCGCGGGTCGTACTCCACCACCAACTCGCCCTGTAGGTGCCCCAGCAGAAAGCCCTCGATCGCCGTCAGAACGGCTACCGTCGGCACCACGACCTTCAGCAACTTGACCTGCCAGCTCTTCTTCTCCTTGATGTATAAATACAGCACGACGCCCGCCACGCCGGACCAGCTGAGTATGACGGCGGCCAGTATGCCGTGGAAGATGAAGACGTTGGCGCCCCACCAGAAGATATTCCAAGCGTCTGTGGGCGTCTGGAACGCCGCGAGCCAGTTGATGGCGCCGGCTACGTTCTTGCCTTGCTCCGCTAGGTTGACCAAGGTGAGACCGGGCGGGGCCACGCTGAGGGCCGACATGACCGCGAGGATGTTGTAGGCCGAGTAGTAGCCGCCTATGGCGGCCAGGAGGCCGATAGTCCAGTGGGCCCAGCTGGAGATGCGGTTCCAGGTGAAGGTGTAGAGGGGCAGAAATATGACCTCGAAGAGGAACGCGAATAGCTCCAGGAAGAACGGAAGCGCTATGGCTGTGCCTATGATCGCTATGAAGTTGGACCAGAATGTGACGAGCCCGAACTCCACGAGGGTGCCGAAGGCCGCGCCGACGCCGAAAAATATGGTGGCGACTATGTTGAACTTCTTGGCGAGGTCAAGCCACTCCTTGTCTTGCCTCCTAAGCCATATATATTCGCCGATAACCGCCAGCGCGATGGTGCCCAGAAACGACGACGCCAGGGCTAGATGCGCGAGTATGCCTACCGCCGACACGAGCCTTGCCAGATCCAGTTGGATAGAGGGATCCGGCATGTTTTCTAAATTCGGTTCGCTTTTAAACCTTTTCCTTCTCTGTCGTTTTGTTTATCGCCAATTGTTTTTGGATCCTATTCGTTTTTATCTATTCCTTTGGGCGCGCTGAAAACTCTGATCTTCTTCCGCCCCCGAACCTTGTATCTGTATGTTACAGAGCCCCTTGCTACCAGCGTCGCGAGGGCCTTGTAGACGCCTCTCAAGCTCGCGGTCCCGCCTAAAGTCTCCCATATCTGATATGCGGTCATCTCGCGGCCGGACAGAACCCCGAGTATCCTCCTCTGCAGCTCTCCGCCTCTCCGCCGCCCCGTAAAGCCCAGCCGCCTTAGCCCTGTGCCCGTCACGACGGCCACTGCGTCCTTCTCGGAGGACGCGGCCACGTAGGCCATCGCCGATAGGGGCTTGGCATATATACCCCGCCGGGCTAAATACACGGCGGCCTTAGCAGCCTCGGCGGGCTCCACCTCCTCGATATGTGCGCCCCTTTCCCTCAGCCATAGCGCGATATCGGAGGAGGCGGCGCCCCTATGCGTGGCCAAGATGAGCCGGGGCGCCTCCATGAGGCCCCACTCCTCCAGCTCGCGGAAGCCTTGGTGCACGGCGAGCGCCAGAAGGCCCCTCTCCAGGGGGATGGCGACGGAGTCTATGCGCCGGGCGCTTTCGAATATCTCATATGCTATCGTCTTAACGCCGGCGAGGAAGTACGGGTCGCCGTACTCCAAATCGAAGGGCCCCGCCCTCCTGAACCTTATCGAAACGGACGGCGAGGCTGCGAGCAGGATGAAGTCGGCGTATGTGGCCTCGGCGGGGTCCACGTGGACCTCTACTGAGACGCCTCTAGCCGACAGATATGTGGCGATAGACACCGTGAAGTCCTCCATGAACGGCAGAGCCGCTCTGTCGCCCGGGTAGGCTGAGGCCGAGACCGCCGATCCTCTGTCCATGAAGGAGCCCGTGGGGTTCCTCGACTCGTCCTTGACCAAGACGCCGCCCACGCTCCTCATGGGCGTCATGCCCTCGCCGAGCGACACGCCTTTGGCCACCCCTATGGCCGAGCCGTATCTCCACATTGAGGGCTCCCGCACCTCTATCTTGAGCCGGCCCGGCGGCTCTAGGACCAGGGGAAATCCGCAGGCGGGGCAACGGCTGCCGGACTTGGCCCTATATCCGCACCGGGGACAGCGTAGCCTAGCCTCCACGCCAGCCCGGCGCCAGCTCCTCGACCAGCTGCGACGCGGCGCGCTCCACGGCCTCCCTGGACCCCATCGAGGGCGACCAAGACGCGTATTTGGCTATCCTCTCTATGCTCAAGAGCATGGTCTTGACGTCGCCGGGCCATCCCCTCCCGTCGGGGGTCGCGGGCTTGAAGGCCAGCCTAGGCGAGAGGCCCATAGCCCTCGACACGGCCGCCGCTATGTCCTTCACAGACGCCGCGTCCCTATTGCCTACGTTCAAGGCCAGGAAGGGCTTGTCGTCGTCCATGAACCTCCTCCAGGCGGCCACGGTCGCCTCAACGGCGTCGCGCACATGCAGATAGGACTTGGTCTGGGTGCCGTCCCCCAACACCTCCAGCACTTCGGGGTTCTTCCTCAGCTTCAGGATGAAGTCGTATATCGCTCCGTGCCTGAGCCTGGGCCCCACTATGTTGGCGTACCTAAGGGCGAGGCACCTCACGCCATAGAGCCTCCCGTAGGTTCCGCAGAGCACCTCGCCGGCCGCCTTAGCCGCGCCGTAGACGGATATGGGGGCCATCGGGGCGTCCTCAGGCGTCGGCAGAACCGCCGCCTCGCCGTAGACCGTCGACGAGGAGGCAAACACGACGGCCCTAGCCCCGCCCCTCCTGGCCCACTCGAGCACGTTGAAGGTAGCCAGCACGTTCTCGTCGAAATGCACCCTGGGCTCCGTGGTGCTGACTCTGACCTCTGGGTTGGCCGCGAAGTGGAAGACGGCGTCGACGGCCCCGATCCCCTCGCCCCACCCCGGGTCCTTGATGTCCCTAACCGCTAGGCTGGCGCCGTTGTTCACGTACTCCCTACGCCCGGTGGACAAGTTATCTACCACGACGACCTCGTGGCCCATCTCGACCAGCCTGTCCACGAGGTGGCTCCCGATGAAGCCGGCGCCGCCGGTGACCAAGATCCTCACGGCAGATATGGGGCCTCTTTTAATAATTTAGCCCGTGGAGCCGGCCGTCTGGTTGCCTCCGGCTATTCGGCCGATGATGTCGGTTAGGTTTCTCAGGACCAGGACCAGCAACCGCCTGAAGTTCCTGGACAGAGCGGCGGAGAGGCCGACGTATACGGCGCCCGTTATCGAGATCGCGAGGACCACCTCGGCGAGCGATAGAAGGGCCGACGGGCCTAGGGGCAGGCGGACGGCTCTCGATAGGGTCCACAGCGAAACGGAGGAGGCGGCCAGAGGCGCCGCGTAGTCTCTGAGGAGCGGTCTCCACTCCACGAGGCCGGCGGACTTCCTGTCCACCACGGCTATTCTGAAGGCCAGCGCCGCCACGTTCGCCGCAAGCGAGGCGGCGGCCACCCCATCTATGGCGTAGTAGGCGGAGCCGAGGCGCTTGGCCAGCTCCACAAACGGCACTATCGAGGCCAGGTACACCACCGTGAACGCGAGCTCGGCCAGATGCGCATACATGACGAGGCTACCCACGTACGTCCTCGCCCTTATCTCGCCGGACTGGATATCCCTCCTGTCTATTCCCTGCATGGCGTTGGCCAGAAAATAGTTGAGGTTTCCCAACACGTTGGCGGCGGACCAAACCGCCAGGGGGACGAACAGCGGGGCTAGATACTGGCTTTGGCCGGGCCTGAGGAAGTTGATATAGTAGGGCTCGAAGAATATATACGACAGAGAGATTATGGTGCTGAGCGACATGACCATGAGGAGGTCTCTGTAGAGCCCCCCTCTCCTTCCCTCTAGGAGCTCGCCGTAGGTGATCCCCGACAATATGGAGGAGAAGGAGTACGGCTTAGACAACATGAAGAAGACGTACCACAGCCCCACCTGGTCCAGAGCGCCCAACACGCCGATCAGCGCCGCGTCGAGGGACCGGAACGAGTTCATGGCGAAGCCCATCAACGGCACCCAGGAGGCGCTGACGGTCTCCTTGAAATAACGGCGTAGCGAGCCCGGCGCGTAGTAGCGCGAGGCGTAGTAGAGCCCGTAGAGGGCCGGGACGGCGGATATGGCGACTGAGCTCCAGAGCACCGCGGAGACGGACCACCTGGCGACATATATGGCGCCCACGGCGGCCAGCTTCACGCCGGCCTGCAGCAAGTTCGAGACGACGAAGCGCCCCCTGTCCTTCACCACGAGCACCGAGGAGGCCACGGACGAGACGTAGGCGGACGCCTCGGCGGCCAGAGCCGCGAAGGCCACCAAGGGTCCGTAGGGCCCCATCTCCCCCCATACTGCGGCTAGATACGCCGCCGTCAAGCCGGCCGACGCGATGAAAAATAGATTGGCGACGCCCAGAGCCGCCCTTATGCCCAGGCCCCCGTCCCTCGCCGCTATTCTCGGCAGAGCGAAGCCGAGGATGGCGTTCGGCAAAAGGGAAAACGCGGTGGATGCGTTGAGGAGGGTAACGAGCCCCAGATCTCCCGTGGGCAGTTTGCGCGTTATCGCTATGTTGTACAGCAAGCCGACAGAGAGAGCCAGTAGAGACGTAGCGACGCCCAAGAGCCTCACGTGTCTAGCCACGCTGTGGAGGCCGCCGGTTAATAAATTCTCGACGCCGGGCCGCCGCTTGACGTCCGGCGGCGGTCGTTCGGCAATCCCCCTAGAACGGCACTTTAAAATTTACCATTTTTATTATAGATTTTAATATATTTAATTAACACTTTAGCTTGACCCTTCCAGGGGTCTCCGACATCATGTAGGGAGTTCCTGGCACCAAGATCTTCTTCCCCCTGCACGTCACCTCCAGTATTGCGCCTCTCATGCGCCAGTGCGGCTGCGATGCGACCCACTCCACCGACTTAACCACGGCTATGGGCGGCCTGCCCTTCTCCCTGCTCGCCTTGACTAGATCCTCCGCCTTGTATTTAGCCACCTCGGCGAAGACCTCCCTCTCCAGCTCCTTCAGCTGGCCCGGGTCTCTCTCCCAGGCCTCGATGGCCCTCCTCCACCTCTCGGCCAGATCGGGCCTCCCTATGATCTCGAAGAAGGCCTCCACCTCCGGCCATATGACCGTAGCCAGGGCCACGAAGTTGTCCTTGGCCTTGGCCGTGGTGTAGGTGACCAGTATGTTGGCGTCTATCGTCGGCGACCTCTGGCGCGGCGCGCCCAACACGAAGGGGGCCCCCAGCTGGTAGGGATGGTCGACTGACAGAACCTCGTTTATCGCCACGTCTATGAACTGCCCTCTGCCGCTCCTCATCCTAGCCCAGTAGGCGGCTAGGGCCGACAGCGCGCCGGCCGCGCCGGCGAACGCCCACGCGAGCCATATGCCTGCCCTTATGGGATAGGAATAGGGCTCGGGCAGCGAGGGGTTGCCCAACATGGCCATATATCCGTTGTAGGCCTGGCCGGTCAAGTCCGAGTCGGGCATTTCGGCGTATTCCTCAGCCTTCCTCCCGTAGTGCCCGAACTGGGATATGGCCACGTAGATAAGCCTGGGGTATCTCTCGGACAGCTGCGGGTAGCCCATGCCCCTGGAGTACAGCCTCCCGGGCCCTAGCCCGTCTATGAGTATGTCGAGCTCCGACAACAGCTTGGGGACCTCCTCGAGGGCCACCTCGCGTTTCCCTCTGCCCTCCACGAAGTAGGGAATCCCGACCCCGTCGATCGCGGCCCCGTGGGGGGTTATCCTCTTGGCGTCCTCGTCGGGCACCGTGTAGACCTCGGCGCCTAGCTCCGACAGGAGGGACCCGGCTATTCTGCACCCGAAGTTCGTCCCGCATATCTCGACCGCCTTGACGCCCTCGAGGGCCTCCGGCTTGGCCTCCCTATCGCCGAACAGCCTCCTGAGCGCCTCCTCCCTGTCGCTCATGGCCCCACCTCGTCCCTCTCCCCTCTGAACACCGGGTCGTCCTCGGCGTTCCATCCAGGCGGCGGCATGTTGCCGAGCTGTCCGTCCCAATACCCCACGACGCCCTCTCTCTCCAGCCTCTCGACCTCGGCCGCCGGGAGGCCCAGCTTTCTGGCCAGCACCAGCTTGTTGTGATAGCCGACGGGCCTGGCCACCCATCTGACGGCCAGCGGCGTCTCGCTCATCTTGACTATAGGCCCCGGCACCACGATCTCGCCGTACAGTCTATCCCTTATCCTCAGCACAGACCCCCTCTCGGCTCTCCAAGGGTCGTCGAGGACCTCCTTGTCGTTGAGGACCGGTTGCACCGGGACGCCGGCCCTCTTGCCGAACTCCAGAAGCTCGCCGAGGGTTCTGCCCGAGGCCCAGGCCCTCACGGCCTCGTATTTCCTCCACAGGGAGTCGGGATCCCTGGCGTCTCTCATGCCCTTGAGGCCCGGCACGGCCTCGGCCAAGGCGTCGTACTGCCTCTCCGTCATGGCCGCGATTGCCGCGAACCTGCCGTCCGCCGTCTTGAAGACGCCCGAGACGTACGCCGATGGGTCTATGAAGCCGCTCCTCTTGAGCCTGGAGCCGGTCAGCGACATGTAGGTGAAGTGGTACATAAATCTCTGCATGGATGCCGCTTGGGACAAATCTATGTACTGCCCCCTCCCGGCCCTCTCCCTATATATCAACGCCGCGATTATGGCCGATACGGCCATGGTGGAGGGGAGCCAGTCGCCGGGGTAGTCGGGCAGTCTGTAGGCCTCGTTGACGCCGTCCTCCCACCCCGTTATGTCGATGACGCCGGACTCCGCCTGGCCTATTATGTCGTAGCTGGGCAGCCTCGACAGAGGTCCCCAGTTGCCGTAGCCGCTCGCGCTCACGTAGATCAGCCTGGGGTTGACCTCCCTCAGCTGCAGATAGCCGAGCCCGTATCTGTCGAGAGTGCCCGGCTCCATGTTCTCCACGAACACGTCGGCCCTCTTGGCCAGCTCCACCACCAGCTTTCTCCCCTCCTCCTTCTTGAAGTCGATCCCGACGAAGTACTTGTTGGAGTTCAGGTAGAGGTAGTCTATCCTCATGCCCTTGTAGAACCCCTTGCCGCCCCACATCGACGCGTATTTCCAGCGGTCGCCGCGGGGAGGGGGCTCTATCTTTATCACCTCGGCGCCTAACTGCGCCAGAAGCCGCGGTATGTTGGGGCCGAGTATGTAGTGAGAAAACTCGACGACCTTGACGCCCTCTAGAGGCGGCGGACCCCTCGCATTTTTTATGAGATCTTCTATTATTCTGAAATAGCTCATATACCTAAGAAAATTTTTATTTTAAAGTATTCACCTTTATAGGGGACATAGGCAAAAGGGTGTATTTATACCCGCCGCAACAGTGGCATGGCCTGCGCGTTGGGCTACGGCCTATTGGCCGCCGGAGTTGTTCTGATAGCCGCCGCGGTGTTCATGGTCTACGCCGCCCTGGCGGGCTACGTGGAGCCGTTCCACATATTCTCCTTCAGCGACGTCGTGGCGAGCTACGGCTCTGTCCAGGTCAAGGTGATCGAAGGGAGCCAGCTGAGCAAGATGGCCGATCTCTCCTTCTGGGCCCTCCTCGCAGCCTTCGTCGCGTCCGCAGGCGGGAAGCTGGCGGATCTAGGCGTGAAGCTCATCGCGTCGGAGAGATGAACACTTATATATGCTAAATAGGCTCTCGCCATGCCTACTTGGACCGAGCACGTCTTTGCCAGAAAGCTCGGCAGAGCGCCGGCTCCTGGCGAGGTGGTCGAGCTGGTTCCCGATCTGGTCGGCTTCCACGACCTCACAGGCTACCACGTGCTCGAGATGATGGAGAAGATGGGCGGGGTCGATGTATTCGACAAGGATAGGCTCGTCGTCGCCTTCGACCACCTCTCGCCCGCCCCGACCGTGAGGGCCGCCGAGATACAGGTCTACATCCGCCGCCACGTGCGCTCGCTGGGGCTCAAGAACTTCCACGACGTGGGCGAGGGCATAATGCACCAGCTGATACTGGAGAGGTACGCGCTCCCCGCGCAGTTCGTCTTCGGCGCCGATTCCCACACCAACATGGCGGGCGCCGTCGGGGCCTTCGCGCAGGGCATGGGCGCCTCTGATATAGCGGCCATGCTGAAGCTGGGGAGGACCTGGCTCGTGGCGCCTCAACCCATGAAGGTAGAGATAAGGGGAGAGCCGCCCAGGGCCGTCACCGGCAAAGACGTCGTGTTGCATCTGCTCTCTATCTACAAGGCCGAGGGCCTGAACGGATATTCGGTGGACGTATATGTGGAGCGCCCCTCGGCGTTCCCCATGGACTACAGAGCCACTGTCTCCAACATGTCGACGGAGCTGGGGGCCGACGCCTTGATGTTCGTGCCCGATTCGGAGACGGCGGCGTTTCTCGAGAAGACCAGAGGCGCCGCCCCCAAGATCGACTTCACGCCGGGCGGCAAATACGCAGACGAGTACACAGTCGAGCTGGGCAGGCTGGAGCCCTTAGTCGCCGCGCCCCACAGCGTGGATAACGTCAAGGCCGTCGCCGAGGTGGAGGGCGTGGAGGTGGACCAGGTCTTCATAGGTAGCTGCACCAACGGAAGGCTCAGCGACATAGAGGCGGCCGCCAGAGTGCTCAGGAGGGGGAGGGCCAAGGCGCGTTGCATAGCCATACCGGCGTCCTACTCGGTCTTCCGGCAGGCTCTGGAGGCCGGCTACATAGATGTCCTCACCAAGGCCGGCTGCGTGGTCACCTACGGCACCTGCGGCCCCTGCATCGGAGGCCACTTCGGAGTTCTGGGCCCCGGCGAGGTCGCTGTGTCGACGAGCAACCGCAACTTCGTGGGCAGGATGGGCGCCAACGACTCCAAGGTCTATCTGGCCAACGCCTACACCGCGGCTGCCGCTGCGCTGGAGGGCAGAATCGTGGATCCGAGGAAATACTTATAGTTAAGAACGGCCAGCGCCGAAGCTCGCGATTCGGCTAATTTCCATCGCTTAACATATCGCTAAAACTCTGGCGGGCCCTCCTTCGCCCCCTCCGATTTTAATAGGAGCGTATACGAACAAAGCCTCGCCGCCGCATTCCCTCAAAACTGCGTCTAGATTAGCCAAGTTCTCTATTATCACCACTCCGCTGGACAGCAGTCTGTAGTGCACGTACACCACGTCGTCTCCAGACACGCGAGGCGGATAGGGATATCCCTCGGCGCCGGCGTACCCTGCGACGGACATCCCCTCGACCCCCACTGCCGCCACGCCAGCGCCGGCCAGATAGTCGGCGGCCGACCTATCCAGATAGGGCCAATTGTAGAGGAACTCCTCTGTGCCGTATCTCGACGAGAAGCCCGTGTATATCATCATAGCCCTCCCCCTAGCTATCTTGTCGCCGAACTTGCCCAGATCGCCGGCGGAGATGGCCTCGCCCGGCCTCTTCCAGCTCAAGTCCAGCACGGATCCGTGCGCCACGAACCTACCGGCGGGTATCCTCTCGAGAGTGTCGCCGTCCGGCACGAAGTGGGCCGGCGCGTCCACGTGGGTCCCGTTATGGGTCCCCATCTCGATCTTAGATAGCGTGACCTCGCCGTATCTCCTGGCGAAATCGACGTACTCATGTCTGTATGGGGGGTCGCCGGGGAAAACCTGCATGCCGTTCCTGAGCTCCCTCGAAAGGTCTATCACCTTCATGAGGGGGTCGGGCTATGTGCGTATAAGCACCACTCCCCTGAACTCCTCCACCATCCGCCTCAACGCGGCCTCGTCCACGGGCCTCTTGAGCATGGCGTAGTCCTTGATCCTCGAGACGAGGTAGTCCACCAGCCTGGGCTCGGGCTCTATGCCCATCTGCCTCAACGCCCACTCGACCGAGTGGCGGCCTGAGTGTTTGCCCAGGACTATCCGCCTCCTGTTGCCGACGGCCTCCGGCGTCATGGGCTCGTAGGTGAACGGGTTGTTGAGGACTCCGTGGACGTGGATGCCCGACTCATGGCTGAAGGCGTTGTCGCCCACGACGGCCTTGTTGGGCTGTAGCTGTATGCCGAACAGCCTCGCCACAAGCCGCGAGGTCTCGTAGAGGCGCTCCAGCCTCAGCCCCACCTCCATGCCGAGCAGAAAACGCGCAGCTGCGGCGACCTCCTCCAGGGCCGCGTTGCCGCCCCTCTCGCCAAAGCCGTTCACCGTGACCTGCGCCACGTCGGCTCCCGCCTCTATCGCGGCGATGGTGTTGGCCACGGCCATGCCGAAGTCGTCGTGGCAGTGCACATGCATGGGCACCGGCGGAAGGCGGGCCTTGAGGTACTCCACGAGATGCCGCATTCTGCCGGGGGTCATCACGCCCACGGTGTCGGGGACGTTTATCTCGTCTGCTCCCGCCTCTATCGCCGTCTTGAAGGCCTCCACGAGGAAGGAGAGATCGCTCCTCGTGGCGTCCTCCGCGCTGAAAAGCACCTTGACCCCCCTGGACTTGGCGTACTCCACAGACTCGGCGATGCGCCGCAGGACCTCGCCTCTGTCCATCCTCAGCTTGTACCTCATATGGAGATCGCTCGTCGCTATGAAGACGTGGACCATATCCACGTCCGCATCCACGGCGGCGTCCACATCGGCCTTGTTGGCCCTGGCCAAGCTGGCCACTACGGCGCGCGAGGCGTCGCGCGCTATTCTGCGGACGGCCTCGGCCTCTTCGGGAGACACCGCCGCGAATCCCGCCTCTATATAGTCGACCCCGAGGTCATCCAAGGCAAGCCCTATCTCGACCTTCTCATGGACGGTTAGAGAGACGCCGGGCATTTGCTCGCCGTCGCGCAGAGTCGTGTCGAAGAACCTTACCCGACGAGCCCCGAATCCATAGAAGCTCGAAATAGCCTATATAAAAGGGTTCCCTCCCTATATTTATCGCTGTAGCTATGTTTATATCGTAAGGTCGAGAGGCGCTCGTGATCGAGAACAAGGAGGTCGAAACCGCCGAGGAGGCCGTGGAATATCTGCTCGTACATCTCGGCGAAGATCTCTCGAGGCCGGGCGTCGCCAACACGCCGAGGCGTTTCGTGAAGGCCATGGAGGAGCTGACGAGGGGCTTGAGGGAGCCTCCGCCCGAGGTTGTCTTCTTCCCGCTTGAATATAAGGCGGATCCGGGGCCCGTCGTGATAGAGAACATCAGGGCCGTCTCCATCTGCGAGCACCACCTCCTCCCGATAGTGCTCAACGTATCTGTGGCCTACCAGCCCAGCGACGCCGTGCCGGGCCTCAGCAAAGTCATAAAGCTGGTCAAATGGGCCGCGGCGAGGCCCATCATGCAGGAGAGGTTCACCGAGTGGCTGGCCGATCTGCTCCTCGAGAAGCTCAGGGCCAGATCTGTGAAGGTCAAGGTGTGCGGGGTCCACATGTGTTCGTTCATAAGGGGGGTCAAGGACGAGCACCACAGCATGGTGACCGAATCCAGGAGGGGCGATCTGGACGTGAGGCTGGACTGCAGGCGCCCGCTGGCCTGTAGATGAGGGTGGTCGTAACCGGCGCCAGCGGCGGGATAGGGAGCGCCCTCGTCGATCTGGCGAGGTCGAGGGGAGACTACGTGGTGGGGATCTCGAGGAGACGCAGCAACGCGGACGCGCAGTACGGCTGCGACGTGCTGGACCTACCCTGCCTCGAGGCTGCGGCGCGGGAGGTGGGAGCCGTCGACGGAATAGCCCTAGTCCACGGCCACGGCGATGCGGCCGCGTGGAATAAGGGCGTGGAGGACCTGGAGGCCCGCGATTTCCTCAAGCCGTTCGAGACCGACGTGGTCGGTAGCTTCAACGTCGTCAAGGCCTTTCTGCGCAGTCTAGGGCCTGGCTCGTCCATAGTCTTCGTGTCGTCGACGCCTGCCATGGTCGGCGACCGCTACGGCATTCCCTACGCGGCGGCCAAGGGCGCCCTCATAGCGTTGACCAGGAGCTTGGCCAAGGCCCTGAGCCCCGTGAGGGTTAACGCAGTCGCGCTCGGCCCCATAGCCACCAGATGGACCGCCTGGATCTCTGAGAAGGAGCTGGAGGGCTTTAGGGAGAGGGCGTTGCTGAAGAGGCTGGGCAGCCCGAGGGAGGCCGCCGAGGCCATCTACTGGCTCCTCTCGCCGGCCTCCAGCTACGTGACGGGCGCCGTGTTGGTCGTCGACGGCGGGGAGTCTCTGTAGCCAGCTAATAGACGGGGGTCAGCCAGGCTAGGTACTTCTCCTCTCTCCCCAACACGATCCTTCTATACGTTTCGGCTATCCTCTGGGTTATGGGCCCCTTGGGCAGGATCCTCCCGTCGATCTCTATTATCGGCGTTATCTCGGCGGCCGTGCCGACGAAGAAGGCCTCGTCGGCCGCATAGAGCTCCTCCCTAGTTATGCTCTTCTCCAGGAGGGGGATCCCCAGATCTCCGGCTATCGTGATGACCGTCTCCCTCGTTATGCCCTCCAGTATGCCGTCCTCGAGGGGCGGCGTCATGAGGAATCCGCGGCGCACTATGAAGACGTTCTCGCCGGACCCCTCGACGACCTTGCCCTCGGCGTTGAGCATTATGGCCTCGTCGTAGCCCCTGGCCCTCGCCTCCACGGCGGCCATTATCGAGTTGAGGTATATCCCGGTGGCCTTGGCCATGACGGGCATCATGGACGTGTGGACCCTCCTCCAGCTGACCACGGCCGCCCTCACCCCCTCTACCTTGAGATATTTGCCGAAGGGCAACGCGGCTATGGCGACCGAGGCCTGGAGGCCTCTGACGTCCAGGCTTATCTGGGGCCTCGATATATACGCGACGGGCCTTATATATAGATCCTCCTTGAAGCCGTTGCCCCTCACGGTCTCGACCACCGCCTTCGAGAGCTCCTCGGCCGTATAGGGCACCTCGAGGCCTATAATCCTCGCCGACCTCAAAAACCTCTCCATGTGTTCCCTAAGCCTGAAGACGTAGAGGTTCTCGCCGCTCCAATAGGCCCTTATCCCCTCGAACACCCCGAAGCCGTAGTTAAGGCTGGGCGAAAGCACGGTGACCTTGGCCTCGCCCTCCTCGACCAATCTGCCGTCGACCCAGATCTTCATCGCCCGAACATAAGCCTCCTGATATCCTCGCCCACCCTCTCGGCCTGATGGCCCTTGACCTCCTCGAGCATCCTCTTGAGGTTAGGAGCGCCCCTGGAGTACTCCTCCACCCACTCCCTGGCGAAGGAGCCGTCTCTAACCCTCGCGGCGGCCTCCTTCATCCTCTGTTTGACCGAATCGTCTATCACCCTGGGCCCTACGGTCAGCCCCCCGTATCTGGCCGTCTCGCTGACGCCTGTGAGCATGCCGTAGAGGCCCCTCTGCCAGATGAGGTCCATGATCAGCTTCGCCTCGTTTATGGCCTCGAAATAGGCTACCTCCGGCTGGTAGCCCAGCTCCACCATCACCTCAAACCCCTTCCTCAAAAGCTCCAGGAGGCCTCCGACCAGCACGTTCTGCTCCCCTATGAGGTCTGTCTCGGTCTCCTCCTTGAAGGTGGTCTCGATCACGCCCGCCCTCGTGGCCCCTATGCCCTTGGCGATGGCGAGCGCGTACTCCAGGGCCCTCCCCGAGTGGTTCTGGTGGACGGCGACCAGGGCGGGGACGCCGCGGCCGGCCAGGAACTCCTCCCTGACGAGCCTCCCCGGCCCCTTGGGAGCCACCATGACCACGTCCACATTCGCCGGCGGTTTTATCAAGCCGAAGTGTATGTTGAAGCCGTGCGCGAAGTCGACGACCGCGCCCGGCCTCAGGTTGGGCTCGACCTGCTCCCGCCAGACCTTGGGCTGCTCCATGTCGGGCAGCAGCATCAAGACGACGTCGGCCTCCCCAACCGCCTCGCCCACCTGGCGGACCTCGAAGCCCTCGGCCTCCGCCTGATCCCAGGACTTCCCGCGCCTGACGCCCACCACGACCTTGAGCCCCGAGTCCCTTAGGTTCAAGGCCTGCGCCCTCCCCTGGATGCCATAGCCGAGCACCGCCACGGTCTTGCCCCTGAGGGGCTCTAGAGAGGCGTCCCTATCCGTATATATCTTCGCCATGGCCCTCAATAGGACGTGTTTTTAACTCTCATCGCCCCTCCCTCACCGCCACCGCTATTGCCGGCGCCGCCTGCGTCCTGCCTATCTCCAGGACCTCCGGCAGCTTGTCCAGCTTGGCTATGAGCCAGCCTATCTCGTCGGCGGGGCCCTCCACGTCCATCACAATGTGGTAGGTCGAGTCCCTCGCCTCTATCTCCATGCGCCTCACGAACACCTTGGCCCTCCTCACTATGCTGACGACCCTCCCCACGTAGTCCATGGAGGGAGGTATCCTTATGCTAATGCTCATAGGCCAGCGAGACGTCCTCCATCCCTTTGGGCAGTATCACTTGGGTTAGCCAATCGCCGGGCTTCACCCACGGCAGGACTATATCCTTGTCCTCGTCTATGGTGACGTCTATTATCAACGGCTCGTCGTTCCTCACGGCCCAGGACACGGCCCTCTCCAGCTCCTCGTAGCTGGACGGCCTAATGCCCTCTATCCCGTAGGCCTCGCCTATCTTCAGGAAGTCCGGATTCCTCGCGAATCTCACCGCTATCTGCCTATTGCCGTACATGTAGACCTGCCACTGCTTCACCAGTTGGAGCGAGGCGTTGTCGAAGATTATCTCGACGAACGGAAGGCCGTACTCCCTGACTAGGGCCAGGTTGTTGAAGGTCATCTGGAACGAGCCGTCGCCGTCTATACACACCACGGGCCTCGACCGATCCGCCAGCTTGGCTCCCAGCGAGGCGGGTATGCCGAAGCCCATCGTGCCGAGACCCGCCGACGTTATGAAGGTGCCGGGCTCGTAGACCTCCCACCATATCTCGGACCACATCTGGTGGCCTCCCACGCCCGTGACCGTCACGGCGCTCGGCGGAGCCGCCCTCCTCACGGCCTTGAGGACTTTCCACGGCGCGAAGTGCCTAAATTCGGCGGCCGCCTTCTCCATAGCATCTTCATATCTCTTCCTGATCTCGTAGAGCCAGGCCAGGAACTTCGGGCTCCTGGCGGCGGCCGCGGGCATCAGGTCGAGCACCTCCCTCAAGGCATCCCTGGCGTCGGCCACTATGCCCACAGTCGGCTTGACGTTCTTCCCGATCTCGCTCCTATCGACATCTATGTGGATCAGCTTGACCTCGCCGGACCTCACCCTCTCCTGCAGCTCCCTGAATCTGCCCCAAGTCCTGTCGCTGAACCTGGTCCCCACGGCGATCACCGCGTCGGCGTTGGCCAGAGCCGCGTCGGCCTCGGCCCTCCCGTGCATCCCCGCCGGGCCCATGTAGAGCGGATGGTTGTGCGGTATGGCGGCCTTGCCGGGCAACGTGGACACTATCGGGGCGTTGAGCCTCTCGGCCAGCTCCAACACCTCCTTCGTGGCGCCGGACCAGAGCACTCCTCCGCCGGCCAGCACGACCGGCCTATCGGCCTCCAGCAAGATCTTGACGGCCTTCGCCACATCCTCCTCCCTCGGCTTAGGGGGTATGAACTTCGATACGTTTATCTGTATCTTGGCCTCACCCCTATATTCCATGAGCTGGACGTCTCTGGGCAGATCCACCAAGGTCGGCCCGGGCCTGCCCAACGCCGAGATCTCGTACGCTATCCTCACCGCTGGCGTGGCCTCCTCCGGCCTCCTCACTTGGTACACCCATTTGGTTATGGGGGTGGCCACCCCCAATACGTCGGTCTCCTGGAACCCATCCCTCCCGAACACCCAGGTCGCCACCTGGCCCGTTATCGTCGTGACGGGCACCGAGTCCATGTAGGCGTCTGTCAGACCCGTCACAAGGTTCGTGGCTCCAGGTCCGCTGGTGGCGGACACCACGGCAGGCCTCCCGGCAACTCTGGCGTAGCCCTCAGCGGCGTGGGCCGCCCCTTGTTCGTGCCTGAACATGACCACCTCGATGTCGTCGACGAAGTACGCGGCGTCGAACAACGCCATTATAGAGCCGCCGGTTATGCCCAGGATATGCCTTACCTTAAGCTCTCTCAGCGTGTCTATTACTCTGTCGACGACCCTATTGGGGCGATCCCCTCGAGCCCCGAATTGACCCCCGAATCCATGGGGCGACTATTTAGCCTATATTTAAACATTGCCTTCCTAAGTAAAAGGCGGGGGATGCGCCGTGGCGGCGGAATGCTTAAAAGCTATATAGATGGTTTCGCCATGGAGATCCGGGGAAGGGCCTTGGTCTACGGCGACAAGATAGACACCGACGTCATAATACCGGCCCGCTATCTGGTATATACGGATCCAAAGGTCTTGGGAGAACACGCCATGGAGCCTCTGGACCCCGAGTTCCCCAAGAAGGCGAGGGGCGCCGTAATAGTGGCTGGCCGGGCCTTCGGCATGGGGAGCAGCCGCGAGCAGGCCGCGACGGCCCTCAAGGGCGCCGGCGTGGCGGCCGTGGTCGCCGAGTCCTTCGCCCGCATATTCTTCCGCAACGCCGTGAACGTCGGCCTGCCGGTCCTCCAGGCGCCCGCCAGAGGCAGGGTGCGAGAGGGCGACGAGCTGCTCGTCAGGCTAGACGCGGGGGAGGTCGTCGATTTAACCACCGGCGAGACGATCAAGGGGAAGCCGCTGTCCGGCCTCGTCCTGGACATCATAAGGGCGGGCGGCCTCGTGGAGTACCTGAAGGCCAGGTCTTGATCTATAGGGAATATAGCCGACCGCTATGCTTAAATACGCGTCGGCCCCTGCCGACATGCGTTCGGGGAAAGCGTAAAGATCCTCGACTCGACGCTTAGAGAGGGCGAGCAGACCCCCGGCGTCGTCTTCTCCGAGGATTGGCGCATCAAGATCGCCAAGGCCCTTTCTGATGCCGGCGTCCACATGATAGAGGTCGGCGACCCCAACGTGGCTCCCGACATAAGGTCGGCCATAGCTAAGATCGTCGCCATGAGGAGAGACGGCGAGATAGCCGGCGAGATAGTTGCCCACAGCAGGTCGGTCAAGGCCGATATAGAAAACGCCGCGTCTCTGGAGCCAGATAGAGTCGCCATATTCTACGGCGTCAGCGATGTACACCTTAAGCACAAGCACAGGAAGTCGAGGGAGGAGGCTCTGTCCATAATAGCGGAGCACGTGGAGCACGCCAGGAGCCAGGGCGTTAGGGTTAGATTCACGGCGGAGGACGCCACGCGGGCCGATCTCGACTACTTGATACAGGTGGTCGAGACGGCGAGGGACGCGGGCGCGGATAGAGTCAGCGTGGCCGACACGGTGGGCGTGCTGACGCCCGACAGGGCGCGGCAGCTCTTCTCCAAGATCAAGGAGGCGGTGCCCGACGTCGGGCTGGATATACATGCGCACAACGACCTCGGCATGGCCGTGGCCAACTCTCTGGCTGCGGTCGAGGGCGGCGCCGACGTGGTGCACACCACGGTCAACGGCCTCGGCGAGAGGGCAGGCATAACGCCGCTCCAGGTGTTCGCGGCCGCGTATTACCGCCACAAGGGCGTGAGGCTCATCGACCTGTCCAAACTGCCCTACCTGGCCTCCCTGGTCGAGGCGGCGAGCGGCATAACGCAGATGCCCACGTTCCCCATCACGGGCGATAACGCGTTCACCCACAAGGCCGGCGTCCACCAGGCCGGCGTGCTCGCAAGCCCGGAGACCTACGAGCCTCTTCCGCCCGAGGTCGTGGGGCGCTCCAGGGACTTCTCCTTGGATAAATACAGCGGGAGGAAGGCAGTCGCGCATAGGCTCGAGAGGCTGGGCGTAAAGATCGACGAGGAGTCCCTTGGGAGGCTCGTTGATGAGCTCAAGAGGAGCAACGCCAGGCGGATGCGCGACGAGGATCTGCTGGAGCTCCTGGAGAGGATAACGGGGGTGAGGTACAGAGCCCAGGTGAATAAACACATAGAGGCCTACATCTGGGTCAAGGTGGACGAGAACGTCTACACCACGTCGGTGGCGAGGAGGATAATGGCCGTGAGGGGCGTCCAAGGCGTCGGCGAGGTGACGGGGGATTTCGACATAGTGGCGAGGGTCTCCGCCGAGAACGCCGAGGAGCTCAACAGAATAATCGAGGAGGTCAGGGCGGTGAGAGGCGTGAAGTCCACTCTGACTAATATAGTCCTAAAGCAGCTGTCGGCGTCCTCCGCCTAGGCGCCGGCGGCCTTCAAGGCCCAGGAACGGTATAAATCCGAGCCGTCTCTCGACCTATGCCGGTGGTCTCTTGGAGCGACATAACCCCCGAGGAGCTCAGGCGGAGATATAGAGGAGGGCCTATGCTTCTGTTAACCCACTGCACAAAGACCAAGAACGTGGACTGGAGGGCGGTGGCGGCCGCGTTGAAGTCCGCCGGCCTCTCCACGCCGAACATGGACCTGGAGAAGGAAGGCCTCTATAGGGACGTCTTGAGGGATTTCGTGAAGCCGGCCGCCGAGATGTACGGCGGCTCCTTCAGGAAAGTGAGGGAGATGGCAGAGACTCTCGGCAGATGTATGCCCGCGGATCTCTATATATTGAGCGCCAGATACGGGCTGATAAGAGCCGACGAGCCCGTGGTGCCCTACGAGGCCACGCTGAACGGCCTAGGCGCGGCGGAGGTCGAGAGGTGGGCTGAGGCGAGGGGCGTCTGGGACAAAGCCGCCGAGCTTCTCGGCGGGAGGTACGGCATGGTCGTTGCCTTCCTGCCAGGCAACTACGCCAGGGCCCTCGGCCCGGCGCTCCGCAAGTTGCTGGCGTCGGAAAACGCCCTTCTGGTGATCCCCCGGCGTCTGGCGGGCCGTAGCCCCGAGGCGCTCGTGGTGGGGAGCAGGGGGGTTTTCGGCAGATACGGCGATCTGTCCAAGGCGAGACGTCTGCTGGAGGAGGCCCTCTGTGATCAATATTAAAAAGGGGCTCTACCGCTCCGTGAGGCTCGCGGTCATCCCGGGCGACGGCATCGGGCCCGAGGTGGTGTCGGCGGCCATGAGGGTCGTAGAGGCCGCGGCTAGGCGGTTCTCTATAGATGTTGAGGCGAAATACGTCGAGGCGGGGGACGGCGCGTTGAGGAAATACGGCAAGGCCATGCCGGACGACGCCTGGCGCGTCGTGGATTCCGCCGACGCCGTCCTGAAGGGGCCCGTCGGCGAGACGGCGTACGACGTCACCTCGGCCATAAGGATGAAGTACGTCCTCTACGCCAACATAAGGCCCGCCAAGAGCCTCCCGGGCGTGCCGTCGATCAAGCCCATAGATTGTCTATTCGTCAGAGAGAACGTCGAGGATGTCTACATAGGGGCTGAGTACAGAGTGGGCGATGTGGCCATAGCCCTTAAGGTCATCACAGGGCAGGGCACGAGGAGGGTCGCCAGAACCGCCAGGCGCTACGCCGAGATGAGGAGGAGGAAGGTCACTGTGGTCACGAAATCGAACGTGCTGAGGATCGTCGACGCCTTCTTCAGGGACGTGGCCAAGGAGGAGCTCAGAGGGCTTGAGGTCGAGGAGATGTACGTCGACGCGGCCGCCATGGAGCTGGTGCGCAACCCGGCCCGCTTCGACGTGGTCCTGACGACGAACCAATACGGCGATATACTCACGGACCTCGCGGCGCAGGTCGCGGGGAGCCTTGGGCTTGCGCCGTCGGCAAACATAGGGGACTCCAAGGCCATGTTCGAGCCGGTGCACGGCGCCGCCTTCGACATAGCCGGGAAGGGCGTGGCGAATCCCGTGGCCACCATACTCTCGGCCGCCTTGATGTTCGAATGGATGGGGCGCGGCGATGCGGCGTCCGCGGTGAGGAGGGCCGTCGAAGAGGCGTTGAGGCGCGGCGTCGCCACGCCGGATGTGGGAGGCCGCTCCACCACGGAGGAGGTGGGCAAATATATAGCGTCCCTGGTTGAAAGCATATAACATGGCGGCGGATATATAGCGTGGACTGCGCATCTATCTGCGGCACCTCTCTCCCCGCCGACTTCGGCGAAGACGAGACGGCGTTGCTGAGAGCCATATACGCGGCCGCAATCTATCACGGCCCTCCAGGCGCCTGCTACGTGATATGCAAGGCGGTCGAGAGACTCTGCGGAGTCTCGGGCGACTGCAACGCAGCCCTTAGGGAGTTCGTCAAGAGGTATCCCAAGGCCGCCGCGCTCTATCGATCAGAGCTGTTGCGCATCGCCGCTAGCGCCGGGGAGAAGCCGGCCTAGCGCCCGCGAGAAGTAGGCCGCGAAGCCCTCCTGCTCGAAGAGGGGCGGTAGCAATTCGCCGCGGCAGCCGGCGCCTCGCCATGCGGATTCGATCCTGTCGTAGATGATCCCCCTTGTCAAGACCACAGGGGCAGCCACATCCCTACAGTAGGGAGGCCCTAGGGACGGCTCGCCCTCCAGGAATACGTAGGGAAGGCCTAGGGACTCCACATCGGATATATACTCTTCGTCCTCTCCGCCGTGGAATATATACATACTTGCGCCCAAGCTCCTCAAGTAGTCGCCGAATTCAGGCCAACGCGCCAGAGGCGGTATAGAGGACCCGACCAACGCCGCGGCCGCTCTGTAGTCCCCTCCGCCCGCTATAAATACCGGCACGTACAACGCGCCGGGCGACCTGGCGAAATTCCTAACGAATGCGTACCCGACGCCGAGCTTTTCGGCGAACGCCTTCACCGACTCCAAATACCTCGTGTCTCGGGAGCCGTGTAGCAGAAGGACGACCTCCACTCGCCCTTCTCGATCTTGCTTGAAAAGGCTCGCGTTATATAAACTATGCCGAAATCTATATATGGGAACAGCTGGCTATGTAACCTCCATGTGCTCGGTGAGCAGCTCCGCGCCGCAACGCGGACAGCAGTAGGTCACCAGCACGTACCGTTTAGATAGGGATTTCCGGCTACACTCCTTAGGCTTCACCGGACGTTTGCAGTTTGGACATATAACCGTCGAGAGCCTGCGTTCCCCCATCGACGTCTAGAGCGCCCGCCTTTATATAGCTTTTTATTTATTCTTCAAGGGTAATATCTATCTCTATATAAAGAAACCAAAAGAAATTACTAGAGGAATTTTTATAGCTAACACCATAATAAATAGTTTTGTTAGAAGACCTATTTTTTGCCTCCTGCTCTCTTACTTAACGCAGTCAAGCTATGTAGCGCCCACATCTCTATGAAGCCTCTCGCCTCCTCGTCGGTGGGGTACCACCCCCTGGAGTAGTCCGCCAGCTCCGCGCTGTACGTGCCGTATCTAGAGTCCCTCGCGACGATCTGCACGGATCCTCTGTACAGCTTCGCCTTAACCCAGCCGTCGACCCACTTCTCCATCTCGCCGGCGGCCGCCTCGAGCGCAAGCCTAAGCGGCTCCACCCACAGGCCTTGGTAGACCAAGTCGGCCCAATAGGGATCGAGCACTTGGTGTTTCAGCCTGAGCTCCCTTGGCGTAAGAACCAGCTTCTCGAGATCCCTATGGGCCTCGAAGAGTATAACCGCCGCAGGCGCCTCGTATACCTCCCTGCTCTTGAAGCCCACCAGCCTGCTCTCTATGTGGTCTATCCTCCCGACCCCCGCGGCGCCGCCCATCTGGTTCAACGCCCTCACCAACGAGAGCATGTCCATACGTTCGCCGTTGATAGCCCTCGGCAGACCGCCCTCGAACTCTATCTCGACGTACGTGGGCTGGTCAGGCGCCTTTTCGGGCTGGACGGTCCACTTGAAGGCATCTTCGGGCGGCTCGAGCCTCTGGTCGTCCACGGGCCCTCCCTCTATGGAGCGGCTCCAGAGGTTTTCGTCTATGCTGTACTTCTTGTGGGCCTCCGGCACGGGTATGTTACGAGCCTTTGCGTATTCCACCTCCTGTTCCCTGCCCATGCCCCAGACCCTGGCCGGCGCGAGCACCTCCAGGTCGGGCGCCAGCGCCTTGGCCGTCACGTCGAAGCGGACCTGGTCGTTCCCCTTGCTCGTGCTCCCGTGGGCTATGGCGTCGGCGCCCTCGCGCCTCGCCACCTCGACGGTCTTCGCGACGATGAGAGGCCTGGCCAGCGCGGTCCCGAGGGGGTACTTCCCCTCATACATCGCGTTCATGAGGACGGCCCGGCCGACGTACTCCTCGGCGAATTCCCTCTTGGCGTCGATCGTGTAGTGCTTGACGGCGCCAGCCCTATAGGCCCTCTCCTCCACCTCGGAGAAGTCCTCCTCCTGCCCCACGTCCACGGTGACCGTGACGACCTCAGCCCCGAACTTCTCGGAAAGCCATTTTATAGCGACGGTCGTGTCGAGCCCGCCCGAATACGCGAGCGCTATTCTGCCTATCTTCTTCGCCCCGAAGGCATGCCACCCCCCTCCGAGGCCTTTATAAACTTATCGCGCCGTCCGCCGGACCTAAGCCGGCAGGGGCCGTTGAGCCAGAAAAAACGTGGCGTTACTGTCCGTAGTCCTCTACGTCGCCCTTAAACTCCTCGAGCTCGGCCTTGCCCTCCTTGAGGCGCACTATATACCTGGTGCCGCAGGTCGGGCAGGACGTGATTTCGCCGTCCATTACGTCCTCGGGCAGCTCTATCTCGCTCCCACATACTTTACATACAGCTGTTAGTTTTACCTTTGCCATAAAGAAAGAATTTTATCTAATATTTAAACTTTTCCCTCGATTAAGATGGGGTGATATGGGTGCCGGCCCCCGCCAGCGCCCTCCCTATGGGCGAATCGGCGAGGCCGTTGTATATTATGGTCTCGACGCCCCTCCTCGCCGCCTCGGCGGCCGCGAGCAACTTGCGCTTCATGCCTCCCCTGACCTCCTCGGACTTGGCCAGCCTCTCCGCCTCGTCGGGATACAGCCTCTCCACGACCCTCCCGCCTACGATCAAGCCGTCCACGTCGCTGAGGATGACCAGCTTGGCGCCGAGCCTCGAGGCGACCTCGAAGGCTATCTGGTCTCCGTCCACGTTGAGGAGCTCCCCCCTTTCGGACAGCGCTATTGGGGCCAACACCTTGAGGGGCGGAGGCAGTAGGGCCTTGACGTCCACCTCGACTATCTTGCCGCTGTACCCCCCGTCGACTACCCTCTGCCTACCCCTCTCGTCTACGACCACGACCTTCTCCTTCCTTTTGGCCTTGACCACGGCCCCGTCGGCGCCTGTGAGGCCCACGGCGGGGATCCCTCTGGCGGCTAGAGAGGCCACTATGGTCTTGTTTATCCAGCTCATGGCCATGACGAACGCCCTTAGGGTCTCGTAGTCGGTGTATCTGCTGACCACGCCGCCGGGATGCGTCAAGAACTTCGGCTGTAGCCCCAATGCCTTCATGAGGTCGTTGACGGCGCAACCCCCGCCGTGTATGGCCACGGCCTCCCCGGCGTAGTTGGCCAGATCAGCCACCGCCTTCGACGGGTCCTTGCAGATCACCGAGCCGCCTATCTTCACCACTATCATATGGGGTGCGGCGGTATGTACCTAAGACCTTGGTCCTCGGGGAAGCCCGCCGCCACGTTGAAGGCCTGCACCGCTTGCCCGGCGGCTCCGCGCACCAGGTTGTCGATGGCCGAGAACGCCACTATCCTCCTCAGCCTGGAATCCACCTCGAAGCCCACGTCGACGATGTTCGTCCCCAATACATATTTTATATTTGGATAGCGCGCAAGGCCCAGCCTATCCTTCATTATCCTCACGAACTTGGAGTCTCCGTACATGGCCCTATACGCCTTCCACAACGTCGGCTCGTCCACCTCGCGCTCGGCGAACACGTGGGCTGTGGAGAGTATGCCCCTGACCACATCGACGGCGTGGGGGGTATACGCCACCTTCACCTCCCTCCCCGCAAGTCTCGAGAGCTCCTGCTCCACCTCGGCCGCATGTCTGTGGTGCACGGGCTCGTAGGGCCTTATGACGTAGGTGCGGTGGCTGTGCATATCGAGGACGGACCCCTCGGCGCCGGCGCCCGACGACCCCATCTTCACGTCTACGACCGGCGGGAGGGGGCCCAGCAGGCCGTATTTGGCCAGAGGCGCCAGGGCCATGATGGAGGCCGTGGCCGTGCATCCAGGCGACGCTATGAGCCTGGCGCCGGGCAGCTCGTCCCTATGCAGCTCCGGGAGGCCGTAGACAGCCCTCTTGAGGAGGTCCGGGTAGGGATGGGGCTGGGGCCATCTGTACCACTCCACGTAGGCGTTGGGGTCCTTGAGCCTGAAGTCGGCAGCCAGATCTACGGTCATAAGGCCGTGTTCGTAGAGCTGGGGGACCCACTTGACGGACTCGCCGTGGGGAAGCGCAAGGAACACCACGTCCGCCTTGAGCGCCGCGTCGAGGCTGGGCTCCACGAACTTCAGGTTGGTGAAGCCCCTCAGGTTTGGGTGCACCCGGTAGACGTACTCGCCCTTGAACTTCCTCGACGTGGCGCACGCCACCTCGACCCCACCGTGTTGCAACAAGATGCGCAGCAGCTCTCCTCCCGTGAAGCCGGAGGCCCCTATTATGCAGGCCCTCATGCCTCCTCGAGCGCCGCGTCGGCCAAGAGCCTGGCCCTGGCCTCGTCGAGCTCGGGTATGGGGTCTACGTCCACCACGCGCTCCCCATCGTCGTAAAGCCCCAGCGCCACCTCGGCGTATTTGAGGCCGAGCGCCCTCAACACCTCGCCCGCGATTCCGTCCATGCCCGACACGGCGAACACCTTCCTCACCCCTCTGGGCTTGGGCATAGCCACGCTGGCCTTTGCCAGGGGGTTCCTCATGTAGTTGCGGTGCTCCACGACGCTCTTGGCCCCCTCGACGCTGGTCACCAGAACGTCTAGGCCCAGCCGCCAGACCGTCGCGAGGAGCCACGGCGGCTTGAAGTCGACCTTCTCCACCGCCTCCTCGTCCGAGAAGACGAAGAAGTGGGGACCGTATTTAGGCAGCCAGTACAGCCTATTCAAGGCGTTGTATATCGCGTGGGAGGGATTGATCGACCTACGGAACAGCGACGCGTAGACGGCGCCTAGGTACTGGTTCCGGGTCCTGACCAAGACCGTGGAGTCGCCGCCCTCCACATGCCCCTGGGATATATCGACCACGTCGACATATACGCCGCGGGCCGATAGGAACTTGGCCAGAAGCCTCTCGCCTAGCTCGGGCCTCTCCGACAGTACGAGGACTCTCGCCCCGCTGGCCCCGTTTTCCCCGAAAATTCCATATAGGCCGGGCTGAGCACTATATATAAACTTAACGGGCCGTCTCGGAAAAAGCCTGTTTTCAGCTAACAGCCTTTCTCTGCAACCACCTGGCGTACATTATCATGAACACATCGGCGTTGTGCCTCCCCAATGCCCTCGACAGCGCCTCGTAGATGTTGTCGGGCACCTCCAGGACTATCTCCTTGAACCCCTTGCCGTAGGTTCTGGCGAGCCTCACGTCCAACACGGTCCTATAGCTGCTCTCGAGGGAGCTGTAGAACTCCAGCAACCTTCCCCGCGACATCTTTACCTCGCCTATGTGGGTTTTCGCAACCGCCATCATGTGTACGCTTGACCTTTAAAGATAAAAAACTTGCGAAGTGCCGAGGGAACATATCCGCATATAAAACTTACGTAGAGAGCTACGCGGCGCTGGCTGCCGGCGGCCCTCCCGTCGCCTCCCAACGGCCCCGTCCAACTCGACGCGGCGCGTGGAAGAGGTTCTGATCTCCTCCCCGCCCTAAAGGGCGAGGTTTTCTGCCAACCTTATAAACCGGTGTTCGGCGGCCTCCATGGATCTGAAGGGCTTGTTGCTGCGCATGCTGTCCATATATAGCCCGTCCCACGGCGAGGCGGAGCTGGCCGGATTTCTCCTCGGCGTAGTTAGAGAGGCGGCCGACGAGGCTTGGACGGACGGGGCGGGCAACGTGGTGGCCGTAAAGGGCAGGGGGGCGCCCGTCACGTGGCTCCACGCCCATATGGACACCGTCGTGGGGCCTCTGGAGGTCAGGGACGAGGGGGACGTGGTGAGGGGGAGGGGCGCGGTGGACGACAAGGGCCCCCTCGCGGCGTACGTGGAGGCGTTCTCGTCCGCGAGGCCCTCCGGCACCTTGGTGCTGACGTTGGTGACGGCCGAGGAGGACGACAGCGCCGGCACCGAGGAGCTGCTGAGGGGAGGGCCCCCCCGGCCGGACTACATCTACGTGGGCGAGCCCACCGACCTGCACGTGGCGTATGCCTACAGGGGAGGCGGCAAGGTGGAGCTGAGCGTAGGCACCAGGGGCGGGCACGCCTCCAGCCCCATATACGGCAACCCCTTCGAGGAGCTCTACGCGGCCTACCTCAAGGTGAAGGAGCTGCTGAAGCCCGGCGGCAGGTACGAGGACTTCTCGGTGATGCCGACGGTGGTGAGATGCGGCGATGCGCCCAACAAGGTCCCCGTGGAGTGCACGGCCGTTCTGGACGTGAGGATCCCGCCAGGCCATAGCTGCAGGGAGCTGGAGAGGCTCCTGGAGGGGCTGCCCGCCCGCGTCAGGTCGTGCACCGATCCGGCCGAGACGAGCCCGACGAACCCGGCCGCGCGGGCCTTGGTCAGAGGCCTCCTGAAGGTCGGCGTCGAGCCCAAGCTCAGCAGGAAGTACGGCACTGCGGATTTCAACCTACTGATATCGCTCACCAAGAACATCGTCGCCTTCGGCCCCGGCGATCCCAGCCTGGCCCACACGGAGGATGAGGCCATAAGGGTGAGGGACGTGGAGACCGCGGCGCAGGCCCTGAGATATGCTGTCGAGGAGCTGGGGCGTTGGGGCGTCAAGAGCCGATAATATTTCAACTCCGGCCGCGCGCGGGACTGCGACCTCCGTCGACAGGCCGCGGAGGCAGGTCCTCGGCCGGCGAAGGGACGCGCCCCCTCCTCTCCGCGTCGCGAGACATCTAGGCGTGGCTCTCCGGCCCAGGCGGCGGGCGGCTAATATTTCCAGGCGAAGAGGGATAGGACGGTCGTTTTAGGAGAGACGCCGGAGGAGAAGCCATGAAGAGTCTCGTATGGAATTAACGTAGGCTAATAGCCCCCGCGGCGGCGACGGCGACGCCCGCAGCCATGACGGCCACCATGCCCACAGGCATCGAGCCGAACAAGCCGACTAGAAGAGGCGCCCAGCCGCCTATCAGAAGCCCCCAGTTGTAGGCCACGCCGAGGCCCGTCGCCCTCTGCTCCACGCCGAACTTCCTCGCCAGCAAGTAGGGCACGAGCCCCATCGCGAAGTTCTCGAGGAAGGCCAGGACTACCAGCGAGGCGGCGGAGGGGTTCAGCATGAGAGCATACGGCGCGAAGGCTAGGGCGGCCGCAAGGCTTCCCACGAACACAGCCCTGTGGCCCACGGCTAGGGACAAGACGCCTCCGAGGAACACCGAGACGACGGCCGCGGCGGTGGATGCGGTCATGACCAGAGGCGTGAGCTCGGCGAGGCCCATGTACTTGAGGTATTGGGAGTATATCAGGTAGGTCGAGTAATACACCAGGAATAGGCCGGTCGTCATCGCCACCGCCTTGACCAGATCGGCTGAGCTCTCGAGAAAGACGGCGGCCAGGGGGTTGCGTCTGGGCTTTCTCCACAGGGGGGACTCCACGGATCTCCGCCTGAGCGCGAAGGCTAGGGCGGCCGCCAGCGCGCCGGTCGCCATGTATATCCTCCAGCCGAAGTCGGAGAACGCGGGCCCCATAGAGGCCGACATGGCGGAGTAGACGAGGCTTGCGGCCAGGGCGCCCAGGGGGTAGCCGGTCTGGGCGAACGCGGACGATATCTCGCCTCTCCATCTGCTCCACTCCATTATCATCGAGGTGCCGGGGCCCCACTCGCCGCCGAGGAACACGCCTTGGATTGCGCGGAGCGCCAGGACGGCCGCCGGGGCCGCCGCGCCTATGGAGACGTACGGCGGCATGAGCGCTATGGCCAGGGCCGATAGGGAGTAGCCGAGCGTCGTGGCCATGAGCCCGACCCTCCTGCCGGCCCGATCGCCGACGTAGCCCATCACGACGGAGCCGAGAGGCCGCATGACCAGGGTGGCGACTAGAGTGGAGAGGCCGCCGAGGTTGCTGTACTGCCCCGGGAAGAAGAGGGATCCGAGTAGGGGCAATATCGGCGTGACGAGAAGCGCGTCGTAGCCGTCCATGACCCAGCCGATATAGGCTGAGGCTATGGCGACGGCCCTCTCCCCAGCCATGGCGACGCGCACGCGCGCCTATATAGAGCTGACCCCGCCGGCCGGGGGCCGCAGGAGGTGGGGGATGGGGCAGAGCGGGTCGTCGCCCCACATATCGCCCGTGAGGTAGTAGGCCCTCGCCCTGTCGCCTCCCTTGCAGTACTGCTTGAATCTACAGGCGCCGCATTTAGGGCCTCTCAGGTACCGCTCGGTGTTCACGAAGGGCTCCACGGCCTCCGGGCGGAGGATCTCGCGGAGCCGCCTCTCCCTCACGTTGCCCAGCCTGTAGAAATCGAGGAATTGGCAGGGATAGACGTCGCCGTTGGGGTATATGGACACCATCTTCCTGCCGCAGCCTCCAGCCGCCTCGACAAATTTCAAATACTCCTCGGAGCCCCCTCCCAGAGCCTCCGCTATATATATCCCGTCGTACGGCGCCAAGGTGGTCTCTATCTCTATCTTGCCCGCGTACCTCCTGGCGTATTCCATCAAGGAGTTGATAAAGACGGCGTATTGCTCCGGCGTGTAGTACCAGCTCCTCTCCATCCTCTGGGCTCTGCCGGCCGCCGAGAGGTGGTAGAAGGTGATCCTCCTGACGCCGAGGGATGCGGCGAAGTCTATATACCTGGGCGCCTCCTCTATGTTCTTGGCCGTCACCGTGAAGCGGAGGCCTACGTCGAGCCCCGCCTCCACCGCGTTCTTGATGCCGGCCAGCGTAGCCGCGAAGGCGCCCTTGACTCCCCTGAACGCGTCGTGGTAGCTCTCCTCGGTGGAGTCCAGGCTTATCCCCACGTAGTAGAAGCCGAGGTCCTTGAGCCTCCTCGCGACCTCTCTGGTTATCAACGTGCCGTTGGTCGACAGGACTAGCTTGATCCCCTTGCCCCCGGCGTAGGCCGCCACGTCGAAGAGGTCCTGTCTAAGCAACGGCTCCCCGCCCGAGAATATGACCATGGGGACTCCCACCTCGGCCATCTGGTCGACCACGTCCATGGCCTCCTCGGCGGTCAGCTCGGCCGGGTCCCCGGGGCCCGCGTCCACGTAGCAGTGGACACATCTGAGGTTGCACCTCCTGGTGATATTCCACGTGACCGCCGGCCTCAACGGCGCCGCGAAGTCGCTGGGCCTCCCCACGCCGTACCTGCCCTTGATCTTGAAGGACGTCGTGCCGGCGCCGGCGACCATCACGCTTATCGGGATCACGATCCGTTTTTATTTCCAGTATAAATCTGGTACGTGCTGGAGGTCGTAGCCTTCGTTCCCGCGAACGTTGGCATCTGCAGGACCTGCGACGAGGTCGCCAGGGCCTTCAGGGTAGAGCTGACCGAGAGCCTCCTCGCGGAGCCCCAGGGCGACTTCGCCGCGTTGATCGCGGCGCTCAGCATGTTGGGCGACGTCCCCGTGAGGTTCACCAGCCCGGCGTCGCTGAGGGGCCTCTACCTGATGATAAAATATAGGTCGGGCAGGACGCCCTTGATCATAGCAAACGGCAGGCTGATCCACAGCGGACCTGTGAGGAACCCGAAGTCGTTGGCTGAAAGAATTAAATTATCTATGGGGGAAGTAGATAATGGCGGACCTCTTCTCGCATGACGATAGATCTCTCGCATTTCAACAGAGGCTGACCCTTCTAGGACCTGCGAAGGACGTGGCGGCCGTGAGCGTTGGATATGCGCTTAGGTGGTGGGCCGACCACCTTAGGGGGAGGAGGGACAAATACGCCGATGCGCTCTTCAAGATACTGCTGGCCGGGGGGCATGTGGACTCCAGAGGGAACCCGAAGGGCGCCGTCAAGGCGCCCGTGCTGAGGTCCCCGCTTGGGGTTCAGTACGTCGAGTTCCACGAGGCGGTGACGAGGTCGCTCCAGAGGCTCGACGAGGCGGCGGAGCTCCTGAGGATTTCGGCCGTAACGTCGCAGTGGTACCGCCTCTTCGTGGAGATGTATATAGAGGCGGCGAGGAGAGCCGCCTCAGGCAAACTGCTGGCGCCATATATAGGCGAGGTGTTCCCTGCGGCGGAGGAGCTGGCCAGCCAGGGCCTCTATATATACGGCTACGACAAGAGCAAGGAGGCCGCTGAGGACGCCGCCGAGGCCGGCCTGAGCCACGTGGAGGTTGTGCCCGACGCCTGTAGCGCCGTCGAGACCGTCTACGACGTGGTGGCGTTGATAGACGGCCTCCACTGGTCCTCCAACCCGTATAGGGAGCTTACATGTCTGGCCAGGCGGCTTAAGCCCGGCGGCAAGATGGTGGTGGGCAACGTCGACGCGTCCTCGTTGCCGTCCATAGCCGCAGTGTTCCTATGGGGCGGCGCCAACAATTTCTTCACGTCGGACTCGCTCGAGGATCTGCTGTCGCTGGCCGGCTTCGCGAGGACGAGGATCTATCTGAGGACTCCCTACTATCTCGCCGTGTGGGAAAAGGCCTAGTGGCAACGGCTGTGCCTCAGATAGCCCAGTATCTCCAGCGGCGCCCCGTCGCCCTTGAGCCTCACCGAGATGGTCCTGTCGGTCTCGGGGCAGTAGACCTCCACGGTCAATACGTCGCTCTTCTTCAGAAAGCCCTCGCGGCTCAGTCTGTACAGCCCCCTGTGCCCGCCGAAATCGACGGGCGCGCCTTCACGCCCAGTCTTGTCGCCAGGCCGCACCTTGATCTCCAGCTCGTAGAACTTGGAGCCGGCCTTGACGAAATGCTTCACCTCGCCGTCTCTCACCCACTTGGCGCCGTCTCTCGACACGTGGGAGAAGACGTCGGACGCCATGGGCATCACGACCACCTTCCAGTGGGGCGGAGCCGCCAGCACGACGAAGTTGTAGACGCCGAGCACGCTGTTGCCGACCGCTATGGTGTGCCAGGAGAAGTCCTCAGTGGACATCCACCTCCGAGATCTCCTCCATGACGTCTCTATCCCTCAGAACCTCCCTCTTGAAGTCGTAGAGATCGCCCACGAAATAGGGCAGAAGCCTCAGGGCGTAGTACGTCGAGATCAGAGGCACCCCAACGAACTCCCCGAACACCAAGAACTCGGTGACCGTCAGCAGCTGCTTGTGGGCCTTCGCGGTCTCCCTGTAGAGGTCTAGGAAAAAGGCGCCGAAGAGGAAGTCGGCTATGGCCTGCCTCAGCCTCATTTAACCAGCTCCTTCACGAACTGCCTCAGCCTCTCGAGCCCCACCACGTCCTCGGGGAACAGCTTCACCCTGCTGAGGACCAAGTCGCCGAAGTATTGGTCTATCAACGCGAGGTTTCTGGACTGCTCCTCGCCCTTGGATTTGAGGAAGCCCGTCTTATCCCTCTCCACCTCCTCGGGCGGGATCACCATGTTCACCACGACCCCGCCTATGGGTATCTCGTATATCTTTACCATGTCGATAAATCTCTTCACGACCGATATGGACAGCATAGTGGGTATCGTGACGAAGACGAACCTGGTCTGCTGGGGATCCCTCAAGATCTCCCTGACCTTGGCGTAGCGTTCCTGCAGCGATATGAGGTCGTTCAGCACGGGATCCTTCTTTATCTCCTCCAGCACCTTCTCCTTGCGGAAGGACAGCTGGTACTTCAGAGAGAGGGCCTCCTGCCTCATCTTTATGGTCCTCTGTAGCCAGAGCCCGTACAGCTTGGACAGCCCTATGAGCCTCACGGCGTTCGCCACAGCGGCCATGTCGAAGACCACGCGCGAGTAGTTCCTCCCCTCGTTGAGGACTACGTCCATCATCTTGTCGAAGGCAGCGGCCTCGTGGAAGGAGGGGTTGGTTGTGGCTATCTCCACGAGGGGTCTGGTGTCGACGGGCAGCTCCGCCCACTTGAATATCTCCCTCAGCAACGCCGTGACCCTCTCCTTGTACTTCTCCACGATGTCGCCGATCTCGACCTCCACGGCGTAGAGGTTGTCGACGCCGGCCACAGGCCTCACAGCGCCTCCGCTGAGGTTCTGGCCGAATAGAGACGAGAGGGAGTGGACCGGGTTGAAGCTGGCCAGCAGAGTCCTCTCGCCCCTTTCGGCGTAATATAGCGCCACCGCCGCCGAGACCACCGTCTTCCCGACGCCTCCCTTGCCGCCGAAGAAGAAGAACTTCGTCTTGGTGTCCAGCAGGGACTTCATATGTAGTCGTCCAGCGACTTGCTCGGCGACCAGAGCTCCTTGGCGACTAGGGAGAGCGCCTCCAGCCCCTTGGGCTCTCTGTTCAACATGGGCACCACGGATATGACCATATCGCCGAACTTCTGCTTGATCTCGGCCATGTACTTCCTCTGCTCCTCCACCCTGTTCCTTATGTACTCCGGCGTGTCGGGGCTCTTGGCTAGCTCCGGCGGATACACTTGGTTGACCACTATGCCGGCCGCCTCCAGCCCCAGCGACGAGAACATCTCCAACGCCTTCTCCGTGTCGAGTATGGACATCCTCTCGGGCGTCACGACGACCATGAAGGCCGTGGTCTGGCTGTCTGTTATGATGTTGCGGAAGGCCACGATTCTATCCCTGATGTACTGCAGCTCTTTCAGTATCTCGTCCTCGTAGGTGAGCTTGGCTCTCTTCAACGACGTGGCGACTCTGCCGTATTCATACGCCTGCTTCCTCAACTCGGTTATCTTCTCCACCCACTGGCTCAACACGTCGGCCATGGCCACCATCCTGATGCCGTGGCCGAAAGGCGGCATGTCGAATATGTAGTAGTCGTACTTCCCCTCGGCCACCACGTCGACCATCGCGTCGTATACTGCGCTCTCGTACATGGCGGGCTCCGCCGCTGCGCTGTCTATATACTCCTCAAGGTCGGGCGGCAGTTTGTCGAGCCTGTACATATCTATGATCTTCTTCTTTATCGAGGCCACGTATTCGTTTATCCTCTTGTCGGCGTCGATCTCGAGGACGTAGAGGTTCTCGGCTATCTTGACCTCTCCCTTGCCGAAGACATCCCGCTCGAACACGTCGCTGAGGGACGCTTGGGGGTCCGTGCTGAACACCAGCACCCTTTTGCTCTCGGAAAGGAGGAGGGACGACGCGGCGCTCAGCGTTGTCTTGCCCAGCCCTCCCTTCCCCGCGTAGATTAGAACCTTCAGTCCCGGCCTCCTTTCGAGCAACCCCTTGAGGCCTATCATGATATTCTGTCCGTCACATCCCTCTCTCTCAGCATATACATCTTCCAATTCTGGATGTTGGGGTACATATACGGCAGGAGCCTAAGGGAGTAGTACGGCGGAAGCAACGGTATCCCCAGCATGTCGCCCAGCGTGATTATCATGAAGAGGTTGTCTATCTGCGCCTTGATCCTCAAGATCGAGGCCGCCTGGCCGTGCACGGCCATGCCCTCCACGACTTCTCGAATTCTGCTGAGAATTCCCATGGAAAAAGATATCTGGGGTTTAAAAAACGTTATCTACTTGCCGAGGCCTCTTTTCTATATTTAATCCAACCTGAAATTAGATAATAAGTCATTACGATGCCCAAGACCAAAAGCAAGGCGCCGAGCGCCGCCGAGATGTAGTTAGATACGCTGACTATCCACGGGCCGTACAGCTTCGCGGCGGCGGCCTGCACGCCTATGGGCCTATTCAACACGGCGTAGATGCCGTAGACGTAGGTCTCCCAGGCCAGCGCGGCGAGGGTGGTGATCGCCATGAATATACCGGGTATGAAGACGTAGGCGGTGGGTTTCTTTTGGCTGGCGAGGAATATGGCCACCAGCAATAGGGCGAGGCCCGCCAACAGCTGATTAGTGCCGCCGAAGAATATCCACAGGTTGGTCCAAGAGCCCACGAAGGCCAGGAAGCCCGCCACCACCAATATCAAGAGCGTGGAGATGTACTTATTGCCCAGAGGCGATCCCTCGAAGAGGTCGGCCATCACCAGTCTGAACACGCGGATGAAGAGCATCGACGTGATAAGGCCCATCACCGTGACGAAGATGCCGTACAGTATGTTCATGAATACTGGAGGCACGTGGAGGAGGCTCGTGGTGAGGAGTGTAGCGCCTTGGACGTACGCGGCTGCGCCGGCGGGCGGAGCCGCCAAGGCCATCATTGCCGCTATGGACGACAGGGCGACGGCCCCCTCGGTGAACATAGCGCCGCCGCCCACCGGCAGGGCGTCCGTCTCGTACTCGAGCTGTTTCGACGTCAGCCCCGAGCTTATCAAGCTATGCCAGCCGCTGATGGCTCCGCAGGCTATGGTGACGAACAGTATCGGCCATATGGGGCCTCCCTGGGGGTTCGCCAACGGGTCGACGTAGAGCGCCTTCACCGGCGTCTGCTGTATAGCGATGCCGGTCAGAGGAGTGGCTATCGCGGCCAGCAACACCAGAACTAGCGCTATTATCGACGGCAGATAGCCGACGTAGACCGTGGGCAGAAGGAACTTTGGCATAACCGTCACGGCCGCGGCGAAATAGAGTATGCTCAATATAACCAGCCAGAAGAGCACCGTGTTTGTGCCAGGCCAGGTCAACGTAGCGGGGTTGGCGCCCTGAGGCGCCGGGAACTGCGAGAGATAGGTCGGGCTGTCGAGGAAGTTGGTCGGCGGGTTGCGCACCAAGGGCACGAGGGACACGGTGAAGTAGCCGATCAGGACTATCACGAGGGCTATGACGGTGGCCTTCAGGACGTCCATCCTCATCTTGAAGACCATCTGGCCGAAGAGCACTCCGCCCAACAGGACGAACAAAACGGCTGTGAAAGTGCCGGGGACTCTGTTCAATACATCGATAATTACCCACTCAAACACCGCTGTGATTATTATCAAGTAGAACACTAAGTATATGAGCAGTATGGTCCTGGCCCTGCCGCCCAGTAGCTTGTACGTTATGGGCCCCATGGAGCGGCCCTCGCTCCTCACCGACATCATCATGGTCGAGTAGTCCTGGGCCCACCCGATGAACATATTGCCGAAGATCACCCAGAGCAATGCCGGCACCCAGCCGTAGAAGAGGACGCCCGTGAGCGGCCCTACTATCGGGCCCAGCGCGGCGACAGATTTGAACTGATAGCCGAAGAGTACATACTTAGACACGGGGAAGTACTCGACGCCGTCGAAGTACATCTTGGCGGGGGTCGGCCTGTTGGGGTCCGTGTTCCAGATCCTCCTATCTATATATTTCGAGTAGGTTATATATGTAACAAAATATAGAACTAGCCCGGCCAGAACATACGGCGCCGGCGTATCTAGGAAGCCCATATACATTCATTTAAATCCTATTTTTAAGCATTACTTACTTACGTATTTCCCTAGGATCTCAATGATAGTTCTGGATATTTGTATAGCATGACTACAATCATCAGACGGTATATATATCTGGAGCGCGGGCCTGCCGCCTACTATCAGCCTCGCCGCGCCCAGCCTCTCGCACGCCTCGGCAAGCTCGGCTATCAGCGACTTGGGCGTAGCTCTGCCCACCACGTAGCATCTGCCGACCCTCTCGGCCGACCCCAAGGCGCCTCTGCTGGACATATCCAGCCACCAGGGGAGGCCGGTCTCTAGATCCACCTTGACTATGGTGAGGGGCTTCCTACGCGCCAAGAGGCTCGCGGCCAAGTTCAGCGGGTTGTCCCACGGGAGCCTCTGCACGAAGACGCCCACGTACTTGGCCCACTCGCACTCCATCTCGACGAGGTATGACGTGCCCGTGGCTAAATAGCGGGCCGTCTTGCACGCGCTGCATCGCCTCGCCGCCCCTGCGTTGGCCCTCCGGCCCAACACGGTGGCTAGGCTGTACCATGCCCCTATGAACGCCGCCAGCAACACCGTGGCCGTCAGAAAATCCATAGGCATATTTAGCCGTTAAATAACATGAAACGAAGTATTCAGGCGGGGACCTACTCGTGGACGGCCGCAAGATGCCCGAGGGCTTCACCCCAATAGAGCTCCTCGTGGCGGCGCTTGCGTACGGAGTGGGGACTAGTACGCCGACGCTGGCCTAGGCGACTACGAGGTCGAGTGCTCGGTGGAGGGGACGCGGTCAGGTGCAGGGGGAGGTGCGCCGGCGTTGAGGAACGTTGTCTTGTGTTCAGGCTCCTGCGGGGCGCAGTCCGTTTCGAGTGCGCCTAGAACGGCTTGAGGGGCGTCGGCCCGGCTACCTGCGGAGGGACCGCGGTATGCCATATGAGGTAGGACGCCATGGACGCTATCAGCGCTGCCAGGAGGACCGCCATGAGGGACCTCAAGATCCCAACGCCGGTCAGAGCCGATATGGCCGCGAGGGCCAGCAAGACGCCGAGGAGGAAGGCCGACGGCACGGCCAGTAGCAACAGAGGCGGAAACACGGCCGCTATCGCCGCTGAGATGAGCAGACCGGCGACAAAACCGACGACGAACAGCACCGGGGCCAACACCGTTGCCAGCAAGACGAGCAGCGGGTTGACGGGCCTGCCTTTGAGCAAAGTCAAGGAGCCCCAAAGCGCGAGTAGCCACAGGACGGCCCAGACCGCCAGCCCGAGCAGATCCGCCACGGCCCCCTCAGAGGGGTCGGATAAATCCGTATCGGCTCAGCATTTGACCTAGTGCGGCAATAGCCGCCCCAGCGGAAGGAGTCATCACGGCACTACCTTGGCGCCTATATATGTCAGATACTCCCTAGCCTCCTCGTAGACATCGTCGAGGACGAAGGCCAGATGGTTGCCCAGCCCCGCCTCGTACACATCCCTTGCAGAGCCCACCGTGAGCTTGAGGCCTATCTGGCTGTTGCACGCCTCCACCCTATCCGTATCGACGGTGACGGCCTTGAGCAACAACGCCCTCTTGAGGTCGGCCGAGACCCTCAGCAACGTGGCCGGGGAGCCGGACGGGAACTTCGCCCTTATTGCGGCGGGCGCCTTGGCGATCATCCTCCCCACTATGGAGTACTCCTCGGCCATCAACGGCGGGGCCCCGTCGTGGGTCAAGACCAACAAGTCGCCCTCGGCCACGTTCACGTTGCCCATCCAGGCGGGCCCGCCGGAGAGCCGGAACAGCACATAGATGGAGTACAACGCCCTCAAGTCGCCCTCGCAAGCCGCGGGGATCCCCATCTGGTTCAAGAGGGCGAGGGATATGCAGGGGGTCCACGCCCATCTGCGCACGGCGTCTCTGTCGAAACACCAACAGCCTAGGGTCAGCCCGTCCCACCTCCTCCCCCTGGCGAGCTCGGCGAGCCTTCTGGCGTAGGCGGCTATGGGCGCCAGCTGGGCGTCTGAGAACTCGCTGGAGGCGGCGCCGGCTATAAGTCTCCTGGCGTCCTCCAGCCCCGCCCTCGCGTCCAGCCCCGACAGACTCTCCTCGAGGGATATCTGGTCCACGGTCACCAGCATCATGTTGCTGGACACCAGCCACGGGTTCGGCACGCCCACCAGGCCGAAGCGGGGGGTGCCCGACTTGATGAGCTCGACGAGCCTCAACGCCCTGACGGCCCTTTCGTCGAGTCGTTGATCCGGCCCCGACAGGGCTATCACCTTGACGTACCTCCCCGAGTCCCTCAAGGCGGCGGCCGCCTCAAGCGCAGACGGCAAAGAGTTGTAGTGAGGCCAGGCTAGCAGTATGTTGTACCGCCTCGCCGACGCCAAGATCTCGTTCTCGGCCCCTCCGGTCAAGACCGCCACGACGGCCACGTCGGAGTCGGGCACCGGCGAAACGCCCAAGCCGGCCAGCTGCTTCCTGAAGTCCTCGTAGTAGGACTTCCTGACGTCCTCGGGCACGTCGCGCGAGGCGGCCACAGCTAGGACTACCTCCACGGAGGTTGCCCGCATGCAGAATAAAAAGATTTAGGTCTCCACCATCGAAATATATATCAAATAGCCTGTGAGAGCTACACCAAATATCCATATGTATAGATCCACCCCCTTCTTCACGCGTGTCGGCCATAGAGAGAAGCCGGCAATCGCATGGACGGAGCCGACGAGTATTGCAAGCAGAGGCAACAGATCGAGGTGTAAGGCCAAAACGCCTATCTACAGGCCACGGCCTTGGGCCTCGGCGCGGTGGCCGTGGGGGCCTTCGACGACGACGGCGTCAGGGAGGGCTTGGGAATTCCCGAGGGCGAGGCCTCCCTGTACATAATGCCCGTGGGCAGGGCGGCGGACCTCCACCGAATAAGCCGGGAGGAGCTCGCCGAGTATTACTCAAGGAATAGGTCGGCCCCGCTCGCCCTATAGGCCGAGACCCTTGAGGATGCGGGGCGCCAGGTATAGAGATGACGCCAGCACGACGAAGCCGGCGAGGAGGAAGGAGAGGCTGGGGGATGCAGAGTACAGAGGCCCGCCAGCAAGGCCGCCCGCCACGGTGCCCATGTACTCCAGGGCCAGGGAGGCCCCCATAACCCTTCCTCTGCTGGCCTGGGCCACCCTGTCCCCTATAACGGCGCGCCTCACTGCGGTCACCATCTCGAAGCCCACGCCCGAGGTGAGCGCAGCTAGAGCCAACGCCACCACGTGCCTCCATAGACCCGCGACCAGGAAGCCGGCCGCCGTGAGCAAAAGACCCGAGAACATCGCCGTGGCTCTAGGGGCCCTATCTATGACGGGCGTCATCACGAGGCCGAAGGCCATGGCTATTCCCGTCGTGGCGCTCTGTATGGCCCCCCAAGCCGTGTTGTCGAGACCCAGCACGCCCGTAGCGTAGAGGACGCCGAACCTCTGCAGAGGCACAGACGCCGCGTTTAGCACAAGCCCGAGCACCAACACGTAGATCGACAGCGCGTCGAGGGCCCCCAAGCCCCTCCAGAACGCCAGCGACTGGGCGACCATCTTGGGCGCATCCCTCAGGGGGATCTCGCGCACGGCCACGGTCTCCGTGAGGGACCTCATCCTGAAGAAGGCCACCGCCGCGGATATGGCGCCGGATACGAGAAAGGAGACCCTCATGCCTGCGATGCCCATCACGTCGAGGAGATAGCCCCCCACGGGCGGCAGGAAGAGCCACGGCACCTGGGGCAATACGGCAGTCAACATCATGCCGCCTCCCCTCTTGTCGGGAGGGAGCGAGTCCAGGAGTATCGCCATGAGCGCCGGCTGGTAGAAGTGCATGGCCGAGTCGACGACGTAGACGGCGACGAACATACGCCAGTCGACGACGGCCGCGTAGAGGAACTGCGTCGCCGTTATGCCCCAAGTCCCGATCACTATGGATCTACGCCTGCCGATCACGTCGGTCAAGACCCCGCCGGGCAATACGGCTACCATGTTGGCCAAAGAGCCCAGGGCCGTGGCTATGCCTATATCCACGTCCGATGCGCCGAGCAGATGCATGTACTCGGAGAGGTAGGGGAACGTCAAAGCCGACGACACCGCGAATAAAAACCAGGAGACTATCATGACGCCGACGTTGCCCCTCAGCCAGCTCACGGCCCCTAGATAGGCGATATCTCCAGCACGCGTTTAACCAAGTCCTCGAGCTGACATACGCCGCCTGCGCATATACCCACGGCGGTGGCCGCCCTCTCGACGTAGAAGGCGTAGGCGTCGGTGTCTCTGGGGAACGAGTCCCTTCTGGGGCCCCACCGCCAGTAGAACTCCTCCCCCCTGGGGTCGACGAATCTGTAGACCCTCTCGGAGTAGAGGCCTAAGGCCAGCGATCTGGGGCTGGACAGCTCGCCGCTCCACCCCTCCGGCACGTTGGCCGAGACCGCCAGCAAGCCGTCGTGCCGGTAGCCGGCGAGGGCGTCGACGAACGCCGTAAGCAACGAGAGGACCTTCTCCAGGTCGGCGCCCGGCTCCATGGACATCGCCAGCCCCATGCGGCCCATGATCCCCGCCTGTATCGCCGCGGCGACGGTGCCGCTTCCGTAGGTCGACTCGAAGCCTATGTTCTCGCCCATATTCACGCCGCTGACGACCAAATCGGCGTCCGGCGCTATCAGCTTCAACGCGAGGAACACGGCGTCGGTGGGGAATCCGTTGACCAAGTAATACCTCCCCGCCTTCCTCACCCTCAGCGCCTTGTGGTACGTCCTGGCCAAACCGGTGGCGCTCCTCTGCCTCTCCGGCACCACGACGACCACCTCGTGGCCTCTGTCCTCGAGCGCCTTCGCGGTGGGCTCGAGAAGAGGCGTATGGGGGCCGTCGTCGTTCGTGACGACTATCTTCACGGGGGGAATTTCGGACCCGATTTAAATATAGAGAAGGCGTTGTTGCGCGGGGCCGTCGGCTCGCCCGCGCCGTCATAGTTATTAACCGAGCCGCATCGACGGCAGTGTTCAAGGTCAGGATACGGGGCATCTTCGCGACCGCGTTGACGAAGCTGGCGCTGGATTGGGGATTCTCAGTGGTGCAGCCCGCGGAGGCCGTGGCGGAGAGGCTCGGGCTTGCGCCGGACCCGAGCCCGCCTGACGCCACAGTCAAGGACCACGGGAGCAAGTCGGGCGTGGTGGTCCTGGGCAGCTGCGACGCAGCCGGGGCCTTGGTCGACCGCGTCAGGGATTTGCTGGATCCCTTCGTGGCGAAGGCCAAGGACGGCGTGAAGGAGATATTCGCCGGAACCCCCTACGAGGAGGGAGGCAGGCATTACGTCAAGACGCCGGGCGGCGGGATCGCCGAGATACCGAGCAGATACGTGGTGTACCCATCGCCGAGGCTGTTCACACTGTTGAGACCTCCCGTGGGGCCCAGGCGGGGCGTGGCCGTGCCGGAGCTCTTCGTGGCCGGCCGCTACCTCGAGCTGGACACGGTGGGCGGAGTTAAGTACAGCAGATTCATAGGGCCCGAGGACAGGCTCAGGCTCGGCATATTGGCCGACGGCAAGCTCAGACAGCTGGCGCAGGGCCTAGGCGTGAGGTTCAAATCGTCGGCGCGTTTCGCCGGTGAGGACGCCTTGCTGGAGGAGGCCAGGTCCCTCTACGGGGAGCTGGTCGGGCTGTCGTCGAGGAGCTGGAGGGAGGGGGAGGTCGCCAGGCCCGGCGACTGCCTCTACATCGTCTTGTTCGACCCAGAGGCGAAGGCCAAGCTGGACGAGGTCAGATCGTCGGTCGCGCCGACTGTTAGAGGCCACCACGCCTTGAGGGCCCAGAGGCTGGGGAGGTGCGTCGATATTCTGGACCACGCAGGCGCCGACGTGTACGGGCGCGTCGCCGAATATCTGGCCAGAGGGGACGTGGAGATCCTCCACGTAAAGCCCTGGGGCGACGTCATCGCGATGAGGGGCCGGGCGCTCGGGCTCAAGAACGGCGTCTTGGTCATCAGAAGGGAGTTGAAGCCCGGCGGCGTGCTGGACGGCATCGGCGTCAAGATAGAGAGGGGGTTCCACGCCCTGACCTGCGTGGCGCCCGGCTCCACCTACGTGGTGCACAGCTACTACGACGCGTCGGGGAGGCCCGTGGGCTCCTATATCAATATAAACAGCCCGGCCGAGATAGGCCGGAGGATCATCTACGTAGATCTCCTCGTGGACAAGGCGATCTCGGCCGAGGGCGAGCGCGTCCTGGACCTCGAGGAGGCGGCGGCCTACGCCGAGTACTTCCCCCAGCGCTATAGAGACCCCAGGAGGCTGATACCCGAGGGACGGCTGGTCTGCACGGAGGAGGGGATAGGGCAGGAGGCCTCGACGCAACAGAGTTGAAAATCATTACGTAAAATTTTTAGAATCTCCTTCGCGGCGCCCCATATGAAGGCCGTCGTGTTGGGCAATATAACTAGACGGCAGGCCGAGACCCTCAGGAGGCTCGGCTTCCACGTCTTAAACGGCTCGGCCAAGCCCGACCTTGACAACTCCATCGTGGTGGTGGTCGACGATAGGCCCCTGGCCAAGCGCCTGGGGGCCCTATACATGAGCCGCGAGGAGCTCGAGGAGTTCCTGAGATTCGCGGAGCCGAAGCTCCGGGTCCCGGACCCTAGAGGGCCGAGCCGTGTCTCAGAGTTTCGCCGGAGTCCACGACGAGCACCTGGCCGGTTATAGTCGGTATCTTGATCAAGGCGGCCACCGCCTCCGCCACGTCCTCGGGGGCCGCCAGCCTCCCCAGCAGGGTGTACCTCTCGGCGTATTTAGCCTCGTCGAGGCCCAGGAGCGCCAGGAGGCTGTCCCCCATCTTGGTCTTGACCACGCCCGGAGCCACCGCGTTGACGCGTATCCTGGGCGCAAGCTCCACGGCGAGCGCCTTGGTTAGATTTATCACGGCGGCCTTCATGGCGCTGTATATCGACAGGCCGTAGAACGGCGCGATGCCGGCGATGGAGGCCACGTTGATTATGACGCCGCCGTCGCGCATGGCCCTCGCCGCCTCCTGCGAGCAGTACACCACGGACTTAAACGACACCTCTATCTGCTTCTCCACGAGCCTGTCGTCCGCGTCCAGGAAGCGCGAGTAGAGGCCGAGGCCTGCGTTGTTCACCAGGACGTCCAGCCCGCCGAAGAGGCCCAACGACTCGCCGATGAGCTTTCCACAGCCCTCGCGCGTCGCCACATCGGCCATGACGGCCGCGCCGTCGCCGCCGGCCTGTCTCACCAGTCTGAGCGTCTCCTCCGCCTCCTCCCTCCCCCGCTTGGCGTTGACGACCACCCTAAATCCCTCCCGCGCCAGCCTGACGGCGATGGCCCTCCCAATGCCGCGCCCGGATCCGGTAACTACGGCAACTCCCATAAAAAGGGGATTTTAACGGGGGACGTCGGTGACGTCGAAGGAGAGCTCCCCCCACTCCCTCGTCTTCGCCTTTATCTCTATCTTATGGGGGCCGCTCCCGAGCGTAAGCCCCTTCAGCACGACGGTCACCTCGTCTCTGACCGAGAATTTATAGCCCTGTTGCTCCAGCTGGGCCGCCGGGTATCTGCCCGAGGAAGTGACGACCTCTATCTTGTCCTTAGGGACCGCGGCGCCGTCCACCGAGATCTTCAGATCGATTATGGTCGCCGGCGCCAACATGTTCCTCAACTTGAACTCGGCGCCGTCAGGTCCGCTCTTGAGGCTGCCCTGGACGTACAGCTGCCTCAGCACGGAGGCCGGAAGCATGGCGCTTAGAGCGAATCGATTTATATCAATATCATCCGACTTCCGTGCGAGTTCCCTACGACAAGTTGAGGAGGTACGTCGAGACGTCGCCGGGATACGCCATGAGGGAGTCCGGCAACTCGGTTGAGCTCCACTTCGCCACGCCCTCTATCGCCGAGGCCGCAGGCATCGGCGAGGGCGGCGAGGGGAGGCAGATAGTGATTAAGGGGACGAGGAGGGGGGAGTACGTCGAATTCACCGAGGCCTACATCAAGGCCGGCGATAGGGAGGAGCCAATGGATCTGAGGGACCTCGAGCTCTGGATACAGTACATAGAGAACTTTTAAGGTAGGGGACGTAGAGCAACGACCCCCGGAGCGGGGCATGTGGGCGGCCGCCACCTGGGCGGCTGCGGCCGCGACGTTTCTAGAGGCGCGTCCAGCCGGCGACGGAAAACCGCAGAAAGTTTTATTTCGACCAAATGTAGAGCCGCATGGCCTGGAGGCGGCCGGAGGTAGAGGTGGTCAGGGACTACATCGTCTTGATGAAGCCCAGGGTCATCTGGCTTTTAATCCTCTCGTCGCTGATAGGCTACGCCGTCGCCGCATCCCCCAACATCTCCTGGACAAAGATGGCCGAGCTCGCCGTCGTCGGCCTCCTATCCACGGGCGGCTCGGCCGCCTTCAATCAATACTGGGAGAGGGACATAGACGCCAGGATGAGCAGAACCTCGAGCAGGCCTCTGCCCAGCGGCAGGCTGAGACCCGGCGCCGCGTTGGCCTACTCGTTGGCCATATCGCTCATAGCCCTCGCCCTATCCTGGATATGGCTGGGCCCGCCGGCCACGGCCGCCGTCGCGGCGGGCTGGCTGATCTACACGGCGGTCTACACCGTGTTGCTCAAGAGGAGGCATTGGTCCAACATACTTTGGGGCGGCTTCGCGGGAAACGCGGCGTATCTATCGGGCTGGCTCGCCGTGAGGCCCATGACCCTCGACGCGTTCCTCGAGTCCATGGCGATATACATATGGATCCCTGCCCACATATGGTCGCTGGCCTACGTCTACCGCGACGAATATAGGGAGGCCGGAGTGCCGATGCTCACCGCGATACTGCCCAGAGACAAGGCCATATCGCTCATAGCCCTCCTGGACGCGGCGGCGGCCGCGTACATGTGGGCGCTGGCCTACGCGCTCAGCGGGCTCCTAGGCGCCCTCGTGATGGCCCCCGCCGCCGCGGCGGCCGTGCTGCTCGGCCTGTTGGCATTCCGCGAGAAGAGCGACAGGGCCTTCTGGCGCGTCTTCAAAATAAGCAGCCCTCTGTTGACATTTTTCCTTGTGGCCCTATTGGTCTAGCGAGAGGTCTGAGGCGGCATGTTTATAAAGATGGGCGTGGTGTAGGCTATGGTCGAGGCGTTTGTGTTCATAAACACCGACATAGGCTCCGAGGACGAGATACTCGATATGCTGTCCAAGATGCCCGAGGTGAAGGAGGCCATGATAGTCTACGGGCCGTACGACCTGGTGGCGCGGATCGCCACCGACACCACGGAAAATCTGCGGAAGATAGTCTCCGACAAGATCAGGAAAATGCCGAAGATAAGGAGCACGACCACCTTGATAATAGCAAAGTCCATAGTCAAATAGCTTTTTTCAGCCCCTGGTAGACGGCGGAGCAAAGTATTTATAGTGCTGGCGGTCGCGCCTCATGCCGAGCTTTAAGGTCGTGGTTTCGGACCCCCTGAGCGGGAAGGCGATACAGCTGGAGGCCAAGGACCCGGTCGCCCAGAGGTTCGTCGGGCTTAAGATCGGCGACCACATCGACGCCTCGGTTCTGCCCGAGCTGAAGGCCCCGCAGGGGGCCAGGCTCATGATCACAGGCGGCAGCGGCTTCGAGGGGGCGCCCATGCTGCCGGGAGTGCCCGGACAGGTGAAGAAATACGCCATACTTTCGGGAGGGCCGGGCTACAAGCCGAGGAAGGAGGGCGAGCGGAGGAAGAAGCTCGTAAGGGGCAACACCGTGTCGGACCAGACAGTGCAGATAAACACCGTGTTGGTCTACCCCGAGGGCTACAGAGGCCCGCCCGCGATAGCCGTAGGCGCCAAGGAGCTCGCCAAGCTGACCGGCCAGCAACAGCAGGCCGAGGGGCAGTCCTAGGCGACCTCTCCAACCCCTCCTCCCGCCCCGGAGGATTTCCCGGGGACCTCTGCCGGGCCCTCGCCCCGCCTCAATCCCCCGCGGGCCGATGCACACGCGAGCTCTTCACGCGTCGGCTGCGTTTCGGTCCTCGCCGCTCGTTGCGCCGGAATTCAACTATCCTCACTGCCTCGCGGCGCGCGGCGGTCCGCCGAAATCAGTCCGCGGCCGCTCCGCCCAGGGGGCCGGGCTCGAGCCGACCGCCGTGGGGCGCGGCCTTAGGCGAGCCTGGGCAGGACCATAATTGCGAGCGACACCACGGGGACGGTGATGTTGTCGTCCACCGGAGGCCATTCGAAGTGCTCCACCACGCTGGCCACCGCCGCCGCCAAAGCCCCGACAGGGCCCACGTAGATGTAGCCGATGGGTATCGAGACCGCCGCCATGGCCAAGTTCCCCCACCAGGACTTGGTCCTCCTCCCGAACAGCGCGTTCCTCACGATGCCCGTGGCGGCGTCGCCGAAGGCCATGTAGGAGATCGCGGCTATGCCCACGTTGAGCGCGCCGAGGACGGCCCAAGTCAGGAAGACGACCAGGGCCCAGGAGAGAGTGAAATGTATCTCATAGGCGTTGTCAGGCGTCTGGAACCAATACATCAGCTTACCGCTCCTCCTGGGTATATAGAGGAAGAGGCTCAACAGAAGGGCCATGGAGACCGGCACGACCCAGCTGGAGAACAGCGGGAGGAGGAGCGCCGCGAGGCCGCCGGCCAGGATATGTATGACCTTCCTGTTGAAATAGACGGCCCGCATGGGCGCCATGCCGCGGGACGTCCAAAGGCCGTAGAGCTTCTTGGTTATCAGGCTCGAGAGGAGCATTATCCAGCCCAGGAGCGCCGCGGCGTAGATCAGATCGGTGGCGGCGATCACGGTACTGCCCCGGCCGGTATTTTAATCTTCTGCCGAATCTATTTACGCCAGTTCTTGCGGATCTGCGCGTATTCGTCCAAGGCCTCCCTCTCGTCCCCCCTCAGGTGCTGCTTATACTGGAGAAGCCACTGCTTGAAGTGGTCCTCCGGCACGTAGACGTAGAGGAGGTCCCCCTCCTTTATCTGGCGCCCCACCATCACGTCGCCCGCTATGGAGACGGCCACCTCGTCCCCCACCTTCGCCTCCTGGACGGGGGCGCCGTGGCTCTGGATCTGCTGGATCCTGCCCACCTCCCTCCCGTCCCGCCTCACCAGCGTATAGCCGGGCTTCACGGTGCCCTTGACCACCCTCACCCCGACGATGACCGGATCCCTCCTCCTGAAGACGTAGCCCGGGAGGAGCTGAATTACGCCGGGCCTGACGAGCTGGGACAGGGCGGCCTCCAGCGCCTTGGCCCTGAGCTCGCCCGCCCACTTCAGGTACTCGTCCACCACCCTGTAGAGTATCTCGCCCCTGACTATCTTGACCCCGCTGGACTGCGCCTCCTTCTCGACATCAGGCGGGACCTTCACGTTGAAGGCCAGTATGGCGCCGTACGCCGGGTCCCTCCTCCTCGACAGCACCGCCTCGACGACGTCCCTATGGCTCGGAGGCCCCACGTCGGCCCTCCTCACGGGTATGTTGGACTGCCTCAGGAAGAGGACCATGCTCTCGAGCGTGCCGAAGGTGTCGGCCTTGGCCACGACGCCCTCCCTGTCCGACTCTATCTTGACCGCCGCGATCTCCTCGCCGACGGCCTTCATCGCCTCCTCGACGGAGCCCTCGACAACCACCACAGGCGCCCCCGGCACCACGCCCTCCAGGCCCTCGCCCACGATCCTCACGCCCGCGGCCGCCCTCACCTCATCCACGTACTTATACCTATCCTCCGGATCCCTCATCTCGTCGAGCGCCTTCGGGACGATCAGCGCCTTGACCTTGGCCGCCACGGGGCCCTGCAGGCCCGCCGTCACGACCGTATCCCCCCTCCGCAGAACCCCGTCGTAGACTATCGCGTCGACGACGGTCCCGAGCCCCCTCTCCTCCTTCACCTCCATCACGACGCCCCTGGCCGGGCCGTCCCTCACCGACAGCCTCTCCTTCGAGACGAAGCGCTGCGACACGCCGGCCAGCACCAGCAGCAGGTCGGCGACGCCCTCGCCGGTCACCGCGCTGGTGGGAACTATGGGCACCTGCGCCGCGAAGTCCCTAACCCTGTCGTACCGATCGGCCTCCACCCCAAGCCTCGACAGCTGGTCCATCAGCCTGCCTATCTGCTCGTCGAGCTGAGCCACGGCGTGCCAGTCCTGCCTCTCCACGGCGAAGAGGAACGGCCTATTCTCCTCAGACTGCCACCCGTAGATCCTGTCCAGCTTGTTGGCGGCGATGACGAAGGGGACCCCCCTCGCCCTGATGAGGTTGAGCGACTCGACCCCCTGCTCCTCGAGGCCCGACGTCACGTCCACCACGAGCACCGCCACGTCGGCCACGGAGCCGCCCCGCCTCCTCAAGTTCGAAAACGCCGCATGGCCCGGCGTATCTATAAAGAGAAAGCCGGGGATCCAGATCCTCCCCCGAAGCCTCATGCGGTCCACCAAAGGACCGGCGAACCTCTCCACGGCCCCCCACGGCACGAACGACATGCCGATGTGCTGCGTAATCATGCCGGGCTCCCTATAGGCGACGGCGGTCCCCCTAATCTTGTCGAGCAGAAGGGTCTTCCCCACATCCACATGCCCCACGACAACCGCTATGGGCGAGCGAATGCCAGCCATGGCGAATACCCCGCCTAGCTATATGTTTTTATCCCCCCCAGGCGCCCCGAGCCTGGCCCCCCGGCGCGTCGAGAACGAATCACAGCGGCCCCGAGAGGGACTCCACGGCTACCCACGACGGCCATAGTTTCAGCGGGGACTCTCCACTGCGGCCCCGATCACCCGTGGAGATATTAGGCTGGGAGGGGCTAGGTCCGTGTTCGTGCGGCTCGGCGACGTGGTTAGGGCGTTGAGGGCGCTGGAGGCGAGGGGCGGGTCGGCGCACCTCGCGCTGTTCGAGCGCACGTGGGGCCCCTACGCGTACGCCGCCCTGGGCCTGGCGCTGGAGTGGGGGCTGGCGGAGAGGAGGGGAGGCGTCTATCGGCTGTCGGGGAGGGGCAGGAGGCTCCTCCGCGAGCTGGAGGGATGCCCCGTCGAGGCTAGGGCCGTGAGGGGGAGGCTTCTGCTGGAGACCCCGTTCGGCGAATACGCCGCGGAGCCCACGGCCGGCGGCCTGCTGTCAATAGCGTACAAGCTGGCGGAGGCATGCCGCGGGAGGCCGCAGGAGGTGCATAGGAGAGTCGTGGAGGAGGCCGCGAAGGCGGTCGCGAGGGCGCCCGGGCTCGAGAGGTGGCTATACCCGCCGCCGGCGACGAGATGAGGCAGTTTGAGGCCCGCGGCCATGCTCGGCCGCGGAAGGCGCCGCTAGAGGTGGTAGTAGTACAGCTTCAGCAGGGCCATCCTGCACCCCTCGCCGTTTAGGTCGCTACAGCTCTCGTAGACGGCGCGGAAAAGCCGCCGAAGTGGGGGCTCCTTAAACCTCGCGGAACCCAGCAAGCCGTGTAGCCTAACTGTGTCGGCCCTCCCCTCCACAGCTGCCAGCAACATGAAGGCGAGACGTGTGTGAGAGTATTCAGGTGCCAGGACTTCCACTAGGGTTCTCCCGTCCGCCTTATCCAGCAAGGGACGCGCCTCCGGCACTACTCTCTCTATTTCCGATCTCAATCTCTCGGCGGCTACTCGATTGCCTGCGGCGGCCGCCACGGCGTTGATACAGACTTCGGCCTTGAGTGGTTGAGCGTTGGATATTTTGGCGCATTCTTCAAGGGCTTCGTCTCTCTGCAGGCGGCTAGCCAGCATCGATAAAGCTGGCCAAAACTCCGGTAAAAGCGGTGGCTCAAACATCTCCATAACTTCTACCTGCCGCGCCCCCTCCCCCACGCCGAGGAGCTTAAGCATAAGCCGAGTAGCCACGGAGACCTCCCGGTTGTAGTCCAGCAACCACCGCCACTCTTTCAGCAACTCTTCCGCTCTCTCCCTATCGCCGGAGGCCGCCAGGTAGACCAGACACTCGCCGAATATGACGGTGGCCGTCTCTAAAAGCCGGGCGGTTGGTTCAAGGTGTTTCACCGTCTCCTTCCACAGCTTGCAGAAGCCCTTAGCTCTCTTGAGAAGCTCTTCCCAGCTCCCCGCGGCGAGGACGCGGGCACTAAGAGCAAAACTGCGGCTGGCGAAATAGTTTACCCACTCCTTAAGCTTTCTGTTTATCTCCGCCGCCTTTTCGAGCTCCTCTGCGGCCTCTTCCAGCTTCCCCGCGTCCAGCTCGCCCCCCTCGTTAATGGCGTGATCCAGCTTGTAGCTAGCCAGCTCAGCCGTGAACCAAGCCCTCAAACTCTCGACCGCTCCCCCGGCGTCTCCTGTGGGGCTCAACGCTGTCACCCACTTGGCGAAGTCTGCGTCGCTTTCTGCGATTTTTTTCAGCTCGTCTGGATGGTTGGCCGCCTCCTCCAGTGCACTCCTCACTGCCTCGGCCTCCTTTACGAGGTCGTCTAAGCCGCAGTGTCTCTGCACAAGCGGCGCCAAGTCGTCGCTATGTAGCGCCGCGGCCAGCACATACGCCCCAGCTACAGTAGTAAACAAGCGTTGTGCCGAGAGGCCGCCATCCGACGCCGCCGCGGCGCTACGCTTTCTAACTTCGCCGTACAGCTGGCACATATTAGCCAAAGCCTCCTCCCAGTGATCTCTGATGTGTATCAAGTGTTTTGTCAGCAGGTTTGAATAGGCGCGGACAGCCTCGACTAATGGCCAGCGGCGCTCCGCCTCAAGGAGGTGACTTTTGTACCGTTGCAACGCGTCGTAGATATACTGCGCAGTTTCTTGACCCAGAGGCACCACCTCTGAGGCAGCGGTCAGCGCAAAGATGTATCTATGTAGCGCTTTATCGCCTAGAGACCGCAACGCCGCCAAAACAGGCAACACGACCTCTGGATTGGCCACCCCTTGCATCGCGAAAAGCGCCGCGTAGAGCAACAGATCGGCTACCTCATCATCCACCTCAGCCCCGGTGGCCAACGCCGCCAAACCCAAGGCATAGAAGGTCTCGTGGAAACTGACACCTCTCCCCCTCCAGCTATCTACAAACGCCTTCAAGGTCTCGAGACTGATTATGCTGGCGGCTGAGGCAAGCGGCGAAAATATGCTAGCCACTTCTCGCAATACTTTCGCCGCCTCCGCTGGTGCTCCCACCAAGTAGAGAAGCCCCACGGCTCTGTATGCAAACGCCACGAGCGTTACGATGAGGGGCGCAACCATGCCGTCTGCCGTCATGTAATCATCCACTACGCAGGTGTCAAGCGCTTCATCCAATACAGCTTCCGTCTCCTCAGGCAGATCCCCCCGCCTAGGTAACCACGGATGCGCAACAAAGGCATGGCCGAGGATAAAGGCCGCCCTCTTCGCACACCTACGTTTCTCCTCATCGCTAAGTTGCGACATATCAACGGCGAGACCGATCCTCATCAACTCAATAATTCTGTTCAAGCCTATCGCTATCTTTTCAACTTTCACTATTATACCACGTCTCATTAATTCATCAAAGCCGCCGGCTAGCGCTTGGTGAAGCTCCCTAGGCTCTATTTTCCATCTATTTACGGGGGAGAGCGCCGCCTTTTCTATCGCCTCCTCCAGCGTGCTGTGGTGCCACTTCGCACACCACCTCACCACCTCGCTACCTATGACTTCGTCACTGCTCTTTCCAAGATCTATCAAAATCCTCTCGGCGAGTTTCACAGGTATAGGCCCTTCAAGTCCTCTAAGCACTATCAGCGGAGCGTAGACGTTTGCCTTCTTCCTATCGCCTCCCAGCACCGCGTACCAGATGTAGTCCAGGGCGAAGTCCACAGCCCTGCCCTGTGCCCTCCTTAACGCCTCGGCCACGGCCTCCCGCCGGCAGTCCTGCCTCTTCAGCCAGTCTCCCGCCAACGCCGCCGCCAAAGCCCTGTTGTCGTCGTATCTCCCTACTTCTTTAGCCACCTCAGCCGCCACCTCGGCCGGGCAACCGCTGTAGCTCTCTACCAGCCTCTGCAGAAAGCGGGCATCGCCACTGCGCACCTCCACAGCCACATGACCCCCCAGCCTGTCGCCCGCAAGCGCGTACATGTCGTCGCTAAGCACCACCACGCCGGCCACCCCCTTATCACGCGCAACAGTCCCCACGACCTCCAGGTGGGCGAGCTCCTCTACGCCGATGCGCGGCATATGCCGAGTCTCCTCCCAGGGCCTCTGCGGGTAGTGCCCCGGCTTGGAGGGGTCGAAGTAGAGGACGGGCTCCCTACCCGCCTCTCTAATCGTGTCTACCAGCTGCCTTAATGTATCAACATCCACATTTTCCCTCACCTCCACAACCACTGCGCGGTCTGCCACGATCTTCTTCGCCAGGGCCACCCTCGCGAGCACCGACTTTCCTTCTCCCTTGGGGCCGTGCACCACCACCAGCTGACGCAGGCTTAGCTTTTCAGCTAGCGCCTCCTCGGCGGGGTGCTCCACGTAGGCCGCGCGGTCCCTCGCCAGGACGTTCCCCACGTATATCTCGCCGTCGCCGAAATACACGCCCAGCTGCTCCGGCACGTGGTACACGCCGGCTACAACCCCCAGAGGCGCCAGCCTCCCCTCGAGCTCTCTGTAGACCTCCTTAAGCCCCTCCGCGAGCTCCCTCCTGAGCCTCTCCAGGTCGTCTTCGGTTGCTATGCGTCCCCTTTTGAGGCGGGCCAGGTTCTCCACGAAGGCGGTGAAGGATTCGGCGTCCATCCCCCACTCCAGCGCCAGCTGGTCGAGGAAGGCCTCGAGGACGTCGGCCGCCTCGCCGTCTTTCAGAACCTCAGCCGCCCTCTCGGCCTTCCCCAGCAACTCGGCGACGCCCGCCGCCACCCTATCCCTGACCCCGTCCCGCCCCCAGCCCTCCAGCACCGAGTCGGCCAGCTTCTTTACGAACTCCAGGCCGGTCTTCTCCGCCAGCCTCCCCAGCCCTTCGGCGGCAAGGCCGCCGAACGCGTAGCCCAGGAGGTCGCCTAGGGCGAGGGCCACGGCGGCCCCCGACGCCGCCTTAAGGGCCTTTCCGAAGGCCTCTGCAAGCACGTCCTTAAGCCCCAGCCTGCCCGGGCTCAGCCCCTCCAGCGTCTTCCTGGCCTCCAGAAGTCCTCTCAGCTTCTCCTTATCCCAGCTCCTCAGCGGCTTGGGCGAGATGCCGCGGTATTCGCCTCTTGCCACAGCCTTTAGTCTGCCGTGTTCCACCTCGGCGAGGGCCCGCAACTCCTCTTCCAGCTTTCCCGCCGCCTCGGCGTAGTACTTAGGCAGGTATAGAATCTTTACCTGTAGCTCCTCCCTCTTCGCTTTCCTAAGCCTCTCTGCCAGCAGGTAGGCCTCTAGGGTGCTTCGGGGCACCACGGCCACGCGGTAGACCGTCCTATCCCCAGCCCTCCTAAACTCCTCAGCCACAGCCTCCGCGAGCTGTTCAACGTCTCGGTAGCTGGAGACGCCGGCCTCCTCTCTGTAGGCATAGACCACATCCACGAGCTTCTCCTCCTTCAGGCGTTTCACCACCTCGAAGCGGGAGGAGCCCGGCGGAACGAAGACAACGACACCGCGGCGCAAGCCACCCACGTCATCCCCCACCCACCGGGAGACAGCGCGGACAAAGTCCTCCACATCCACGCCCTTCACCTTAAGGTGCGATATAAAGCTCTTTCTTGCTCAGAATAGCCTTAGCCTTTTCGATATCCTGTAGGTGCTTGGACTTTGCCTTCCTAGCGACCTCCCTAGCACGCATAAGGGTCACCACCTCATGTGGCTTCAGAAGCTTGTCTAGGGCATCTCTGAACACTTCATATGGTATTATGTTCCTAGCTCTAAGTTCGGTTAAGAGTATAGACAGAACGAAAATTGTACTGTTGACGACCGAGGTTAATCGTAGAGGAGGTCCTGCCCACCTGTAATGCGCTGGGCAAGACCCTAGGCGCGCGATACGCTGAGATCAAGTTGGAGCTCTGGGTCGGCCCATGCACGCAGCAGCTCGCGGCCGCTGTTACTCGCTAAAAGGCGATAGGGCGAGACCTTGCCTGTTCTCCTCGTCATCTCCTCTTCTTGAAGCCCACCCTCAGCACGAACTCCCTCCCCCTGCCCACGTAGTGGTTGAAGCGGCCTCCACAGCTCCTGCACACGTAGTGAACGACGTGGTACCCCATCTTCGGCATGTCCCACTCCTTCATCCTCTCCACGTTAGGAGAGCCGCAGTAGGGGCACTTCATACATCAACGATATAACAGGAATTATATCAATATCGGTCAGGGTAGCTAGATTTAACGTGCAGAATTATGCGTGGAGACTCTACTTGAGAGGGGAATACCCATCGACGCAGTCAACGAATACTCAGCGGTGGAGAAGGGGCCCGGCCGGCCGCCGCATTGGGAGATGGTGTTTTGGTGGACGCGGAAGCCGCTGGCGGGGGCGAGGGCCGTGGTGGCGGCGTCCCTACTCCCCGCAGAGACGTACCAGACGCCGGAGCAGTTCCTAAACGACCTCTTCCCCTGCAGGCACGACCGCAAGACCGTCCACGCCTGCAACCCCTCGCCCCGCCTGGTGAAGATGATGCAGGGCAGGAAGGTGCTGGACCCCTTCGCCGGCTTCGGCTCGATTCCGCTCGAGACCTCCAGGCTGGGGGCCGAGGCGGTGGCCGTGGAGCTCCTCCCCGCGGCATACGTCTTCCTAAAGGCGGTGCTGGAGTTCCCCCGCCGGGTGAAGCCGCAGGACGTGGAGAAGTGGGGCAAGTGGGTGGTGGAGAGACTGAGGGAGGAGGTGGGGGAGCTCTACGACGCCGACATCTACATCGGTACCTGGGAGGTCAAGTGCCCGGTGTGCGGCCGCTACACGCCGCTGGTGGGCAACTGGTGGCTCGCCAGGGTGAAGGGCAAGGAGGGCTACGGGCGACTGGCCTGGATGGAGTGGCGGGACGGGCGCATCGAAGTCCGGGACCTCAACGAAGAATGTAGGAAAGAGGGGAGGGGCCCATGCGACGAGCTGGAGGCCAAGGTCTCGACGAGGGGCGAGGAGGGGGAGGGCGGCTCCGTGGAGTGGCGCGGCAGAAAGTACGCCATCCCCCTCAAAAACATCGACGCGAGGCGCGAGACGGCGCAGTGCCTCCACTGCCGCGCCGAGATAGACCACCGCGTGGTGAGCGGCAAGCCCGTCAAGGGCAAGAGGAGCGAGGGCGACTGGTACGTCAAGTGGGCGCTTAGACAGTGGAACGCCAACTACGAGCGGTACCTAAGAGGCGAAATCACTCTGGAGGAGCTCAAAAACTCCCCCGCCCGCCCCACCCTGCTGGTAAAGGCGCGCATAGAAAACGGTCTGAAGTTCCAACCAGCCGCGCCCCAAGACGTGGAGAAGCTGTGGAAAGCCGCCGAGGAGCTCAAAAAGATGTGGGGAGACCCAGACATACCGACAGAACAAATAGCACCATATCAATTACGGCCTCCCTCAAATTTCCCAATCTTGCTATATGGATTCGATAGATGGTTTAAGCTCTTCAACCCACGCCAGCTTCTCGTTCTTGTTAAGCTGGTGAAGCTCATCAGGGAGGCTGGCCGCCTCGCCGAGGAGGAGAAGCTCAGGGAAGGCACCAGCCAGGAAGAGGCGAAGAAATACGCAGAGGCCGTGACGACGTACCTAGCAGTAGCGCTTTCCAAGCATGTTGATTGGAATTCTATGATGTCTGGGTGGCAATTGTCATATCTCATAGCAGCACATACGCTTGCCATGAGGGGAATTGCTATGGTTTGGAATTGGGGGGAGTATTCGCCTCACTCAACCTACAGAGGAACTATATCTGCTATGCTGAAATCTGTAGTTGAAGCAGTTGAATATCTCAATTCTAGATTGACGGAATCTGCAGGAAATGCCAAGGTAGTCCTCGACGACGCTACTGAGCTTTCCAGACTTGAAGGGGAGAGGTTTGATGTGGTGGTGACTGATCCGCCGTACGCCTATGACGTGGCTTATGCGGAGCTGAGCGACTTCTGCTACGTGTGGCTTAAGCGTGCCCTAAGCGACGTGGAGGGCGGCGAGTTGCGGCCGCGCTTCCTGCCGGAGGCCTTTTTCGACGAGTTCGGCCTGGAGATACCTACGCAGTGGCAGAGGTTTGCGCCTAGGGAGGTGAGCGAGAGCGAGGGACGGTGGGAGCACTTCGGCATGAGGGTGACCTTCGCGGATCTGCTGTCTAGGGCTTTCAGCAACGTGGTGCGGTTTTTGAAGGAGGATGGCCTCCTGGTGGTGTATTACGTGGCTAAGAAGCCGGAGTCTTGGGAGGCTCTTGTGGACGCCTTGTGGCGGCGGGGCGGCATGACCCTCGCCGCGGCTTACCCCGTGGAGACCGAGGCGGAGGAGAGCGTGGTGGCTAGGGGGAAGGCGTCTGTGCTGGGGGGCTACATGTCGGCGTGGAGGAGGCGGCCCGGCGAGAGGCCGCTTGAGCTAGACGCGGTGGGGGAGGGGGCTGTGGCGGAGGTGGCGAGGAGGGTGGAGGGGCGTATGAAGATGGTGAGGGGGAAGAACGGGGCGACGGCGTGGGTGTATTACTACATGGCGGCTTTGGAGTACCTCACGTCTTATTTCCCCGTGCGGATGGGGGGCGTGGAGCTGGATTCCGGGGCCTTGCTTAGGGCGGCTGTGTCGCTTGCCTTCGAGGCGCTTATGAAGGCGGCTGGTGTCAAGCTGGGAGACCGGGCGGGACACGCCTACCTAGCGCTTAGGATTCTGGAGAGCGAGCGGGGCTACATAGACAGCGACGTCCTCGCCCACGTGGAGCGCATGACCGGCCTGACCCACGTGGAGATGGCGAAGCTGGGCCTCATAAGGGAGGCTGAGACAGGCGGGCCGAAGGTGGCTAAGCGGAAGGTGTTCGAGGTTTTGGCGCCGCGGAGCGACGCCGTTGATGAGGTGAGGCGGGTCTACACAGCGCAGAGGGGCAAGTCGCCTGCGCTGGACTGCCTGCGGCAGATGCAGCTCAATCTGCTGGCCAAGGCCCCCATCTCCTGCAGCCCCGAGGCTAGGCAGGAGGCTCTGGCCCTCGCCAAGGCGCTGGCGGAGCTGGCCAAGGCAGGCATCCTCGACGAGGACGACCCCGACGTGAAGCTGGCGAGGGCGGCGGCAGGGCTGGAGTGGTGGCGGTGAACCGAAATTGTAATATAGCGGGGGCTATGGCCCTACATGTCTTTTGCGGGGCTTCTCGCCGAGGGGAGGGTCAGCCCGGCGGTCGACGTCTACGAGGTCTATAGGGCTCTCTTCCTTAACGGGAAGCCGGCGCCCCAACACGAGCTTTACTGCCGGCCGGAGTCCTTCCTGAGGGTGACCTACGCAACGCCGGGGTTTAGGCAGTACGCCGAGGATTTCCTGCGCCGCCTGGCGTCGGGGGAGCCGCAGATCTACCTCCTGCCGGCCCTCTTCGGGGCCGGCAAGTCGCACTTCCTCGCCTTCATCCTGCACATCGTCGCGCTGTATAGGACGTGTAAGGGTAGCGGGGAGTGCGTGAAGAAGCGTCTGGCGGAGTTCGGCATAGAGCTCGAGGCGCCCACGATCGAGCGGGTGCCCTCTGTGGCGGTCTTCCGCCACGACCGGGAGCCTGAGGCTGTTGCGGCTCAGCTCTGGGGCTCCCGCACGAAGGACGGGCTGAGGGATGTGGTGAGGCGCAACGCGCCGCTTGTGGTGGTTTTCGACGAGGCTCAGTATTTCGACGAGAGGCCCGGCTTCGTGCCGTGGCTGCAGACCCTCGCGGAGGTGGTTTCTGAAAGCCGGGGGGCCTACCTCTTCGTGTCCTACGCCCTCTTCCCGGAGTCGCGTCCGGCGACTGAGGCGTCGTCTTCTCTCTTTGTGGTACAGAGGATGAACCACGTGAAGGTGGCTCTCGACACGGTGAGGAACATCGCCTTGGTCTTCAGGCGGTGGGCCGGCGTCCAGCCCGCCCGCGTGGATCTGGCCCCGTTGAGGGGGGTGGTGCGGGATGAGAAGCTTGCGGAGTTCGAGAAGAGGCTTCAGGATTCGTACCCCTTCAACCCGGTGTTTCTCGACGTGTTGCTTAGGCTGGCCGACGAGTCTGTGGCGGAGCGTACCAGGGTTCAGCTGACGAGGGAGCTTCTGCGCACGCTGTCCCGCGCCTATCTGAACGCGGCGTCGGGCGAGCTGGTGACCTTCGCCCACCTCCCTGAGCCGAGGGATCTGCTCATCATCGGAGGGCCCTACGCCGAGTATTGGAGCCGCCTCTTGTCGCTCTATGAAGAAGACGCGAAGAAGGTGGGCGGGAAGGCCGCCGTCTCCGTCCTTAGGCAGGTTCTGCTCGTGACCTTCCTGGCCAGGCTCCTCCCCGTGGCCGTGCTCTACCCGACGGAGGACGACCTGGTGCTGGGGGCCTACAACGGGCGTGACGTGAGGCCTGTGGATGTGAGGGACGTGTTGGCTCGGGTGACCGACGTGGGTCTACACGTGGCGAGGCTGGGGGATAGGTACGTCTACTGGTTCGTCGGGGATGAGACCTACGCAATTAGGGAGGCCATGAACAAGTTTTCCGACGAGGACGGCATGGAGGTGGTGGCGGATGAGGTGGCCAGCTTGCTGAGGGAGAGGGCCGGCGCCTTCTCGGCGGTCTACATCTCGGGTCCCGGCGAGAAGGCGTTGGGCAAGGTCAGAGTGGTGTCGGCGCGGGACGCTTGGCAGGGGGCGTTGGAGGAGGCGGACAGGTCCGCCCTCGCGGTGGACCTCCAGGAGTTCGGCGTGCCGAGGCGGCGCAACAATCTGTTTGTGGTTAGGCGGGACGACAGGGCGGAGCTCCCCCCGGACGCGAGGGAATTGCTCTCCAGGCTGGTCAACGTCTCCACAATCAGGGAGGGGGCGGTGGCCCTCGGCCAGGTGGTTAAGGCCACTGAGGAGGTTCTGCGCAACCTGTCCATGTATTTCCCGGACCTCCTCGCGGAGGAGGGGGATGAGCGGCTGAGGCGGGAGATGGAGCAGCTCCTCCGCTCTAGGGTTGAGAGTTGGAGGGAGAGGGCCAGGTCATCGCTGAGGAACGTGGCGTATACGTGGCTTCGGAGGGCGGCGGCAGGCTTCGTCGACGTCGAGGCCAAGCGGCTTGATGAGTACCTCGCGGAGGTCGCCAAGCGGAGGACCGACCTTATCTCGCAGGTAGTGAAGTCCCTGTTTGAGGGGGACGTGGTGGAGTGGACTGGCTTCAAGAAGCTGGGCGACCTCTGGAGCTTATATCTCTTCAACGAGCGTCTGCCGGCGGCTCCCATATCCCTGGACGAGTTTGTGGAGGCCGTGCGGGACCGCTGCGCCGGGTGCGGATGCCTCTTCGAGGTGGAGGGATCCGTGAAGTGGCTTTCTAAGTCGGGTTGCGAGGTCCCGCCTCTGGATAAGGACACGGGGGTGGCGCCGCTTATGTGGCGCGGCCAGCTCCAGGAGTGGGCCGTCGAGGCGTTCCTAAGGCAGCTGGCCCAGCTCTCCACGGGCTCCTCGCGGCTCTATATAGTGTACAGGAGGCCGAGCGGGGAGGAGGTCAAGAGGGCTGTGGACGAGCTTCTGGCTGCGCGGTCCGAGTGGCCGTTTCTCACGGAGGGGAGGGTCGTGGAGGAGGTGCTCCAGAGGGGCATTGAGGTGAGGGTTGACGGGGTGGCTACGCCTGTGGTGGAGCGGACGCCGGGCTCCCGGCTTGTGGTGGAGGTGGTGGCCACAGACGACCTTTTGTCCGTCAAATACAGGCTTAACGTATGGGCTGAGGAGCGGGAGGAGGGGGCGTCGGGGCGGCGCCACGTCTTTGAGGTCAAGGTCCCGGCGGAGCCGGGGGCGTACGCCCTCGAGGTGGAGGGCGTGTTTAGAGACGGGGCGCGGGATAGGAAGACCGTCACGGTTAAGGTGAAGGGGAAATGTAGGAAGGGCGTGACGAAGTTCGAGGTCGGCCCGGGCGACGTGTTGAGGTCCGTCTATGCCGCCTCTGCGCAAGACGCCGAGTCGTTGTTGAACTACTTCGCTGGGAGGGGGCTTGTCTTCGTTTTTGAGGTGGGGGTGAGGAAGGCGGATCCGGAGACGGAGCTCAGCCTAAACGCGAGGTTCACGGTCTCCGGCGCCGAGGCTAGGAACAGGTCTCTTAGGCTTCTGCGCGCGGTGCAGGACGTGTCGCCTGCCGTAGACGCCGCATTTAGGTTCAAGCAGCCGGCGGCTGTGGATGAGGACATGGCGCAGAGGTTCAAGGGGAGGCCCCTCAGGTACGAGGTGGAGGTGGAGGAGGAATGCTGATCCGGAGGAGGGGGCCTCGGCGGGTGGCTGTGGTTGCGGCTGAGGGCAGATTCGAGGTGGGGATCCCGCTGGATGAGGTGGCTGGGTTTCTGCGGAGGCTCTGGCCCTGGGAGTTCGGCAGACACGTGGAGGAGGGGGAGGGGGGGCTGGTCTTTAGGGACAGGGTGCCGTTTGAGAGGGCGCTTGTCTACCTCCTGGCGAGGAGGGGCAGGCTCCCGCCCAGCGACGCCGAGTTCCTCGCCGCGTCTCTCAGGCTTCACGAAACGGCGTTGCTTGCAGACGCCTTGCTCTACCGGCTGTGGCTCTGCAGGTCGGAGGGCGGCGACTGCAGGCGGGTGGTAGACGCCTTCGCCAAGATGGCCAAGACGTATCGGGAGGTCCTGCCGTGACCTCCCTAGTAGAGATCCTCAGGTCGGCGGGGAAGGATCTGTACAAACACCAGCTGGATTTCGTGTCCGACGCCCTCTGGCTGAAGCGGCCCCGGGTCCTGCTGGCCGACGACGTGGGCCTCGGCAAGACCATCCAAGCCCTTCTCCTCGTTAAGGCGCTCATGGAGACGGGGCGCGTCAACCACGTCCTCGTGGTGGTGCCCCGCGCCGTGTTTGGGCAGTGGGAGGAGGAGCTCCAGCGGTTCGACATCCCCCATTTCCCCGTGGAGAACCCGGAGTTCCCCATAGGCCACAGGGTCTACCTAGTCACGCTCGACAGGGCGAAGATGCCGGAGTACCTCGAGGCGCTGAGCCGCATCCAGTGGGATCTCGTCGTGGTCGACGAGGCGCATAAGATCAGGCTGGGGACGCAGAGGCAACGGCTTTCGCACCTCTGCAAGACGGCGGGCGGCTGCCTCCTCTTGACCGCCACCCCGCACACCGGCGACGAGAGGGACTTCCAGTTCCTCGCGTCTCTGGTGGACGCCGTTGTCAGGAGGGAGAAGAAAGATGTGGAGGAATACGAGGGGAGGAAGGTCTTCCCCTCCATAAGGTACTGGGTGGTGCAGGTGAAGGCTTCTAGGGAGGAGGCGCAAGCCCTCTACACGGTGCTCAGCCTTCTGAAAAAAGCCAACGTGGAGCCCATAGTGAGGGTCGTGGTGGAGAAGAGGGCCATGTCGAGCCCCGTCTCTTTCTTCAAGACTCTGGGCCGGGTGGTCGGGGGGAGGTGCGACGAGGAGGCCCTTGAGGAGGGGGAGCTCGACGCGTGTATAGGCAACGTGGCGGGCTGGAAGGAGCTGGCCGCGCAGGCGGAGAGGTTTGCCTCCGCCTCCGATAGGAAGCTCGCCGCGTTGAGGAGGCTGGTGGAGGTCTTGAGGGGCCACAAAATCTTGGTCTTCACCGAGTACGCCACGACGGCGGAGTACCTCTTCGACGCCTTCGCCTCGGGCTGTAAGGTGGTGGACTCGGGGGACGGCTTCGCTAGGGCCGACTGCGGCTGGCTGGGCGTCATGTACGCCACGTCGCGGGCCAGGGAGAAGATAGACGTGGACCGCGAGGCGGCGCTTCTGGCGGAGAGCCACGAGACGGCCCTCTTCATCTCCACGGACATAATGTCGGAGGGCGTCAACCTGCAGAACTTCGACGTGGTCGTCAACTACGAGGTTGTGTGGAGCCCCACTAGACACGTCCAGCGGGTGGGCAGGATCTGGCGGTTCGGCCAGAGGGCGGACCCCATATATGTCGTGGACATGGTGTTGAAGACGCCGGCCGCCGAGAGGGACGAGCTCGACATGTACCTATCCCTCCTGGAGAAGCTGTACGAGATCTCCCTCAAGGCGTTGCCTCCCCAGAGCTACGGCGAGTTCGAGGTCTATGAGGTGGCTGAAGACACGTTTAGGAGGGTTCTCGAGGTGGGGTCCGCGGCTTTCCTCACGGAGATGGAGGTGTACGAGGCGGCTGCCGGCGGGCGGCTGGACGCGCTCAGGAAGAAGATCGAGGCCATCATGCGGGAGAGGGAGAAGATCAGGTGGAAGCCCAAGCCGCTGGTGGAGGAGGGGCTGGAGGCCAAGCTGGGGCCTCTGTCGAGGAGGCGGGTGGAGCCCGGCGGGGGGTACTACGTGGCCTACGTCGAGTATCTAGCCGACGGCGCGCCGCTGTATAGGGAGCGCGTGTTGGCGCGTCTGGCGTCTCCGCTCAGCCGAAGCAGGGAGGTGCCGGAGGCTCTCTACCGCGAGGCGGAGGTGCCGTGGGACGCCGTGGAGGAGGAGCGCGGCGAGGTGAAGGAAGACGAGCGGAGCCAGTTGGAGCGGAAGATCCACGGGGAGGTTTGGCTCAGCCGCCTGAAGCCCTACCTAGAAAAGGTGCGGAAGACGGACCTCCTGCCTATCGGCGAGCCGCAGTACAGAGTCGTGGGGATCGCGAGGGCGAGGGTAATGGGTCTGGAGGTCGTTGCCGGCGGCTTCGAGGACTTCGTGTGGCAAGAGGTGAGGAGGAGCCGGAACATCATGCGGAGCGAGCTCGCCGCGGTCAACTGCGTCAAGGCTTGGCTGGCGCAGAACGGCTACGTCATCAGGGAGGACTACGCAAGCGTGCCGCGGCCCTTCGACATGGTTGTGGCCAAGGGGGGTCAGATATACGTGGTTGAGGTGAAGGGGAAGTGGGTGGGGAGGCGCGACGACCCCATATCCTTCACGGCCAACGAGATAGACTTCGCCTCCCGGTTCCCAGACCGGTACATAGTCTGCATCGCCTACACAGACGGCGATAAGTGCGTGGAGCTGACCTGCCAGCACTTCGCCCAGTTCCAAAAGGAGTGGGCGCTGGAGACGGTCCGCGGCATAGAGTACAAGTACAACGCTAGGAGAAGGCACTAGGCGTTTCTAGTCGTTGATCTGCTCTGCGCAGTAGGGCCAGGTCAAATCTCCCATACCCTCGCCCTTCATGCGGTTTCGACTGCCGCGTGGCTTATGAGGTTCCTGCCGGCTCTGCTGGTCGGGGGATGCGGCGACGATGGGGAAGGACCGCGTGTATAGGTAGAAGGCGACCCGGGGGTGTTCGGCCGCCAGCCTCTTTATGTATTGCCAGTACCAGTCGGCGAATACGTCGCCTCCTACGTGGAGGCGTACGATCTTGGCGCCGCGGAGCTCCACGACGAACTTCGTCCAGCCCGCCAGCCACTGGTAGCCCTGCCTCACCAGGTGGATGTAGTTGATGTACTCCCTCAGGAGGTGCTGCGGGCTGTAGCGGGCGGTGTTTACGTCGTAGCGTATGGGCCCTCCGCGTTGCGGCCTCCGCAGAAGGTGGCGTACGGACAGGTGAGGATGGGCGGCAGGTCGAAGCTCCAGATGTTGCCCGTCTTCCTGTTGCCCGGCGAATACGGCATCTTGGGGACGATCCTCGAGAGGCCGCGGGCCGCCGATTCGGCGATCCTCCTCTGGAGGCCGACGAGCATCTTGAATTGGGCCTCGCTCCTAGGCGGCGCGTAGGCGCCCTCCCGGTAGAGCCGCCAGGCCAGATCCCTCAGCGTGATGCCCGGGGCCGCCTCGCGCAAGAGCAGGCGGAGAATCATGTATAATAAGGGTAGCAATAAAGCAACTTATGTGTTTTGTTATCCAAGGCTCCTATGAGAACTGGTACCATTCCCTTCATGATGTTGAGAGAGAGGGCGCCTTAAATCCAAGCCCGCCGCAGGGCGGCGCGTGTCCGCAGGGGTGTCTCGGCTCTATCTCTGCGAGAAAACGTAGGGGGGCTATTTTGTGGGCATTCAGAAATGCCGACCTCTATCGGCGTCTGGAGAAGGCTGTGAGGGATTCCGGGAGGGTGTTGGTGCTGGGGGTGTCCACCAAGTCGGAGGCGCAGTCTGCTCTTGGGAGGAAAATCGTGGTGATTGGCGAGATTTCCGCAGAGGATCTCGTTGGCGAGTGTAAATGCGATTATTGGCCGGAGGAGGTGGGGTGGGATTTCAAGTTCTTTGTCCGCGTCCTCTACTGGTTGCCGAGGGAGCAATATGGCTATGGGCTGAAGTTTCCGTGGTTTCAAGGCTCCCTCACAGAGATAGACTGTAGATTGGTGAGGTGGACTCTTGAGAGGATGGAGGCTCCCTACCGTCTGAGCGCGGAGGTCCCTAGAGTTGCGGGTCCCTGCGGTTTGAGCGTAGATGTGCAGAGAGTCGTCGAGGCGGTTAGGGGGAGGGGCCTCCATTTTGACAATGACCATGTGCTGGAGCTGGCGATCTCTGCGGCGAGGCTAGGCAACCTTCTTCTAGTGGGCCCACCTGGTGTGGGGAAGACGACCTTGGCGAAGGCCCTCGCCGAGACGCTGGGCAACGGGTACCACCTCGCGGTGGCCCACGCGCTGTGGTTTAGGCGGGATGTGGTGGGCGGGGAGACGATGATCAACAACACGGTGTATTGGAGGTCTGGGCTTCTGATAAGGGCCTACAACAGAGCCGCGGAGAGCATGATCGCAGAGGGTCTACCCGCCGGCGGCTACAGGCCCTACTTCCTCATCATCGACGAGATCAATAGGGTGGATGCAGACAAGGCCTTCGCCGATTTCTTCGCCGCGTTTATCTCGCCGTTTTGCGAGGACTGGTCGATCCCGAAGGGGCTTGTGGAGGAGATAGAGAGCTATGGCGACCGCGTCGACGGAGAGGCTAGGAAGTTTCTGGAGTACTACAGGAGGCTTGGTGACGGCCCGCTGAGGCTTATACGCGTTATAGGCACCATGAACCTAAGGGATGCCAGGAATCTGTTCATGCTCGGGGAGGCCTTGCTGAGGAGGTTCGTAATCGTCAACGTGGAGGCCGACGCCTGTAGGCGCCTGGACGCGCTGGTGAGGGACGAGAGGATGCGGCCGCTGTTCCGGGAGCTCTGTAGCAGAGAGAACAGCCCCCTCAGGGGCATGCCGCCGGCGGCGGTGGCGGGCGCCGCCAAGCTGCTGGAGGCCTTGGGCGGAAGGCAGTACACGGAGGATGACGTAAGGCGTGTTCTGGAGGCCCTGGGCGGTAAGTTGCCGGGCGGCCGTAGATCAGGGCGGTGACCGTCGGCGTTAAGGAGGCGCGTCGGCGCAATCTGCTCCTGCTGGCGGGGGATAAGTACTTCAGGTACTACGCTAAGAGGGGGAGGATAGTGGAGGCGCTGGAGAAGCTGCTGAGGAAAGCCCCTGAGGATATCTACGGAGCTGAGGCGTTCGGCGCGGTCGTGGCGCAGGCCGCCCTCCACGCCCTGGACGTCCTGCGCCGTGCGATCGTCGAGGCTAGGAGGGACAGACTCGTCTACAGGGAGTTCGGGGTGGTGTACGACAGGGATCTCGTGGGGGCTTTGGACGTGGCTAGGTCGGTCGCGGCGGGGGGCTCCGGGCTATACGCCTCTCTGACCTACCTCCCCTCGTCTCTAAACGCGCCGGAGTATCTGCTTCTGCGGAAGCTCGCGGAGAGAAGCGCCAAGACCGCCAAGGAGCTCGCAGAGCGGCTCGGCATCTCCGGACAGGTGAGGGGCGAGATCGACGGCAGGATTCGGGAGGTCAGGCGCCTGTCCGCGTCTCTCCCCCGCGGCGTCACCTGGCTCAAGTGCAGAGATGCGGGCTACGTGGATTGGCTGAGGCACGCCTGCGCCTCCTACAGGGTTCTGAAGGGGCTCCTGAGTGGCGTCGCCGTGGCCGGGAGGGCGAGGGAGGGGCTCGACGTGGTGTTCCTGGACTGGCGGCTCTACGAGATCTACATCTACTTCCTCCTCTACGAGGCCATGAAGGAGCTGGGCTACGCGGAGGCTGAGTGCGCCCCCGGCCTCTGCGGCGACGGGGACCTCTGCTTCGAGAGCGGGACGCGGCGCATCTGCATGCTCTTCAACAAGCCCCATGAGTCCTCCATCGTCGCCTCCTACGACGGAGAGCCCGCGGAGAGGCTCAGGGGCAGGCCCGACGCCATGATAAACGGCGGGCAGAGGATCGTGGTGGAGGCGAAGTTCTCCGGCGAGCCGCAGTACATCACGCTGGGCAGATTTAAGGCTATGGCGTATGTGTACGAATACGGCGCCGACGCCGGCTTGCTCGTGTTCCCCGACTTGGAGGAGAAAAGGACGGACCTAGAAGACGAGGCCACCCTTGAGATTTACAGGTACATGCGGCAACACGGCGGTATCGCCATGGTGAGGCTTAGGGACGGCCGGAGGATCTACCTAGTAAGGGTGGACCCAGCTGAGGGCTCTAGTCACTCCGAAGCCGACGAAAAGGCGAGGGCAAGACTCGCGAAGATCCTTAGGGAACATATGGGCTGAGGAAGGCGTTCTGGCGATGAATAACGGACGTCTGCGGCGTTGAAAGACAGAACTCTTATGCCGTGAAAATAGTTGGTTATTTTTCGGCGAGTTTTTGCGCTATTGCGGCGGCTATTTGGGATATGGCTACTTTGCCCTCCTCGAGCATCGGGTAGAGGTTTATGAAGCCGTGCGTGACGCCGATGTAGCGGGTGGCGACCGCCTCCACGCCGTGCTGCCTCAGGTGCGCCGCGTACATCTCGCCCTCGTCCCTGAGGGGGTCGTACTCCGCGGTGATCACGAGGGCCGGGGGAAGGCCCTGCGGCTCGGCCAGGAGGGGGGAGGCGTAGGGGCTCAAGGCGTCCTCCGGCCTGGAGAAGTACTGGGCGGCGAACCAGGCCATGAGCTGGGCGGTGAGGATCGGGTACTCGGGGGTGCCGTACTCGAGGCGGGAGGGGGTGGGCATCGCGGTCTGCACCACAACGGGGTATACGAGGACCTGGTACTTGACGAAGTCCTCGCCGCGGTCCCGGGCCATGAGGGCCACGGCCGCGGCCAGGTTTCCCCCTGCGGAGTCCCCGGCCACCGCAATCCCGTCGCCCACGCCGAGCCTCTGGCGGTTGTCCGCAACCCACTTGGCGGCGTCGTAGGCGTCCTCCACGGCGGCCGGGAACTTGTGCTCAGGGGCGAGGCGGTAGTCCACGGAGACCACCACGGCGCCCGACAGCCTCGCGATCCTCCTGCAGACGTGGTCGTGGGTCTCTATGCTGCCCACGACGAAGCCCCCGCCGTGGTAGTAGACCACAGCCGGCAGCCGGTCCCCGGCGCCCGGCCTGTAGACCCGAGCCCTGATGGGGCCGCCCCTCCCCGGAATGGCCACGTCCTCCACCGAGTGGACCGGCTCTTCGGCGGCCTTCGCCGTGAGGAGCGCCACGCTGTTGAACTCCTCCCTGAACCTCTGCGGCGTCACGTCAGGCGTAAGGCGGGGAATCGCTTGGAACATCTGCCTGAGGATAGGGTTAAGAGGCATGGCCAAACCCCGCGTATCGCTTCGGCATGTGTGCAGAGCCGCACACATCTCTATAAAGCTTCCATCCATCGGACCGCGGCCTACGGCGGAGTCCGCGGCGCCGCCTATTCGGGGCAGGGGAGCCGCTTGCGCGGGCCTTCGGGGGGCTTGGGTCTTGGATCGGGGGACCTGCGGCGGGCCGTGCAGAATTTTTATATGGGGGCTTCTCTGGCCCTATGGCTGTGTTGGGCGTCGGCCGAAGCGGCCGGCCTTGCGTCGCGGTCGGCATGCCGCCGTCGGGGAGGTGGCCATGGTGGGCATAGGCGACCGTCCCGCCGTCGGCGCGGCTGGGCAGGGGACCCGTCGGGGTGCGGCCGATGCGGCCGAGGAGGTCGTGGAGTACTACAGGCTCCTCTATCTGCGCGGCCAGACGACCCTCCTCAGCGGGAACATCAGCGTCAGGGTGGGCGACCTCGTGGCCATCACGCCGACGTCGGCGCCCAAGCCCCTGCTGAGGCCCTCGGACCTCGTGTACATCGACCTGGAGGGGAGGGTCGTGGGGGGCTCGAGGGCGCCGTCCTCCGAGTGGAGGATGCACGTGGCCATCTACAGGCGGAGGCCCGACGTGGGGGCCGTGGTCCACACGCACGCCGTCCTCCCCACGGTGCTGGCGGAGAGGATCGACGCGGGGCTGCTGCTGGAGAGCGAGTCCTACCTCGGCGGGGGGATCGCCGTCGTCCCGCCCCTCAAGCCGGGCACCTGGGAGCTCGCCGAGGCCGTCGCCGAGGCCCTCTCCAGGGCCAACGTGGCGGTCATGAAGAAGCACGGCGTGGTGGCGGTGGGCCCCACCCTGGCTGAGGCCGTGAACAGGGCCGAGGTGGTCAACGACCTGGCCTGGGCGACCCTGGCGAGGCTATGGCTGGGCGGAGGCCCGTAGTGCTCGGCTACCTCCTGGCGCTCGCGGGCGTCGAGGGGTTGACGCCGTCGGAGGCGGCCAAGGCCCTGGGGATATCCAGACAGGGGCTCCACAAGGCCCTCAGGCGGCTCAAGGCGGCCGGATACGTGGAGGAGGGGCCCTACGTCAAGATCAGCGAGGCGGGCCGCGAGGCCCTGAGGGAGGCCCTGAGGGGCTTGATGGCCTACTTCGGCATCGCCGCCATCAAGCTGGAGGGCTACGTGGCCAGGGGCCTGGGCGAGGGGGCCTTCTACGTGTCGCTGGAGGGCTACAGGAGGCAGATCGAGGAGAGGCTGGGCTTCACGCCCTACCCCGGCACGCTCAACGTGGTCCTGTCGGCCGACAGCCTCATATATAGGCGGTACCTCGAGGCCCTCCCCGGCATACAGATAAGGGGCTTCTCCGACGGGGTGAGGACCTACGGCGGCGTGAAGGCCTTCAGGTGCAGGACAGGCGGCATAGACTGCGCAGTCCTGGTGATAGAGAGGACCCACCACGGCCCCGAGGTCGTCGAGGTGATCGCGCCAGTCAAGCTGAGAGACGCCCTAGCCCTCGAAGACGGAGACCCCATCTCCATAGAGGTGCAGCTCCTCTGACCCAAAGAGGCGGGCCCGGCAGAGCCCCCCACATCCCAAGCCCCTCCGGCGCTCCATGCACGGCGCCGCCGACGGACGCGCGGCTATGCGGCGTCAACGAGGTATTTGGCGCGCGGCTGTGGAGCTACCCTACGCAGACGAGGGGGTGGAAGTGATATATCTAGAGGGCCCCTACGGATTATGATGGTCGCATTAGCCCTGTATTACATTTAGTATATCTAACAATTTTGAATAAAAATAATTTAAAGCTTCAAGTCCGCCGATAATGTGCAGCGTCCTCACTCTACTCCCCCAAGCCTCCCTGAGAAAGATCTTCTCGGAGGATTTAAAAACATGGAACAAACTAAAGTAACATACAAAATATACAGATTGACAGGGACGTCGATCCTCAAATCTGAAGCCGCTCCTACTTGTGAGCCGAAAACTGTGGAATGCGCAAAAGAGGTCTTGAAGTGGTTGCGTGGCCGAGGCATTGACGCGAGATTTGTGGCCGAATTTCCCGATAGATTTATAGTACGTATAAGCGACGATGGATTGCCGGAGTGGTTTCTCAAGTCCTTTAGCGAGATAAAGCCTAGGGGTGTAGGAGAGGTAGTAGGGTTTGACGAAGGTGATCTCCTCTATCGCTTCGATGATATGGGTCAAAGCGGTGTGCCTTACGACGTCCTTAGGTATAGGCCGTACCACTGTCCTGCCTTGCGGCGACTGTCCATCGAGATCTATTACGAGAGACATGAGTATTGGGATGCGCTTAAGACTCTGTTCAATAGGCACGTTGACCAGCCGTTGCGGGAGTTCGTGGAGTTGGTTCCTAAGGGCTTGAAGGACGTCTCAGACTTGGAAGGGGGCGACGTCAGGTTGGCGCTGTTGAGCGGGGAGACCTTGGAAAGAAGGATTAAGGAAATCGCCGAGATGAAGTCGCGGAGCTACAACGGCCTCTCTACGCTTCAGCTGGTTAATGGCGATAAGTTGCTGGGGGCGGTAGGCGGCCGGGGAGAGAAGTACTACGTGGCTAATCTACTTTCTGGGCTTCTTTTCAAGGCTGGTTGCATCCCCTACTACGTCGAGTTGCCGACGCAAACTCTGAGTATACACCGAGAGCATTTGAAGTTGCCGAGGGCGCTGTATGTCGGGGTGGGTCTGGCGAAGGCCGGCGAGGAATATATGAAGGGCCTTGCCGTGTTGATGACTGGGCACGGAAATGTGGTGGGGTACGTGGACAAGGACTTCCATATAAGGGGTAAATCTATGGAGTTTCTTGAGGAGAGGGAACTTGAGGAGTTTGTCAATGAAATAAAGGCCAAGCTTGAAAGCTATCGAAGCAACAAGCCAGAGCTCATCGTTGTTGTGCGGAGCAGAAAATTCCATATCATGGAGTGGAGGACATTGAGGAGGAATTTCGCAAGGCACTGGCTGAGGCTGTCATCGAGGGACTTGCTCCTTATGTCGAGCTACAGGTATGTGGGGATAGGACGTAGCAGGGCAGTGGAGGTAGGCAGAACGATAGTGGACGGTGGTTTGCACGGCGTGTGGCTTGTACAACTCAGCAAGTTTAAGTCCGCGGTGAAGGTGAGCTATTTCTACACTGGAAATGACGCCACTCTGCCGTTGGCGGCGTATATTTACCTCAGGTCGCTCGACTTCACCAGCTTGACGCAGGGCCGTACCTCATTGCCGCCTGTGAAGTATGCACGGAATTATCTAAAGTGGCTGAAGCACATGTCATAAGCGACATGGGGGAGGCGGTAGGCGCGGTTGTACAGCGGCTTCTTGGGTTGATAAGCAGGAGGTGCTTCACGGCGTTGGGCTTGTGGTGGACTAGGCAATTCCGTAGGACTGTGATGAGAGGGTTTTCTCATCTCTTAGACAGAGGATTGCTGGAGTCCTGCTTTAGGGAGCTGGAGGCCCGTCTTAGGCGGGAGGAGAGGGAGCCGTGCAGGTTGGCCTTGTTGGGGTGGATGGATTTTGTGGCGAGGGCACACGGCGGGGAGCTCTATAGGCAGTTCAGGGAGCTCCTCCCCGACGCCCTAGGTCTCAGAAGGCCCGACGGCACGCTCCTCATAAGTTGCAACAATAAGCTGATGTGCAACGAGCCTAAGTTCTGCTTAATGGGGTATCTTCTTTGTAGGAAGAGGTGGATGGAGAAAGAGCTCAGGTTGCTTGCCCCAGGTACGCCCTACGCCAGGGTGGCGCGGGTCCTCTTGGGCGAGGGGGACATTTCTGCAGAGTGTGGGGGACGGCCCGGGAGTTGTGCGATAAGGTGTTGATGTTTGATGGGGATGTCAATCGGCGGTTAGCGCTACGCCCCCTGGACGGCGTGGGCCGCTTCGGCGTGGACTTAGTATGTGGAGTGGGGTGTAAGTTTCTTTGGTCTGTGGTTTTTTAAGGCGGGGGCTCATATATCGGTATGGGCAGATCTGCGGTTGCTGTGGATGTGGGGAAGGTGGAGACTCCGCCTTCTCTTGCCCTACATATGGTGGGGAAGTTGTTCGGCGGGGGTTCCCCGCCCGTGGGGTCGCGGGTCCTCGACGCGGGGTGCGGGAGGGGCGCCTTCGTGGAGGCGTTGTTGTCTTATCTGAGGAGCCGCGGCGGCGCGTTGCCGGAGATCGTGTGCGCCGAGAAGGATGGAGCGCTTGCGGAGGTGGCGCGTAGGCGGTTTGGGGGCGTGGCGCGGGTTGTGGTCGGCGACTTGCTGCTCATGGGGGTGGAGGAGCTGGGCGGCCCCTTCGACTTCGTGATCAGCAATCCGCCATATGTGTCGTATGAGAGGATTAGCCCAGAGCTGAGGGCTACCTATAGGAGGCTGTTTTCCGTAGCTAGCGGGCGTTTCGACCTCTATATGCTTTTCTTTGAAAAGGCGCTTTCCCTGCTGAGGCCTGGGGGTAGGCTGGTCTTCGTCACGCCTGAGAAGTACCTCTACGTGCAGTCCGCCGAGGCGTTGCGGAGGCTTTTGGCTGGATATGCCGTTGAGGAGTTGGAGTTTGTGGATGAGAGAGCCTTCGGGGACGTCCTGGCCTACCCGCTGATCACTGTGATGCGCAAGGCGCAGCCGTCCGGACCCACCTCCGTGACTCTGCGGGACGGCCGGAGGGTGGAGGTACAGCTCCCGCGGGATGGGGCGCCGTGGCTCCCCGCTATTTTGGCGGGGGAGGCGCCGCGGGGCGGTTGCGTGAAGCTGGGGCTACTGGCGGAGCGGGTGAGCGCGGGGGTGGCCACCGGCAGGGACGAGGTCTTCGTTGTGCCGCGTGAGGCCGTCCCCCAAGGGCTCCGGGTCTTCGCCTACCCCACGGTGAGCGGGAGGGAGCTCTCGTCGTTTACGCCGGGGAGCGAGCTGGATTATGCGAAGCTTCGCCACGTGATGTTGGTGCCGTATGGCCGGGACGGAGGGCTGTTGGATGAGGGCAGAGCGGGGCCTCTGTTGGCGTACCTCTCGCGGTTTAGGCGAGCGCTGGAGGAAAGGTACGTGGTGCTGAGGGAGGGGAAGCCTTGGTATGCCTTCCACGAGGATCCGCCCATGCCCCAGCTCCTCAGGCCTAAGATCCTGTGGCCCGACGTGGCGAAGACGCCGGTGTTCTACGTGGACGCTGCGGGGCTGGCGGTGCCGCGCCACAGCGTGTACTACCTGGTGCCCAGGGACCAGCGGCTTCTGCGGCCGTTGGTGGAGTTCCTCAACGGCGAAGCCGTCGGGAGGTGGATCGCGGCCCATGCGCAGAGGGCCGCCAACGGCTACCTCAGGCTCCAGTCCCACGTGATTAGGGAGCTCTGCGTGCCTAAAGATATATTAAAAACCGTCAACGCGACGCCATGGACGTAGAGGAGCTTCTGAAGAAGATCCCGCGGCCGTCTGTGGAGGATATTCCAGAGCTGTATAGGGAGCTTGACGAGATGACCAGGCGTATTGCTGAGATCCTCATGGCCTCTAATCTCTACAACGCCGGGACCCAGGAGGTGGATTTTGGGAAGGCTACCTCGGAGGACCTCGTGGAGTTGATAAGCAAAGACCCGGAGGTCATGGTGCCCTTCTTCGTCATGATCACAGGCTTTTCCCACAGGGAGCTTAGGCAACGCGGGCTGGGGAGCGTGTATTCGCTGAGAAGAGTCAGGAACCGCGAGAAGCTAAGGCCATTTGCAAACCTGGTGAGGGGTCTTCTGGCGCATCCACTTAGGCTCGAAACCGTGTTGTATAAGTTCTATAAGAACTGGGAGGAGCACCAGAGGCGGCATTGGCGGGGGCGTAGGGCCGAAAACGAGGTATGTACGGTGGTAAAGGCGCGTTGCGGAAATGCGGGTAAATACGTGTTTCAGTGTGGTGGGAAGAGGCGGGAGATAGACTGCGCGGTGCCGCGGGATAAACCCGTCGTGGCTATCAACGTCAGGGTGGGTGTGGGGGAGGACCGCGCCAAGCGGATAAAGGAATTCGCCACAGAACTCAAGGAGTTGAAGGAATGTGACGTTGAGCATTTCGTCGTTGTTTATTTCGTGCCGGAGCACGAGAGGAGCAGGCTTGAGGAGATAAGAGCCGAATTCACGAGGGAGGCGTCCTTTGACTTGGTGGTCCTGACTAGAGAGGAGTTAGGGTTGCTGGTCGAGAAGCTTAGGGAGTGGCGTGTTCCTGGCTGCGTGTAGCGGCGGCCTCCTGCGGCATGCAGGTAACGCGACGGCGTTAGGCGAGACACGTAGCTCTGCCTGTCTTTGTCGGCATGTATTTATCTTGGCCGTTTCCTGTCGTTATGCGGCTTTTGGTCTTGGCCGTGTTGGCGCTTGCTGCGGTTGCGGTTGGGGCTGCGTGTGTGCCGCATGGGGGGTGTGACTGCGATTTTGGGGCCGGCAACGGCACCGCGTATCTGGTCGTGGATAATCCCTATGGTCCCACGCTTCCTCTAGACATCACCTACCACATTGGGGGTGGCGAACGCAACGACTCGATGGTTCTGAACGTCTCGGAGACTAGGGCTGTTGTGTTCTGCGGCTTGGGGGACGGCTGGCTGTATATACAGCAACATGCATCGCCGTTGAGGAGGCCGTTGGCGTGGTATCCTCTTGCGGTACCTAGGTACGTGGTCCTGCAAGCTGGCGAGTCGGCCACCATGTCTGTGACTACTCTATTTGCGCCGGCGGCAACTATCGCCGTCGCTTTTCTTCTTCTTGTAGCTGTTGCGTTGAGACCTAGGTTAAGACGGTCGGCTGTCTACGCACTACCTGATGCGTTAAGAGATGCGGATATCTGGAGGCCTGCATCTAACGTAGGGGGGGATGGCGTCTATTGTCATAGTCGTGATTCTCATCATCCTAATCCTACTCCTAATCACTCTGCTGGCATATGGACCGCCTCTGTTGCGCGAATCGCCTTTTCTCGACGTTTTAGAACAGATAAGAAGCTCACTGTCATTTCTCGTTGGTCGCGTTGATGATATCTGTGGCGATCCAATGATGGATATAGCAACTCTATTAGTTATGTATGTGACATCATCGTTGGGAGGCTTCTATTTGACTTTTCGTAGGGGATTATGGACCTATAACTATCTATTAATTAGTTTTTTAATTAATATACTTCTTTTTATTAAATGGTCAAAATCGCTTTTGTTTTTCATATTATTTGCTTTATCTATTACTATCCTGCTTACCTCCAGTGTCATTCTTCTTTCGTTTTACAACTTGTTCATGACCTTCTTTCTCTCCGCCTATGGAATTGCGAGGTTCATATACTATGATGCGAACTTTGGACGTACAATAACGTGGGACCTTCCGTTGCAAATACCGGCTATAATTCCTGAAATCTGGATTATCGCCTTCCCGCTTATCGCGGCTTTTGCAGTATATATCCTCCTCTCCGTGATCATACTAGCCCATGACATAACTAGGGGCGCGCGTGCGGTGATGCCATACACGGCGTTTTGGCCTCCTCTGTGGTGGTGGTTTGGGCTGGGGGTCTTTGCCTTGGATGAGCTGGGGGCGCGTAGTCTTCTACATAGGCTATCTGCCGGCGGCGGTGTTGTGGTTGAGCTGTCTCGGGGCAGGAGGGCGTTTGTGGTATCGGCTGACCTCTACGGCATGTACCTCTGTAGGTTCGGAGGGGAGGGCGGCGTCTGTAACGATGTCGAGTGGGTGAGATATGGCGAGGTGAAGTTCAAGGTTTCTAGGATAATTAAGGGGGCCAGAGGCCGGCATGTTGTAGGCAGTCTTGTTCGAAACGTAGTGTTCCCAATATCGGTGGGCGTCTTGGCATTTTTTACCACAAAGTACACGGGGTTGCCCATTATACTTACCTCTCCGTTATTTCTCGTTATATTTCTGCTTGTTTATTATAAATATAATGACTCAAGAGAATTGAAGGAGTATGTGCAGGCTATTAATCAAGACATAAAAGTATATATGAAGCACTGCTTGTCTCATATAATTTTTGCATTTATAGTCTTGTTCATATTCTCGCTTTTGACAACAGATTCGGCTGTGCTTGGCGATGCGTTTTTCACGGCCATTACTATTTCGTTTCTCTCGCGGGCAGATCCTAAGTTGTCCAGCTACCTATTTCCGGAGTTGGAGCTTCGGCTGATGTCCGTAGACGGCTTGGTTATCGGCTTAGCTCGTGGTGGTTGCCTGCAGTGGGCGAAGGCGGGAGGGGCGCCGCGGGGCCGTGCGTTTGTGATCCGGGATGGGGACTGCTTGGTGGTGGTGTCTCCTTATGTGGAGAATGTGAGGAACGGCCTTCGGCGTTATCTCTGCGGGCCCGCCTGTCCAGCCGTGCGGGTTGTTGGTGGGGGGAGGGTTGCAGTAGGCGTCTTGGATCTGCGGAGGCGGCGGTATGCTTATTACGTAGTGGACCCCTCTCGCTGATATCGAGCGGATCTGTGCGGCCTTTCTGAATGCTTGGCGCAGTTATGACGTCTTGTGGGTGTGGGTATGCTGCGTTGGCCGGAGATGGTGCGCCAGACGGCTGACTTGGTCCGCTTGGCCATGTTTTCTTGGCTTCCCACATCTTGGGAGATGTCGCTGTGGTGATACGGAGGGCCATGTGCCGTTGAGGGTTCTGGAGGTGGAGCTGAGCGGCGGGATGGGCAAGACGCCTGCAAGGCCCGCGCCTACGACACGTGGATGTGTGAGCGGCTATGGTTGCGAGCGGCGAGGGGAGGGCTGAGCGGGCTATGTGTGGCGTAGTCCTCGGTCTCGGGTCGGCGGTGGCTCTGCGCCGCGGTTCGGCAGCTGCATATAAATCGATATTTTGGCGTGTCTGTGGGCGAGTCGGTCGTTGTTGGGGAGTATGGGGTGAGGGAGGTCGTCATGTTTCTACTCAAGTCGCTGGGGGGTGGGGTGTACGGCGTGAAGAAGCTGATGAAGCTGGTCTTCCTGGCGCAGTACGACGTGGAGAGGCGCGTCGTCTATGAGTATAGATACGGCGGCCGCCCCTTGGCTAGGGCCGACTTCTACATCTGGTCGTATGGGCCCATGAGCAACGAGGTGTACGACGCCCTTGAGGCCGAGGACTTCGACTTGGTGCAGGGGGAGTTGGGACTTGAGATACGCTATGCGGGCCCCGCGCCGCAGCTGCCCCGGCCGGTGGCGGCTCGGCTCTCCGACGTGGCGGCGAAGTACGGCGGTTGGAAGCCTTGGCAGCTCGAACGGCATGTGAACCAGTTGCTGGGCTTGGACGTCCCTGAGAAGAAGTCGGACTATATGGGGGCTAGGCTTGTCAGCTACCTCTACGCCGAGGGGTACAGCCTCGTGCCGAAGGAGCTGCACGGGTGAGTTGTACAGGTTCCGATTTGGCTACTTCGAGACAGGACATGCACTGTTAGTCGCAAACGGCCCTCGTTGGAGCGAGGCTGGGGGCGCGTCACGCGGCCGCGGGCTCTGGGATCCTGCGTTGCGGGTCCGCGGGCCGTTGGGGGCGACTGTCCTTTGGCGCGCTACGCCGGCATCGGGCCGAGCCCTATCTTCCTCCTGTATTCGCCGTACGTCTCCATGACTTTTTCGTGCCATCTGTCTAGGCCTTCTGGGCTTTTGGGGTAGTCCAGGTACATGTCCCCTATCTTCTTGGCGTACTGCATGGCGTTGTACAGCTTCATCAGGAGGCCCGGCCTGGCGGCGAACTGGAGCGCTATCCTCATCTTGTCGACGACGGAGAGCGTGACTCCGCGGGACGATATGTCGAGGACGTCCTCCTCGGTGAGGAGCTTCCTGGAGAGGCCGAAGTTGAGGTCGTCGTTGTCTAGGGTCTGCAGCATGAGCCTTATGACGTCGAGCTGGGCCTGCCGGTGGCCCCATTCCTGCATGTAGTCCAGGTTGTAGCTCCACAGCGTCTGGGCGTCGTATCTGCCCTGCGCGAAGGCCTTCTCTATGGCCTTGGCCGCGAGCTCTCCGGTCAGCAGCGCCTGCCCTATGCCGCCTCCGTGCAGCGGGTTGACCGCGGCGGCCGCGTCGCCTGCCGCCACTATCCCGTTGCCTACCAGCGACTTGAGGGGGCGTCTGGTGGGTATGAAGCCGCCGCCCATGTGCACCTTCTCCCTTATCCTGTAGCGGGGCTCCAGGTACTTCTTGTAGTTGGCGTTGGGGTTTATCTTCAGCACGCCCCATATGCCGAGCCCCACGTTGACGAAGTTGGAGGAGTAGGGGAAGTCCCACCAGTAGCCTCCGGGGGATATGTTCTGGTCCAAGTATATCTTTATGTAGTTGGGGTTCTCCGTTGCGCCGTCTATGTAGAAGACCTCCCTGTAGGCGTGCGAGACGTCCTCGGGGTGCAGCCTCTCGGATATGGGCCAGGTGTCGGGGAGCTTCGTCCTGACGACGCCCACCGATCCGGACGCGTCCACCACGACCTTCGCCCTGAACTCCCTGTACGTCCCCTGCCTGTTGTCGGTGGCCTTGACCCCGACCACGTGGCCGTTCTCGAGTATCGGCGCTGTCGCGGTGTGGCCCTCGAAGAACGCCGCGCCTGCGTTGACCGCCTCCTTGACCAGCCACTTGCCCCAGTTGAATCTGTCCAGCATGTAGCCCTCCCCGGCGATCACGTACTTGGTCCTGAGGTCGGGGCTGTAGAGCTCGACGCCCTTTATCTCGTTGACCAATATCCTGGGGTTCGGCGTGAGGAATCTCGACATCCTGTCCACGTGGTGTTTGCCCAGGGCGTCTCCGCAGGTCTTGACGCCGACCTTGTCGCCGCTTTTGGAGTCCATGAGGGCGACTTTGAAGCCCCTCTTGGCTAGGTTGTAGGCGGCGTAGGCCCCCGCCGTGCCCGCTCCGACGACCACCACGTCGAAAGACTGGGACATGGCCCCATCTCCCGTTCCCTATTTAAAGCCTTTTTCGTATCACGGGGCCACTGATTTTAATCCGCGTGCAATGTCGGCCGTGACGAGCCCGAAGGCCAAGGGGGCTTCCAAGGAGAGGTCCATAGCCAACCTCCTGTGGGATAGGGGGTGCGCCGTCCTGCGGGGATGCTCCTCGGGGGGCGGCGTCAGGAAGCGCTTCGTCCCGGACGTGGTGGCCATCTGCAGGGGCCAGGTCTTGGTGTTGGAGCTGAAGTACAGGGCGAGGAGGGCCGCCATAAGGGTCGAGGGGGAGAAGGTGGAGGGGCTCCTGGAGTTCGCCTCGCGTGCGGGAGGCAGGGCGTACGTCCTGGCCAAGTTCGGCAGGGGGCCGTGGAAGGTCTTCGAGGTTGGCGGGCCCGGCGCCATTTCGATAAACGGCGATATGTACGACAGGGCGCCGGAGCTCGACCACCTCCTCGCCTCTATTTTCAACAAGCAATTGATATAAGGACCCGCCTGGGGTCCGGCGTGGAGGACGTCAACGCGCTTCTGGAGCTCGCGAAGGCGAAGGCCAGGGAGCCTCTGAAGTACGCCAAGGTCCTCTACGACCCTAGGAGCGGGACGTACCGCCTGAAGCTCGTGCTTCTGAGGCCTATGCCCTTCTCGGCGCTGAGGGAGATCGCGGCGGCGGCCGAGGCCAGGGGGTACCAGGTCTCCATCTACGCCCCGCACGCCCGGGCCATCCGCCTGGACCTCAGGAAATAGTTATAAAACTGGTTTCTGGGGTCTGCATGCAGGTGAGGTGGTTCGGGCATTCGTTCTTCCTGGTGGAGGCGGGCTCCCTCAAGATATTGGTGGATCCGTGGGCGACCCACCCGCTGTCCCCGACGACCGTGGAGGAGGTGGCGGGGCTTCGGCCCAACTATATACTCGTTACACACGACCATCTGGACCACCTGGGGGAGTCGGTCGAGATATCTAAGAGGACGGGCGCGCCGATAGTGGGCACCTTCGAGCTGTCGCTGGAGGTGGCGGAGAAGGGGGTCCCCGAGGCCCAGACCGTGGGGATGAACATAGGGGGGACCGTCAAGCTGGGGGACGGCGTTGAGGTCTACATGACGCCGGCGCTGCACACGGCGAATAGAGGCGCCCCGACGGGCTTCGTGATATCCACGCCCGAGGGCAACATCTACCACGCGGGGGATACGGGCGTCTTCGGCGATATGGAGCTTATAGGGAGGATGTTCGACCTCGACCTGGCCCTGCTCCCCATAGGGGGCTTCTACACCATGGGGCCTCGCGAGGCCGCCTGGGCGGTCCAGCTCCTGAGGGCCAAGTCGGTCGTCCCCATGCACTACAACACCTTCCCCGTGATAAAACAGGACCCGGAGGACTTCAAGTCGAGGGTGGAGGCCGTGTCCAGCAGCAAGGTGTACGTAATGAAGCCGGGCGAGTCGCTGAGGCTCAAATAGGGCGCGGCTTAAAGCCTAGACGACCTCCAGCTCCCTGTAGGCGTTGCAGAGGAGCAGATCAACAGCCCTGCAGGGAGGGGGGCAGCCGTCGCACTTCAGGCGGCCGCCGAGCGCCTCGGCGATCCAGGCCTGGTCGAAGTTCCGGGCGTAGAGGAACAGGCCTTCGGCGAGGCCGCCGTCTATACGCCTCAGCTGCTCCCGGCTTTCGACCAGGTAGTACCCCCGCGCCGCGGCTCCCGGCCTCAGCAGCGGCCTGATCCGCCGCCCTCTGGCCGCCAGACCGTCGACCAGGATCAGTATGTCCGGCCTCACCTCGGCCGCGAGCTTCAGCGCGACCTTGTTCCTGGTCCTCAGGGCCACGGCGATGTGGGCCGAGTCGAGCGCCTTCATGAGGCAGGCGATGTCGCCGTCCACGTAGGGGATCACGTTGGGCTTGACGGCCTCGCAGGTGGGGACGAGTAGGGGGAGGCTCGACTCTATTACCTCATCTGCGTATAGGCCTATCACTCCTCCTCGCCCTCCTCGGGCTCCTCGGCCTCCTCGCCGCCGCCCTCCTCGACGTACAGCACCCCTATCTCCTTGAGCTTGTCGTAGAGCTGCTGGACCGCCACCGCGACGTCCCCCTCAGACTTGGCGCCCGTGCAGACTATCTTCCCGGAGCCGAATATCAGGACCACCACCCTGGGGTCGGACATCCTGTAGATGAGGCCTGGGAACTGCTCAGGCTCGTACATGGTGTTTTCGAGGAGCAGGGCCGCCTGCTCTAGGTCGACCTCGGCGTTGAGGCTGCCGGAGGCCACTATGTTCTGCACCTGGACCTCCGGGTTCAGCGGTACGTTCGCCCCGTGGTCGTTCAGGAGCTTGACCAGGGCGTGTACGGCGTTTTTCAGATCGCCCTCGTTCTTGGCGCCCGTGCAGACCATCTTCCCGGTCCTGAAGATAAGCGCGGAGATCCTCGGCTTGGTGAGCCTGAGGATCAGGCCCGGGAACTGGTCGGGGTTGTACTCGGCGACCGGCAGCTTCTCGGCCAGCTGCTCCAGGTCGAGCTCGACGCCGAGGTTGACGGTGGCCACGATGTTCTCTATCTTGTGGGAGGGGCCGTGCCTTCTAGAAGAAGCCATATCCACTTTTTAAACCATATTTAAATACATGGGCTTTAAAAACTCCGGGGCGGGCGGCCGGCCGCCATCCCCCCTTTCCTCAAGGCGCGTATACGTCGGGGCGTCCTCCAGCAGGGGGACGCTGGCCTCCGCGCAAAGCTTATATAGCTCCGCGTGGTGCGGCCCGTGGGCGGCAAGAAAAGACCTACCCTAAGCCAGCTCGCCAAGAAGACCGAGAAGACCCAGCAACAGCAGCAACAAGCCAAGGGCAAGAAGAAGGAGGAGGGCGGCTCCAAGAAGGCGGCCCAGTCCGCCTTCGACAAGCTGCTGGAGGCCATATCTAGGGACGTCCAGTCCATGCCCGTGGTGACCGTGTACGAGGTCGCGAGCAAATACGGCGTCAAGATGACCGTGGCCAAGAGGGCCCTCAGGGCCCTCAGGGACAAGGGCGACTTGGTGCTCGTCGTCAAGGGCCACAGGACGGAGGCCTACGCGCCGGCGCGGCGCGCCGCCAGCTAAAGCCTCGTCTCCCTTTTCAGCTCTATCCTCTTCCTGAGGTTGACCACGCCGAGCTCGTGGAGCTCCACCACCCCGAAGGACCTCAGGAGGTTCAGCACCTTCTTCAAGGCGTCGGGCTCGGCCTTGGCCGTCCTCTTCAAGTCGTCGAAAAACCTCAAGATGCCTACGCTGGGGTAGTTGGAGAGGTAGAGGAGGACCGACTCGAGGATGCGCCTCGCCTCCCGCGCGTCTACGCCCAGGACGTCCGACGCGGCCTCCACCAGGCGGGAGAGGTCGACCTCGGCCGCCTCCTCGGCAACGGCCGTCTCCTCGACGGGCCCGGCCGGGGGCCGGGGCGGGGCCGCCGCCTGCCTGGCCTCGGCTTTTTCCACCCTCTTCTCCTTCTCCTCCCTCCTCTCCTGCGCCGCGGCCTGTCCGGCCTTGCTTTCAGCGGCCGCCTCGCCTCTGGGCTTCTGCTCCCTGGGCTTCTCGGCGGGCTTCTGCCTGGGGGCCTCCTGTCCGCCTTTCCCCCCGGCGAGCTCCAGGAGGCTCAGCTGGCCCTTCTTCCCCCTCTTCGCCCCCTGCCTCGCCTGTCCCTGGTAGAGCCTTAGGGTGAGGGGCCCTATGGATATCTCCGGCCCGTCCGCCTCGCAGCCCTGTTTGGCGCAGAGTATCGAGGCGGCGAGGACGCCCAGGAGCTCACTGTTCTTTAAGTCCGCTTTCTTGCTCAACATTGAAGCGCCAGTAGGCCACCTTCCCGCGCCGCACCTCCTTTATATAGCCCTCCTTCTCCAGCATCTTCAGGACGTAGAAGATCTGGCTGTGGCTCATGCCGGTGAGCCTCATTATGGCGCTGGTGGTGAGCTCCCCGTGTTTCTTCAGAAGCTCCAATATCTGGTCCCTCCTCTGTAGGACCTTGTCCGTCTGGCGACGGGGCATATAGCAATGGTCCCACGGGTTTTTAATATTGGGGACTATAAAAAAGGTATTATCCCTCTATTCGAAGAGCTTCACCATCTTTCTATTCTTTAGGTACATGGCGTAGTCGATGTAGATCTTGTCGGCGATCATCTCGTCGACTTTCGGCACGTCGGCCCTCTGCCTCTCCAGGACGGCGTCGGTGACGTTCAGGACGAAGGCGTTGGAGCCGGCGCCCGAGCCGAAGGTGACCAGCAGTATCTTGTCTCCGGGCTTCGCCTGCTCGAGGACTCTGGCAAGGCCCATGAGCGCCGACGCGTTGTAGGTATTGCCTATATGGGTCACCACGATGCCCGGCTTGACCTTGTCCGGCGGGAAGCCCAGCATCGAGGCCGCGCGCATGGGGAATCTGCCGTTGGGCTGGTGGAATACGGCGTATGCGAAGTCCGACACCTTGTAGCCGTGCCTCTCCATCAAGCCCTTGGCGGCGCCGACGACGTGTCTGAAGTACGCCGGCTCGCCGGTGAACCCCTCGCCGTGCATGGGGTACGGCGATCCCTC
>Ga0334722_10000064_pt1 | contig 155474 bp, 98 predicted proteins | sample C3_bottom_MG_FD_207210 | JGI IMG/M metagenome (GOLD analysis project Ga0334722, IMG submission 207210) | Sediment microbial communities from Yellowstone Lake, YNP, Wyoming, USA - C3_bottom | ecosystem: Environmental > Aquatic > Freshwater > Lake > Sediment | place: USA: Wyoming | collected... | reverse complement strand
AAAGTCCCGGTTCCTCCTTCATTGCCGGACGCGGTTTGGATTAACAAACCGAAACTGGTCCCTGTGAGTGTGGAAAAAGTACACTAAATTCGGCTGCGGGGTGTCTCAAAGTCATTGACAAATTCCGTTTCGGGGATGATCGCGGGAGGGATGTCAGTGGAAATACCGGAAGAGTGGCTCAACCAGCTCGATGTAAACACACTTAGCTCACCCTTTACCGGCCCCACAAACCCCGACCCCATGATGGCAGCAGCCATCTTCAAGGTTCCAGCCACGGACCTGCAGTCGGGAGGTGTTGTCGGTAAAATGCTGCCGCAACCGCTGGCCGTGTTCGTCTCTGACGCGAAGAAAATACCGGTCGAAGGGGCAAGCGTTACTTTCGAGATTACTGCCGGAGGAGGGGATTTCGGCAAATTACAGTGTCTTGATGCAAACGGAAATCCGCTTGGTCTATCTGGGTTGACCTGTGTTGCGCCGACATCCCATAGGGGTTTTGCCAGGGCAAAACTCTTCCTTGGCACCATAACCAGCGATAATCCATCTTATCTCAAACTAAACGCTTCAGATACGTACTACACACAGGTTGGTGTGAACCTTGTCAACTCGTCAGTAGATGGTTATTCCGGAAATATTCCTCTTGCTCAGCCATTTGAAGAATATGGAGCACCGGATGAGCCGAAAAATATCCTTAAAATAATGGGAGATGGAGCATCATCGTTAGCAAACGCTCCCGCGGGGACAATACGGGCATCGGTCGTAGACCAGTACAATAATCCCATATCCAATGTTAAGCTTAAATTCATTGTTAAACCCGCAGCGTCAAGTGATGATCCACCAACGGTCCTTCCAACGACCGCACAATATCCCCCGGTGCTTCATCCAGGCGACTCAGTTCCCATGGGACTTCGAAATCTTCGTTTTTATAACCAGGAGGAGTGCATGGTTTCCGCGCCTCTCATTGAAGACTGTACCACGTATGATCCCTTAGAGCGCACGACCCAATATTTCGGTGCACAGGCGGAAGCCATACTCGGTAATACTCTCGGCACAAAGTATACAGTAGAGGCGACAGCTCTCCTGGGGCTGGCAACGAATCCTACAGCCACGTTTACGCTTTACAGCATCGGTTCACGGAACCAGGCGGACTCCTACCTTCCCGACATTCTTGAAATAATCACACTCCGAAAGGTTAATGATAGTGGTCAGCCTATCGATGCTGCTAAGGTGGAAACCTCGCTCAAAGCCCCACTCGCATCAACGCTCCTCTTGTATGAAGATGATGCTGTTCTGGGAGCGCCGTTCACTTGCATGTTAGGAGGCCAGCAGACCCAGTGCCGGAAAATCACATCCGCAGGCACAATCAAAACCAGAAAGATCTCCGACGGATCTGTTGTCTATACGCTCAAACAAGGAAATGGTGCAATCGGTCCTGTAAAACCGGTAGGAAAAGGCGGATACGAGGCGGGATTCACAACCGGACTAACTCCGACTGTTAATATCATTAATGCTTATGGTAGTGCGGCAATCACTGCACCCGAGGTTTTCGGTACATCCTCAGGAGCTTCAAAATATGTTATCGACAACGGTCAAAACACGATTCCCACGAGGACCGTTATTCTCCAAACAGGCCAGGAAATGCTTTTCAATACTGATAGCCTTGCCCTGATGCCGCCTGCATCGACACAGGCATCGCGGGTTTCCTATACGGTCTACGGCGTAGATGCCCGGCTTACTATTGACCCGGGCATTGTACTCCTGAACGACAAGGGATACACGACATCGGACATTACCTTCAGCTATACTATTTTGCCGCCGGAGTATAATGCCATTGGAGTGGATATAGATTTGTTCAAAACCGACTTGAACAAGGTCGAAACCTGGGACGGCTGGTTGCCTGGAGACGAGACCAAGGGACAGGGGACAACCGCGCTCGTGAATGGGACTTTCTTTGACATCGCGAATCTCTATAATTCCCAGGTGGTATTGAACAGGGGGAATGACGCTGAGGTACTGAGTGATAAAAAAGAAATTCCCGTGGCGCAGATAAAGGTAGCTAAAAGCAACAACACAACTGTCGATGAGATCAAGTTCAGCTCTGGCAGTAATCCCGATAAAACTTACCACATCGAGCTCGCTTCAAGATTCTTGCTCAAAACCTGCGCGACCTTGACAGGGAAAATAGCCGCCGTAAACAACAACGGCAAGATGATCACCGTACTTGGAGCGGAGAATGAGTATTATCCGTCTATGTATCCACTTAAATTTACCGTTACAGGGAACACTTGTGGCGTAGCCATAGAGGACACGGTGCATGGTGGTACCAAAAAGCCTAACTTCATTGTTTCAAATCAGCCCCAGGCTGCTTCTGCTGGCAATATACCGACTGACAAGGTGTTTCTCTATGGTGGGCTCGGAAATACGTTCAATATAGAAATAGACAGCGCTGAGAAGTTTCTGCCCATCGAGCCCGTGGGTGTAATCGTGCTGGGGATCGACGGGTTGCGGCAGGATGTTCTGTATGCGAAGCAGAACAATAACAGTTCTGAAGTTAAGGCTTCGTATACAGATGATAAAGGTTGTATTACTGAAAGCTGCCATGTCGAGCAGGCTGATTTGAAGGGTATGTGTAGTGTCCTAGGCGGCACGTTTACTGACAAATGTGACACCACTGGTTGGGACACGAAGCACATCAAGCTTCCCAATGTTACAGCGATCTTTCCATCAATTACACTCGCAAGCTGGGCCAGTATTTTTACTGGGAAGATGCCGTCAGAACCAGTGTACAATGATAACCATGAAGAGATTGGAAACAATGGAACAGGCATAGTCGGCAACGAATTCTTCGCACGTGACCTATATGCAAAAGGCATGGGAGCGCCGACTAATGTCATCTCCTCAACAACTTCAATACCACCATTGAATGGGTTTAATCAAATAGGTATTGTATCGTTCGATAGCGGCGCGTTCAAGGGATACGATAAAGTTGGGCCAAAGTCACCTGATTTCTTCATACCACAGCAATCGAGTTGGAACCCTTCCGCGAAGCCTGAACAGACACCGCAAAATGACAAAAGTTTCCTTCGTGCTGAGAAAACTGTGTTCGAAAGCGTTTCAGAAATGCCGGGTGTGCGTATATATGCAAATAGCCGGGATACGGATGCAGTGACAGTGGCGTACAGTCACTATGCTCGAGGTGCATCAAATTGGCAGACGTTCAACTGGGCGCTAGGATCGCTGACCATGAACTTGAGAGAAGCAAATATCATGGACAAAGCTAATTGGAACCGATTTGAAGAATACCTAAACGGTAAGTTTGTTGACAGCAATCTATTGAGTTCTAAAACACGAAACAAAGTTCCATTCCCACCTCTGACGGTGTGGTATCTTTCCGGGCTAGACCATAAAGCACATTTGACGGGTATGGGAGTGTATAAGGATTATTTTGTGACTGTAACAGATGACTATGTTAGTAAGTTCGTGGATTGGCTCAAGAAATATGATGAGTTCAATAACAAAATCTTTGTTATTGTGGCGGACCACGGGCATACGGCAATGCCGCTGCCCGATCAAATGGAGCTTCGAGAAACAGATGAGAACGGCAAGCTGATTAATACTTGGAATGGTGAGGCAACCTGTGAATTGCGGCTCGAAGGTTTTGGAAAGAAGGACATACAATATCCAGAACTCGCCAACAACAACCTCCATATATGGGAGTTGGGAGAGGTATTTAAGGCAATTGGCAAATCAGGTGGCACCCAATACAAGGTGCTTGCGCCTCAGCCTATATCCGATTTGTTCACGGGAACAACTTCGACTCAATTGAAGTATGAACTCCCATATGGTGCAACAGCAACTATAGATAAAGCTAACGTAATTGCTGCTCTCAATGGTCCTATGGCGCACATATATTTGAAAGGAGCCAATGGCTGGTCGGATGAGAACCCGGATTTAGTGAATTTGACAAAGTTAGCAGAAGAATTGAAGAAATATTTTAAAGACAATGGTGCCGATATCGAAGAAAAAAACATAAAGCGGAATTTCAAAAACTTACTTTCTTCCATTGATAGCATCTTGATTAGGGTAGATGGCAAATACAAATTATACAACGGAGAACTTCTTGATGCTCAAGATAACGTGATCGGACCTAATGCTGAAGTGATAATTGATACAACTTTCGACTCGAACACGTATGTGAATGCGATCGATCGCATTAAAGGAATAAATCATTTAAAGCGCAGTGGTGATATTGTCCTAATCATGAAGGATGCAGTCGACATTCCTGTGGGAGGTACAATTAATAACCATCGCTACACGACTGGCGTAGCCTGCAAATCATGGCACGGCAGTTTGAACCGAAGTGATTCTTATGTCCCACTTATAGTTGCGTATCCAGGTGGGAATAATAACGAATTGAAGACGCTGGTTGATAGTACACAAGGGTGTAATACGAATACGGGATGTGACGGCAATTGGCGAGTAACGGATATAATAAAGACCATCATTAGTAGTGAATTTAGGACTCAATAGGAGGGTTAGATGAAAATAATTAAGTTATGTATGGGATTGGTTCTCACTGCGATCTTGGTGTTGCAGGTAACAAAAATATATGCGGCAGAGGATGTATCGCCATATTTGATTTTGAATGATATTCCACCGTACCAGAGGTTAACACAAACAAAAGATACGCATACCAAAAAACTTAGAACAATCCCTGGCTATACGAGCTACCCCGGAGCTGGTGTACTTGCCGGAGCAGATCATTTTATCCCAGACCATTCAGATATGACATTTGAAACAACATATCAGAATGATGAAATTGGTATAAGTGTAGAAGTCACCAAACACGCCGGCTCCGATTCCGACAAGTGGCTGCTGCATGAGATGGAGGATGGATACCGCGATGGCGATAACTCGAATGGGAAACTCGGGTTACTTTCAGGTGATGGTGTCAAAATCAGAGACATTGGTGGAAGCAAAATCATCTATTGGGGGTTAGGGGGAGGTAACTACACCTGGCTCAGCGGGCAGAATGTGGTTGAAATAAAATATACTGATTTGCAAAGAACAACGCCTGAGCCCCGAGAGGTTATCCAGGCCTATGTACTGAAGCACCCGTCTACCATTTCAATTATCTTGGTTTTAGATAAAGCCCATGATGTCAAATGGATTAAAGACGAGATGGACCGCCGCCTCTGGCTCTGCGACAAGTGGTTCCTACAAATGACACTCAAGAAAGCCGATGAGAAGCAGGTTTATCAAGAAACTGTTAAGAGTATGAACATCTTCCTTGAATACCGGGAAAAATATTTTAGCATGAAGGCAGCAGATGAGAAAAACTTGCTCAGTGATTACCTGAGTGCCAACAACGGCACCAACATCAAAGCGAAACTCAAGGAATACAAAGACTGGTGGTCGCTGAACAAAGAGAAAAGCATCACATTACCTTAACGGGACTCGGACGGGACTCAGGGACGTTGTCGTTGAAATTGCGTGGTGGATTTTAAGTAATAGTCACGTTCAATAAATATGGACCAAGGAACACCATATGCCACGAAAAGCACGAATAGACGTCCCCGGTGCACAGCGTCACATCATGGTGCGAGGGATCAGAAAGGCAACGAGCAATATGAATAGAATTATCATCATTGTCGCTTCCGCATGCTTATTCACCACCGTTGTGTTTGCCAAAGAACCTGCAAAAGGTATTTTATTAAATACGATTCAGGTTCTCAAAATTGCCGCTCAGGACGAGCGTGCCGTGATCAAGACCCCTGACGGAAAAACACAGATCATCAAGCCGGGCGACTCCCTTGGGACAAACGGTAACGTCACTGAGATAGCGGTTGATAGGGTCGTTATCGAAGAGAAAAACGGAGACGTCACGGAGAAAGTGATTATCAGACTGATTAATGGAAAACAGAAAATCGAGCGAATGAAAAAGAACGGCGAACAATCGCCTGCCATACTTGCACCAACAGAAAAGGATCTTAAACCAAGAAACAAGTAAACGGTATTTACTTAACAATGTTTCGTTGGCGTCACTACTGCATTGCAAATCGAAGCTGACGGTTTCCGTGGAGGGATGATTCATGCTGAGCAACATTGCGCCACAAAGGACCATTTTGGCCGGAACGTGGACCGCGTTCATGCTGATCATGTGCCTTTTTATCCCGACACGGATATTCGCTACTGACTTCACCGCCAAGTCCATTGGAGATTTCGGCAATGTTACGGTCATGGCAGTGACCGGAAACTATGATACCACCAATCTTAATAGCTCATTCCAGGATGCAGTTCCCCAGCAGATCATAGCCCAGGAGTTCTTCAAGACCCATAAAGACGAATACGACTTTCTTGTAATTTTCACCAATTTCAACTTTCAAATGCCTGAAAAAGAAGCGCAGGCATTCTATATGGGAGCGAAGAACGATACCCATGGCATCGGCCAGAATATATTCGATAATACGAGTTCCTACGGCAGCAACGGCAGACTCCAGGGTACGATCGACATGGGGAATATCAGCACCATCGTAACCGACCCCCTGGATGCTAAGTTCGAGGAGACCCTTTCCACACTTAGCCATGAGCTGATGCACCGCTGGGCCGTATACCTCAAATTAAAAGACGCCTACGGCAACTTCAGCGCTGACCTCCTCGGCAAAAACGGCTTTCACTGGAGTTTCCTGCTCGACACTGCCGGCTCGCTCATGTACGGCAACAAGTGGCAAGACAACGGAAACGGGACCTTTACGTCCCTTGCTCCCATGAGCGAGATGAAGTACTACAGCCCTCTTGACCTCTACCTCATGGGCATGATCGACAAATCAAAAGTTCCTCCCATGCTCTTGATCGACAGCCCGGGTACTGATCCAGCACAAATCCCGCAAGCAGGGGTTACCATAAGCGGGACAGCTCGTTCTATTACCATCGACGACATTATCGCGGCAAACGGGCCGAGAGTACCTGATGCGTCTACCGCTCAAAAGAGTTTTAAGTCCGCATTCATCCTTGTGACACAGCCCGGGACTTTTATCGGTAATGAGTTGTATGGTATCGAGAATATTCGTAATGGGGCTGTAACACGGCTCTCGATCCTGACAGACGGCAAAGGGATCATGGAAGCAGCAGCAACGCAGCTCGAAAATATCCCCGCTAACCCGGGCATAGCTGTTCCACCCGCAACTCCGCGCACGCTTCCGCCGAATATCAACGACGGTGTGCAGTGGCTCATAAACAATCAGAAAAGCGACGGAAGCTGGGGCGACCAAGGCCAGACAATTGAGCGCGACACAGCATCAGCCTCGCTGGTGCTTAAGGAGTTCTCAGTTTCCCAGCCAAATTACCAGAACGGGGTCCAATGGCTTGGGACTATTACTTCCGGGAACATGGATTTCCTCGCCAGGAAAATCATAGAAGACGTTATTTCCCGGAGAATAATGAACAAAAAGATGCATTATCAAGCGGATACCCTAAAAATACCCCGATCCATAAATGGATGATACATCAATGCGTTGCAATGTGATTATTGATTTTACACACTCAAATTACAACTTGAGCTTGACCGTAACATGAGACATTGCTAAAGTCTGCTTCTTATATTCATAGTGCCGACCTTTGTAGTTGGGGAGGAACCATTGGGAAGAAACACGATCGTATCGTTTTACTGTCTTTCTCTGATTCTGGGTATTATTCTTCTTCCTCTGCTGGGCAATGCCATCGAAAACGATCTTGAAAATGGTATTCAGAAAAACCTTGAGCAGGGCAAGGTAATCGTCACAAATATACAGATAAAACTGAAATCAGGCTCCCCGATCTCTTTGGAAATCTCCCAACTCAAAGCGACTGCCGAGAACATCAGAATTACCCATCTGCTCCTTGAAGAACGTTTCAAACTTCGCGAGGAAAAGGTAAAAACATTCGGTGCGAAGGCGCTTGAACGGCACCGGGGTATGGTAAAGGGTTATCATAAGGCGTTAACGGAATACCTCAGTCTTGTTGACGCCCTTACGCCTAATAGTCGCCAGTCGACAGTAGATAACCTCAAAACCCTTCTGGATACGCTCGTTCTGAAGAAGAAAAAAGCCATCATCGGCAGCCTCCCGTACAAGCATCTTAATTATCCCGCGCAAGAACCGAGCACCGCGCCTGCTATAACCCCCGCGTACAAAGGTGGAAATAAAACAGTCTCCCAAGACGACACAAAGTCCACTGTGGAAGCTCCCATATCCAAGGAGATCGCGGACCTTGCCCAATCACTCAACTGGCAGCCCGTGGCCATCTACGAATATGTAAAGAATAATATAGAAACCGAGTGGTACTGGGGTTGCCAGAAAGGCGCGGAAGAGACATTGCGCCAAAAGAGCGGAAACGACAGCGACCAAGCGACGCTGCTAACGGCGCTCCTGCGCGCGTCTGGGTTTCCGGTCAGATATGTGCGCGGCGTGATTGAATTCTTCCCTGACTTGGATCGAGCAAAAAATCTCACAGGTATTGATGATCCTGCCAAGATCGCCGAATTCCTCCAAAAGGCTGGGATACCGTTTAAGCCAGTGATCCAGGGTGGAGTGATCGCCAACATCCAGATAGAACATGTCTGGGTTGAAAGCCAGATACCCTACGCCAACTACCGGGGCGCGGTAATAGATGAAAATGGGAAGGTTTGGCTTGGGCTCGATACGAGCATAAAGGTGAAAGGGTATCAACAGAACCAGCCGAGGGACATCTTCGAGCTGTCAGCGATCAGCGGTCAGCTTTTGGCTGTCAGGAGCGAGTATTTGGGACTGGCCCAGCCCGATTCGGTATACACGTTGCCTGACCCTATGACCGTTACGCCGCTGGAGTATTTCAAGGCAAAGCTTTCAGCGAGCAGCAGCAAGCAAGATCCTCAACTGACATCCGACAGCTATAAGTTGACCCGGACCCTCATTCCTGAAATCCTGAACATACTCCCCGCAAGCACGCAGTTCACGCTGATCAAGGCAACGAATGAATATACGGCGCTGCCAGACAACCTTGTTCATAAAGTCAAAATAACGGCAACAAACCCACGGCTTGCCTTCAACAACATACTCTTGTCCGTAACTGTGCCTCTTTACCAACTCTCCAACCGCCAAGTTACGATTAACTACGAACCGGAAACCGTGGAAGACCAGGAAATCATCCACTCCTACGGAGGGCTCGGCTTTACCCCCGCATACCTTGTGCGCCTCAGACCGGCATTGACTATAAATGGCCAAAGTATAGCGATCGCCACAGACGGATTGCCGATGGGGTCGGATTTCGATCTTACAGTCGAACTGATTTCGCCGAATGGATCAGAAAAATCAACAAACAGTCTGATAGTCGGAAATATGATGGCGCTGGGGATAGTCGCACAAAAGGCTGTCAGCGCTCAGCATTCAGATGATAACGGAGAACTGACGGCGGAAGACCTGATCCACCGAGAAGCCATTGAATATATCGACCGATGGAACAAGACGGAAGATGAGCTTGCTTCGCTGCTGCATCTTACGATCGCACGGCCGGTCCCCACGATCGTGACCCTGGGAGGGGTTATTGATGTGACCTATATGCTCGACATCCCCCACAGCTTCACGTGGAAGGGCGTGTACTTGGACGCTGATGTGAGAAGGATAGAAACAGTTCAGAGTGCGGGGTTCGGAGTTCAGAGTGACAGAGAAAAACTCTTCATGCAAATATCTTCGCTGCAAGGGTCGGTGCTGGAGCATAGGATCTTTGAAGACGATTGGAAGACCCCGGCTATATCAACAGCCAAGCTTCTCCAGCTCTGCGCGCAGGGTTCAGAACTGTGCAATGGGATAATCACGATCGACAAAGCAAATATAGATGCCGTTATACCGACACTCCCGTACGATCAAAGCATCAAAGACGACATAATCAATGCCGTGAACCAGAGACAAACTGTAGTTATCCCCCATTCCGAAGCAATTTATCTGGACTGGACAGGGACCGGATATAGAAAGGAAAATCCTGAGACCTTGGAATCCGGGTGGATGCTTACCGGTATGATTGCGGGCGGCATGACCGCGGTATCGCCAGCCAAATGGGATAACTGGAGGTTCAATAACATCCTGGCCGCGCCTTATCAAAACGATTATAAGACCGTAATTATCACGGATCCTAAAGACGGCGCGATACTGCCGGTATCGTCCCTTGCCGCAATCGGCTATATCATCGATCCAAAGGCGAAAGTGATTGTCAATGGCGTGACCGCTGATGTGGATGGCAATATATTCACTGCTATGATAAATCTCAAGCAAGGGATGAACAAGATCACCGCCATTGCCACAAATGCCGCAGGCAAACAGACCTCGGACACCGTTATCGTCAAGTACAGTATCCCCCTTAAGACCTTTACTACCTTTCCCTTTGATGGCGCGGAGGTCTCCGTGTCTCCCATATTCGTGGAAGGCATGGTCTCAGATCCCACGGCGACCATCAAAGTCAATGGCATCCTTGCGACCGTTTCGAGGGACGGGAAGTTTACAGCATCTGGAATATCGCTCACCGAAGGATCGAACCGGATCACTGTCGCAGCAGTGAATCAGGACAACGCAACTGATTCCCAGGCCATTACGGTGAATTACAAGGCGAATCAAACCCCTTCGCCAATCTCAATCTCAATAACCTATCCCGCCCCAAATGCTGCGATCAATAAACCGATGACCATGGTCGTAGGCACGGTAACAACAACTGCCAATGAAGCATGGGTAAAGGTCAACGGCGTGCCTGCGGTTATCTACGGCAATCAGTTCGTCATTAACAATGTGCCGCTTATCGAAGGAAATAACCACATCGTGGCGGATGTCATGGATAGCAGTGGAACTGTCGGCAGGGCAGAAATTAGCGTGAATGCAAATACGACGGCTCCGTATGTGTTGCTTAATACGAACATCACAAGCGGGATAGCGCCCTTAAAGGCATTCTTTACAGCCTCAACAACACTTCCGAACCCAATAATAAGTTATCAGATGGACTTTGACGGGGATGGAGTAATTGATTATACAGAAACCACGTTTGACAATATAGTACACACGTACACGGAAGAAGGCGTCTTCTATCCGAAACTGACGATTACGGATAACCAAGGAAATGCGTATACCGCTACGATAGGAATAGTTGTGCTGTATAAAGAAGTAATAGATACACTTCTAAAAAGCAAATGGGATGGAATGAAAGCAAAGTTGGCCAATAAGGATTTGCTCGGGTCCATTAGTTATTTTGGCGTGGACGCAAAAGATAAGTACCTTCGTGTTTTCCAAAAACTTATTAACAACCTTCCGGAAATAACGAACAACATGCAAAATATACAGGTTGACTATGTTATGGAGAACGTCGCCGAATATAGAATTAGCAGAACTGAAAACATCGATGGCCAGATAAAAGAAATTACCTATTTTATCTATTTTAAAAAGGACAGAAACGGTCAGTGGAAAATAGAGGGTCTATAATCTCTCTTTACCATAAATCAAAAACTTGTCGGCGTAAGGACATGGAGGCTCAATGACCACGGAAAAGCAAAAACCGTCGAAATTTAACAAAACAATCATAACTATCGGCATTATTTTGGTGCTTGTAGTAATAGCAGGAAAGGGGAAATGGGTGCTGTTTTATGACACTTCAATAGCGGGTTCCGTTGTCGATGCTGATACAGGGAAACCATTGGAAAAGGTCATTGTGGTGGGTTTGTGGCAGCTATCGCAGGTCCTTGGTCAAGGCTTCGGCGGCTATTCGAAAGTGCTTCTCGTTGAAGCTGATAAGGAAGGGAAGTTCACACTTCCGTGGTGGTTTACATTCAAACCATGGACGTTCTGGTCAACGACCCGCGACGGTGCGCCGCAGATTATCATTTATAAGCCTGGTTATAAGCTGTTGTACACCGGCCGTGACGCTTGGACAGATTACGATAAAGTGCAGCATCTTTCTGATGCTGAAATAGCGCAAGCAAAAAAGCAGCAAGAAAATTTTGGTATTAATCCGGCAAGGTTACGTCGGGTCTTGACCGACAGTGAAGTTTGGAGTAATCACGAAGATTTTAGATCCTTTTCGCATTATCCTGACAAATATTACTCAAAACAACAATTAACGAAATTATTGATCGCAATTGAAAATAACACTAACGAGTTATCCAATCAGTATGGCAGAAGCAAAACAATGATATTTCACGATGTTGAAGCAGATCGGAAATATTGGGTGGAGGGCAAAAGATGAAATGGAAGATTCTAATAGTCTTCTTTACGGTATTTGTTTTGTCGATAGATGTCAGGGTTCAAACAGATCAAAGCCAAAGTTACAGGTTTTTTTGCGCCTGATTAGGTTGTGCAGTCCGGAGAACTGTACGTGGACGCAGTTGTACCCGTTGCGTTGCAAAATTGACGTGAGATTTTGCGTGTATATGTCGGAGTAGCTACATGGAGGACCAATGACCACTGAAAAACAAAAACCACCGAAATATAAAATAGCCTTAATCACTATCGGCATTATTCTGGTGTTCTTAGTAATAGCAGAGAAAGGGAAATGGATGTTGTTCTATGACACTTCGATAGCAGGTTCCGTGATCGATGCAGAGACGGGAAAACCGGTGGAAAATGTTATTGTAGTCGGCATGTGGCAACTATCAGAGTTTCTAAGCCAGGGATTCGGCGGTTATGCAAAGATAATTCTTGTAGAAACCGACAAGGACGGCAAGTTCAGGCTTCCGTTCTGGGTGACATTTAAACCCTGGACGTTTTATTCGAGTACACGTGACGGCGCGCCGCTGGTCATTATTTATAAACCTGGGTATAAATTATTGTACACTGGCCGTGACGCATGGACAGAAAACGATCAAGCACCCCACCTTTCTGGTGATGAATTAGCGCTGGCGAAAAAACGTCAGGAGGACTTTGGCATTAATCCGGCGAGGCTTAATAAAATCTATACCGATGTGGAGAGGATTCAAAATTACCACGATTGGATTACTGATGCTGATATATCGGGACCACATTTTACAAAGAGGCAAAGTAAAATAATCTTTAGCGCAATTCAAAAAGAAATGTCACTTTTGCCGAAAGAAAAAGCTAATCAATACTATCTTGGAAATTAAGTATGATAAACATTTGAAGGGAATGCTATGAAAAAGATATTGATAATTATCATGTTGACCCTAATGCCCTTGAATGCTCTGTGTTACGAAATTAATGTTCATAAACGAATTGCTGATAAAGCTATTGAGTCATCCAATATTGGGCAATATCTTTTGAACAATTTGGGTATTCAATTGTTCAAGGACAAATTCAAGGCCGACATTATTTACAATTACACTGCGCAAGAATGGATAGACGCAGGGAGCCAATGGGAAGACGCTGATCTTGCAACGCGGTGGCTCAATCATTTTTATGATCCAAAAACAGGAAACGGCCTGAGTATATCGGGCACAGTATTGGGTCAATCGTCTCTTGTCTGGGGGAAAGATTACTATGCGAACTTGTGGAGCTGGAAGTGGACACGGGATGCATATTATGACGCTTTGACTGTTACAAATCCAAGCCCTAGAAACTTCTATTTTGCTCAACTGTTTCGCGGCTTGGGGCAGGTGATTCATCTTGTCCACGATCTGGCTGTGCCATCGCATGTGCGGAATGATCCGCACAATGCGCCGATATTGGGGTTGCCGTACGATTTGTATGAATATTATACGAAAGGAACGGAAGTACTCAAAATGCTACCTTATACAGGCTATCCGGTAGTCGATCTCACCGTTTTTAACAGTTTCGATGCATTCTGGAAAAACGACGGAAAAGGTTTGGCTGAATTTACGAATAGGAACTTTCTGAGTAGGCATACCAACTTCGATGATCCAGCATATCAGAATTATAATACGCCGGTTGCCACCGGAGAGATAGTAAGAGCTGAAATAATTGAAGTTCCCTATTTATTGCCGGTTCAGGGAGAGGTCAGATATATGAAAGGTGAGGTCTCAGATCTCTATTTGCAACAATTGGCTAATATTGATCGACTGACGGCATTTTCATATTTTGATTACGAGATGAAGCAGATTTATAATGAAAGGGTATATTCTCAAAACAACCAGGTTTTCAAAGAATATGCCGAATTTCTTGTGCCCCGCGCCGTCGGCTACTCCGCAGGTCTCTTAAACTACTTCTTCCGCGGTGACATTAATCTTGAACCCAGCAAGACCGACCCTTCAAAGTTTGTCATCAAGAACAACTCAGATGAGGACATGACCGGTAAATTTGAGATTTATTACGATAATTCAAACAATGAACGTAGTCTCTTACTTGGATTCGATGTTATGACTGTTAACGCACATAGCAAAAGTATGTTGATAACCTTGGACGAAGTTAGTGATACAAAAACCTATATCCTCGTCTTCAAGGGGAAGATGGGCAACGAAACAGATGCTGTCGTTGGACGCGTTGTCAAATACTCGCCTATGACCATCACCGCACCGGATCGCTGCCTCTACGGTCTTGTTGACGGCGCAAAGCTCCCCCAGCAGTTCAAACAGATCAAAGCCAAATTAACAAGCTCTTTCACGCCTGATCAGGCTGTGCAGTCCGGTTCTCTGTGGGCCATCGCCAAATACAAAAGACGGCTAGACTATCAGCCGGATTTGTCCACCGATCCGCCGTCACCAGGCGTTATCGATCCAATCTTCGCCTATTCTACATCCGCGTCTGTACCGGTGACCGCCACTGATCTGGTGGCGATGAGTGCGACAAAAGAGTTCGCGTTCAACTTCTCCGGGAGCCCCATTCCCGCAGGGATCACCGACCTGTACCTCAAGGTCGTCTTCCGGGGGACAGACGGGACATCGCAGGACGTTATAGCCATGGGTTGGAAAGACCTCGGCGAGCCCATGCATCATGTGTACTGGAACGCGACTGACCGGTTTTATCTCGAGGGCGTTTTGAGGACGCAAAGCGCGATCCAGAACGATCCTCAACTTTTAGAGCGAGCCCAGGCATCAGGCGTGCCTTACGGCCCCTTTGCAATCGAAACAGATATCGCCTACTGTCCGACTACCGACCAGGTGTCGAACTACCAGGTGGAATATGCGTCCATGGCACCTGGCACATTCGGGAGGATACTGACGATCACGGAAAGCGACCAACCGGAATTTACCGTGGTTGTCCATCGAAAATCAATTACTCCCTTAGACGAGTCCTCGTCGATCTTCACTTCGCCCACGGTCATTAATCAGGATAGGAATGGCGTGTTCATGTACTTCCCTGTGGTCTCGTTCCGGGGCATCGCGATGCATGCGGGAGCCGCGTATATGAAATTCACCCCGACGGCCCCGCCAAATCCATCGGCCCTACCGTGGCCATACGTCCCAGCGGGAACGGCCCCCATAGCGGCCACCGTTATAGCACCATAGGAGAATGATGATGAAACGCTTGTTCATTGCATTTACAGCATTGGTTATTCTCCTGGCAACGACCGCGTCATATGGCGGTGAGTTCTTACTGCTCACGGAAGTGAAAAACGTCAGGTTGCTGGACATCAAGGACGGAAAAGCCACAGTCCAGGGTTTGGGCGGCTCCTCAGCGGAAGTAGTAGTGGGGGACAGCGTTGGGCGTGAGCGTGGGAAAGTTGCCGAGATGGGAAAGTCATACATCATCGTTGCGACAGAAACATTGAGGATCAAGATACCGTTGGGAATCAGGATTGAGAAGTAGGATGCCAGCCTCAAAACTGTAAACTGAACGCTGAAACTGAAAGTTGACTGCAAGTCTGTGGAGGAATGACACATGTCAAATCATATATCCAGGATTCCCATACGGCTGACATCGCTGTGTCTCACGCTGATGACGATGCTATGGGTTGTCATTCCGACACAGGCGAACGCGGAGGCGTTATCTTCAACCACCCTTGGCGACTTCGGCAATGTCACGGTCATGGAAGTCGTGGGGAACTACGATGCCCGGAACGCAGACGGCACAGAGAACATTGCGGCGCGGCAGGCCGTGGCGAAGGAGTTTTTTCGCACACACGGAGACGAGCATGACTTCCTGGTCATCTTTTCGAATTTCGACTATCTAATGATCGAGCCCGAGGTAGCCGCCTTCTTTCATGGCGTCAAGAATGACGTTAGTGGCATTGGACAGCTGTTGTTCGATAATTCCTCGCAATACGGCAGCAATGGCAAGCTACAGGGCACGATCGACATGGGCAATATTGCCAAATCCGCCACGGATCCGCTGGACCCCAAGTTTAACGAAACACTCTCCACTTTGAGCCACGAGATGCTCCACCGCTGGGCAGCCTATGTCAAGTTCAAGGATGCCTCGGGAGCCGACAGCCAGGCTCTTTTAGGCAGGAACGAGGCACACTGGAGCTTCCTGCTCGATTCGGGTGGCTCGCTCATGTACGGCAACAAATGGCAGGACAATGGCAATGGTACGTTTTCTTCTCTTACGCCTCAGTCAGAGCAGAAGTACTACAGCCCACTCGACCTCTACCTCATGGGCATGCTGGACAAATCACAAATACCGCCCATGCTGCTCATCGAAAACCCCGCAATCGACCCTACCCGACTCCCCGAAGCTGGTGTCACCATCACCGGCTCATCGAAAACCGTTACGATCAACGATATCATCGCGGCAATGGGCGAGCGCGTTCCTTCCATAGACGCATCGCAAAAGTCTTTCAAGACTGCATTCATTTTCCTTGTTCGACCGGGTACGTTTACCGGCCATGAAATATACGGCATCGAGAACATCCGGAACGGGGCGGTCACCCGGTTTTCGGTTCTGACCGATGGCAACGCGATCATGCAGGTCGACTCGACGCCGAAGGAAGACGTCCCTGTCAGTCCCGGTGTTCTGCCGCCTTCGACCGTGCCACGCGCTACGCCCCCGAATCTTGACGAAGGCGTGCAATGGCTCATGGCCGCTCAGCTGGCAGATGGAAGCTGGCAGGATATTTCCCAGACCAAGGAGCGCGATACGGCGGCGGCAATGCTGACGCTTAAAACTTTTAGTCAGGCCCAGCTGAATTACCAGGCCGGCCTTTTATGGCTCGGCTCTGTTTCCTCGGGCAACCTGGATTATCTCGCGCGAAAAATCGAGGTTTTTGCAGGAGCGGGGCAAGACACCAGCTCGCTGGTCCAGGACCTGCTTGCACGTTGGAATGCGAACAACGGGTGGGGGAGTGAAGCAAAATACCCGAGCGCGAACAATGATACGGCACTTGCTCTTCAGGCGCTGTCAGTGGCTGGTTCCACGGCTACGGTTGTTCAGTCCGCGGCCCTCGGCTTTTTGAAATCGAAGCAGAACAGCGATGGCGGGTGGGGTGGCGATGATAAGGATAGCATGGTCCGGGAAACGTCTCTCGTGCTATCGGTTCTGAACCGTTATCGACCGACGTACCAGCTCGAAAGCGTCATCGCGATCGGGACAGCGTGGCTCGTCTCTAAGCAGAACCCGGACGGCGGCTTCGGCAACAGCCCGAGCACTGTCTATGACACGGCCGTGGCGACCATGACACTTCGGGAACTGAACGTATCCACGGATATCACGAACAAGGCGCTCGCCTATCTTCTCAGCCAACAATCCGAAAACAACAGCTGGAACAACAGCGCTTATCAGTCGGCCCTGGCAATTTCCACGGTCTACAAAGCGACAGTTGATCCGGACCTGTCGATCAAGTCCGACGATATATCATTCATCCCAGCGCAGATAAAAACGCTACCCGCGAACCTCGTTATCACTGCTAACATTTGGAACCTCGGCAGGACCGGCGTGTCGCAGACGAAAGTTGTTTTGTACGAGAGCTCTCTTTCGGGTTGGAATAAAATCGGTGAACAGCTTATCGCCTTCCCGGGTCAGCAGGCCGTTACTGTGACGTTTCCTATCACAATCAGTAACGGGTCTGACCATGTTTATAAAATCGCTGTTGATCCTGACAACCTGGTTAAAGAGACAAACAAGTTAAACAATAGTGCGGTAGCAACTGTTAAATCCGATATCACATATGATTTTGAGATCCTGCCATCGGACCTGACCGTTTCCGCTAATCCAGTTGATCTTTCTCAGGATGTGAACATTACTGCGATCATTGGCAACAGAGGCACACAAGACGCCTATGGCGTGCAGGTCAAATATTTCATCAATGACCCGACGAATCCATACGAAATTGCGACCGTGTCTTTGGATATTCCTGCGAATTCAAAGGTCACAAAAACCATAACCTGGCGAACAAACAGGGCTGGTGTGAATATGCCCATAACTGTTGTGGTCAATACTTTCTCAGCCTATAAAGAGAATTCATATGCTAACAACACGGCTTCCATCCCCCTGACTGTTAACGCTGATACACGAGCGAACCTTACTGTGTCATATAAGGAGATTGTTTTAACGCCTACACCGGCGCATGAACGGGGTTCCGTAAATATATCAGCAATTGTGAAGAACGAAGGGGCTTCTGTAGCGAATACGATCGTTGTCAATTTCTATCGGGGCATTCCCGGACAGGATGCTCTTTTGATCGGAACGCAGACTGTGCCGGTTCTTGCGCCAGGAGCGAGCAGCACAGTAACAACACAGTGGAACGACATTCCGGATTCGGGTGAGAAGTTGATATATGTCCAGGTAGACCCGGGTAATACGATAACCGAGATCAGGAAAGACGATAACGATGCATTCGTTATGCTGAATATCCTGACCCTCCCGGATCTGGCGATTTCTTCAAATTCGATAAACTTCAGCCCTCTCTTTCCAAAGGATGGCGACAGCGTAACCATAACTGTATTGGTCCAGAATCTGGGAGAACAGGACGCGACGAATGTCCTTGTAAAAGCCTTTGAGGGCAGTATCCCACTCGGTTCCCAGGTAATTCCTTTGATCAAGGGTTTGTCTCAATCAACCGCTGCCTTTACCTATAACACTGTGGGGAAACAGGGCGCGCATGAAATAACCGTCATAGTCGATCCTGATGACGTTATCCTCGAAAGAACGAATGACAATAACAAGACTTCACGCACGTTCGGCGTCCAGAATGCGGATCTCTGGCTGTCGGAAGCGTATATTTCCCCGAACGGGGACAATATCAAGGACAACACCCAGCTGTTTTTCAGGCTCCAGACGCCGGCTTCTGTATCAATTCATATCGTGAACGAAAAGAATCAGACTATCAGAACGATCACCAAGCCTGAGCTTGTTAACACCTCTGCTGGCAGCGTCACCTGGGATGGCTTGAATGACAAAGGCAGTGTTATTGTTGATGGCAAATACCAGATGCAAGTGGTGGACACAGCCAATTCTGTTCTGGCCATGCTTCCGGTCGTGGTCGACAATAACCAATCGCCTTTGACAGATGCTTTGGGCACGAAATATCCCTTGAACAACAATCTTACGTGTCCGCTTCCCGAGATAGGGGATTGGAAATGGTTCCCTGAGGAAAGTGGCATTGTATTTCATGTATCCTATACCGACGCGAACAGGTCTACCTATTCCACCGGCTTATATACTGTTTCCTCTGACGGCCAGGATATTTTACGGTTAGCGCCCTGGGACTGGACCAAGGGAAACGATCCGGTATATGATTTTACTTACCGTCAATACACTCTTTCCCCTGATGGAGAAACGATCTCATTCATTCTGGATAAGTTCAATAAAATAACGTGGCAGACCGAACTTTCACAGATCTGGACTGTCGATAGAAACGGTAGCCAGATGAAGCTGCTCGACTCATGCGACAAGCTTCAAGCGCAAGATGCACGCTGCCCGAATCAAATCAAATGGACTTCACAGGGAGACGTAGCCTATACCCTGAGCAACCCAAATGAATTATGGATAATGAAAACAGATGGAACGGGTAGGACAAATATCGTCACTGATGCCGGTGCATATTTGGAATATGCCAAATGGTCGCTTGACGAATCCAAAATTGCATACAACGCGGCATTTTATGATGTAGATGGTAATTATATAGACCGGATCAGGACCTCCGATAGGGGCAACAACAAAGCAGATGTTTTTGCCGTCAACTATTCACAGACATATACCTATATAGAAGACTTTCAATGGTTAGGAAACAGCAAAATGCTCATCGTCGTGAGAAACGCATGGGACTGGAATCAGCGAACACTCTGGTTAGCTGATCCGAATGACACCGCCGCCCCAATAAACCTGACCGATAGTCTCAGTACTTTCGTCGTCAGCCCGAATCAGGAATATGTTGCTTTTGTTAATACAAACGGGAGCAATTCCGTTGTAAGTCTTTCAGATATTGCTGGGAACCTGTCAACAGTATATGAATCCGCGTTCGTGCCGATATTTAACCAGGAGATAACTGAAAATAATATTGAATTCTTCACCTGGTCTCATGATGGGAAAAAGATTGCTTTTGCGGACATGTCCTATGCCTTTATAAACGCCTGTCCTTCCTACGACCCCACTCTGAAGCTTTATGAGCCACACCTGATTGTTGTCGATACGGCCAACAATACATTGAAGGAGTTTGAAGCTGGTGGAGCGAGGTGCGATTATTCATACGATTGCGCTTATTCCGGTAATGTAAGCTGCTATAACACGGGAACGAATGACAACCCTCGTTTCAAAGGCATAGCATCATTCTTCAACGATAACGTGAATATTTTCATGCATGATATGGATGGGTATTTTGTCGTTAACACGGAAACCGGAGACCGCTCCGGCTATGTTCCAGCGATTAAGGGGGAATATGATGCCTTGTTGTCTCCTCAGGGACGATATATAACCCAGTATCAATATGCGGATGAATCCAGCAGCTGTAGCTCAGGCATTACTGGTAAAAGGGATTTATGGGCCGTAAGCTCGCTTCTCAATATCACCGCCGAACTGAGAATAGTCAAACAGAAGTCCGCGCTCATCCTGAAAGGTATCGCAGCAGACCTCAACTTTGAGGGTTACCGGCTCGAATTCGCTGATGTAAAAACTCCATCCGTGTGGCATGCTGTGCAGCCGCCGTCTAATGTTATGGTCTTGAATGACGTATTCACCACGTGGATACCGCCGTATGAAGGCACGTTCTATGTCAGACTGACTGTCTGGGACAAGGCAGGCAACATTGCGCAGTCGCGCAAACGTGTTTCCTGGGGACTGTTCACGAGTATCACAAACCTTTACCAGAGCACAACGCTCTTTTCTCCGAATAACGACGGAGTGAAAGATACGGTAGAGCTTTCGTACAAAGTGCTTGAACCGGTGCATCTGGAATTCCTCATTTACGATCAAGATAATGTTCAGATAAGGACTTTTCTAAAGGACTATACGTCCGCAGGCGATGATTTAATCAGTTGGGACGGCAGGGATGAGTCTGGTCATGTGGTTGCCGACGGGAAGTACAAGATCCGGGTCTTTGATTACGAGTTCCCGATTGAGGTGGACAATACCTTGCCAAAGATCGAGTTCAGGGTGGGCAAGGTCACACAGGAAAAATTGAAAGACGGCACTCTTGCGCTTCAAACGGATTTGACCGTAAATACTGTCGATGATAAAAACATTAAATACTGGGTCGTGGAATCATCTAAAGATGAAAATCCTGCGCAATGGAGTGTCGAGCTCTCAGGGTACGAAAATGTGGACCCGTTCGTGGCCTTCTTGGGTAGATTCTATGTAAAACTGAAGATATACGACCTTGTTGGTAGAAGATTTAAGATGACAGCCGAGGATTTAGCGGGCAACCGAACAATACATGAAATTGGACCGCTCGAAGAAATAGTAGCTATTGATCACTGGGATGATCAAATATTAAGCCTGCATAGGAACGATACCACGAATTTCGGACCAAGTTCTCTTTCCTACGACCTCGCAAAACCCGGCAAGCATAATTTGTCCGGTGTGGAGACAATACGGCAACCGCTTTCCACTGTGACGGTACAATACACTGTTCAGGATTATGACCCGGAAAAGGATACAAGCTCCAGCTGGCTCGAAGAAGCCCCTGTCCCGGTCGTGGATTCGTACTTGCCTTCAATTTCATGGGACAATTCAGCATTCGAATCCGATCAGCCCTTTGCAATGAGGATAAAGGGGATTGATGCGCTCGGACTGGAACACTATTCCAATACTATGTATATTGAGGGTTTCAGGCTCGACTCGACCTGTGATTCTGAAATGCCATTGGCAGGTCAAGTATTTATTCTGGACAAGCTGACTTCGCTAGCCTTGCAGGCGCGCATTCAACCTCATGAACCGAACATACCTTGGAACGATACTGATACCTACAAGATATACGATGCACAGAAGGGTGATAAAGTACCATCCGGCTATTTTGCACTACCGTTGCCGGCTGATATTGAATCGGGAAAGACTTACGAGATCAGAATGAGCGGGGTAGGTTCTATTGGACGAAAACCCTACGTATCACAGACAGTGTATCCGCAGTGCGATTTGCCGCTTCCCTTGAAGGTTGATTATCAGTCCGCTGATGATTGCGACCAGGTATCCGGCAAAGCGATCATTACGTCGCAAGAAAACCTTGCGCCTGAAACGATGCGAAAACTGCATAATATATCTCTCTGGGAACTTGATTACTTTATCAATATCAATGGAGAACTCCATCTCATGAAAAAGTATAACGATCCCCTTGAGATCTCCCAGATCTGGACTGATCCCAGGATCATGGTAGCAAACAACGGTCTGCAGACAGCGATAGAGACATCGGATTATCCCGAAGGTGCATATCAAATTGTAGCGCGGCTCGCTTATAAGGATCTGCTCAATAATGTGGTAAGGACGTCCTGGGGTACTGATAAGTTTATAGTTAATCGGGTTTTGCCGCATGCAGAACTTACCTATCCAGCAGGATCGCCGACGCTGTGTCCCATCACGACACAGACGGCAAAGGGTATTCGATACGCAATCCAAGTAACGGGAACTGCAAATGACGACAATTCGCCTGTTCAATACCAACTTAACGTCAAACCCACGAAGGACATAAGCAATCCATACTTTGGCTGGGTAGCGGCGCTCTCTATTAACGATAAAATAATTGAGGGTTCAGTAAATCTCGATGGGGACATCGGGTTCTTATCCACGTCTGGCAGCGGTGGAGATTATTCTCTACAGTTGAAAGTTACTGATCAGGCCGGCAATACGAGCTGTGCATATTCGGATTTTACAGTTCATAAGACGGTAAAGATTCAACAACTTGTTACTGACAAAAACCTCTTCTCGACCTATGGCACAATTAACAGTGTCGAAGCCAGCTACGCCCTCGACCAGCCTGCGGTAGTCGAGGTAAAGGCCTTTAAGCTGAACGGGTTAATAGGATCAGAGATCCTTGCGCCTGTACCTGTTAAGAGCATTTTACCGAGGTCCCAGTATGTTTCTGGTACGGACAACGTCATATGGGATGGAACTGATGATGGCGGTCAAGCCGCAGCAGACGGCCGCTATGGCGTTACAGTTATTGCCACGGATTTGTGCACAAGTTACGATCTGAAATGGGCGCCGGTCGAGATTGACAATACACGTCCAATTGTTGCCATTGCCTATCCGACCATAGGTGACCCCCTCGGAACTATTGTTGAAATTCGAGGCACGGCTGAAGACAAACATTTGCAGAGTTACCTTCTTGAGGCAGGAGAAGGAGATGGGGCAAATGGGTGGAAAGTCATTTCACAAACCGCTCAATCCGTACACAATGACATTCTTGGCCGCTGGAATACGTATGGTCTTACGCAAGGTCTCTGGACGTTACGGCTCACAGCAATTGACGCAGTTGGCAATCAGGCAGTCACGACAAGCACGGTAACTCTTGGTGCCCAGAAACCGCTGATCAAGGACCTTGATGTTACGCCCACGCTCTTCTCGCCGAACAGCGACGGAAAATTGGATGCCGCGAGTATCAAGTACGAAGTTACCGATGCTGTTGATATGCAAATCGAGATTGCCGACGTCAATGGAATAACGAAAAGAACATATATAGCCAATACCGTATCGGCAGGTGTTTCTTCTCTGATCTTCGACGGGAAAGACAGTTCAAATACGACTTTACCAGATGGCGTTTTCATCGTGAGACTCACGGCTACGCTTCATGCAAACCCGGCTGTGACCCAGACAGAAACAGTAACCGTTACCATCGATGTTACGAAGCCGATAGCCGATATTAAAGAACCAGCGGAGAATTCGTATAATTCAAAAACGGCTTTTGCGATCAACGGCACGATCAGCGATCCGAATTTGAAAGAATATTCGGTCAGCTATATTGGTGAGAATGCTGCTATCCTGCTGGATCAAGGAAACCAGTCGAAAACTGATGCTGTGTTCGGTTCCTTAAGTGATCTTTCCGATGGAGCGTATACTCTCGTTATCAAGGCCAGGGACCTTGCTGAAAATGCGGATGATAAAAACATTCCCTTCACCATAGACCGCACCCCGCCGGTGACAAAACTTGATTCTCCGAAAGATGGAGAATTCTATGGCGGGGACAAGAATGTCATTACGATCAACGGCAGCATTGTCGAGAAGAACCTCGATGTCTTTAATCTCCGCTATGGGTCCGGTGACAGCCCCTTACAATGGACCAACCTGTCAACAGGCAATACTCTGCCGACTGCGTCTCAACTCTTTTCCTGGAACGTCGGGAAAAACGATGGCATTGCAGACGGGATGTATACGCTCTCGTTGTTTGCGAAAGACAAAGCAGGTTTGACTGGAGAGGTAAAAGTAAAAGTCACAATAGACAACACCCCTCCAACCGCGGTCATTACCGATCCGCAGGAAGGCGCATATGTAAAGAGCGCGATTGAAGTGAAGGGGACCGCCTTTGATCATAACCTGGACAAATATAGCGTTGAAATATCTGAGGGACAATGCGCCACGGCCTTCAAATGGGCGGTGATCAAGACAACCAAATCTTCAGTCCAGGATGGTTTGCTCGCAAACTGGCAGGCGCTTCCGGTAGACGGCGAATATTGTCTCAAAGTTATTGCTGTTGATAAAGCGGGCAGCACAGCAGAAGCAAAAACCAACGTGAAGGTTAATACGCACTCGCCTTCTGCGCCCGTTTTCACTGGCGTAAAAGACGGCAAAGCAAATGTTATTCTTTCATGGACGAAAAATAGCGAAGCGGATCTGGCAGGTTACAACGTTTACCGGAACAACCTGTTGGCCAATACTTCGATTATTACCGATCTCACCTATTCTGATCAGAATCTTACCGAGGCGCTTTACACCTATACGGTTAAAGCGGTTGATGCCGCTGGTTGGGAAAGCCAGGCGTCCAACGAGGTCAAGATCAAGATTGATGTGACCGGACCGGACGTTCGTATCCGCTCTCCACAGGACGGAGCCCGGATAAACGGCCTGATCGACATTAAGGGAACAGCATATAGCGTTGATGACTTTAAACAGTACCGTGTATCGATCGGCCAGGGCGCAGTGCCATCGACATGGACCATAATCCGGACTTCGCCGGCGCCGATTTCGTACGGAACACTTGTCCAGTGGGACACGCTTGGTCTTGTTGAAGGAAAGGAGATGAGCGTCAAGCTTGATGCTGAAGATACCTCTGGAAATATCAGCACTCAGCAAATAACATTGACCATCGACAATACACCCCCGGCAAAACCAGTCATCATCTCCGCTCTTGGGCAAGATGCGACTGCGATGATCACCTGGAATACGAACAGCGAAACTGATTTGGCGGGCTACCTGATCTATCGGAACGATCAACTTGCCAATGCGACAGGGAACGTTATCGGAGATCTAAAACCTTACCTGATCGCACCCGGGGCTGCAATGCCTATTTATATAGACAAGAATCTACCGGACGGCACGTTCAAATATTATGTTGTCGCCGTGGACAAGGCGGGTAATACCAGCGATCCCTCGGATATCAGAGAGGTGAGCATCGACATGCATCCGCCGCATGCTGTGATTCTTGATCCTGTTGACAACGCAACAATCGGCAGCAAGATATTCATTAAAGCAACGTCGCCTGATCTGGATATCGCTTCAATTCAATTCCAGTATCAGGGCGCGCAAGACAGCGCATGGACCAATCTGGGCGGTCCTGTGACGAACGGAAGTATGGCAGCTTATTTAGATCCCGTAATGCTTGATCTCGGATATGGCGCTTATCATCTGCGAGCCGTGGCGATTGACAAGGGACAGAAAACCGATCCGTCCCCGGCGCTCATCACGATAAACTACACCGATCTGACGCCGCCCACTATGCCGCAGGGGATTACTGCGAAGACCGCAGGCGGGACCGTGGCGCTTGCCTGGATTGCGAACACGGAAAGCGATTTAGATGGATACAACATCTACCGAACGTCAGGCAACTTGAAGACGAAGATCAATTCCAGTGTCATCAAGGCAATGCCGCAGCCATCGTATCAGGACAGCGGCTTGACCGATGGGGACTATTTCTATGAAGTGACGGCAGTGGACTCGCATAATAATGAGAGCAAGGCATCGGGGTCTGTTAACGCAAAGATTTACATGCCTGTGATAGCCCAGCCGTACACGCCCGTTTCCCAGACAATGATCCCGATCCAGGGGAGCAACGCGGCAATTGACGGGACCGTATCGCTCTTTGCCGATACTATTTCCGGAACAGTCTCTTTAGGTACGACAACAGTAGACTCTTCAGGCCGCTTTACGCTGAATGCCTCACTCTCATTGGGAGAGAACCGGATCAGCGCGCGGGTCGCGGACAGCGCGGGTAATGTGAGCAAGGACGCGGACCAGGTGGTCGTCGTGTATAACGACACCCCAAATGCTCCGACAGGGCTGATTGGTGATGTCCTGGGATACGATGTACATCTAGCCTGGGACCCGAACCAGGAGATCGACCATCTGGGATATAACCTCTATCGCGATAGCGTGAAGGTCAATGTTTCAGATGCCGCCTGGTTTGACGTTACTGTTGTCCCGTCTCAGCAAAATCCTTATGCCTATCCCTGGAACCCTCAGACTGGTGTAAGCCCGACAAATCCTGCCTCATGGGTGCTGGACATGTATAATCCCCAGCTAATTAGCCACGTAGATATACACTGGGGCACGGATGTTGACAGCTCGGGTAATCCGATCGTGTATGCGGGCAAGGACTTCGAGATACAGGTCTGGTCCGGGTATGCATGGGTTACGCAGGCAAAGGTGACGGGAAATACGGTCAAGGACAACATATTTGATTTCAAACCGTCCTACATGACAGATAAAGTCAGGATCTTTATCACAGAAGCTGCTGATCAAACCAGCGCAAAGGAAGTCCGGTTTGATTATTCAAATGTGATCAAGGACAATCTCATTCCGCAGGTGTCCTATGATGATTTATCTCTGTCTGATAAAGTGTACAACTACGAAATAGCGGCAGTGGACAATTACGGTTTTGAGAGCGTTCTTTCAAGCAAGGTCAGTATAACTGTGGGCGACGTGGTAGCCCCCTCGGCGCCAACGCTGACAGCAGAGGCGGCAAATTCCGACATCACTTTAACATGGACTCCAAGTCCTGAGACGGATGTGTCCGGGTACAATGTTTACAAGAAAAACGCCAATTCATGGCTCTTGTTAAACACAGTCTACGCTCCTGATATCGCATATATTGATGCCAATCTTTCCAACGGCTCTTACACCTATAGGGTGACGGCATTGGACTTTGTTGGCAACGAGAGCGGGCCTTCGAATGAGGTAACGGTTGCGGTCGCTGTTGCCCTGCCTTTGAAACCGGACCTGAGCGTCAGCACCACACCACAAGGAGAGGTGACTGCGGCATGGATATATACTGTAAGTCCGGCATCCGGTTTTAACCTGTACAGGAGCTTGACATCAGGCGGACTGTACACGAGAGTCAACAGCGGCTTGATCAGCGGAACGAGCTATCTTGATAAGGGTCTTGTGAGCGGTACTACTTACTATTACGTTGTCGCCGCTGTTGACACAGCCGGTAATGAGGGCGGCTATTCCAATGAGGCTTTTGCCACGCCTCTGGACATTATTGCGCCTTCAAAACCAGCGATCCTTGAACCGACAATACCTGGAGTGCCGATCACGATTCAGACTGAGAATGCTGATATCCGTGGAATTGCTGATCCGGGGGGTCGGATCGACCTCTTCAGGAACGGAGATTTAGTTGGTCAGACGACATCCTCGGACCAGTACAGCGGACAGAGTATTGCTCTCGTTGACTACGAAGGAGACTGGACAACACTGTCACCCGATGGCACGACGCTTGCCTACTATTATCAGGGCTCCATCTGGATGAAAACTCTTGCGACAGGAGTATTCGGGAAGATTGTGGATGGTGGTGACGAGCCGGTCTGGTCGCCAGATGGTAAAAAGATCGCCTACATTTACTACGACGCCAACGGAGATGATTATAGAATCGGCATCTATGATATCGAAACGAGCAGCAGCGCGCCGCTTACCGACATGCCTTATGCATCCGAGTCCGGCCCTTCCTGGTCAAGAGATGTAACACGGATCGCCTATCTCAGCTGGGACTATACAAACGGTGTTAATAATGTATGGCTGAAGGATATAACCTCCGGGACAATGACGCAGGTAACCGTAGGCATCAACGTCCATGATTGCAGCTTGTCTCCTGACGGGACGAGATTGGCGTATATGGAGGCGGGAAACCTGCATATAAAAATGATTATGGCCGATGCCGCGGATACGGGAATCCTTGTCGATGACCACATCAGCGGCGATATGTCATATTATGAGTGGTCACCTGACGGGAAAAGCCTCGCATTTGACACATATAGGAACGGAAATGGCAATATCTATATATATAACGGTGATACCGGCAGTCAAACACTCATCGATGGATCAAGCGGAGATCCGTATTATCTCACTTGGACTGTTGACGGCTCCAGTGTGCTGTTTGACCTATGGGACAATGCAAATGATAAAGACACTCTGTGGATTGCAGATACTCGCACCAAAACACCGGCGCAGCATATCATGCCTCAGCTTAAATATATCTGGAATATATTCCCAGCCAGGTCAGCTATTGCAGCTGTTATTGAGCAGGACACACAAAGTATGTTCAACCTCCAATTCATATCGCAAGGCCAGTTCGAGTTTGCTGGTACGTCTCTGATTCCTGGAGAAAACACCTTTACCGTGACGGCTATGGATACGGCAGGCAACAGAAGCGAAAACTCCGATGCTGTTGTGGTCACATTCGACACTTCGGGTTTGCCTGATCTTGCAATCGCAGGAGAAGACGTCTATCTCTACCCGCCTTACCCGATCGCAGGACAGCAAATGTCCGTTAACGCAGTCGTCACGAATGGAAGCCAGGTGGATATCTCGAACGTAGATGTTGCGGTATATGTTTGGAATGCGCTTGGACATTTGGAATTATTGAATTCCGAAACCATTCCCTCTATTCCCGCAGGATCATCGGCTGTGGTAACTGGAACCTGGGACAGCACGGGAAAGACAGAAGACAATAGGCTTGTTGTTGTGGTCGATCCGGATAATAAGATCGCCGAACTGAATGAGTCGAACAACCTCGCGATTAAGGACTTCTCTGTCGCGGACCACGCAGGCATAGCAATGACGACGCTTGTTGACAAAGCACAATATAACAGTAACCAGGCACTGAATGTCGCGGTTACTGTTCGTAATAGCGGTCCTGGAAAGAGCGGTGTTTTGCAGGTGCAGTTGGAAGACGAGAACGGATACACGGCAGTGAAGTTCGATTCGAGAGCGCTCACCGTCGATTATGCAACAACGAGAGTCCAGAAATTTACGTGGAATATTGGCACAACTTATACCGGATCATACACAGTACATAGCGTGTTCCAGGATGCATCCGGGACTATCGCCGAGAACAGGGTACCATTCACGATCATTCCCGACCTCGCGATAGACCTCACAATTGCAACCGACAAACTGGTTTATGGACCGAGAGAAAACGCTTCTACCGCATTCACCGTAAGCAACAACGGGAAGAACTGGGTTATTCCTTCCATGGATATCGCCGTGAAGATCGTAGATGCAACAGGCATGGTTCTGTTTACGGACAGCAAGACCGCATCCAATCTTCTACCCGGATTAGCAGCGGATATGACAAGTGTTTGGAATACGGGACTCAATTCACCCGATGATTACCATGCGATCGTCCAGGTTTCCGTCAATGGAACAGTAACAGCGACTAAAACAACAGATTTCAGAATCAGCGGGAATGTATATCTGACAGGAAACATCAGTGTCACATCAGCCGTGGTTCCGTATGGAGGCACTGTACAGGCAGCGTACACTATCGCGAACAAAGGAAATGTTGATGCTGTCGGATATACTGCAACGATTGCCGTCATTGATCCTGAGACGCAAACTGTTCTGTTCACCCAGGATCAGGCTCTTGACCTGGCAAAGGACGTGAGCAAGACCGGACAGCTTGTGATCCCTGTTGATGGGTATGCATTAAAAAAGTACCTAACTGTTCTTGAGGTGCGTGCACTGGGTGTTCCAACCACTCTTGGCAGTGCATCCTTTAGCGTAAAGGATCTGACGCCGCCAGTCGTGACAATCCTGTCGCCAGCAATGAACAGCTCGTTCAATGCAGCAGTAAGCTTCGCAGTAACAGCTGCGGACAACGCCTCCGGTGTTGATAAAACCGAATATCAGATAGATGGTGGAACATGGAGATTACTATCAATTGCCGATCCTTCAACAGGTCGGTATGGAACCATATGGGAGGTTACGGTAGCGGACAACAACAGCCACACCGTGTTCTTCCGCGCCACGGACCATGCTGGGAATATAAGCGCGCCCGTCTCAACCGGATTCACTGTCCAGATCGCCGCCCTTGCGCCGACTGCGCTCCTTAACGGTACGCCGACAAGCCCGACTAATTCGGTTAGCGCGATATTCACGGTTGGAGGCGCTGATGTTGCTGCTTATAAATACAAGCTCGATAACGACATATATTCAGCAGACAATGCCGTGTCTGCGCCGATTTCTCTGAACGGACTTGTCGCCGGCGACCATACGTTAGCGGTTATCGGCAGTAACGCGTATGGGAACTGGCAGCCTGAGACTAGTGCAACCATAGCGACATGGACCATTGACACGCAGCCCCCAATCTTGACCATCTCAACACTTGCAGACCGGAGCGTTACAAACAATGATACGCTGAACATCGCCGGCACAGCATCGGACAATATCGCAGTGCAGGGAGTGTTCATCAACGGAACCGCGGTCACGCTAAATCCTGATGGCACTTTCAGCCAGGTGATCAAGCTTATTGCAGGGCCAAATGTAATAACAACGGTTTCATTGGACACTGTTGACAACACGAGCACGGATACCAGAACGATCATTCTCGACCAGGCCGTGCCGATGATCGTGATCACGAATCCGCCGGACAACAGTGTCACGAATGAAATGCATGCCGCAGTGACCGGGACCGTGGATAAGACAGCGACGGTGCTGGTGAGAATCAATGCTGATGATCCCATCACCGCAACTATGATAAACAATGCGTTCAGCACAGCAATAACGTATGCGTACGGTCAGAACACGATTGAAGTGACTGCCACGGACCTTGCAGGCAATACGAACACGGCCAAGCGCACGGTGACCTTTGATAACGTGAATCCGGCAATAGCTGTTACCTATCCGTCCCAGGATATTTCGACAAACCGGCCAAACATCTTGCTTCAGGGGACAATTACCGATCTTACGGAGATTACGGTATCGGTAGCATTCGATGATTTTGTCGCCACACCCCTGGTGTCGAACGGATCATTCGAGCAGCTGCTAACGTTCACGGATGAAAAGACTTACGGTATCACAGTGACAGCCGTAGATTTCGCTGGGAATATGATCACTGTTCAGCGAAACATCATCTACGACAAGACCCCGCCGTTTGTTGCCGGCAATGCGGTCACGAGCCCCACGAACCAGCGCACCCAAACCATAAGCGGCACAATGGAGTCTGGTGCGATCGTCAGCATTACCTGTCCCACTGCAACAGCTGGCATCATGAGTTACCCGACAGGTAGTACGTGGCAGGTGGCTTTAGATAATTTGACAGAGGGGGAGAATATCGTACGCATTACCGCAACTGATGCTGTTGGAAATACATCCTTGCCGGTTGTTGCGACGATAGTTCTGGATACCACCACACCCGACACGATCATTGATGGCGGACCTCCTGCATTAACGAACATCAACACTGCCAGCATAACATTCTTTGCAACCGAGCCTGGATTCTCCTATCTGTGCAGCCTCGATCAGTCCGACTATGTCGTATGCGACAGCCCCCGGAATTACACTGATCTGTCCGAGGGCGCGCATTCCTTCCAGGTAAGGGCGACTGATCAGGCGGGAAACAGTGACGTCACGCCCGCTGTCTATACCTGGATTGTTGATACCATTCCGCCCGTGGCCGCATTCATAAATGTGCACACGAGTCCCACCCACGCTACAAGCGCGCTGCTGCAGGTGGGGGGTGCTGATGTAACAGCGTATAAATACCAGCTCGATAGTGCCCCGGTTTCATCCGAAACCACTTTGAACATCCCGATCGCGCTCGACAGACTTACCGAAGGCAACCATTATGTTTTTGTTATGGGGAAAGACGCAGCCGGCAACTGGCAAAAGCCCGAGCATGCAACAACCACATCATGGGTTGTTGATACACAAGCGCCGGTTTTGATACTCAGCACATTATTGGACAACGCGGTCACGAACCATGCTGCGCTCAATATATCGGGAACAGTAACCGACAACGTGGCAATACAGACCGTCTCAATTAACAATGTCGCGGTCATGATGAATGCGGACGGCACATTCAGCGAGGTGATATCGCTCGCAGCAGGCACGAATACCTTGTTAACTACGGCAATGGACAGCGCCGGCAACATAACGACAGACAGCAGAACGGTCATCCTGGACCAGACCGCGCCGGTTATCGCTATTACGAGTCCGGCTGATAACAGTGTCGTGAACGCTGTGGAACTATCGTTGACCGGTAGTGTGGACAAACAAGCCCTGGTCACGATCCAGGTGAACTCAGGTAGTTTGCGCCAGGCTGAAATGGCGGGGAATGATTTTAGCCTGCCCTTCAGCCTGCTCTACGGACAGAACACCCTTCAGGTTACCGCAACAGATCTGGCTGGAAACACGTCCGCAATAAAACGCACCGTGATCCTGGACAATATCAACCCGATGTTGTCGATATCAGATCCGGTGCAGGATATCGCGACGAACCAACCTTATATTATGCTTCAGGGCAGGGTAGACGATATCACGGGAACAGCAGTGGCAATTACGCTTGATGGCATCACCTATACACCGGTGGTTACCAACGGGACCTTTCAGCAGCGGCTTTTGTTTTCGAATGAAAAGACCTATGGCATTATTGTGACGGCAACAGACACAGCCGGCAATCAGACCGTAGTCAGAAGAAACATCATCTATGATAAAACGCCGCCGATAGTCACGATTAACCAGGTGATGACGCCGACCATGAACAGCAGCCAGGCTATCAGCGGAACGATGGAGGCCGGGGCATCAGTCACGGCAGTATGTCACACCGCAACAGTCGGCATCGTGAGCTATCCCACTACCACGACCTGGCAGGTGATCATCACAAACATGAGCGAAGGCAACAACGAGATCAGTGTTGCGGCAACTGATCCTGTCGGAAATGCTTCCCTTCCAGTTGTCGCGACTATTGTGATTGATATTCACACTCCTGTTCCATTGAAAGCGAGCGCACTCACGTATCGCGGCCCCTCATTCATCGCCCAGGGAAATCCTGTTACTCTGAAGGCAACGCTTAAAAACAGTATGGATGCCGCGAATCTATCCGGGCGGCTGATAACCGTTGCACTTGGAAGCCAGTCCTGCACCGGAACAACAAACGTGAATGGAACCGCATCCTGTGTGATTCACTCCGTAACCGCGTCCGTCGGACCGATTGAACTATCCACAACTTTCAACGGCGATTCAGCGTACCTGCCGTCATCGGACAGCAAGACTGTGACGGTTTTTGCATATCCTTCCATGGGAGCTTTTGTGATCGGGGACCGAAGCGCCGCAGTGAACACCTTTGTTACTTTCTGGGGGTCGCAATGGGCAGCCCGCAATTCACTCAGCAGCGGATCTGCACCCTCATCGTTTAAAGGATATGCGGACACTACAAGCGCCAAACCTGCAGCCTGCAAAGATACCTGGACTTCAAAACCGGGCAATAACACGAATCCGCCGACAAGTGTGCCGGCGTATATGGCTGTGCTTGTCTCCAGTGCGATTACCAAGACCGGCGGCATGACCATCGGCACGGTGCACGATATTGTGATCGTAAAGACTGACCGAGGATACAGCTCAAACCCCGGCCATGCAGGGACCGGAAGAGTTGTGGGTGTGTTCTGTTCCACTAAGGAAGATTGCAACAATGAAGGTGAACATGACGACGAGGGCCATTATGATGAGGATCATCATGTTGGCAATGACCGATCTTCAGAACGGGGTCGTTCAGACGAATAGACAGCTGATGTAAACGGGGCTTACTGTTCCTTCAACCGTGCGATGATTGCTTCCAGTTTACTATCCGCAGTTGCCGGGTCAAGGGTGCATGCTCCGGCGCCCCGATGGCCTCCCCCTCCAAAATCGCTGCAGAGCTGGCCGATGTCTGTTTTGCAGGTCCGGTTCAGAATGCTGTGGCCGATGGTCACTGCGACAAATTCCTTCTGCGGGCCCCACTGCGCACGCACAGAAACATTGCCCGTGGGAAAGGCGATGTAGATGAGGAACCGGTTCCCCACGGGAACGCCGGTGATGGTCCTGAGGTCGGTGATGATCACATTGTTGTCAAGCCGGGAATTATCGCTCAGGAACTGCAGGGCTTTGACGTCGTTTTCCCGGCAGAGCGCGGCCCGGCGGGACATTTCGGGCATGGCGAGGGCCGCGGCAACACCGGATGTTTTGAGATGCTCCACCAGCGCCAGGAAGAGCTTGTTGTCGATGCCGAGGCCTGTTCGCGGATCTATGGCAAAGCCGAGCAGGATCGCATCCCGCGGATTCGAGATGTCTTCGATGGAGAGCTGTGCTGAATCGTAGCGGTCGGTTTCAGCGATGAGCTTTTCGTATTTGCCGAGTTTATCGGAATGGTAAAATTCCTGGATCACTCTGGCAACGCTCGGTTTGATCGCATGCATTCCGTTAAAGATTGCGGGCGGTTTTTGGTTGCTGTCTGTAATTTCGTGATGGTCGAACCACATCGCACATTCGGGATGGTAGGGGAGGTTGACCAGGATGTCGTCCTTATTGACCGGAAACTTTCCGTCGGTTATGTCCTGGGGGTGAATCAGCTCAAGAGAATCTATGTCCTCCATGGTCGTGACCAATACCGCTGATACCAGACCGTCCATGTCGCCTCTTGTTACTAATCGCATGTGTGATTCCCTCCCGAAGTTATTTTCACGATTATAGCATATTGCCTGTGGTCCATACCTGAGGGTCCCTGGTGCCTTATTCAAAAAACATCGAGGCGCTTAACCCGAGTCCATAGGCAACACTCGTGAACGCCTCACGCTGCTGCATCTTCTGCAATCCGAACCGCTGCACGAACAGGTCTTTGATGCACGGAATATGGGACGTGCCTCCGGTGGTAAAAATAACATCAATCTCTTCCGGCGTCAGGCCGGCCTTCTTCACGGTCTCATCAATGCAACGGGCGATCTTTGCCCGGTGATCGCTAATAGTCTCCTCGAATTCTTTCCTTTCCACGGCCTCCTTTATCTCAAGGCCATGCTCCCGGAAATAGATCATTGACCGATCATAGGAAGACAACTCTATCTTGGCTTTTTCGATCGCCTGAAACAGCAGGAATCCGTTATTGTCCTCGATCAGGTTCTCAAGGTTCGTGATCGCGGGGACGTCATCAGCCGTCAGTTTTATGTGGCTCAAGGCCTCTTTTACGTTGTTCGTCCGGAGCTGCGGGATCAGGTGCCAGTTGATCAGTTTGAACGTGATGGGGCTCGGCATGTCCAGGGTCTGGTTGGTCATGCTTTTATAATGCACATTTCTGCCGAAGTATTTGGCGACTTTTTCCCACATAAGCCGGGAATCGAATGCATCGCCGGCGATCGAGACTCCGCCCAGCGAGAGCACGTCCTTTGACCGGTCCACCTGTCCGGACTTGCCCCCGGTCAGTTTGATGACGGTAAAATCAGAAGTACCTCCTCCGAAATCGCCGATCAGCACGATCTTTTCCTGCCCGCAGGCCAGGCTGTTTTCGAACGTGAGGGCTGCGGCGATCGGCTCCATCTGGAACGCGACCTGTTTGAATCCCGCGATCTCAGCGGCCCGTTTAAGCCGCGCTTCAGCCAGAAGGTCTTTGTTCCGGTCCTCGGAAAAGACAACAGGTCTGCCCATGACCACGTGGGTGACTTCATGGCCGACGAATTCCTCGCCCCGTTCCTTGACAGCTTTCAGTACCAGGGCGATCATATCTTCCAGTTCGTACCGCCTGCCGTTGACATACGTATATTCGAAGGCCGAGCTTGGCAGAAAGGATTTGATCGACTGCATGAACCTTCCCTGACCGCCCTGTTCGATGTATTGGACGATCGCTTCCTGCCCCAGATACGTGCCCTGGTCCTGGTCCATGAAGATCACCGATCGCATGGTCTTTTCCGTGGGATTGTGCGGATCGATATCGATCACTTCCGTCACGCCCCGGGAGTTCACCGCAAGCGCCGAATTGGTGGTCCCGAAATCCAGTCCAAAAACAGTATTCATGACAACATCCTTATGTTCCCTGAAATGCAAAAGACCGGATAGTTATCCGGTCTCTTTATTGGTGCGGTGAAAGAATCTAACGCGCTTTGCTTCACGAAGGGGGTTGGCTGCCTCGGGTACTTTCCTGGATAATACGCGTTAATCCTGAATAACTCAAGGGTAAACGCAACAACGTAGCCCGATCACCGGTACTTCGGCATCCTTAAAAACATCCCAAATCCTGCTTGCTCTTAGAGGTAACTTATAGTAAAGTCGTGACGTTATCTTCGTAAATCGAATCAAATGATAACGAAAACGGACATGCCTTGAACAAAAAAGATCTCACCGAACGTGACATCTGTACAAAGTTCATCACTCCTGCACTGGAGCATTCAGGCTGGGATCTCCACACCCAAATACGCGAAGAAGTCTCCTTCACCAATGGCCGCATCATCGTTCGCGGCAAGCTCGTCACCCGCGGCAAGGCCAAGCGTGCTGATTACATCCTGTATTACAAACCGAACATTCCTATAGCCCTGATCGAAGCGAAAGATAACAACAATCCCGTTGGTGGTGGTATTCAGCAGGCGCTGGAGTATGCCGCACCCCTCGATATTCCCTTTGTCTTCTCCTCCAATGGCGACGGCTTTGTGTTCCACGACAAGACCGGGCAGAGCGCCAAGCTTGAAACTGACTTGCCCCTGAACGCTTTCCCTTCTCCTGATGCTCTTTGGGCAAAGTACCGGACTTGGAAAGGCCTGGCGCCTGCGCAAGAAGAAACTGTTCTGCAGAATTACCACGAAGATGGCAGCGGCAAGGAACCGCGCTATTACCAGAGTGTTGCCATTAACAAGACCATCGAGGCTATTGCCAAGGGGCAGGACCGAATCCTGCTTGTCATGGCCACCGGCACCGGCAAGACCTACACTGCCTTTCAGATCATCTGGCGGCTATGGAAGGGCAAGCGAAAGAAGCGCATCCTTTTCCTGGCTGACCGGAATGTCCTTGTTGATCAGACCATGGTGAATGATTTCCGGCCATTCGGCCCGGCCATGGCAAAGCTTTCGACATCCTCAAAAACCATCGAGCGCGAAGACGGTACATCGGTAGCGCTTCCCACCGCTTTCGACAAGAAGCAGCGCCGGATCGACACTTCCTACGAGATATATCTCGCCCTGTACCAGGCTATTACCGGTCCAGAAGACAGCCAAAAGCTCTATCGCGAGCTCTCCCGAGACTTCTTCGACCTGATCGTGGTGGATGAGTGTCATCGCGGCAGCGCGGCAGACGATTCGGCCTGGCGGGAGATTCTCGACTATTTCTCATCAGCCACCCAGATCGGTATGACCGCAACGCCGCGAGAGACGGAGTACGTCTCGAACATCAATTATTTCGGCAAACCCGTATACAGCTATTCTCTGAAAGAGGGCATCCGCGACGGCTTCCTGGCGCCCTACAAGGTGGTCAAAGTTCATCTTAATGTTGACATAGAAGGCTACCGTCCGAAACCCGGTGAAAAAGACAAACTTGATAACGAGATCGAAGATCGCATCTATGATCCGAAGGATTTTGACAGGACCCTGGTGATCGACGAGCGCACCAAGTGCGTTGCCAAGAAGGTGACCGAGTTTTTAAAAGAGAGCGGAGACCGTTTCCAGAAGACGATCGTGTTCTGTGTGGACACCGAACATGCCGGCAGGATGCGTCAGGCTCTTATCAACGAGAATCAGGATCTTTATCAGAAAAATCAGCGCTATGTCATGCGCATAACAGGCAACGATCCCGAAGGCTGCGATCAGATCGGCAATTTCATCGACCCGGAAGTGCCATATCCGGTACTGGTCACCACCTCACGGCTTCTTTCCACGGGCGTGGACGCACAGACCTGTAGATTGATCGTTCTTGACCGGGAAGTAGGTTCAATGACCGAATTCAAGCAGATCGTGGGGCGCGGTACGCGAGTGCATGAAGACACGAAAAAATACTATTTCACACTGATCGATTTCCGGAAAGCGACGAACCATTTTGCTGACCCTGATTTCGATGGCGAGCCGGTCCAGATTTATGAGCCCAAAGAAAACGAACCAATTACGCCGCCGGAGGATGTCCCGCCGCCATCTGATGTCGATGACCCGATCCCGCCCCAGCCAGGGCCGGATGAGGTGCCGATAATCGTTGATCCACCTGTGGGTGGTCCACGTAAATACTATATTCGGGGCGATGAAGTGATGATCGTTGCCGAACGCATAGAATATCTTGATGAATACGGCAAACTGGTGACCGAAACGCTGCGCGACTATACCAAGAAGACAATGCGCAAGCACTTCGCCAGTCTTGATACGTTTCTTAAAGCCTGGAGCGATACGGTACGCAAACAGGCGATCATCGAAGAATTAGAAGCCGAAGGCCTGCTGCTTGAACCGCTGGCCGAGGAAGTAGGGAAGAACCTCGATCCTTTTGATCTTATCTGCCATGTGGCTTTTGACAGGCCTCCGCTCACGCGGCGAGAGCGTGTGGCGAAGATGAAAAAAGGTGATGTATTTACCAAATACGGAGTGCAGGCGAAGGCTGTGCTCGATGCCCTGCTCCAGAAATACCAGGATGAAGGCATTATCAACCTCGACGATCCCTCGATTCTCAAGATATCTCCCTTTGACACCATGGGTACACCTGTCCAGTTGCTCAAGACTTTCGGTGGCCGCGAAGGCTTCGAGCAGGCTGTCCACGAACTTCAATCAGCGCTTTATCAAGAGGTGGCATAAGCAATGTCAGTACGCAATGTCGTAAAGTCCATTCAGGACATTATGCGCCAGGATTCTGGTGTTGACGGTGATGCTCAGCGGATCTCCCAGCTCTGCTGGATGTTCTTTCTCAAGATCATCGACGATCAGGACCAGGAAATGGAACTGATGGACAAGGCTTACAAGTCGCCGATCCCGAAGAAACTACAGTGGCGCTCCTGGGCTGCTGATCCGGAGGGGAAAACCGGTACTGAGCTAATGACCTTTATCAACGATGAACTCTTCCCAAAGCTGAAAGAATTGACCGGTACTTCTCAGGATGGCCGCCGCCGCGTTGTGAAAGATGTTTTCGAAGACGCTTACAACTACATGAAGTCCGGCCAGCTCATGCGCCAGGTGATCAACAAGATCAGCAACGTTGACTTTAATAATCTTTCCGAGCGGCAGCACTTCGGCGATATTTACGAACAGGTCCTGACGGATCTCCAGAGCGCCGGGAATGCGGGTGAGTATTACACGCCCCGTGCAGTTACCTCGTTCATGGTAAATCGCATCGATCCAAAACCCGGAGAGATCCTCTTAGACCCTGCCGGCGGCACCGGCGGTTTTATCACCTGCGCCATCCGCCACATGCGGGAGAAGTATGTCAAGAAGCCGAAGGACGAACAGAAGATGCAGCAAGGCTTGCGGGCCATAGAAAAGAAACCGCTTCCTCACATGCTTTCAATCACGAACATGCTACTGCATGGTATTGATGATCCCTCCTTTATTAAACATGATAATACCCTTGCCCGGCCCTATATCAGTTATACCCAGTCCGACCGGGTGGATATTGTGGTGACCAATCCGCCTTTTGGCGGGAAGGAAGAAGATGGAATAGAAACCAACTTCCCAAAGCATTTCCAGACTCGTGAGACAGCTGATCTCTTTCTGGCTCTGATTGTTCGATTGCTTAAGACCGGCGGCCGGGCTGCTGTGGTGCTTCCTGACGGCACGCTGTTCGGCGAAGGTGTTAAGACAAGGTTAAAAGAACATCTGCTTGAAGAATGTAATCTTCATACCATCGTTAGATTGCCAAACAGCGTATTCAAACCCTATGCCTCCATCGGGACTAACCTGCTGTTCTTTGAGAAGGGGACCCCGACGAAGGAGATATGGTACTACGAACACCGGGTACCCGAGGGCCAGAAGGCGTACTCCATGACCAGGCCGATCCGGCTGGAGCATTTCAAGCCTTGCATGGACTGGTGGGAGAAACGTGAGCAGAGCGAAGTTGCCTGGAAGGTAACTATCGATGAGATCAAGGCGCGGAACTATAACCTCGACTTCAAAAATCCGCATACGGTAGAAGAAGAGCACGGCGATCCAAAGGAACTGCTTGTCAAGCTGGAGCAGAGTGAAGGTGAAACAGCTAAACTTCGCGACCGGTTGAAAGCTATTTTGGAGGAGGCGCTGCAGAGATGAGCAGGGAACTGGCACACTACGCCGATTTGCTCGGCGAAATCAAGACTCGTATCCGTCAGGCACAAGTCAAAGCAACGCTTTCCGCTAATGCGGAGATGATTTTGATGTACTGGGATGTTGGGCGCATGATTGAGGAAAGGAAAGACCGGGAAGGATGGGGATCATCAGTCATCCCGCGGCTGTCACGCGATCTTCGCAGCGATTTACCCGAAGTTAAAGGGTTTTCTGAACGGAATTTAAAGCTCATGGTTCAGTTTTATCAGGAATATCGGGATGCTATGGCAATTGGGCAACGGCCCGTTGCCCAATTGAAACCAGCTTCCCGCGAAGCGGAAGAGTTGCCACAACCCGTGGCAAAATTGAAAAGAACTGCTTCCACGAACGAGAAAGGGCAACGGCTTGTTGCCCAATTGGGATGGGGGCAGAATGTACTGTTGATGCAAAAAATAAAAGACTTGCCGACCCGTCACTGGTATATGCAGCAAACCTTGGCAAATGGCTGGAGTCGCGAAACCCTCGGGCTGATGATCAAAAGCAACGCTCATAAACGACAAGGTACCGCAGTAACCAACTTTGAAAAACATCTGCCTCCAACACAATCCGACCTGGCCCTACAACTTCTGAAAGACCCGTACATCTTCGATTTTCTCACCCTCGAAGAACCGTTCCATGAGCGGGAACTTGAAACCGGGCTTATACGTCACCTCGAAAAATTCCTTCTTGAACTCGGCCAGGGCTTCGCCTTTGTGGGTCGGCAGTATCACCTGGAAGTCAGCGATAAGGATTTTTATCTTGACCTTTTGTTTTACCATTTGAAGCTGCGCTGCTTTGTGGTCATCGAGTTGAAAAAAGGCGACTTCAAACCGGAATACGCCGGAAAAATGAACTTCTACTGCTCCGTGGTGGACGACAAACTTAAACATGAAAACGATCATCCTACCATCGGCTTAATTCTTTGTCAGGATAAGGACAAAGTGCTGGCCGAATACGCTCTTCGTGATATCCACAAACCTATCGGTGTGTCCGCCTATGAGCTTACCCGCGCCCTCCCGGACAACCTGAAATCCAGCCTGCCGTCCATTGAGGCGATTGAGGCAGAGATGAGCGGGGAGGTGGGGGAATGACGGTGCTTTTCTCCTATCTCGAGATTTTGGGGACGTGTCACCTAAATTGCTGCTGGTCAGCAGCTTGCTGACTAATTGTGAGCGGGCCAGAATAGGATAAAACGTGAGTTCTGCAAATTTGCTTAAACATTTCGACCAGATCAGCGAAGCGCCCGATGCCGTACCGCGCCTGCGGAGGTTTATTCTCGATCTGGCCGTGCGGGGGAAGCTGGTGGAGCAGGACCCGAAGGATGAGCAAACGTCAGTTGCTGAACCGGTTGATTTGTTGTTTCATATTCCTGCACCATGGAAATGGAAAGCAATTAGTGCGCTTGGTAAAACTCAGACGGGCTCGACACCACCGACTGCAGAGAGACTTCATTACGATGGCAGTGTCCCTTTTATTAAGCCAGCAGCTATATGTGAAGGCCTTGTCAATTATGAAGGACAAGGTCTCACTGAGTCTGGTGTGACTGAAAGTACTGTCGTTCAAGCTGGAGCAATCTTGATGGTTTGTATAGGTGGGTCGATTGGGAAGGCAGCGCTTGTAGACCGGACAGTTTGCTTCAATCAGCAAATAAACAGTATCTCTCCAAATGAAGGGATAGATTCGCGCTATATTCTTATTGCCATGTTGTCGCCTTACTTTAAGGGTCGCGTTGTAGACACTGCGGCTCAAGGGACACTTCCGATTATTAGCAAGGGGAAGTGGGAACAACTGCTTATTCCTCTCCCGCCCCTCGCCGAACAGCACCGGATCGTGGCGAAGGTGGATGAACTGATGAAGCTGTGCGATGACCTGGAGGCGACGCAGGCAAAGCGCGAAAAGTGGCGCGACCGGCTGGTGGCCGCGACCCTGCACGGACTGAACAATGGGGAAGCCAATGATGAAAACGGAGAAACTCTAAGTTTCGAGGAAAGTGCCCGTTTCTACTTCAACCACCTTCCGCGTCTCACCACCCGCCCTGAGCACATCTGGCAACTTCGTCAAACCATCCTCAATCTCGCCGTCCGGGGGAAACTCGTTCCACAGGACCCGAAGGATGAACCAGCAGTTGAATTGCTGCGAAAAATCGAGAGCGAACGAGTACGTTTACTTGAATCGAAAGGTTTGAGTAAACAAAAAACTGTTGAACCGAGCACTCATCTCGAAGACAACTTTGAAATTCCAGCTTCGTGGCAATTCTGTTATCTTCAGAATTTAGCTTATCAGATTACTGATGGAACTCATCTGACTCCGAAATATACAGAAATTGGCTGTCCTTTTCTGTCGGCACAAAACGTGAAGCCTTTTCGCTTTTTGCCTGATAATCATCGATTTGTCTCTGAGAAGGATTTTAATGGTTATCGAGCGAATCGGAAGCCCGAGAGAGGCGACGTGCTGCTAACCCGCGTGGGTGCAGGGATCGGCGAGGCAGCAGTCCTCGATTCAGATATGGAGTTTGCTTTTTATGTCAGCCTCGCTCTCATTAAGATACCGACACGATATTTTCTACCTGAATTTCTCGTAATTTGGCTTAACAGTCCAACTGGACGTGGATATTCATCAAACCGTACCTATGGGAAGGGCTTTTCTCAAGGTAATTTGAATTTGGGTCTGATTCGAACATTTAGAATCCCTGTTCCACCTTACAGGGAACAACATCGGATTGTTGCGAAGGTGGATGAAATTATGAAGTTGTGCGACGAGCTGGCATCCCATATCACGATTACATCGACCACCAGTCGCCGACTCCTCGAATCTACTCTTCATAAAGCACTGGTTCATTAGAGAAAGGGGACACAATGGATATTGCACCCGACAAGCAAAATGTAGACCGCGTGTTTTCGAATACGACATACTACATCGATTTTTACCAGCGCGATTACCGCTGGACAGATGAGCCGGTAAAACGCCTACTTGACGATATATTCTTTAAGTATAACGAGCAGTACGAACATTCGAAAGATCTCGATCCTGGAAAAGAAACCATTTCGGCGCATTATCCCTGGTACTACTTGAACACCTATGTCACCAATGTTGTTGATGGCCGCGTATATATAGTGGACGGGCAGCAGCGCCTGACCACGCTTTCATTGATTCTGATCAAGCTATTCCACCTTGCCAAACAGTATGAATCTAAGCTCGGCGGTTGGATAGAAACAAAAATTGCCGGTCAGTCAGGTTTTGAGCGGGAATTTTGGATGAACCATGTCGGTCATAAGACCACGCAGAAGGCGTTGCTCGAAGGCGCGGACCTAAAGGCCATCGATGTGAGTAGTGGTATCACTGCACAGAATATGGTAAAAAACTATGAAACCATCAGCCTGTGGCTGGACAAGGTTCTCACTGACCGACACCGCTTCGAAACCTTTGTTTTTTATTTCCTTCATCGCCTCGTATTGATCAATTTGTCAGTCGAACAGACTGATGTTTCTATGGTGTTCGAGGTCATCAATGACCGCGGTGTACGTCTTCGCTCATATGAAATCCTAAAGGGCAAACTTTTAGGTCAGATTAATAAGGTTGAATTGGACAAGGATGATTATAACGGCCTTTGGGAACGCCAGGCTTCCGCAATAAATGCTTTTAAAGAAGACGAACTTGATAATTTCTTTCGCGTCTACCTAAAAGCCAAATATGCCTCAACTCGCAATGAGGGTCAGCGATTCGATGGCGACTACCACCGGGCCATGTTCACGAACGATATGGACGAACGTCTGGGGCTTAGCCACAGCCCCACCAAGGTTAAGAGCTTTCTTAAAAATGAATACGGCTACTATGGTGGGCTCTATGTAAAGTTGTGGAAGGCTTACTCGGAGGAGACGACAGGTTTTCTCCATGTGTACTACAATGCGTTGCTTGATCTTGATGCGCCGTTCTTGCTCGTTATGTCAGCCTGTGCATTGAATGATCCCGATGAAGATGAGAAAATAAAGGTTATCGCAAAAGAGATTGACCGATACTATTCCTTGCTTCAGCTGCAGAACGCTTATGATAGTAATGCTTTCGCAGATTCGCTTTATCTGATCTCAGAATCCATTCGCGGAAAGAGAGTGGAGACCTTTCGTGCGGCCTTCGATGCTCAGCTTACGGCGATGATCGCCGACAGGCGCAATGTGAAACAGGCTGAGCCCTTGAGCTATGCAGCTTTTAAGCAAACAGGCATCAATTTGAATACGCGCTTCAAGCGGTATTTCTTTGCGCGTGTTGATGAGTTCCTCGCCGACAACATGAATCTCAATCCGAAACATCCGATTGCCGATCTTGTGATGAAGACCGGCGTAAAAACTGGCTTCCATGTAGAACATATCTTGTCATGGAATGCCGAGAATCAGGCGTTATTCAATAACGATGAGGAACGTTTTGAACAGGAACGTAACCGGCTCGGTGGTATCCTGCTTCTCAAGGGTAAGGATAATATATCCAGCAACAATGAGCCCTATACGGAGAAGCTCAAATCGTACGCAAATACGCTTTATTGGAACGAAACGTTGCGTAGCGACAGTTATAAGTCCAAGCTCGATATGACAGGACTTCGTGAAAGCTACGACCTTGATTTGAAGCCGCTTGATAAATTCGGTCCAGATGAATTAGAAGGCAGACATAAACTTCTCTTTGACCTTGTTAGCGTCATTTGGAATTGAATTATCCTTTTCCTTTACGCAGTAAATGCTTGTAATGACTTGGAAACGAGATTCATTTGACGGAGATAGGTTTGTTATAGATTTTCAGGGGAAGAAGTGCTGACAATTGCGTATGAGTGGTTGTATTTACCCGGTTCTGCCAATCGTGGTGAATGCCTCAGGTCACGAACTAAGATTCAATTCACGCCACGGATGAAGGCTTAATGCCTCTGCGTTTTGCTACCTTGGCTTGAGTCTGCCCTGCTTGCGTTCGTGCTTTTAGAAGCGCATCCAGCGCAGCAAACTCATCTTTAAGTGCGTTGTACGCGGCCCTTAATTTGGGGTCTGACAGGAGACGCGCAGTATCCTCGGCAGTATGCGGTACGGGTTTATACTTTTCAGACATCAGTTTGTCGAATCGTTTTTTATCCATATCGTATCTCCTTAAAATGCTTTTCAAGGTACTGTTCGATTCCTCCCTAAATACAAAAAGATCGGATGCTACCCGATCTTTTTATTGGTGCCGGTGGTCGGAATCGAACCGAACGCACAGCACAAAAATCAATCAGTTACAGGCTTATACTGCACGGTCACTGCATGAGAAGCAATTAGTGTATGCGAGCCTCAACATATTTCCGCAATACCGCATTAATCATTGACTGATAGCCACGGCCCTTTTTCTTGAAAAAATCGACAACGTCAGGATCAAGACGAAGCGTGATTTGTTTCTTAGTTCCGGGCCAAAGAATCGCCTTCTTGAAAAAATCCTTATCAAGCGGAGCAATGTCAGAGTAATCTATCTCTGAATCCTTCATTGCCTTAACTCGCGCCCAGTCGGTTTTTGATTTCTTCTTCATATGCTTTGCTCTCCCGTACGTTTGCTTTTCTTAAAGAAATTACCCGAATTGTTGCATTATCGTCGCGCTCAGTAAAAATAACAACCACGACGAGCACACCCTGCAGCATGCCGATACCTTTCCATCGATCCTCTCCGTGATCGTGGTGGGTATCGATATTGACGAGGAAAGGAGCGCTGCCCGTAAATAACTCACTCGCATCGGCAAAGTCAAGACCATGTTTCTTGATGTTCTGTTTGTTCTTGGTTTCGTCCCATTCAAACTTCATATATTGTAGCTCCAATTGTAGTTACAATCAAGCATTTTATACTGTTGTTGGTTGGTGAAAAAATCATAGTAATCGACCTAAGCAATTCAACTTTTCTTTTCCCCGTCACTTCAACGTTACCACGCTTCATACCATCTCGGAAGATACTCTGTTCTGGCGGTGTCATTTTTCATGAGCATTCACCACCCCGTCCCCCATGCCCCCTTGTTCGATTCCTCCCTAAAATACAAAAAGATCGGTAAGCTACCCGATCTTTGTATTGGTGCCGGTGGCAGAATCTCACACGCTGTGCTTCACGAAGGGGTTTGCCCCCTCGTGTACTCCCCTGAAGCATGGGTGAATCCTTCCCCCATGCCCCCTTGTTCGATTCCTCCCCAAATACAAAAAGATCGGAAACGTCTCCGATCTTTTGATTGGTGCCGGTGGTCGGAATCGAACCGACATGTCCTTGCGAACGGAGGATTTTGAGTCCAATTCGATAAAAATTCGTACCTACCTGATAACCCTCAAGTTGTTATAAATTATATGAAAATACCTAAGAAGATACAAGACAATTTTCTATGAAAAAGACCAGTTTTAACGATTTTCTTTAGCCATTCTTTAGCGAGAAATCCCCCTGATATTGGTGTGACCTTAACTATATTGTACCACACGACATCCAACCTTCCCTTAAAAACGAGTATTCAGTCCGTTTCTCTATCTTGAATGGTGGAAAGCTGAGAACCTTGTGCGCTTTGTTCCCGATGCGGACATATGCCTCATATTTACCTAATTGCTGAAACTCCTTTTTGGGGATCGCAAACTCCTCGGCCATCTTTTCGTATTCTTCAGCCCCGCAATTAAATACTACCTGGACAAAACAATTCCCCATTATCGCATTCAAGGTTTCTTTGGTTATCTGATAATGATTTTGATGTGCAAGATTTAGAGAGATATTATACTTCGCGCATTGGCTCAACATTCCGCCGAAGAACTTGGACATAAATAGATGAAATTCATCCACATAAACATACAATGGTGGTGACTGCTCACTGGCTTGGTGCTGATAGTAACTCTTGACGGCATGAGTGATGAGGTTGCCGAGATAGATCTGACTGCCGGTATCAAAGCCGTGCAGGTCCACAACAACAATCTTCTTTTCCCGGACAATTTCCAAGACATCAAACTCATTAGCTCCGACTGTAAAGCGTTTCATTAAAGGGTCAACATAAAAAGCGGACAGCCTGGCCGCCACCCTCTTGGCGGAGTCTTGTTTCTCTTTGTTTATATACCAACCCTTCTCATCCTTCTGGTCAAAGAACCGCCAATACTTATCCGGTGCCTTGAAGTGCTGTCGCCTGACATCGTGAAAATTAAGAAACTCGGAAAGGTATTCGATATTCTTTTGCTTTTCATCCAATACCCTGACGGCGTTTAGAATAATCTCGCCCATAAGCACGGTGCTTTCCATTGTCGAGGATGTGGCCATAACGCAGGCGTTCATTACCTCGGCAAATTCCTTGGCAAGCTCCGCCCATTCCAAGCTTTTTCGGGTTAGAGGATTGATTACGAGAGGATGTTTTTTGTCGATCAAAATGAGCCGGTCAGGAGGGGCGAGGGAAGTGACTGACTGGGCGAAACTGCCAGCCGGATCGAGGACAATGATAGCATTGTCTAATTCTTGCTTGATGAGATTGAGAAAGAAAGTTGACTTGCCGGTTCGGGTTTTTCCTAAACAGTAAAGATGCTTAAAACGGTCTTTCTCATCAAGAAAGGCCAATCCCTGATCAGCAAGGAGCGGAATCCCGAGGTCTATCATTTCCGCTTTTTATGATCATCAAAGTCGATAATAGTTTTATCGGCTGTTGCTCTTGATATATCTGCCTGACTTTCCTTTGCTTTTGCCTCGGCTTCAACTTGCCTAGCTTTGGCTGCCGCTTCTCGCTTCACAAACTCTTTTAGTTCGTTTTGAAGCTCCAGGTCTGGGATTGTACCACCACCGTGAGGATTAATAATTGACTGAACGACAAACGTCTGGAGTATCTGAGGCATATCTTTAAGGTCAATATTCTCGACTATATATTTAATGAGGTCTGCCTTGGCATGTTCTGCTTTTGTTTTCGCTTCCATGGCGTTAATTTCCGCCCTCGCTTTCAGGTTAGATATTTCTACTGCTTCTAATTGAAGCTTACGGGCTTGCGCCCCATCTTTAATCGCCACTCTCTGGTCTTTCAACGAGTCAACAGTAACAGCGTGAGTTTCTTTTTGAATTTCATCTCGTAATATTCTTTCCGTGAAATAATCTTTGATAATGCTTTCTGATATAGCCTGTGAAAGCAATATTTCTGCCCTTGCCTTGGCTAATGAAACATTAACGTCACGAAAGCTTTCGATCGTTTCTATGATAGTTCTAACTCGGTCGCGTTCAAGCTCGAGTTTCTTATTTCTTCTCTTACTTGAAAAAATAAAAAATGGTTTTGGTTCATTTAAACTGTCTTTTAACTGCCCACAAAGCTCTACAAGGTTAAGCTGGTCTAAATCGAATGTGGGAATACCTGGAACATTAATCGCAGGAAGTGCTGTCTTTCTATTGCTAATTACGATACTGGTATCTACTTTGGTTGTCTTGGCAATAAACTTTGGTTTATCGTCCATATCTTTTTCTCTCTAATTCCTTATAATTATATGGAGCAAATAAATCAACACCCTGCTGACAATGGGGGCATTCCAGATATTGTATTTTAGCTTTGCATTTCATGCATGCTCCGAAAATAGAATTCATTAACTCCTTTTCAGCCATGGATGTGGCAATAACTGCTGCCATTGTATCTATTAAATTGCCACTCTCTGATTTAACATTTGTGCCATTCTTGAAGTGTTCATGATCGCAGAACGGACATTTAAAAGATATTTCCAACGTGGTTATTGTTTTTAAACAATGAGGGCAAATTAGCGATTTCAGAATTTCATTTAATCCTCGAATCTTTTCATTATGTTCTTTTAAAGCCGTCGATTGGGCGTCCAATTTAAGAGCCATTTTTTTAAAAAAGCCAACGTCACTTCTGATGGCCACAGAGATATCGTCGGTATTTAAATTTTGTTTAGACTGGTAATACATTTCTCTTAAACTATTACTATCCCACAGGTCACTCATGCAAAATCCCACCCCCTCCAATTAAACTTTATACCTGAATAACACCTAACAGAAAAACAAAAGCTCTCGATCGGACACAAAGGCAACTTTAAAATATCGCTCCATCGTCGCCACCATTTATCATAAATATCGAAGTCCCTGGCGATCAAATCGTAGTTGGTTTTCTTCTTTTCCAGGTATTCTTGCCAGTTACCTTTTTTTGTTTCCACCTCGACAAATTGAAGCTTCACATTGCCATCTTTTTTCCAGACCACCGCACAATCAGGGATGAGAAAATCAAAGTGCGGATAAAAGACGGTGTGAAAGTCCGCCTCGGCCATCAAATCAAGAATTACGGATGATATTACAGGTTCATCCCCAGAGCCGTTGCCCTGTAATTTCTTGGCAATGTGGCCTATGTTATAATCATTATCTTTAAGTAAATTCAACCCCTTATCGGTTATTACAGATACCCATGTGGGATATGTACATAAAAGACCTATCTCGTTGAGCTTGGCCGTTTTGTTTACAGTCCCGAGCTTGAAGTTGATGCGTTTGAGGTGTTCGGGTGTGGCGTATCTGATGATCGCCACCTTGTAAAGCAATTGGAAAAGCTGGTTATAGCTCGCTCCTTTGACAAGATCGGCAAGCTCAGGGTATTTGTCGATTAAGTTCATTACAAGTCCGTATAATATAGGCTACGAGCCGTTATTTTTGCGACTTTTGAGCTGGCAGTCAATGTCATATCACTCCTCCCATTGTCTGCGAGCGAATTGGCGCTAAATGACGGCATCAATAATGGGTTCGCTGGGTGGGTCAAAAAAACAGGGTTGCCCCTGTCAGTTCCAGTCAATACCTGTCTCTCTATGGCTATGCCACGTTCCTCCTTTTTCAAATATGATACTGTCTGTGACTTCTATGCCCAATATTTTGCCAGCTCTTTGCAATCTCTTACTCGTTTCTATGTCGTCTTCAGATGGCTCTATGTTACCGCTCGGATGGTTATGTAAAAAAATCATCGATGCACATCTTCGCTTTATCGCCGGATAGAAAACTTCCCTCGGATGTACCAGGCATGAGTTTAACGTTCCGATGCTGATAACTTCCGATCTAATCAATCTATTTCGTGTATCCAAGTACAGACCAATTGTATGTTCTTTAAAATTATCTTTGACCAATTTGTTGGCCACTCCCACCGCTTCTCGCGGAGATGAAATTAATTTCCTCATATCTTTTAACGACGGATAATATAAACTAAGGATCGAGTCCGTCTTTCTCTTTCCCTGTCTCGTTCTTATCATCTGGGAGCCTCGATTGGTCAAGGTGGAGCTGTCCATCACAAAGCGATTAGCGGAGTGTGGTCAGACTACCTTGACCAATCTGGGGCTGATGATAAAATGGGAGAGGGAAGGAGATGCCTCATTTCGTTAACGTGTGAATCATATTTACAGATCCATCTCCAAATCCTCTCCAAACGCAATAATCAGTCAAAACAATCACCCCAACGGCTTCTTGTTAATATTTGTCCCAATTACTGTTTATCCAACCCATCACCTTTTCCTGGCTGCGGATATCACCTGGTAAATGTTTTATTATCATTAGCTCTATCTTGAGACACGATTCCTTGCTTTGGAGGTTGTTCAGCTCTGCAAATTTATTGATAAAATACAGAACCTCATATCCTTCATTCCGATTCAGCAATGTGCTGTCAGGTTTACCACTAATCCTTGGATCATCACCCGGAATCGCTGACCAGCTATAATTGAACTTCAAATCTGATCTGTTTAATAGAGCGATGGTTGTTACCTCCTTGTCTAGTTTATTAATGTCAAAAGTGTACTATTTTTAGAAATAAAATACACCTGTCAGAACTGACAGGTACCTCATTATGGGTTTAATTGGTTGATATTAACAGATGTCGGACATCGCTCTTGACATATTATGGTACATGGTGTACTATTCCCAATATGGGAACTATTTAAGTGTAATTACATAACATCCAGGCATGAAATTATTAGGCAAACAATTACTGCGCGAATTTAGGGAAAAACACTCCGATGCTCGATCACACATTGATTCGTGGGAAGCGGAAGTCGAGGAGGCTCAATGGAATACACCGCATGACCTTAAGGGAAGGTATCCTAAGGCCAGTATCTTGCGCGAGCAGCTGGTAGTTTTTAATATTTGCGGGAATAAATATAGGTTGCTGGTAAAGGTCAATTATAAGAACGGAATAGTGTTGGCAATGAAGATCGGTACACACAAGGAATATGATAATTGGAATTTTAATTAGGTAAACAATATGAGCAAGATTAAAGTTATAAAAACTGAAAAAGATTACGAAGAAGCGCTCAAACTGATTGAGGCGCTGATGAGTCGCGATCCAGACCCTGATTCAGATGAAGGGGAACAACTCAGTCTACTCAGCGCGCTTATTCAAGATTATGAATCAAGAGTAGTTCCGCAAACACTCCCCAATCCAGTCGATGCGATCAGATTCAGGATGGAGCAAGCCGATCTCAAACCAGCCGATTTGATTCCATATATCGGCAGTCGAAGCAGGGTATCGGAGATTCTGTCAGGCAAACGCCAGCTTACTCTTGAAATGGTCAGAGCTTTAGAAGCAGGACTCGGCATCCCCGCGAAGGTGCTTATCAGAAAGCCAGACCTGGATGACAGCTCAGAATTCCAGAACTGGGATAACCGTCTTGTGACAGAAATGGAAGCGCGGGGCTATTTCGGCAATGACTCGTTAAAAAAACATGGCAGCCAAGAGCTGTTAAGGAATTTCTTTTTGCCGATTGGAGCTCCCGCGCAAATTGTCGGAATGCTGCGTAAGTCTCATTATAGGTCATCACCGCTTACAGATAAACGCGCTTTAGCTGTTTGGGCCGCATATGTTGTAAAAAAAGCCAAGAAGATAAAAGCATCAAAAAAATATGAGCACGGTGCTATCGATCTCAGCTTCATGCAAAAGCTGGTGAAATTAAGTACGGAAGAAAATGGTCCAGTGCTGGCTCAAGAACACTTGGTTAAGAAGGGGATAATATTAGTAATTGAGCCTCACTTTCCTAAAACTCACCTGGATGGGGCCACGATTCTAATCAACAAGGATAGTCCGATAATCGGATTAACTCTTAGATATGATCGACTGGATAATTTCTGGTTTACTCTAATGCACGAATTGGCGCACATAGCCCTGCACTATGACCTGGGTATTAGTCTCTTTTATGATGAAATAGAAGGGATAAAGGCGGTTGATATTGATGGCAAAGAAAAAGCAGCTGACGAATTGGCAGAAGAATCTATTTTGCCAAGCGCTAAATGGGAAATTAGCCCAGCCAGACTCATTCCATCCTCAATGGCTGCAAATAGCCTGGCCAAAGAGATCGGAGTGCATATAGCCCTTATTGCCGGACAGATCAGGCATAAAGGCAATAAGTACGTCTATCTGAATAAAATTGTAAATGAAGTAAAAATTAGAAAATACTTCCCTAATGAAAAATGGAATAAATAATTATGTTCAACTCAAAACATTATACACCAATATTGAAGTGGAAGCGCGCAGAACAGAACGCGCTAAAGGCGCTAGGTGATAAACATAAAAAGCACATCACCCCTTTGATCCAATTTGTCATGCCCAGACAAAAACCCCTAGAACGGCTTGAAGATGCAGTTCAGAGATTCGAGGGACAAATACCACAATTGGCAGAGCAACTTGCGGAAGTTTGGGGCAATGATCCAATCTTTGTCGATGTAAGCTTATTATTTACCACACTCAAGGCTAAAAGCCTCAATGTTGTTTTACGGGGTGGCCGTAAACTTGGAGCTGCGTTTATACCTGTTATACATCTGAATGACGATCAAAGTATTAAGAAGATCGCCTTTTCATTGGCTAAAGAAAACGAGAGCGGCATATGTTTGCGATTAATATGCCCTGATCTTACTGACGTACCTAAGATGAATCAAGCTATTGCCGAACTCGTTTCATCCAGTGGGTTAGAGAGGAAAGATATCGATTTGTTGGTAGACATCAAAGAGACCGAGGAACATGGTGATAAATACGTCAAATATTTTGATCTAAGTCAGGGCGTTTCCCAGTTGTCGAAGTGGCGGACCTTTATTTTCGCTAGCGGTTCTTTTCCTGAAGACCTATCCAAATGTAAGCTCGATGAAGAAAATCTTCTTCCACGTATCGATTGGACGAGCTGGAGAAAAAACATCCATAGTAAAAAGCTGCAAAGAATGCCAGCCTTTGCCGACTACACGATCCAGCACCCAATCTACAAAGAGGTTTCTCAATTTTTCCCGCCGACAACGAGCATTAAATATACATTGGAAAATGAATGGCTGATTATGAAGGGTCAAAAACAAAAATACGACAAGTATTTAGCCAGCGCTGCAATTTTAGTAGGAGATGAGAGGTTTTATGGAGAAAACTTCAGTGATGGTGATAAATATATCAGCGAGAAAGCCAAACACTTTAAAACGTATATAAAAAACACCGCAATTAAAGGAACAGGAAGCACCGAGACATGGCTCAGGGCCGGAATTAACCACCACTTAGCATTAGTGGCGCATCAGGTCGCCAAGCTGTCCTGAAAAATATTGTTTCTCGTACTTTCTCGCTCAGGGCCTGGCGATCGAGAACAGCCGACAGCCGATCATAGATGAAGTCTCTCGGCTTTGAGTATAGACCCTTGGCTTCACCCGCATCCTCAAGGATTCTGAGCGCCTCTTCTCTCCACAAAAGTCTCGCCATCGAGAGGTTATTTTGCCCATCATTAAAATCCTCTTCACGGATGCGATTGAACATGATATGGCCGTTGGTATTTTTCGCAACCATAATGCCCCACCAATCAGGTACCATGTTTACGGCATCAAATAAATGGCTCTTTCCGACAACCAAAGTTATTTTATCGAATACGGTATTAAAAATTGCGATCTGCTCAGGCAGTCTATGCAACGTATCTTGATCGCTCTTTATTTCATAGCCGTGCATGATACCATTCACGACCGCAATATCAATTCGGCCGGCACCATGACTTATGCCCAGTTCTTCGATTATTCTAACCTTATCGTCTTTTGCATGGCGACTTTCCAGACGGTTTTTAAGGGCCGCGCGGATGATTGCATCATTTGTGGGCAGCGTTGTATTTGTTGAAGAAATTGTTATCATTGAAAAGAGTGAATAATCCTTTACTCACATAATATCACATCTAACGAAATTGTTGGAGATTTAGTTTTTTCGTTCTCTTTTCAGGGTTTACGTAAGAGTGATACGTACTGCCGATTTCCGTAAAACCTGGTATCGCTGATCAGAAGTGTTTTATCATCGTCTCGGTGCTGCTGTCCTCAATATACCGCTCTATGTCTTCACTTTTAAACCTGATCCGCCCCCCGATTTTAGAAAACTTGATCTGCCGCTTGGACATAAGCCGGTAAATCGTGATTTTGGCAACCGATAATATGTCGGCCACTTCATCTGGTGTCATCATTTTTCGCTTGTTACTTGGCCCTACCTTTTTCATAAAATTACAAGATGAATTATATGTCTCAGGTTACTACCGCTATTCAGAATAGAAAAGGACGGTAAAATTGCTTCTCCTGCGCACTAAAGCGTCTAACAAAGAATAACCCTCTAGTGCAATATATTTCCTATCGGATCGGCTCTATCATATTTTCCTCTATAAAACGATCCACCTCTTCCTGTCTGAACCTTAAGCCGCCGCCAATTTTATAGAATTGGATTTTCCTGCTCGTGATGAGGCGATAAACCGTTGCCCTTGAGATCAATAATTGATCAGCCACCTCTTCAGGGGTTAATAGTTTTTTATTGTTTGTGTTTTGATTAATGTTGTTTGAATTTGTTGATTGCATATTGCTTGATAACTCAAATAACCCTTTTAAGATAGGGTTTATTAAAAAGCTGTTCAGCCACCTCTTTCACCTCCCCTGCATTGCCACGTGTCATCTAAAAATTGTGACAACATAGTGACCAAGAAGTGATAGAAATGGACAGTAACAGATCTTATTAGATATCATCCGATAAGTTGCCGGAAAAAGCAATATTAGCTAATATCCTTTATTTACGGCCTCAATATGCAATTAGATTTATCTGTTTCGAGCCCCGTTCGCTCCGCTAAGAATTCTTTAGCAACAAGCAGGATTTATAATCCTGTTTTTGTTTTGTCTTTAGCGGAAAATTAGAAAAAGAAGCTTTATTGATAATCCGATCCTCACGGGCTGAATTCGCAATTGTGACACTATTGTGTCGTAACTTCTGAACTATTCGCGGCTTATCAAATATTCTGATTGCTTCTTGTAGTATTACGGGGCCAAGATGGGCATAACGCATTGTCGTTTGCGGATCGGAATGTCCCAAGAGATCCTGAACTGTTCTGAGTGAAACTCCTTTCTCAACAAGGTGAGACGCGAACGTGTGCCTGAAAGTGTGCCAGCCGATTCTTCTTAACCCGGATTTGTCGCAAATATCATGCAGCCATTCTACACATCTTTGTTGAATCATATATCTTCCTTTAGTGTTGGGGAATACAATAGCATTCGCTGTTTCTTTTCTTCTTCTATCAAGCATCTCACGAACGTCGGCAGTCACATATGCTTGCCGCGTCTTGTTGCTTTTGGTGGTCCCGAGATAACCTCTAGCTATCGCCTTGTTTACCGAAATTGTCCCTCTTTCTAAATCGATATCATTCCAAGTCAAAGCGATAATTTCACCGAAACGCAGACCGGTATGCCAGGCGAAGAGGATCATATCTTTGATGATGCCACTTGCATTCAGCAGTAATAAATCGCACTCCTCTTGAGAGAGGTAGTCAAATTTTGGCGGAGCTACTTTGAGGTGTTTGATTTTTGGTGTGGCGTCAAGCACCTCCCATTCTTCGGCAGTTTTCAGGCATTTGCTTAATACGTGAAGTGAATTGTTGATTGTCTTGTGGTTCACTCCCTTCTTTTGTTTGTCGGCCTTGTAGCGGTCAATTTCATATCTGGATATCTCTCTCAAATCCATTTTCCCAAAAAAAGGGAAAAGATGCACTTTCAGTATTGACGTTTTACTTCTTTGCTCGGACAATTTGTTATTCACTACGACATAATCTTTGAACCATCGATCAGCGAATGCCGCAAAAGTCGTCTTAACGTCTTTGGGTTTTGGTATTTCACGGAGCGGTTCACCGCGAGCCAGTTTTTGCCTCACCAGCAATTCATATACTTTGGCCCCGGCTCTGGAATTGTCCGGACTGGGCAGGCGATATCTTGTTCTATTGAACATGAAATCGACCCACCATTTATTGCCTCGTTTATTTGCTGCCATATATTCACATCGTAAGCGGATTAATGTGGTTGCTCTCCAAGTACTTATCAACATCCGATCGCCTGAAGCGCAATCCGCCGCCGACCTTGATAAAGTCGATCTGGCGTCTCGCGATCAGACGGTATACGGTCGTCCTGGAAATTGTCAATAGATTAGCCAACTCGTCAGGGTTTAAGAACTCCTTTGAGCTTAAATTCGCATTAATTCCGCTTGTCATAAAGTTGTAAAGGGGCAATGCAGGAATGCGGTGTTATTCGCCGCATCTGGTCAATATTGCCACTTTATCATTTATCGACTTAGTTGTCGAATTCTCCCAATATTATCGAATGTAACTGGATTATATAAGCACGGTAAAATTGCTTAGACAGGGCATTTATCACGTGACCATGGCAAAAACGGCTAATCATAGCCGTTTTTTATTGTGTTTGTAAGTTCTTCATAAATATTTTATCTTTTCTTTATTTTTTCTTCATCAGGTGTTTGCTATACTGCTTGGTCATTTTGCCGTTTGACCACTCAGTTGCCTTTGGAAGCAATATTGCCCGTCTTATTTCACTGACGTTCTGCCTGTAACCTCAAATCATAAATAGTCTAATTTTATGAAAAAGAAAAATATGAGGAAAATTCCAAACAGCCTCAGGCGATTTAGGAGGGGCCGGGGCATGAAGCAAAAGGAGGTTGCCCGTATTCTGGGCGTAAAAAGTGCGAGCATGATCTCTCGCTGGGAGAAGGGTGCCACTCTCCCAAGTACTGAGAATGCCTTCAAGCTGGCCGTGATCTACAGGACGATGGTCGACGCCTTGTATATCGATTATCTTGCGCAGCTTACGGGTGAAATCCGCAAGAAGGAAGAGGCCTTAATGCTGAAATAAATATGGCCGATCAGAAACAATGGTGGGCGCCGGTCTGGAAGGGGCTGGCCGTGGATGCTGCTGGCCGGCATTACCGAAAGATGAATATCTCCGTCTGGCTGTTTCTTTATCTCGTGATAAATGCGGACAGAAAGACGGGCTTACTTTTGCGCAAGGTGAAAACCATATCGGCGGACATGGGAATCACGAGAGGCACGGCCATGAGATGGCTCGATATCCTCAGAGAGGGGGGATATATTGCTACTCGAAGCACGGGACGGTGCCTGAATATACAAATCAACAAGTGGCGGGGACCGGATGTCGGGAGAATGCAACATCAGAAGTGGCATTTACCCAACACCAGAAGTTGGATACATGCTACATCAGAAAAGCTCACGGACAGCGATTCTTTGGCGAAGATGAACGAAAAAAACAACAATGACCATTCTCCTATCGATATATCGATAAAGAAAGATAGTTATAAAGACGATATCGATAAGGGAAAATATTGCCAATCGAATCATAATTCATACAAGGTTTTTAAGCCAGGATCCGAAAAGCAACTCCTGGCTATGGATTTAGCCGACACCTTGGGCGACCGCGACAATCTCCCATTATATCTCTCATACGCTAAAAGATATCCAGAACAGCTTTTAAGGAGCGTCTTGGGAGAGGTGAAAGAGGTTCCACTTAACAAAATAAAAAAGAGCCGTGGTGCTCTGTTCAATCACTTGGTTCAAAAATATGCAAAACAAGCCAGTAACAATTCTCGGGATTAATCCCGGGGCCAGATACCTGGGCATCGCCATCTTTCACGGAGCTGAACTCCGAGATTGGAGTGTGAAGGTCATAAAGGGCGAGTGGTCAAAAGAGAAGATGGAAAAGATCAAGGATATTGTTGCCGGTCTTATCGAGCAATATCAGCCGGATGTATTGGCCATCAAGAAACTTCATCCGGCGAGGAGCTCCGATAACCTGGATAAGCTTGTTGAAGAATTAAAGTACCTTGCTGGAGAGAAAAAGCTGCCGATTTTCGAATATCCCATTAAGTATGTTGAGGCATTCCTGTCGCCAGGTAATAAGATCAACAAGGTGAAGCTTGTCGCATTGTTGGTAGAGAGATATTCGGCGCTATTTTCGGAGTGGGAAAAGGAAAAGGCCAGCAAGAACCACTACTATATGCGGATGTTTGAAGCTGTGTTCGTGGCCTATGTTTGCTTTAGGCAGTTAGACAAGCAGCCAATGTCAGGCGATATGATCTACAGAGATCAAGTAGAAAAATAAATTCCATTCTTTCGCCGTAAAATGCTATTTTAAGCGGTAAGCTCCGCTTTACAAAGCGGAGCTTATGACGATTTTATATGCTCAGAGGGCTGGTTTGTCAAGGAATATTGTTATTTTGTTTTGTTCTTCATAGTTTGAAACTCATTTTCCAGCGTCTGGACTTTATTCTGCAATATGACCAGCTGATTCAATAGTGCCGTGTCGTTGAGCTTGATTAAATCATAAAACGCAGAGCAACTCGTACCTGATATAATATTCAGTTGACTCGAAGAACTTTGTTTACTTGAGTGGCGTAAAGATGCACTGCCGGATAAGTGAGAGCGAAGACCTGTTGCGGGAACATTTAATCTTGCAGTTATTGCATTGATTTCCGTTTTTATATCCTTCAAAGAGGTTTCAAGCGTTTTAGAGGATACCTGCACGTCGCCCGATATTTGCTGAACGCGTGTTTTGGGAGATAGGGTATAAATTAAAGGGGTCGTGCTTAAAATGAGAAGAAAGACGGAAATTGCAATGAAGAGTTGGCTGGCTCTTATAAAGTCAGCTTTATGATCATTCATGGCAGTATTCTTCGACGCGCTCCATAAAAGATTACGGCCATATAAGTCAACGGAAGGAGCTTTGAACGCTTTATTCTTAATGTCGATGATGTGCGGCAAAAATAATGATGCATAACTTTTAATGAATAGAGTTCTGAACGCTGCAAAAAAACCAAGGAACAAAAATATCATAGAGAAAGTGGCTATAAACTCAGTCACTCTATAGCACCAAATATTGAGATCGGCAGTGGTGGCCAAGTAGACTAAGGCTGAAACTGTTAACGGAATCAAAATTGCGACGGAGGATAGCATTGATGTCGCTTTTTTTGTTAAATACTCATTCCTTTCTACTGTTTCTTCATATATCCTTTCGCAAATCGGCAGCTGGTCTTTATCGATTGCCCCGCTGGGGCTTGCTGACGTGATCTCTACCGGTGTTTCGGTCCCTGATTCATACGTGCTTAGGGTTAGCTTGATAAAATACCATAGCTGTAAGAGTATCCTTTTGAAGCATTCTCTGGTCAGAAAATATTTCCAGTCAATCCGTGGCGGAGGATAAGAGAAATAGTTTAGACGATCATTATTTGCCATTTGGATACCTCGGGATTAAATACCGAAAAGTTTGACGAAAGCATCTCGCATAGGATACCCCAGCTCTTTTTCGAGCCACGCCCATTCGCCAGTCGGGTTAACTTCAAGAAAATATAATTGCCCGGCTGCAGTTCGAACGAAATCAAAGGCTCCGTAAGAAAGATTAAGCTTTTGCAGCATTTTTTTGCAGAGTTTTTCGGTATCTTTATCTAAATCGAAATTGCGGTACGAAATGGGCGTACCCATTCTCCGCCAATCGAGAGGCTGTGTTGTCTGAGAAAATATTTCAGCTGAAAAAACCTCCTGCCCGATAAATGTCACTCTCAGATCAGTGCCTTTGGGTACCTCCATCTGTAATAGCGTCGGGCAAGCTCGCAGTTGTAGCTCGTCCGAGAGGTCATTTTCCTCGATCCCGTGAGTATAAACAGCACATCTCTCTTGCTCGGTCACGAATAATCCGTGAAAAATAGGTTTACATATAACCCTGTTTTTTCCATTGTCGTAAAACTTTCTGAGTTGATCAGGATTATTGGATATCATCGTATTTGGGACAGAGAATCCTAATTGCTGAGCTACTCTTAGCTGATATACTTTTCTTTCAGCCAGAATCACGGATTCCATCGGATTGACCCAAAGTATATCGGGATTTGCGACGAGGCCTTCGACTAAATTAATAATTTCCCCTGCCACGAATCTTTTCTGTGTCTGAACCAGGTTTGCTGAGGGATTAACCACCAACTTGCGCCGATACCACACGCAGCTGGTTGCATTGAGATCGACCTCCTTCTCAGCAACAACCAGCCTTCTCTCGATAGAATCTTGCCGCGCGTAGAACAAAAATCCCGCTTCAGTAAGGTCTTCCGAATTTAAACGAAAATACGGTTTATTCAGTTCTATCAGTCTAGTTATCAGGAAGTCAGCGGTAAAATCGTCTTTGTTTGTGATAATTAATAGCACTTGGCATCAATCTCCATCAGAGCTAAAAAACACGACACAGGGGATGCTAACCCTCACTCAATCATCTATGGTACGAGATGAAATCTCACCTTGGTCGGCCCCTTCACTGGTTGCGGTGAACCGAGTTTCGCCGAAATCTGAGCATCTGATTACTTCTGATTGATCAGAACCCTCTGGAGCTTTTACAAAGGTTGTTTCACCCAAGTCCGAGAATCCAATTATTTCCGACTGATCGGCACCCTCGCGGGTTTCCGTCAGTAGTGTTTCACCGAAATCAGAGCATCCAATCACCTCTGATTGATCGAAGCCCTCGCTAGTTTTGCTGCCAGTAGTTTCTCCAAAGTCAGAGCTTAGCTTATCCTGTTTGTTTGATTGCATAAAATCTAAAACAACCGGATTTCTATTGATACAATTCACCCATATCTGAAGATTAGTGTCATATGTAATTTGCGTATTAGGCTTCGTATCTGGAGCGACAATTTCTCGTTTCTGTAAAATTAAAGCTTCGACTCGGTTTCCAGTATTCATGTTCACCTCTCCGGTTATCAAGGCATATTGTAAATTCAGTGGATACTATATCATAACGGCATGATGATAAATAGTACTTTTCAGGCTCCGTGTGATCACGAATATCATGCGAAAGACTATTTACATATCATGAAGAATTGTGGTGCAGGCAACATTAATTCCCATCGTTGACCCATAATGGATGATAGAGCTCTTGTAAAGATTTTCGCGATTCAAAATTCTACACACCTGTCTCTGTGTCCACGCCCTCCCGTTTCTGAGTCTGTGGCCGCAACCGTTGAGCGTTTCCGCAATTGTGCTGCCGGAATGTTTGTCGCGATCCAGACGGTAAATTTCCCTGACGATAACCGCTTCATTTGGCTCGATGACAATTGCCCCGTTTTTTCTCATATACCCATACGGCAGGTTGCCTCCTGGGAACATGCCTTTTCTCACACGCTCTTGCCGTCCCTTAAAAAGCCTTTCAATAATATCCTTGCGATTGTCTTCAGCAATGGCTTCCATGATCTGCCGGATGAGCACATCCTTTCGCTCGCCGTTGTACTGCGGCATATCGGCAATCAGAACCTTTATATTGCGAGTCTTAAATTCGTAAAAGAGATTCTCGGCGATCCTCACCTCGCGGGAGAGACGATCCAGGGAGGGGAGGATGACAATGGCCACTTCCCCGGCTCGGCAATCTCGCATCAATCGATTAAGTGCCTCCCGTTCTTCTTTAACTCCGCTTATCCCCTCATCACGATAAAACTTCTCGACTAAAAACCCATGTCTCTCGGCGCAGATCGTTGCGTCTCGGATTTGTATGTCTATGCCATAGCCTTTCTTCTTTTGTTCCAGGGTAGAGACGCGGCAATAAGCCACGACCATTCTCCTTTTTAGAGCCATATTTCGCGGCGGCCTCTCTTCAAACGGCGCTCAAGCTCCGCTTTGTAGAGAGAGGCTTAAATCTTATTTCATTGTAATTTCAGGGAGAAAGGCTGTCAATGGAGTGCGCGACCCGGACGGATCGGAATTGAAAGTGGACAAAGGGTAAAACGAGACAAAAAGTCCTTAATTGAAGAATCACTTTCGCTAACCTTAGCCACTTCCGCCTGCACGCTCTGGACAGAATTTTGAAAATATGCTACAAAGAGATGTTACCCTTTCAAAGCAGTTTCCGATAAAGACACGTCCGCAACGGTCCCGATTACATTCCGACGCACATCACCCGCACCGAACACGCCACAGCTACGTCCGTAGAGCGAAGGGTATCTGTTCGCTCATTGACAATCAATCAACAATCATAAGGAGGCTTACGCCATGGAGACAACAGGAGTAAAAAGCTTTTTGAAGGAGCTTGGAATTGAACTGGTCAGTGAATTTTTCAGCATCGGCATGATGAAGAAGATTCTCGCCAAAGAAGCGGCTAAGACCGCTGAAGGCACGGCAGGGTCGGAAGCTACGAAGATCAAGGGCGGCGGTATTTTCAACCTCACAGACGAAACCGCCTATCTCGCGCTCATCGCCCAATTGGAACAGGACCCGGCCAATAAAGACACTGCCCACAAAGTCTCGCTGTTTCTGAACGACTGGAAGTTCACTGACAGCCAGAGGCGGAGATTCCGGGTCGTGGTTGGCCATCTGGCCCAGATGGAGTACGTCAAGGTAGTCAAGCACGAGGATGTTCATGGAAAAGACAAGTGGAACAAACCAACAGTCACGAAAAGGTCCGAGGAAGTGAAAACCAATCTTGGCATCGAATTTCTGAAAAGCTTCGCTCAGCATACGGAAGGTGAAATGATGCAAATCTGCCAGGCATCCGGCATCATGACCGGCGTGTTTTACCAGATAGGGAGCGGTATCGCCTCAATTGGCGACGCCATCACCAGCTTTGAACAGCACCCGACCACGCAGAAGGTCATGACTAGCCTCGTCGAAAAGATGAGGGCTCACAGACAAAAACTCTATGAACAAAGAACGGGAGGAACACTCAGATGACATTCTATGAATTTATAACCGAAGGCTGGCTATGGATCCAGGAGTTCGCACATCATCTCAGAATTGAGGAAAGCATCGAGGCTGTCAGGAGTCACATGAATGACGCCAGGGACAGGGTTGTCGCCTGGTGGAGTTACGGAAGACGGCTGGCATTTTGGGGAATGATGGCGGTACTGGTACTGAACCTTGCTGGGTTTATTCTCGGCTGGATATTCGATACCGGGATTTTCAACGCCATCGTCGGCCTGATTATCGCGCCAATTATCCTCATCATGCTCGCTTGGTGGGCACCGCTCGCCGGAGTTATCGGTATGGCAGCAGAAATCGTCAACGGCAGATTCAAGAGCGCTCTGCAAGGCGGCGCGAAATGGGCTGAAGGATGGATGAAGATTGCTCTGGGGATTCTCATGTGGCAGCTCATTATTACCTTTTTCCTGTCGTTCGTCCCTTACTGGAAGGCTCCGTCAAGGGTCCCGATTATCGCCCTCTCAGCATTGCTCATCCTCCTCACGAGCTATTCATGGGGAAGCAGTAAAAGATACCAGAAAATAATCAGAGGGACGGTCATCACCATTTTTACCTTCAATACGGCCTTCTGCTTCGTACCTGCGACCGCCAAAGCTATATCCGCAAGGCTGGACAAACTGGATTCTACAATCGCCCGAGCAGTGAATACAGGCGAGATCGCGCAGCTGGTGCTTCCCAATGCCGAAGCGTCTGGCACCATGATGGAAATCAAAGTGAAGATCCTGCCGACAGGCAATTATGTTCACCTGCTGGAAGGCGGCGCAATGACGGGCTACATTCAAACTGCCGACGTGTACACAATCGAATCTCCGGATATGGAGTTCGACATTATCACGATGCAGGGACGGGTGGTTGCTTCGCTCGACAAGGCCAATTGGCCGCCGGTCGGAGAACCGTTCAAGATTGTGGCCATCAATAAACAGAAGCTGACCATCAAGGTCAGCTGAGGAAATGGAGGAAGTAATGAAGATGCTTGCCTATATGATTCTGATCGCGGCCGTCTCAATGACGGCCGCAGTATCTTTCGCAGAAGAGAAGTGCAAGTCGGTTAGCGATGCTAAAAAGCTCTGGAGCCTAAATCGCCAGAGAGAGGCCATTCTCTGCCTCAACGAGCTGAAGACGGACGTAGAAGCTAATTTCCTTTTGGGAGAGCTTTTTCTCCAGAATGGCAATCGCCAGGAGGCTAAAGACCGGCTCTCGGCACCGGCAGTGAAGAAAACCTATGGTGCGGAGATCTACCAGCTTTATAAGAACACCGGAGATTCTTACGCCAATCAGTCTAACTTTGATGAAGCCGGAAATATGTACGAAGAAGCGGTTGCTTACAAAGCGGATGCCAGACAGCCTATCGCACTCGAAATGTTCGAACGCGGTAAGTCGACTGGCAAACGCGGATATTGCGCCGTCGCCAAGAGGCTGGATAAGTCCCTTGCCCCTCAGATCGGCGAATACTATCACGCCTTGAGCCTGTCCAAGAAGACAGCCAGCGAACAGATCGAAGTGCTGGAATACGCCGCAGCAGATGACCCGAGGTACGAAAGGGAATTGCAGCAGAAGAAGGAAGTGGAAGGTCGCGGAGCCTTGGAACAGGCCAAGGTGTTCGCCCGGAAGCCCGGACAGGAAGCCGCCGCCGCAAAGTATAAGGCATTGGCCAAGAAGTACTTGGGGGAGGCGATTGTGGATCAGGAGTTGCCGCACACAAAGGCTTACACGCCTGGCACATACTACTTCACGTTAAATGCTGGAGAGCAAACGGAATACTGGATCACATTTCCAACAAATGGGAAAATCCCACACTGGAAAATAGGATCGAAAGATGACAAATTCCAGATTGTCTACGACGATGGACAAATAGTCCCAGGATGGACGGATGATCCAATGCCGGCGAACAAATACACTTTCAGGTTTGTTGCAGTTACCGGACAGCAAACAATCAAGATGGCGATATGGTATTGAAGAACAAACCGCAGGGAGAGCAAAAACGCTCTCCCAGTATTTTCCAGTCAAGACATGAGCCCCAAATGGCGTAGCCATTAATTGGCTCTATGTATAAAAGTTCTTAAATAAAATTGATTTTTTCTCTTGCATCAAAGCGGCATACTCATTGTCGCTTTTTTCTTTGGCGATTATTTCGAGCTGTTCGAAAGTGATATCATCACGCAGATATTTTTCGGCTTGTTCGATGGTTTTAAATTTCTCATAGGGCGTTAAGTAGGTCTGGTATTTTTTGCGTCGCCTGCCGTTTTCATCATAGGTAATCGTCGGATAGCTGGATGGCCGGTGGTAGTTGATGTAGACATTAAAATATTTTCCATAAAAGTCATTGATTGGTCGGGCATTGATTTGTGAGATATGGCTTCGCCCCATGTGCTTGCGGATGACAGCACCGTTCTTGCACTCCACCAGCGCCTGGTCATTGCAATGCCCTGAGCGTGACTTGGTCTGGCTGATGACTAATTTGTTCAATAACGACGCCACCGTTCTGTTGATATATTCCGTGCCGTTGTCGGAATGAAAATTAATGATTTTAAACGGAAACTGATTGATCAGATTTTCCAATAATACCTCCAAATATTGTTCGGATATTCTCTCAACCGCCCCGACAATCTCCCACTGAGTAACCTCATCAACCATGTTGATATAGTAGACACCCTTTTCTTTGTCTAAATCGCCCTGATGCACGCTATCCACGCGGATATAGCCGGGCTTGCCCTCTGGATATGGTTTCCGTCGTTCTCCGAACTGCGCTTGTGTGGCCTGAGTTTTAGTATAGGTCAGCGAAGCTGAAACATACTGTCTGCGTCCGCGGAGATTGTAGATATGCGAGACTGAAATATTTTTGAGCCGCGAATATTCAGTTTTCCCGAATGTCTCATTCTCTCGTCTGAATATTTCTTTGGTGGCGCAACCGGATAATCGCTCATGAGCATTATCAGTTTTAATGAGCAAGGCGACATCATCCGTATTGTAGATAGCCGGGAATGAGTGGCGTTTTTTACTCGAGGCCAAAATCTTGCCGATTTTTTTCTTTTGCTTGATCAGCCGTCCGAGCTGGGCGTCAGAAATGCCAGTCATTTTTCTGACGTACGTTTTAACAATGCCTTTGTCTTTTTTCCTGAGCCCGAAGTAGCGAAAACGATTTAAAACGTTTTCTAGCCATAGATACTTTTCCTTTTGTGAAACCCCCTCAAATTTGATGATTTGCGAGAACTTCAAAAATTGCTTGATTTGTGCGATACTCATCATGTGTGAGTCGTTCATAGTTATTGTCATAAATCAATTATGGCAACGCACACAAATCTACGCAAAATGAGCTTTCGGGCTCATTTTGCATTAGAGGCGGTTTTTATTTGGGGCTCATGTTGTATTGTACAAGACTCTCCCTTTTTTTATTTTTGATAAATTGCTATACTAAAATTATCGATATTATTAATCTTAAAATATGAAGTCTATCATCATCGCCTTTACCTTCCTTTTATTGTTCATTTTGAGTCCAGTCTATGTTTTGGCAGAAAAAATCGATTCTAATACGTGCCCACCAGGTGCTGTTTGCCTCACTGACCCCCTCGCATCCGGCGGGACAAATCACCCAGGAATCTCCGAACTAATCGGGCGCGGGATTAAGGGCTTATTGAGCGTCATCGGGTCAATCGCCCTGGTCCTGATCATTTACGGCGGGTTCACATGGATGACTGCCGCCGGGTCCGCCGAAAAGGTCACGAAGGGAAGGGATATAATTGTCTATGTAGCACTCGGTCTCATCATTATCTTCTCAGCATACGCCATTCTCAATTTTATCTTCAGCGCTCTCGCTGGTACAAGTTCATAAATTTACAAACTAACAATATCTTTATGAGAAAATTCCTGGATAAAAATATGCCGTTCATCGCGCAAATAATTACTGTGGCATTGACCGGTATGACCTTCATCGTCGGCTTCAGCCAAGTCACGAGAAGTTATGAAATGTCGCTGGTTTATATCGCGGTCGGATTTGTTTGTATTATGTGGGTGATGTGGAGGGTTTTTGAGAGAGGTGTGGGAGTAAACAAAGGATAAATATTTTACGGAACTAAACAGCCTGACGCAAAAAAGCCCCACTTTCCGAGGGGCTTTTCGTTATAGTGAACAACCACTATTTTACATTCATCACGACAAATTTACCGATACTCTCCGCAGCTGCCAGCGCAGTCCTGGCTTCTTTCTTGGAATAATCGACGGGCGCATCCAAGGGATAACGCGTTTCGATATAGTAGTCGTTCAAGAGGATGCATTCTTCTTTTAAGTCATCAAAGTCGGGCAATATCTTCTTGCACTCATTGAGAAGCTTGATAAGGTCGTGCATCTTTTCCAGTTTCCAGCCGCTATAGACCAGGAAGGCCTTCAGATATTTCTCGGCCATCTGCTGGGCGAGAAAACACGTCGTACCATAATAGCCGCCTTCTTCCAAAACAACTTTCGCTGACTTGTAATCGTCGCGGGCTTTCTTGATCCATTCCTCAGCGAGAAGCTTTCTGTTTTTATTTGGCATAAACCAGTTTGCCTGAATTCAAAATATTCAAAATAAACGGATCGCCGATCTTTTTCCGTTTTGCGGTTTCCGCCGGAGTGAACACTATGATGTCGACCGGTACTTCCCTGTCAATGAGTATCCGTGACACTTCGCGCTGACGCTCCCGTCTCAGCTTGCTGGTTTTTTTGATAATGAAAAAATCTATATCGCTCCCAGCCGCAATCTTCCCACTCGCATAAGAGCCGAAAATAAAGATCTTCTCCGGCTTATACTGCGCTTTAATCTTAGCGACAGATTTATCGACTTCAATTTTATATAATTCTTCGCGGCTCATAGAGATAAATAATGCCTTTGTTTAAAGGATTGATGACTTCAATATATCAGAATGGGGAGATTGTGTCAAAAGCAATAGGCCAACGACCGTTGACCGGATGGGAGAGGAATGATACGATGAAATTGTAGCCATAGCAATCAACCGAAAAAACAATGATAAATTTCCTGGATAAAAATATATCGTTCATCGCCTGGATGATTACGGCAACCCTAACCGGCATGACCTTCCTGGTCGGGTTCAGCCGATTCACGAGGAGCTATGAGATGTCGTTGGTTTATATCGCGATCGGGTTTTCGATTATTATGTGGGTGATGGGGAGGGTGTTTGGGAGAGGGGTGTGAGAAAGATAAAACATAAATTACGGAATGCCCTTGTCTGGAAGTGTTGCCTGCCGCTAGTCAGGGTCGCAGTGTCGGGAAGATATTTATAGTTTGAGTTTAACGACCTTTGATCCATCAATATTTGACGGGAGATCTATTTGGAACTTTCTAGAATGTTCAGTGAACCACTTATCGCTTAAATGATCTTGACCAGATGCAACGTGTGTTAACATTGACTCAACAAAAGAATCCAACTTTCTAGAATCTAATATTTTCTTTTCAATTACAGCCATTAAACCGCGAAGGCTGATGCTTTTTATGTTTTTTCCATGTAACTTTAATCCTAAGAGGTAAACTTGGTCATATGGACGTTCTGAAATAGTAGATATCTCAAATCGCTTGGTGAATCTAGAATAAAAATCTTTATTATTGCTTCTGTCAGATTTGACCATTTCATCTTCAGAACGACTTGCGGTTAATATAACTGAAGTCTTTTTTGAGAGTGCTGTTTTGGAGGCAGCTTTTCTAAAAGTTCTCTCAAAATTTGCTAACAACTGTCTCTGAATATCAGCCCCTTGTTTTCCCATATTGTTGATTTCATTTAAAATAAGAATTCTTTTGCCGTTTGATTTTGTCGCCATGATAAATTGATTTATCTTATTTGCTGCTTGCGCCGCAACTTTCGTTTTCTTTGCTAGCTCATTACAGTGTAAAATTGCATTTCTCGATCCATATTTATTTGCTATAGCCTCGGCAATAAAAGTCTTGCCAGAGCCAGGTTTTCCATGAAGAAGTATCTTCTGAACTAGATGGTTTTTATCATCAAAATTAACTATTGCCGAAGGCTCCTTATGTGGCTGATCAATCATGGAAAGTACATTTGTAATTGTCTTCTTTAAGGTGAAATCAGCTGTAATAACATCAGGAAGCTCTGTTAGGGCATCTTTTAAATTTAAAATCAAGCCATTATTACAAAGACGGCAGTAAAACATATCAACTGATGATAAATCGCGACTCACTATACTTGGCTTACTTGCAGACAGCTCTGTATTATATAATGATATTTCTTCCGCATCATCAGCGCCGAATTTATCAACGAGAACTTTACCTCCGTAAGTGGCAGCAACATGGGATCGTTGCAGAAATTCCTCGGGTGATTGTATAAGATTCTCAAGGCAAAGGCATGCACCCACAACTGCACGGTGGCCAGTGGGAGCGTACAGTTCTTTTCGTCCAGTTTCCAATTCCCACACCAACGGTTTTTCACTCTTACACTGCGCAACTATTGTTTTTTTGCGATCAACCAATACAACTTGATTAAGCTTAGGAAATCTCGACATTATACAGCGAATCGGATCTTTTTTTATGTCTTCCTCGCTATGGAGAACCTCTTCTATTTCAGAAAGTTCTGCTATTGTCTCTGTTAAATCAGCGACCATATGACAGTTCTCTCCATCCAAGCAATCTGCGTATTTTTGCCAACGTTTTCGTGCATAAACGATGATATTAACATCGGGTCGAATTAATTGATTGATTCTGCAGATAAAAGACCGTGTAAATAGTCCAAGGTTATAATCTGCCAAAACGATATATCTATTAAAATTACCAGATAGAAGCCACTCCTTGTAAATACGTTCAAACTTCTCTTCTACCTGTTTTATTTCTTCCTCGTTTAATCGATTCTTGTCGCCAGCATCAACACGAAGAATACTTCGTGGGAGTTCTTTCACATTTTCAGTTGAAGCATGATCCATTTCAACACATCGCAATATTTCCGCAATTCTTCTTCCATGCAGTGGGACTTCATGTATGCCAATGCCTTGTTTTTGTCTTAATTCTTTTAGAACTTCCTGGGCAGAACCTATTCTATACCCCTCACTCGGCATTGGGAGAACAACTGATAAATTATCTTTCAGAAATGGATGCAGAAATCGCGCCCAATAAATAACACCACCCATGGTTTTCCATGTACTGTGCTGCTGTTCATAAATAATCGATTCAGTCCTCCCGTGAGCACTTGCAGATTGATCCGGTATCATTACGGGAATTGTAACATCGAGAATCGGTTCCCCTATTAGCAGAACCCTATTATTCATTAACAGCACTCCGTAAAGGGGCAGTGGATGTGAATGAGAAAGAATCAGCGACTTTTCTTAATTGAAGGGCAAGCTCGGTAGGATTTGGAGAAAACCGAAAGGCAGAATTCAATAATATTCCTGCAGCACCAAGGCCGTATGCTTGCTTCGCATCATAAATAGTGTCGATTCCGCCTTCCAGAATAATAGGTATTGGTGAATGAGCAATTATAGATTGTAAATCAGGCGTATGTATGACACCTGACCGTTTCCCTATATTTCCTGATTGTACACGCACCAGCGGAGCTCCTATTTTTGCACAAGCCGTAATGTCGTCAATATTTGGAGACAACAATGGCACAACTGTAAAACGGTCATTTATAATCAGTTCTTTTGTTGCTATGATGACTTCTGAGTTGACGGAGTTAAGTTTATCATTCAATACCTCAAGTTTTATAATAGGTCTAGTTTGGTGTTTGCATATTAGTCTGACACTATAAAATAGTTCTTCTCCAGCCCTAGCCGCATCAATTGCTTCTTTCGCACTTGCAGCACGACTTGTATTGGCAAGAATATCATAGCGCTCAAGATTTTTGACGCTGCGGAGCATGTCTGCGAAGGTCCATTCGTATTCTTTAAAGTCATCTGGTTCTATACCTTTTGATGGTGCATGGTATACCAATGCACCAGTACCGCTTACACGAATAACATTTATGGCTGTTAAGAGATCTAGACATTTTCCTGTTTGGCCTGGATGAAGAGAAGCTACGCATGCAATAATTTTAGATTCTAATATGTTTTGGACCGGGTTCGATTTCACTTTGTTAACCTCCTGCCTTACGTGACAAAAATTCCTTTATTCGTTTCCAATATAAGTTATGATCGAATGCAAAAGTTGACGTCTCCAATTTGTCCCAAGAAACCCATTCAGGTTTCGCCTCATCAGTCTTGTCAGGTATGGCACATTTTTTGTCAATTATATATAGAAAACCAACATCTATCACATGGCCACGGGGATCGCGTGTAGGACTTGACCTAACATCTATTAGATGTAATTGCTCAGGTCTAACATCATATAGGCCAGCCTCTTCGCTTAATTCTCGCACGGCTGTATGTTCGAGATCTTCATTATCCACATCTAGAAATCCACCAGGGAAGGCGTAAAAATGTTTAAATGGTTCGTGAAGTCTTCGAATCACTAAAAAACAATTGTCTTTTTTGGCATATACGGCAACAGAAGCAGCCGCAGATGGTTTTTTATATTCCATAGAATTTAACTTGCAATTCCCTGTAGCTCTTGCTACAGGGTCACCTTATAGAGGGAAGAGTTTGAGAAACCGCAGGTTCCTCAAATAATAATAGACTTCCTATTTAGATACCACGTAGTTTACTGCGTGGAGGTTCATTTTAGGATGGCCCTGCCTTTTGAGAAGGGTACTTTTTGCACGATTATAAGAATAGCATGTAATCAGAAAAGAAACAAGAGGGAAAAATGTTTTAAAGTGCTTAATTTTAAACATAAAAAAGGAAGCAGATTTTTTCTACTTCCTTATAAATTTGTTTCAATTCCTCCCCCACTCCCTGCACGGCTCCGCAAATTCGCAGTCCTTGCACATGAAGCTCGCTTTGGGAATGAAGATATTGTTTTTGATTCCCTCCAGGACCTTATTGGCCAAATGAAAGAATCGTTTATGATCCTCCTTGTTTCTTCTCGTCTCGAAGGTCAGCATCTTCGGCTTTTTGTTTTTTACGAAGTTAATGATCTTGAGGAGTTTTGGAGGCCGGTGGTAAAGCGTCTCGTAGGTGTAGCTGTAGGCTGTAAGCTGAATGTGCTCGTCAGCGTCTTCCTGACTCATGCACTGGGCCGAGGTCTTGAACTCCACGATTGTATCATCTTTCTCGATGAGGTCAAAGTAACCCTCAAGGTTGATCCCCGGACCATTGCCGGTTGACGGGTGGAGAAGGGGGATGGTGAATGGCACCTCGCTTCCTTTTATCTCCTTTACCGGATGTCGGAAATAGAGACCGAGGAATTCCTTGCCGAGTAATGTCAATTCCATCTCTGATTCACCATCTTTTAACCTGATGTCGTAGTCCATCTTTTCGACATACCAGTCTGAATCGAAGATACGACGCAGCTTTTCCAGCGTAACGCCGTTCCCGTTCATCTCCTCCCGATGGTACCAGTTGATGGCCGAATGGATGGCGCTCCCGAAGACGAGAGCGGAAGATTTGAATGGCCTAGGCAGCTTGTCTACGTAATTGAACCGATACTTGAGGCTGCACAGAAGATAAAGAGTGATTTGGCTAGCCGACAGATGATCCATGGCCATTATCTCCTTTCGTTTCCTTGAGAAGTCGCTCGATCATCCGGCTCGCCTCCATCTTCCCGACATCTTTGAGATTCTCGACCTTAAAAAGCTCCTTCAGCCGATTTTGCGCCTGGTCACCTTCAATTCCCTGACCGGCGAGGATCCGGAAGAGGAACTTCTTTTGCGGATAGGTCATGCTGTCGCCTTCACCGTTCTTCTTGCCATTCCCGTTCCCGCCTTTACTATCCTTCGTCTCCTTTCCCTGATATGCCTCTTTCTGAGGCCCTCCTTCGATGAGCACGTCCTTGCCCGGATAGATGCTCAATAGCACCTTTCCGTCTCTGGCCTTTACTTTGAAACACTCCGATTGCTTTTCCATGATATTGCCTCCTTTCGATTTAAAGAACTGACTTCAGCTTATTCTTTTCATCGAGACATCCAAGGAAGGCATATATGCTGACTGAGGCAATTATCCCATTCTGTCTGGTGCCCGTGTTGGTTGTTATTATGGAATGATGACCACACAAAAAACTATTGATAATAACCGTGTCACCCCTCTGGCCGTCACAAATTGGAGGGATATCAGGAAAATATTCGGCATCAAGCAGAAGAACAGAAGAGGTCACATCTACTTGATCGGAAAGACCGGCACCGGCAAGTCAACGCTTATAGCGAACATGATGATTTCCGATATCAAGCAGGGAAGCGGCGCGGCCTTGATCGATCCGCACGGTGATCTGGTGGAAGAGGTGTTGGATTTCATGCCGGAAGAGCGATTGGCCGATGTCATATACTTTAACCCGTCAGACATAGAATATCCGATTGCTTTTAATCCTCTGGAAAGTGTGCCCCCGGACGGACGCTATCTCGTGGCTTCCGGCCTCATTTCTGTATTCAAGAAAATCTGGCCGGAGTTCTGGGGTCCGCGCCTTGAGCATATTCTCCGACATGCTCTCCTGACCCTGCTTGAATGCCCGGGATCGAGCCTTATCGATCTTCCCCGGATTCTTGTTAATAAGGAATTCAGGGCTGAGAAAGTGGCCATGGTCGTTGATCAGCAGGTCAGGGAGTTCTGGCTCTTAGAATTCGAGAGGTATTCCGCCTGGCTCAAGTCAGAGGCGGTTGCTCCCATCCTAAACAAAGTCGGGCAGTTCCTGACCAGCCCGATTTTACGGAATATCGTCGGCCAGAGGATAAACACCTTTGACGTGAAAACCGTTATGGACGAAGGGAAAATACTCATTGTCAACCTGTCCAAGGGGAAGCTCGGGGAAGATATCACATCGTTACTTGGCGCAATGATTGTGACCAAGATACAGCTTGCAGCTATGGCCCGGGCGACAGTACCGGAAGAAGAACGGCGGCCGTTCTATCTGTTTGTGGATGAGGTTCACAATTTTCTGACATTATCATTCGCCAATATCCTATCCGAAGCCAGAAAATACGGCCTTAACTTGACTGTAGCCCATCAATACATTGAGCAGCTCGACGAGAAGATCAGTGCTGCCATATTCGGGAACGTGGGGACGATCATCTCTTTCAGGATAGGGGCGGAGGACGCAAAGTTTCTCAATCGCGAGTTTTATCCGGTTTTTAACGAGACGGACCTTGTGAATCTCCCAAATCACGACATTTGCATCAAACTCATGATCGACGGAATCACGTCCAATGCTTTTAGCGCCACGACACTGCCCCCGCCCGAGAAGAAGAGGTCATACAAGGCGGAGATCATAGAATTATCGAGGGGAAGATATGGCAAGCCAAGGGAAGAAGTGGAAAAGGAGACGGCTTATAGAGAAATAGTGGTAGCCAAAAAAAGCAGCAAGCAAGGGAAGCTGTTTTGAGATTCTGACCTTCTATTCGATCATTCGTGTGCTGGAATTGCCTCATTCGACAAATCCACCCACCTTATTACCCCCTGCAGAGTGATATACACTGCGAATCATAGCCCCATGCAAAACGTATCGCACATTTTGAAGGAAAACGAATAGCAAGACGGTTATTACGCCTTCTATTCGTTTTCATCACATCGGATCATATATCCGTTCTTTTTAAACATTCGTTCTTCTCAAACTCAAACAAAAATCAAAGAAAGGAGGTGGCTATGTACAGCCCGAAAATACGGGAGGAGTACATTCCCAAGATTTATCGGATAGCCAAGGCCAAAGGCACCAGGATGACCACGTTTGTAAACGAGATCATCGGCAGGGCGCTACAGGAAATAGATGTGCAGGTAAATGAGCCAGGCTCAACTTATCAAAAACGAAAGGAGAAACAAATCAATGAAATTGGACGAAATGGTCAAAGAACTGGAAAGGCAGAAACCCTTGAAATGGGACAGGAAGGTCCACTCCTCGATCATGGAGATGGTGGCTGTTGACAACGATGTGAGGTTCCGCATTAATGGCGGTGATCCACATCCCGTTACCAGACCGTGCCACGCCCAGATCGCAGAAAGACTGGATATCCCGGCGAAGTACTATAACCGCATGGCAGCAGAAGCGCCGAATCTCCTGACCGAGAATGTGAACACCTGGCTTGAAAGGACTGGGAAAGAGTTATTTATACGGCGACTCGATGATTCTGTCCGGGCAGTATTGAGCGATCGGTACCGGGTGATCGACCATCTAGATTTTCTCTATTGTGCCTTGAACGAACTCCAGAGCCATGAAGCGGAGATCGAAGACTGCTACCTATCCGAGACGGAAATGCACATCAAGATCAAGAGCCTCAAACTCCGGGATTTCATCAGGCATAAAGACGACGTTATGATTGGCGGGTTGCTTTTTACTAATTCCGAAACCGGCCACAAGGCCCTCAGAGTGGAGCCCAGGCTCTACCGGGTCCAGTGTACGAACGGCATGGTTATGGAGCAATTCACCACCCGGCAGATCCATCTGGGTAACGGAAACGGCAATGGCAATGGAAACGGAGAAACCGACGAGATGGTCTATCTTTCCATCAGACGCTCGATCCGGGAACTTTTTGGACGTTTCGGAGAGATTGTCCAAGCCTTGCGTGATAACACTGAGATCAAGGTAAGGAACGTCCAGGCGGTCATAAATAACCTGGTCGAGCACTATGGTCTAAACGAAATGCAGAAGGCAAATATCCTTATGGCCTTTGGGGCTGAGCCTGAGCATGACAAGTACGGCATTGCAAATGCCGTGACCAAGGCGGCCCAGATGGAGGAAAGCTGGGAAACCGGTTTGGAACTGGAAAAGATCGGCGGCAGGATCATCACCCTGTCACCTGAAGAGTTTAGAGTGATGGATAACTGATAATATGAGCGGGTCCGGGTGTTTTTATACAGCACCGGACTCGCTTTTTTGTAACTTTTGAAAAATCGGACGGGATTTTAGCACCTGTCAGTTCTGACAGGTGACAGGCGGTGTAAGTTCCTTATATAATGCATGCATCTCAGGAATATAGCGAGCGAGTGCCAGGCACACAAGACGGATTGTTACCGTGGGGATCGTTGCTCAGCTCCACGAGTAATCTATCTTTGGCGAAGATATATTAATCCACGCAAAGGAGACGCACATGGCAAATTCACTGACCAAAACGCAGTTGATCGCAGAGGTCTTAGAGAAGGCCGGCATTGCCAAGAAGGAGGGCTTATGAACCCCAAATATATTGAGCCACACGTTCAACGGTTCAGGGGAGATTATGGGGAGATCTATACTATTGTAACTAAGAGTGGTTTATTCCTAGCGACCTATATTGTTATGTCTATTGCAGCTATTTGGCTTGTGAATTACTATTCGAATTTAATGACATATACGATATTGTCAATAATCGCACAAACGTTTCTGTTCATTCTTTGTGTTTATGTAATTAAGAAGGACGATGTGTATATGCGCAAGTTTCCGCCAAGCTGGGTTTTAACAGCAATTTTTGCTGGTTTACTGTATACATCACGGTCACAGACCATAAGTACACAAAAAGGAAATGTAATAGGAATTATCCTGTGGTCCTTCGTGATTTACTGGACTAGCCTTGGCATTAATTGGAGTCTTAAAATAAAGTCGCTCAATGATTTTAGCGGTAAAGATAATCAATTACGATTTAGATTTATCGCCAGCATTATCGCTACGTGGGGGGCTACAGTTCAATTAATCTTCGTCATTAGCTGGATAGTGATCCCTCTGCTGCAATCATTTCAAAGTGATGCGCCGACGCTTCTTGGACTCGTTGTAACACTGGAAGCTATAAAGGACAGATCGATATATCGATTCCTCCCGTTCAGTATATTTTTGCTCGGCATGCTTATTGCTGCTGCATTACGGATGAAGGAAGATCCATATAACCCAAAGTCAATCGATGCAATTCAATCTCCGCCTCAAAACGCAATGAGTCATCTTGTCTATGCGATCAGCACACCTGCGTGGATAGTTATTGTCATTTTCGATTTCATTTTACATTTTACCAAACTACTCTGGCAGAGCTTCGTAGAATTTATACAGTATTGGCTGGCACGTGTCATCGTAATAACCATTGGCCTGGTTGTTGCGCCTTGCATTCTATTTGCAGGACACATTGGCATTCTATCTGTATGTGATGATTTGATCAGATATTTGATGCTACCCGGGCTAACTGCCACAGCATCTGTGATTGAGTTTGTCAAAATTAATATCGCCATTTTAGCGATACTATGCCTGTATTTGGCGTCTATACCGCTGATGAATGTACGATATAGGGGCGGACACATTAAGGATGTAATGAAAGAGATTGTGGACGATATATTTATTGAAGGAAAGAAACCGTTTAATGCTTTAGGTAGATCATTTTCATTGTTGGGTATATTTGCGTTTACGATTCCAGCCGCAGCTATCCTTCCCGACGGACCAAGATATGGCGTTTTCTCATTGGGCTATGGGGCCGCTATTCTTATTGTATTACTGATTCTCTTCTTTAAAAATAGCAAGCGATCACGGTTAAAGTATAAGGCGTGAACGTGGCTGCGATGACGCCTTCATCATCTACCCGACTGCCACGCCGAACAAACAGGCCTTCAGGTCTTCCATAATGTCCCTATCGATGCGAACCTTTTGGTGATTTAAAGGAAAGGCGGGCAATAATGTTATTTACAGTTACATCTTCGATTTGTGTCGTCGTCGTAGGTGCCCTCTTACATTACTATTTTACCAGAAAGCATAAGTATGGCGAAGAACTTAGAGCACTTCGTAATCATGCTTACTTAGACTTTATTAGTTCAGCTTCGCGGATCATAGCAGCAAGGCGGATAGGACTGGTAAAGGACGACATGCAAGATTTGGTCATGTTAAATAACGCAAAAACAAGGATTGTTGTTTATGGTGAAGCTGCTGTTGTTAAAGAACTGGCGGAATTCTGGGAATATGGGGCAACACTCGAGCGCGAGCAAGAGATTCTTGCCTTCACACGCCTCTGCTTTCGGATGAGACAAAGTGTAGGATATGAAAATGACGAGATTTACGATATTAAAATTTCGCAACTGCTATTTAAACTCGAACCAGCTAGCTTTTCATTTATAAAGGATGGCGCAAAAGACAAGGCTTCTTAAGGCAGAGTTGGTTAAACAGGGAAGGAGGTGGAATTAATGCTGAATACATAATAATATAGTGGTTGAGTAAATTAAAGTCATTCTAAACCACGAAAAATCGATATTACAACAAAGGAGAAAATCATGCGACACACGTACCGTAAACTAGTAGTTGCGATAGTATGTCTTGCGATTCTGTATTCCTCGGTTGTAGCTTCGTCTTTTGCTTACCCGGACCAAATTATTAAACCGAATGTCGAAAAGATTATTAAGTCAGAAATAATCAAGGGGGCTGTTGCTCAAAAACAAGTAACTGCTTTTAGAAAACATTCTGCATACACGACTCTTCATCAAGACCTTTTGGCTAAAGGGTTCAGGCCAGCAAAGACTGCTGGAGTGCCGTTCGTGGCTGAAGCGTCGTTTACAGACGAGAAAGGCAAGCTTTGGAAAACCACCACGGTACTTGACGAAGTCGCGGCTACGCGAGGTAAAGATACTGCGACCGTCGGACAAGTCAGTCTATCGTCAGACAAAGACGAAGTTAAAACCTATGATTTTTATTTCGTAAACCCCAATGGGAATTTCAGCGACGACTCTGAAGCTGCTATAGAGCACTACATAGGTTCAAATGGAAAAATCCTGAAAGCAAATAGTTGGAAGAGCTGCATGAAGAAAAAAATCCGAGAGTCCGTATCGAAATGTGCTGGTCCATGTGTAGCAGCGGCCGTGAGTTGCACAGGAACTGTGGCCGCATATTTACTTTGCGTCGGCGCGGCCTGTGGCGGCTGCTTTGCCTTCAATTTTGCTGTCGCTAGCGTGCAATGCGCGTTTAGTTGGTAACCATGATACAGCGTAGCATAGAAATGGAAAACACGACACAATGATCCCAAACCATGCCGTCGAGAGGGTCTCTGCGGAACGCGCCCTTACGGCGGCGTGGAACCTGTAGTAAAACACCTGAAAGAACCCAGTTTTGGCTCTCACAAAACTAGAGGACAATAAAGCAAAAGAGACAATTAAGGATGAGATAAATAAAGCAGGAGATGGGATGGAGGCCTTATCGGAATTACAAAAAAAGTAGAATTATTATTTCTTTAAAATAAAGACTAACGATTCGAGGACGCCCATCAACTCGGTATTTATGAAGGAGAACGATTTATGTCATATATAAAACCTGAATATGTAACGGTTAAGTGGACCCCTCTGTCAAGACAATAAAGGGTCGAGTTTAAGATGGTAACCGATCAAGCCGCAGCGGCATAGCGCTGCCCTAGTTCTAATCCTCTTTGAGGCTGTTTTCTCTCTTTGAATTTATCCACGATTCTTGCTCCGCCGCCGTTTGCTGTTCGATATACTACATCCGGTGTCTTGTAGCCCAATGATTGGTGTGTTCTTTCCCTGTTGTAAAATAAAAAGTATTTTGTCAGCCCTAACTGCACTTCAGGCATTGTGTCATACCCGTTCAGATATACGTCTTCGTGCTTTACGCTCCGCCAGAGCCTTTCTACGAATATATTGTCCAATGCCCGACCGCGGCCATCCATGCTGATGGTTATGCAGTGCGCTTTGAGCACACCGGTAAAGGCCTCAGAGGTGAACTGGCAGCCCTGATCGGTGTTGAAAATCTCGGGGACACCATATGTTTTTAATGCTTGTTCCAGGCAGTCAACACAGAACCTGCTATCGAGAGTGTTCGATAACTGCCATGATAGTACTTTCCGCGAGTACCAGTCGATCACTGCCACGAGGTACACAAATCCCCGCGCCAGGCGGATGTAGGTGATGTCGGTACTCCATACCTGATTGGGCTTTGTCACTGCCACGCCTCTGAGCAGGTACGGATAAATCAGGTGCTGCGGGCTGGGGCGGCTGGTGTTCGGTCCCGGTGCCATGCCTGCCAGTCCCAGGATGCCCATTAGCCGCTGTATCCGTTTGCGGTTGACCTGATGCCCTATGCCGCACAAGTAAACTGTCATTTTTCGGCTGCCGTAGAACGGATGCCGGGTGTATTCGGCGTCGATCTTCCACAAAAGAGTCGCTTCCAGCTCGTCCGGGGCGGCGGTCACATGCGGCGCATAGAAGGTGGAACGGGTAACACTCGCCAGTTCACATTGTTTGGTCAGCGCCAAGGGATTCTTGGGGTCTAACCAGAGCCGCCGGTCCTCTATAGGTTGATCCCGGATTTTTTTTTAAGCCAGTCCAGTTCCATTTTCAGACGTCCGATCTCTGAGTAAAGGCGCTCGGAGCTGGCAGCAGGGTCTACCGGAGCGGGACCGCGCTTGGAATCGAATATGGCACTCGCCTGTTCCTGCAGCTCTTTTTTCCATTGCCCCACTTGCGTCGGATGTACGCCATACGCCTGGGCGATTTCGGTTACGGTCTTGACCCCTCGGATCGCCTCAAGTGCGACCTTGGCTTTGAACTGACTGCTGAAATTCTTGCGCTTTTTTTCACTCATAACCTGCTCCTTTTAACGGCAGGTTACCATCTTATACTATTGTCCGATTTTTGGGGTCCACTATACGGCACCTCAAGAACATTGGAAATTGCGACACATTGTTTATGATGCTGGAGAAGGAGATATTGCTATAGCACTAGGCGAATGGGATGATGCAAACGCTTTTGCAATGCGCTGGAATGGCACCGAAGCGAAACCGAATGGCAATCCATTTTCTCGGCAACCAACTTGGTTTATATTGCCAGATGATTTCGGTTTCTCAATAATAAAAGACCTACTGCTTAAACAAGCATTAGGAAATGATTATATCAAGCAAAAAGGGCTTGGTCATGCGATAGATTGGATGAGAGAAATTCATAAACTAAAAACAAAAACTCACCCACAGAAGTACTAGCGTATAAGTTCTGCAAAGTATTCCCCTTGCCCATCAAATTTTGAAGATGTTTGGGCTTAGAAACCCAGCCCAATGGCTAAATTGCCGAGATTTATTAGTGAGGTTCATATGATAAAAGTGATTTATGAGGGAAATATTGCTGGAAGTTTTCGGGGGTTCGCCAGAGAGCAGTTGTTCAAGCTCGCTAACGGCACGTACTGGATACAGGCTCAATATGAGTACTGGTATCATTACGAATACAGGCCGGCAGTGGTTCTAGCGGAAGAAGGTGGAAAAGTTATATTGACCGTAGCAAACCATTCCATCCCCGTGCGCCGCGTGTCCGAAGTCATTGAAAGTAACATTGCAGGTGAGTTCAAAGGATGGGATGGTAAATCTACTTATAGACTGGCTAATGGTCAGGTATGGCAGCAGACAACTTATAAGTATGAGTATAAATACGCATACAATCCAGAAGTCCTCATTTACTCTATCAGCGGCAGTTATAAAATGAGGGTTGAAGATACAGAAGCCGAAGTGCGCCGAGCCTAGATGGGTTTCCACAGCGGCGCGTGAGGCGCATTTTTATATGAGATATGAATGTATTATTGGAGACGGGGACCGATAGTGTCAGATGAACCATTGCAAAAATAGTGAGCTTGATTTTATGCTAGGGGGCAATAATGGCTGATCAAGAACGTACGATGAGTTTTTTGTTTGTACGGATGCATTTCCCTGAAGTATTTGGACCCAGTGCGAAGGCTTCCTTTTATGATTATTTAGTAAAGATGCAGGAGCGTAAGGAAGATGTGAAAGGTTATTACTGGGCGTTAGGAGATATTGGAAAAATCAACTTAGATAGTCGCGAGCTCATATTTGTTAAGTGGACCCCTCTGTCAAGACAATAAAGGGTCGAGTTTAAGATGGTAACCGATCAAGCCGCAGCGGCATAGCGCTGCCCTAGTTCTAATCCTCTTTGAGGCTGTTTTCTCTCTTTGAATTTATCCACGATTCTTGCTCCGCCGCCGTTTGCTGTTCGATATACTACATCCGGTGTCTTGTAGCCCAATGATTGGTGTGTTCTTTCCCTGTTGTAAAATAAAAAGTATTTTGTCAGCCCTAACTGCACTTCAGGCATTGTGTCATACCCGTTCAGATATACGTCTTCGTGCTTTACGCTCCGCCAGAGCCTTTCTACGAATATATTGTCCAATGCCCGACCGCGGCCATCCATGCTGATGGTTATGCAGTGCGCTTTGAGCACACCGGTAAAGGCCTCAGAGGTGAACTGGCAGCCCTGATCGGTGTTGAAAATCTCGGGGACACCATATGTTTTTAATGCTTGTTCCAGGCAGTCAACACAGAACCTGCTATCGAGAGTGTTCGATAACTGCCATGATAGTACTTTCCGCGAGTACCAGTCGATCACTGCCACGAGGTACACAAATCCCCGCGCCAGGCGGATGTAGGTGATGTCGGTACTCCATACCTGATTGGGCTTTGTCACTGCCACGCCTCTGAGCAGGTACGGATAAATCAGGTGCTGCGGGCTGGGGCGGCTGGTGTTCGGTCCCGGTGCCATGCCTGCCAGTCCCAGGATGCCCATTAGCCGCTGTATCCGTTTGCGGTTGACCTGATGCCCTATGCCGCACAAGTAAACTGTCATTTTTCGGCTGCCGTAGAACGGATGCCGGGTGTATTCGGCGTCGATCTTCCACAAAAGAGTCGCTTCCAGCTCGTCCGGGGCGGCGGTCACATGCGGCGCATAGAAGGTGGAACGGGTAACACTCGCCAGTTCACATTGTTTGGTCAGCGCCAAGGGATTCTTGGGGTCTAACCAGAGCCGCCGGTCCTCTATAGGTTGATCCCGGATTTTTTTTTAAGCCAGTCCAGTTCCATTTTCAGACGTCCGATCTCTGAGTAAAGGCGCTCGGAGCTGGCAGCAGGGTCTACCGGAGCGGGACCGCGCTTGGAATCGAATATGGCACTCGCCTGTTCCTGCAGCTCTTTTTTCCATTGCCCCACTTGCGTCGGATGTACGCCATACGCCTGGGCGATTTCGGTTACGGTCTTGACCCCTCGGATCGCCTCAAGTGCGACCTTGGCTTTGAACTGACTGCTGAAATTCTTGCGCTTTTTTTCACTCATAACCTGCTCCTTTTAACGGCAGGTTACCATCTTATACTATTGTCCGATTTTTGGGGTCCACTATATTGGCCGGTTAGGAAAAAATGCTAAGTCAAGATTGGAGATGACATATGATGAAAGTCAACACTCGTATAAGAAAGAAATATTGAATGTTCAGAAAACAACTTACTGCAATTTCTTTATCAATGTTGACTCAAATGTTATTGCTTATGAAGAGACCCCATATATTAGTAAACAGCAATTTCAAACGCATTTTTCCAACATTTGGCTAGCTATATCTGGAACAAAAATTGAATTCGAGTTCTTGCTCAAAGAAGTTGAAATTTTCAAAGAGATAAAGTCTTGGGATCGGCTGACTAAAGCTAAGTTTAAGCTCGTTCCAACGAACCCAAGCTCTCGCGAGGACTACGAACCCTTGGATATTTTTATTCGTAATGCGCAGGCAGATAAGGCAAAGATTGAATTTGAAAACGAAGGCAAGGGCTTGAGTGTTAGCGGAAATACGCCCATTCATCAAGGGCTGTCTATGGCATCGGCAGGATATGGTGAGTTCGAAGTCCGTGGTATGAAGGGGCGCGTTGGCCAGCGCGCAAGTTCAAAAGGTATGGAAATTCGAAGAGACTTCGTTAGGGTTGATGATTTGGAATCGCTGAGTCCCGATATGATGAAAGAGATTCGAAAAATTGTGGAGGCAATGAACCGTCCAGATGAATAAGTCCGAAATCACATTTATGAAGTCGCTAAAGGAATACGGGTTAACACGGTTTGTTAAATCGCCTGGGCTTTATATCGCCCTAATTGCGTCATATGGATACTGGTATTATAAAGTCTATTGCGAAGTTTATGGAGCTGCACAGACTAACTTCGCAAATATCCTTCTCAGCACGGCGGCGGGCCTCTTTAGTATATTATTCGCTGCATTCGCAATAATAATCGCCTTATCTGATAAGGAATTCGTAATGTTGCTGAAAAAGACTGGAAAGCTGAATAACATTCTTTTCCCTTTCTGGTTAGTTTCATTTATATATATCCTGAGTATTGCAGTAAATCTCGTCGCTGTTCTTGACGTAGGAAGTGTTAGCATCATAGCTGCAGTCGGGGGAGTTTTTCTTTTTTCAATCGCCATGGTAGAAACATTTTACCTGGTATCTACTACGGTTAAGTTTGGCTTGTATCGTGCGGAAATCGTTGGAACACTGCCTGAATTGGAGGAAGCACGGCGTAGGAAATCTCCTGAGCCGAAAGATGTATGAGGCTGAAAAAAGATTTTTGCAAGCTCAGATGTATGCGTAATACTTATCGTATTCAATGGCTAAGGATTTAAATGCATAGCAAAGCAGATCTTTCAATTGAGCTTGATGATTCAGTAAAGGGGAACCCTCTTTTTACAGGTCTCAACGATTTAACCATTACAAAAATAGATATTTTTAAGTATGGTGCACTCAACCTCTACGTGCCGCCGGATAAACTTGGTGAATACGAGTTCGATTACTCACAAGGAAAAGTTCCGCATTTGTACGGATTGTATGACGACTATATTACATTAGGCGGTAAGCAATTATTTAATTTGGCGCAAGAAGAAACAGCTACTGATGTGTCCGAGATCATCGGGGTAGGTGTCGGTTTATTCTACTCTATACAACTGCTGGGCATTGAGCCAAATAAGATTAAGAAGATCAAGCGCGCAGATAAGCAACAAAAATATTTAGATTTTGCATTTGTCAAAGATCAGCAACAGTATGAATTTGAAGCTAAGGGTACGACATATGAGGCTAATGTTAAAGCCCAGATAGAAGATGTTAAATTAAAGAAGAAGGATAAACCCAATACGGCTTGCCGATTTGGCACAGTCACTTTGGCAAGAAAACGAGGAGAAGTTGGATCTTCCCGGGTTATTGTTTGTGATGCATACGAGAAGGTGACAGTGGATGATCGCTACAATATTTATGACTATTTAGAATATTATCTGTTTATTTTTAGCTTGATACTCGATAATCCGCTTTATAACAGACTAAACAAGCGGGTGCGAACGCGCAAAGTGTATCGTGGTCAGATCAACACAAATAAGATTAGAGGGTCATACATTATCAGTGGCGTTAGGTATCTCGGAGAATATTTCGATAAGAGGTTGTTGCTAGAAAAAATACGCGAGAACACTTATGAAGGAATAACACTCAATGCGTTATTTAAGAACTTAACAGACAGCATCGGAAATGAAAAGTATTTCTTGGGAATAGACGAGAGAGTAATCGCCGCTATAAATCGCACTGATATTGATTATTTAGATAAGGGTACAGATGTTGGGATAAGAAGGGCATTAAAGGATAGAGCTATTATAGCTGACAAGGATGGCGTTATATTTGTGAAGTCTGCAAATGGTGCAGATAAACAGGTTGAAGAGAATTTCACCGAAACTAATGTTAAAGAGCGCTTAGCAATACTTTATAACTATTCAAGAAATGAGCGGCATCCTTGTGGGGCGCCCTGTCGCAGCAGAGAAAAATATGGAAAGCCCTGCGAGATAATGACTTTTAGAGATCATTGTCACTTTCATAGGTAATATATGACATCATCTGCAATTGTCCAAAAACTCTGGAACTACTGTAGCGTCCTCCGGGACGATGGGATGAGCTGCGGCGAATTAGCACGGCTGGTCATGATAGAAAGGATACCGCATGAATAAACAGCAAGCCATGGTGAAACTCCATCACCAAATAGAGCAAATTGACAACATTAAACGATTAAAGAGTGGCAGCCAGGAATTTAACAAGTGGCACCGTGATACAGAAGTTGCCATTGAAAAAATATTTGGCGCTGATAGCAAACACGTTGCTGAGTTTAACGATATAAGTTATTCATTGGCCATATTTACATCAGGCACTCAGGATTACGAATTTGAAAATGCTCATCAAGGAGGGTTGGATACGGCAAAAACAATTCTGATGTCATTTGCTGATGAAATTAAAGAGTACTGGAACGACAACGAACAGCATGAAGTCGCGAAGATCGTTTCACCGAGCCAAGTTGCAGCGAAAGATGATAAAGTTAGTAAGAAAAAGACAATCAAGGAAAACATTGAGGACAATATTACACTGTGGATGCTCGGTATTTTGCTAACGGGATTTATAGCTGGTCTCGCGACATATGATGGTGCTTTGAGAATCATGCGGCTGGAGACTATTAGTAAGGATAGATTGAAGACGCTTGAAACCAATCAATTAAGTTCAGTCGGAAATATTGCTAGTCCATCTGCGGTGCCATTGCCAGCATATTTGAGCTCAAGCAAGATAAATGTAATTCAAACTACACTTCGGCAAGCGTTTAACGAGAAAAATGTTCATAAGCTTTACGCAATGCTCGGGCCACTTGCCAAATCACAATTGACGGAGAGCGCGGCATCGCTTCAAATGAATCCACTCTTCACGTCGCTGGGTAAAATATCGGATAGCTTTTATGTGCAGTACGCATTCACTGGGCAACAAGGTCCAAATAAAGGATTTATGCTGAATTACTTCGCGAAATATGAAAAAGCAGAACGAGGTATTATTAATGTTGGCGTAATTGATGATGGGAAAGACTATCAAATCGTCAGTATGATGTTTAGCGCGATGTAGGTTCATGCGAGGTTTTAAATGACCCCAGCAGCTATCGTATCAAAACTCTGGAACTACTGTAACGTCCTTCGGGATGACGGGATGAGCTACGGCGATTACGTGGAGCAGCTCACGTACCTGCTGTTCCTAAAGATGGCTGACGAGCGCGCGAAGCCGCCGTACAACCAGCCGAGAGCCGTGCCTGCGAAGTACAACTGGCCCACGCTTTTACGGGGGGCTTTGCGCTGTCATACTGATTGCCGCAAACCAGTATTTTCCGCATGTTTCCCCTTGCTCCTTTCGTTCAAGTATAGTATCTTCGCCTAATCGGGAGGATATCTTTGAATGGTTTTCCTGTTTAACTGAAAAAGCACGCTGTATTTCTTACGAAAATGCATTTTGATCGAATGCAACGCAAGTTGTCCCGTAAGTATATATTCAATCCAATGTCTATGGGGTGCTGATGGGGCTGCCAAAAGAAATAGCTGATCTGATCGAACGCTTTGACCGAAATCGCGAGGCGTACAATTCCGGTCAGTACAACGAAATGCAGCTCCGGCAGGAGTTTCTCGATCCGTTCTTTGGCGCCCTTGGCTGGGACATGAACAATCAGCAGGGTTACGCCGAGGCGTACAAGGACGTGATCCACGAGGACTCAATCAAGGTTGGCGCGGACACCAAAGCCCCGGACTATTGCTTCAGGATCGGCGGCACGCGCAAGTTCTTCCTTGAAGCAAAGAAACCCTCGGTTTACATCAAAGAAGATATCTCGCCGGCTTTTCAGCTCCGCCGTTATGCCTGGTCAGCCAAACTTCCGTTAAGCATTCTTACCGATTTCGAAGAATTCGCCATTTACGATGCCCGCATCAAGCCGGAAAAGACCGACAAGGCGTCGAATGCGCGCATACATTACTTCACCTACAAGGAATACGAAAAGCAGTGGGACCTTATCTCGTCCGTGTTCTCCCGCGAGGCAGTGCTCAAAGGATCGTTCGACCAGTACGCGGAGAAGAGCAGGCTGAAGAAAGGCACTGCCACGGTAGACGACGCTTTTCTGAAAGAGATTGAAGACTGGCGCGACCTGCTTGCCAAGAACATTGCTCTTCGGAATGTGGACCTTACCACGCGGGAGTTGAACTTTGCTGTGCAGCGCACGATCGACCGCATCGTGTTCCTGCGCATCTGCGAGGACCGGGGCATCGAGGAATACGGCAGGCTCCAGACGCAGTTGAACGGTACGAACGTCTACAAGAGGCTCGTGCAGCTATTCAGCCAAGCCGACGACCGGTACAATTCAGGTCTGTTCCATTTCCAACGTGAAAAGGAACGGCACGAGGAGCCGGACAAGCTCACCCCGAACATCTCCATTGACGATAAACCGCTTAAAGACATCATCAACCGGCTCTATTATCCCGAAAGCCCTTACGAATTCTCCGTCCTTTCCGCTGATATTCTCGGCCAGGTGTATGAACAGTTCCTTGGTAAGGTCATTCGCCTCACGGCAGGACATCAGGCGAAGGTGGAGGAAAAGCCTGAAGTTCGAAAAGCTGGAGGCGTCTATTACACGCCGAAGTATATCGTTGATTACATCGTCAAGAATACAGTTGAGACGCTGGTTGAGGACAAGAAGCCGAAAGAGGTCGAGAAACTGAAGATCCTCGATCCGGCTTGCGGTTCTGGGTCGTTCCTTCTCGGCGCATATCAGTATCTCCTCGACTGGCATTTGAGATGGTACATCGACAACGAACCCGATAAATGGGCAAAAGCAAAGCAGCCTGCCATTTACCAAAGTCCATCACCCGATCCACGTACCCCGAACTGGAATCTCACCACATCAGAGAAGAAGCGAATTCTCCTGAATAACATCTACGGAGTTGACATCGACTCCCAGGCTGTGGAAGTAACCAAACTGTCCTTATTTTTGAAAGTTCTTGAAGGCGAGAGCAACCAGACACTCGCAAACCAGCTCCGCATGTTTCATGAACGTGCACTGCCCGATCTCGGCGACAACATCAAGTGCGGTAACTCCCTCGTCGGCCCTGACTTCTATCAGCAGCAGACCATGCTGGATGATGAAGAGCGATATCGCGTCAATGTCTTTGATTGGGATAAAGAGTTTTCCGAGATTACGAAGGCTGGCGGGTTCGATGCAGTTATTGGAAATCCGCCTTACGTGAGGCAGGAATCATTGTCTGATTTCAAGGACTATTTTGCATCACACTATGAAGCGTTCGATGGAGTTGCAGACCTTTATGCTTATATGATGGAGCGTAGCGTCAAGCTACTGCGTGAAGGCGGGCGGTTCAGTTTCATTGTCTCAAACAGTTTTCTCCGCACGACTTATGGAGAACCACTACGCCGAACGTTGAAAAAACATGCCGCAGTGCTCAGAATAGTTGATTTCGGCGGCTTACCTGTATTCGCCAATGCCAAAGACACCTATGTCTGTATTCCGCTGTTCACGAAATGCAAGCAACCGGCACGAGTGGAAGTTACGAAAATCCCTTCGCTTGAAATACGTGACCTCTATAAATATGTTACCGACAATTCATTTAAAATTCCGCACGACCGGCTTTCACTCGACGCATGGGCGCTAAAGTCTGATTCCGAAGCCGCGGTCTTCGGTAAGGTGATGAGAGCGGGAAGGCCACTTGGAGATTATGTCGAGCGGAAGATGTTCTATGGCCTGAAGACTGGCTATAACGAGGCCTTTGAGATTACAGAAGCTCAGCGTAATGCTATTGTGAAAGGTAACAGTGCAAGCGCATTATTAATTAAGCCCTTTTTTGGTGGTCAGGATATCCGGCGATACTTTGTAAATAATGACGGGCGATATTTGATTGTCATTCCTTCTGGCTGGACACGAGCCGCGATGTTGAAGTCGAAAAAAAGCGCACATCAACTATCAGAACGTGAATCCTGGAGTTGGTTTAGCCATGAACATCCAAAATTAGCGAGCCATCTTGAGGGATATGTTGAAGCATGCCGCAAAAGACAAGATCAAGGTGACTATTGGTGGGAGCTTCGATCATGTGACTACTACGAGTATTTTGATCAGCCAAAGATCATGTTCCCTGATATCTGCAAAGGACCGCGATTCTATCTTGATCGAAGTGGCATCTATCTTTCCAACACTGCATACTGCCTTGGTGTCGATGATTCATATTTGCTCGGGATTCTGAATAGCAAGCTGTTCTGGTTTACGATAAGTAATATAAGCATTCCTTTTGGGATTCGCGCAGGTGAATATCGCTATCGGCTGATATATCAATACATGGAGAAGGTGCCGATTCGGGTTATCGACGAAAATAACAAGGGTGATAAGTCTAAGCACGATCGTATAAAAGACCTTGTGGATCAAATGCTAACATTCTCGAAGAAGATGGCTGACATGAAAATAGACCATGAAAAGAACTCGCTCAAGCGTCAGATTGATGCCGTAGACCAGCAAATCGATCAGTTGGTGTATGAACTGTACGGATTAACTGATGAAGAAATACAAGTAGTAGAGGGTGCATGATCTAAGTGAGAGAACGTAAGTGTTTGTTCGATTGGATGCCTAAACACAGATGAAAATATATTTTCTCGATACAAATATATTCATACAATGCAAGGAATTAAAAGAACTTCCGTGGCAGGATATTGCTGATGGAGATAATTATTTGCTGCTATTAGTGCCTAGGCCTGTTGCCGAAGAAATTGATCAATTCAAGCAAGGCGGAAATGTCCGTAGATCTAAGCGTGCACGTAAGGCATCCTCATTATTGAGAGAATTGGTTTTATCTGATAACGACAAGTTAGTCATCCGTGAAAGTGCTCCCCATGTAGAAATAGCATTCCCTCCTGAACTCAATACGCAATATATGAAGGCAGAAGGGCTGGATCTTGCAAGAACTGACGACAGAATAATATATGAAGCGATGAAATATGCAGATACCAACACCGATAAGAGTACGATGCTTCTTACTCATGATACAAATCCATTATTAACTGCAAAGAAATATGGTTTACCCTTTCAGGTAATTCCTGATGAATGGCTTTTGGCGCCTGAGCCAGACAGTCGTGACAAAGAGCTCACAGAGTTGAAGCGGAGGTTGCAGGAAATAGAAAAGTGCAGCCCCCAAATTCAAGTCATCGCAAAAGATACTAATAATTCATTGATAGATTCGTATTCGTTCAGTATTGCCGCATATGATAAACTTTCCGAGAAGAAGGTCGAAGAACTTATTGAGGAGATGAAAAAAAGAAATCCTGTAGTATCTACATTTAATATCCCACAACATTCACAGCCTAATGTAATCATAGCTGCGGCTCAAATTCCTGGATTTGGGTGGGATTATCAATCACCAGATGAGAAGGTAATAAAAGAATATCAGGAAGTAAAATATCCACAGTGGTTAGATAGCCTGAAACACTATTTCACAACCTTACATTTAAAACTTGGACAGCCTGAACGCGAAGTTGTAATTAATTTTGAACTAGCCAATTTAGGCAATGTACCTGCAGAAAATATAGTCATTGAATTTGAAGCTCTCGGTGGACTATATTTCAAGCTGCCTTCCGTCGAAGAAGATGAAGAGAGTTGTAGCAGTGACGGGGTACCTGATCCCCCTGCTGTGCCAGAAGGGAAATTGATTCGCCGCGACGATTTTGGTATTTTATCAATGGATGTTCAGAAAGGCTTAATCCGGGCAATATCACCGCGTTTGGAATTCCCTCATATTTTCAATAAGCCCTTCATAAGAGATAGGAATAAATTTTACTGGAAAGACGAAAAACCTTGTATGCCTTCTAAACAATGGTCTTTCATATGTGATGAATTCAGGCATCAGGTAGGACCCGAGAAATTTGAAATGAAATTAATAATTCCACCCAAAACCAATATTGAGAAGGCATGTGTGCGTTGCTTTATTACCGCGAAGAATTTACCTCAACCTGTGGAGTATATGTTGCCTATAAAAGTGCACTATGTAAAGGCTGATATAGAAGAGCAAACTGATAGGATAATTGGTAAGGAAATGCCTCACAAGGCTATCCCACTAAAAAGAGACGAAAGAGATAAATGACGCACTGACGAAATTAATGAAAATGCATGTATTTTGTAATATGCAAACATTAATCGTAGCTTGAATAGGAGTGCATATATATGCGAAAAATATCCACTCATACACTGGTCGTTAAAAAGCTGGAAGGTGTTTCAAAACTGATCTTCCGTGATTACCATAAACAAATCACCGAACTCATCGGGAATTCTCACGGTATTTATGCGCTCTATGACGAGAATGAACTATATTACGTCGGCAAGTCAACGGACCTGAAGAATCGTGTGAAACAGCACCTGAAAGACCGTCATCTTGCCAGCTGGACGCATTTCAGCTTGTATCTCGTCCGGAACGCAGAACATATAAGCGAAATCGAATCTTTGATCATCCGGGTAGCCAATCCGAAGGGAAATGCCAAGAAGTACAAAACTGACAAGGGGACGTCGCTGCTCAAACAGCTGCAGGCCTTGGTTAAACAACGACAGCAGGTAGAATTTAATATTATGTTCAGCACGACGATAGATAAACGCGAGCAGACGCCCAGAACTGATAAACACCAGTTTGCATTACACGGCTTGGTCCAAAAAAAGACAGCGCTTTACCGGACGTACAAAGGAAAAGAATACAGGGCGCTCTTGACTCCAAGAGGGAAAATTAAGTTCAATGGCAAGATTTATGAAACTCCGACAGCGGCTGCGATGAGCATCGTGAGCCGAACATCAGTGAATGGCTGGACTTTCTGGTATTTCAAAAATGCAGAAGGGGAATGGGCTCGCTTATCTGATTTACGTGGGAAGTAGTCGCAGGTCAGCCTGATAGTCATAACCTGGTGAAGGTTGATATTTGGTTATCGGATTCCGCGATACGCAGACAATCCGACCTGCCTACAAGACATTTCAAAGTCCTAAATTGTGGTTGGATTATGCTAAAGACAAGCATTTTAGAAGATATCGCTGAAAGCAGCCTAAAACATCCCGTATTCGGCGTTGTTATCAGTATTCTGCTTCTTTGCACCGGGCTCTATTTTACCTTTTCGCATGGTACGAGCGGTCCGGCTGGTGCCGTGTTCAGCGGGTTTAACAAGATGTTCGCATATTTCTTTTTTGGTCTTTCGGTATTCGCAGCTATTTTCGCTTTCATCGGGTACATAAAGAACAAGGTCGGAATAAAACAGCGGCATGAATTCTTTGAATCCAAGAAAACCTTGCTGTCATTAAAGCAAATGTCATGGAAAGAGTTTGAGCATTTCGTCGGAACGTTTTTTGAAAAGCAGGGATATTCCGTCGAAGTTACGGGTGGCTTAAGAGATGGTGGGATAGACTTGGTCGTCAGAAAGAACGAGAGAACATCTTACGTGCAGTGCAAAAAATATAGAGAGAACAAGGTGACTCTTTCAATGATGCGGGATTTCTACGGGGCGATCTCTTCTCAAACAAATACCAATCCCAGCTTTTTCGTGACCACCGGCACGTTTACACTTGATGCGAGAAAATTCGCTGAAGAAAACACAATCGAGGCGATTGACGGCAGCAGGTTGATGGAGTATTTGAAAACAATGGATATGCGGATTGCGTCCGATGTGGCTTGGTCGGCAGGCTCTGCCGCATCTGCGAAGAAGCAAGAGGGCAAAAGGTGCCCGGACTGCGGAGCATCTATGGTTGTGAGAGTCGCAAAAAAAGGAGCGCACGCAAATGAACCTTTTTGGGGCTGTTCAACCTATCCCAAATGCAAAGCGATTGTCGCGTATATTGATATGCATTAGGGGCGGACATTCACGGAACTTTATTAATGAACCGTAAAAGTACTGTAAAATATAAAACAAGCGAGATTTGCAGCCGTTTCGATATCTCCGCTGCTACACTCTATCGATGGGAGAGTAAAGGTTTGCTGACCGAGATTGAGCGTGACTGGCGAGGTTGGAGAGTTTACACAGAGGACAATCTGAAGGATATTGAAAAACTCATGAAGAGCAGAGTCCAGTAAAGAATATGTGGTAAACTACGGACGGAGGTAATTATGACTAAGGCTGAAATCGTCTCTGAAATTATTGACAAGGTCGACATGCCGAAGCAGGACGCCGACGAAATAATGGAAATGATTCTGGATTCAATTAAACAGACGCTGAAGGCGGGGGAAAGCGTTAAACTATCCGGTTTTGGGAACTTCGTAGTCAGGAAAAAACGTTCACGACAAGGCCGCAACCCTAAGACCGGCCAGGAGATAGAGATCACACCAAGAAATGTTGTCAGTTTCAAGCCGAGCATGATATTCAAAGAACAGGTCATCGAAACTTTATCAAAGGTTGCCAGCGAATGAGCTCATTTGGTTTAAATACAAGAAATACACTGGACAGCGGTTCTAAGGAGAATACGGTGAGAAATGAAACTGTTCTTATTGTAGATGATAATCCAATGATGAGAGAATCCCTCCGGGGTTTTCTGGAGGCGGAAGGTTATATCGTTAGTTGTTGTGAAAATGGGCCGATGGCACTTGATCTTACCAAGGAAAAGCGCTTCAAAATAGTTCTCACGGATTATCGAATGCCTGAAATGAATGGTGACGTGGTTGCAAGGCTGCTCCGTTACCAGGATCCGGATGCATATATTATCGGTTTCAGCATAGCTTCCAAAGAAAAGGCCTTCCTCGATGCTGGCGCAAACGTATTTGTGAGTAAGGAAGATATACTTCAAGACATTATTCCGCTTATAAGAAATAGAGATCAAGGAGATTGACCTGATATTTATCAGTCATGAGGTTCTTTAGAAACTGGTTCGAATAACAAAAGTCCATTCCTTAAGGTTTTCGAATGTTTCTCAAAATCAATTGAGCCGCTTGATCGTAACCGTGCTTAAGAAGATATTCAACAAATATGGGCCAAGGCGGAATATTGCTCATGTATGGGTTTGAATCTGGGCCAGCATACATTCCACCGCTAGAACCAGTAAAAAGTCCACCTCCTGGTCCTGTGAAGAGCCCCCCACCTGGCCCTGTGAAAAGACCTCCACCTGGTCCAGTAAATAGCCCGCCGCCGGGACCAGCAAATAGACCGCCTCCTGGACCAGTGAACATGCCGCCCCCAGGTCCTGTGAACATTCCACCACCTGGACCTGTGAAAGCTCCTCCTCCAGGTCCCGTAAACATGCCACCGCCAGGTCCCGTAAATAATCCCCCGCCTGGCCCTGTGAACTGATTGCGAAACCATTTATTGGTATCCATGATGCCTCCTAAAAGTGGTGTTGAATACTTACGTGTCGTTGATACTGGTTGTGATTACCGTGTCAGGTTCTTTTTACTTTCCGCAATTGTCAGTCATGTATTAAAATATTTCTCAGCCTCTTCGATTATAAGCTTTGCCATTGCAAGGTTGCTTGCATCATGCTTTGAAGACACGGAGGCTACCTGTTCAAACCATATTACTTCAAAATTATGCTTAGTCATATTAGTCACCGCAGCAACGGTTTGCCCCCTTGTTCTTGTGGCACAAATAATTACCTTGCATCTTTCCTTAACAAAAAGAGAAAGGCTTTCATCTAATCTGCCGCTTGGGTCACCTTGCCCTTCAATTCCGATTCTTACTCCATTAATAATTATGATTACGCTTATATCCATGAGCTGTCTGTCATGCTCCTTTTGATGATGCGGATACTTTGATATCAGCAGCTCATATACTTTTCCGATAGTTTTGCTTTTACCAACATTTGAAATACCGCGCAACGCAATAACTTTATTACTCATTATCTTCTCCTTTTATTACATACGACCGACCGAGTAGGATTATAGAGAGATTTCTATCTCCTGTCACCTGTCAGAACTGACAGGTGCCTTCCTTCCATTGTAATCTCGTCGTTATTCATGCAAAAACACAACCTGTCAGTTCTGACAGGTGACAAGTGGTATTCGTCCATATATAATACATTCATCATTAAGTAATTGCTCGACATTGAGATGTCATGAAAACGAGAACAATAATCCGCCGCAGCACAGCTGTCTAAAAAAGTGCCATGCAAATGATATTCGACAAACTCAATTACGGTCTATCTGTAATACTGATATTCGTAGCGATCATTCTTGTTGCATCATTGACAGTTCGATTGATCGTTCGTTATGTATTTATCACTCCTGATATGTCCCGCCGGGGATTTAGCAGGGTTGAAAATATTGCATCAGGATTCGTAGCTTTGCTCCTGGGAATCATGATGTGGTTCGTACTAGGAAGCATGAAGTGATGCAACAATATACGTTATTCTTTAACGGTCTTTGACATAGGGCATTATTAGGTTTGACTGCAACTATTTGTTTACCGTGGTTGGGATATATGATAAGATGCCGCTGGTATTGCTATCAATCCTATATATGGTCGCTGCGCAATTGTTTGCCGCATCACAAGAGGATTTTATGAGACAACGAATCAATATCATGATCCCCGCTCTTACCCTCGCAAGTTGTTTGCTCATGCCGCATTCAATGGCTTCTGCCCAGTCCAATGATGAAAAGAAATCGATGCTGATGTTCTTTAAGGAAGAAGAGCTTGTCGTGGAATCTCCGACACGGTCTGAGAAGCCGATTGCGCAAACCGCGGAAAACGTCACAGTTGTCACCTCGGAATATATTCAGCAGATGAACGCGCATACTGTTGCCGAAGTGCTGAATACGGTGACCGGGGTTCAGGTCTTCCTGACCGGAGGACCGGGTAGTAGTGCGCTGGCATCCATAGAGGGTTCAGAGAACAGGCACGTTGCAGTATTCATGGACGGTATCCCGCTAAACAATCTGGGGGATAACGTAGTGGACATCGGTTTGATGTCTGTTCAGAATATAGAGAAGATCGAAATCATCAAGGGGCCTGCGTCATCCGCCTGGGGCTCCTCGCTTGGTGGTGTGATCAACATTATTACAAAGTCCGGGAAAGAAGACGAAAACGGCGGTGTGGTATCTGCCTCATATGGCGAGCGGAAGACCGGAGATTTTAGAGTCGAGACCTCTGGTAAAGGGGAGCGCTTGGGATACTATGTATCCGGCGGCCGGTTGCAGACCGATGGCTTTCGACAGAATAATGATTTTTCAGGGAACAATGTATATTCAAAATTGACCTATGACATGACAGAGAGAACTAAACTGCAGCTTACCGGAGGATTCAATAAAGCATCTCGTGGCACAGCAGAGTTCCCGAATTATGATTTGTTTATCAATGACAGTACTGAAACGCAAACGGCTTCTTTTTCGATAAAGTCGGCAATCAGTAAGGAAGTCGAAGTAGATATTTCTCTCTGGTGGTTACACCAGATTTATAATGTTTATGATTTTCAGCTCAGCACACGATCACAACTACTAAGAAACCATTTTGATGATAGTGGTTATGGTTCGAGTGTAAAGCTTACGTGGAAACAGCAGATTCATACGCTTGTGCTCGGCGCAGACTATGATTCCAAAACCCTGGAGTCCGATACGATCGCCGGCAATAAAAAGGCAGAAAGAAAAGACGCCTTTTACATCAACGACACGATGGTTTTCGGCCCGTTGTCCATTACGCCGGGAATTCGATACGATAAGTTCAATACAAACGGTGAGTTCACGAGCCCGAGCATCGGGATGACGTATAAGGTAGCGGATACAACGATCCTGCGTGTTTATTCTGCGCAAGGGTTTAATGTACCACCTCTTAGCACTACCTATGGAGACAACATATTTCATATATCGAACCCAGCATTAAAGATGGAGCGTGTATTCTCAACCCAAATTGGAATAGAGTCCGCGGTCACGAAGTATTTTTGGATGAAGCTATCAACATTCAGGCATGACGTTAAAGACATTATTACGACGGAAAGATTATCAGCTCCAACTGCTATCTCTATAAATAAAGGAAGTGAGCGCAGGCAGGGCGTTGAAATAGAATTGAAGACTGCACCTGTCTATTACACCTCACTCAGTGCAGGTGGGGTTTTCATGAGTGCAAAAGACTTGGATACAGATAAGACAATTCAGGACCTTCCCGAACGTACCTATGATCTCGGCGTTCAGTTTGCCGACAGTTCTTCAACACTTTTACTTCAAGGACATTATGTTGACTGGAACGCGAACCCTCTTTTTCATGGGAAATACAATGATTTTATATTCGACATTCATGCATCAAGAAGACTGTACACTCAAGAGGATAAAAGTCTATCCCTATTTGTGGATGCCCATAATATCTTTAATGGATCTCAATATGCCATAGATGTGTATAATAATCCGGCGCGGTGGATCGAAGCGGGAGCGAGATACACTTTTTAAAATGTAAGATATCCTATTTAAGCCATGAGTACAATCGAAAGGGGGTGAAGCAAATTGAAAAAACGCATTGTTGTTTTGAAAGTAGGACAGGATAAAAAGGAAGCAGTCGATGGTTTTTGCTGTGCAGGCCCACTAATACCTCTCTTCTAACTGAAAGCGTATCCATAAGAGGGAGGGCTATCAGCCTTCCCTCGTTTTATTTATAGGTTGGCAAAGTACTCAGACCAGATAACAACGACCATGAAATTATCCCGATATCTTAAAATAGTTCCTTCGGCAGAGGACCAATCAGAGGTTACCCTTTTTTCCACGAAACGGTTCTCAGCTGTCCTTGTTCCTTCTGACGTGATAAGGGAAATCGAGCAAGGCAGCCTGCCGGAAGAGGAGAATGAAACCCTGTCCAGTCTCGGCCTCTTGACGCAGGGTGAGGATGAAGAAAAAAAGGAGATGCTGGCCTTTATCGATGATATGAATGAAGCGGTCAAAGCGTTCAAATTCATCATTGTGCTCAACCTCGACTGTAACCTTGGCTGCAAGTACTGTTTCGAGGGCACGAGAAAGGGGAAATTATATCTTTCCGACGAAGTCGAGGATCGCATCATCGACTTCATGAAACAACGCGATTATCCAAATAAAGAAGAGATCAAGGTTACCTTTTATGGCGGCGAACCTCTTTTAAGCACAGAGAGGATCGTCAGCATGTCCGAAAAAATACGCGCATTTTCGGAAAGTAAAGGTCTACGATACAGCTTCTCCCTGGTGACCAATGCAACTTTACTTACCAGCAAGGTCGTGCAGCGGTTAAAACCGCTTGGTCTCATGGGGGCGAAGGTCACCCTTGACGGACCTAAAGAAGTCCATGATTTATTCAGACCGTTTAAATCCGGTGCTGGCTCCTTCGATGTTATTGTCAGAAACGTTCAGGACGTGTGCGATAAGATTCGCATACAGATCGGTGGTAATTTTACGCAAGCCCATGTTCGGGATTTTCCGCGACTCCTGGATTATCTGCTGGACAAAGGCTTTACGCCTGACAGAATCCCCGTGGTCAAATTCGATCCTGTTGTGAATGAAAGCAGTGAATTCGCCATGCCGGACTTTCACGACGGTTGCGATTTGACAGGAGAGCCGTGGCTCTCCGAAGCGTCGATCTATTTGCGTGAAGAAATATTGAAGAGAGGGTACCGGCTGCCGAAGATTGCGCCAGCCCCTTGTCTTATGCAGCACAATGACAGCTTTGTGGTGAATTATGATGGCGAGCTGTATAAATGCCCCGGACTGATCGGCAGGAAAGCCTGTTGCATCGGAGATGTTGTGAACGGGATAAAGGATTACCGATCTTCTCACGGGCTTGATGATTGGAAAAACGAGGAATGTCTCGCGTGCAGCTATCTGCCGCTCTGTTTCGGTGGTTGTAAATACATGAAGCTTGTACGCGATAACAGCATGAAAGGCGTCAATTGTCAAAAGAGCTATTATGACAAAGCCCTTGGTGACCTCGTGTTGCAGGACATTAAATACGATTTATGATCACAAATGTGAAGAGAGCGCTAAACTATTGATTATAAGCAATAAGGTCGTTACTTGTAATTTCTCTAACCGTTTGTTTTCTTCAGAATAAGAACTATCAGGTCCCTTCAGGCTGTTTATGGTCATTTTAAATCCCTTCAAACCTAATTTCCGTTCTTTTCTCTTTCACATCGCTTCGATACTTGCGGTTTTTGCGACAGCAGCACCTGCGTTTGCGGAAGAATGCAAAGTGATCGTTGTGAAAAGCGCTGATCTGAAACCACACCAGGATGTCCTTCGTGGTTTTAAAGACGTTTGCTTCTGCTCGGTGAGAGAAGTCAAACTCAAGGAAAGCGACAGTCTCGACAAAATACTCAGAAAAAAGCCTGACCTCGTTTTTACGATAGGGGCGTTTGCATTAAAAAAAGTGCGGAGCCTTAAAGACCTGCCAATCGTGTATGCCCTGTCCGTCCTCCCGGAAACAGACCGCGAATTGTCTCTGAATATATCTGGTGTGAACATGGACGTTCCACCCGATGCCTACCTAGCTGCTATGAAAGAGGTTTTCTCCGGAGCGAACAGGGTCGGGCTTCTGTATGATCCGAAGAATACTCAATCCTTCGTTGATAAGGCGACTCGGAGTTTCAGCGAGGGAGGGGTAGAACTCACGGCTGTAAGAATTTCCGGTAATGCAGGACTAGCTTCCACTCTTGGCGATTTGCGGGGCAAGATCGACATCTTGTGGATGCTGCCCGATCCCTCTGTCGTGACACCAGAAACTGTCGAATACCTCCTCAGATTCTCCATACAAAACAATGTGCCGATATTCACGTTTTCCAAAAAGTACGTAGAGATGGGCGCCATAGCTTCGCTTGATGTAGATCCGTATGACATGGGTGCACAGGCAGCAGACATAGCAAATATGCTCGTAACAGGACAGAAGGGGCCTATTCGCGTTTCACCACGCACGCATCATCTTTCTGTCAACATGAAGGCCGCGAAAAAAATGGGCATCAGGATCACAGACGAACTGGGGCGCAAGGTGAACAATGTTGAATAGAAACCTCAGGGCCGCAATGCAGGAAAAATTCGGTTTCAAGGTGTTTATTGCAGTCATTTTCGTCATTATATTTATTCTGACGGTTTACACGGTGATTGGAGCGGTCCGTGAAGGTAAGAAGGCCAAGGAAAAACTGAAAGAACAAGGAGAGATGCTCGTTGAACTTTTAGCTCAAAGCTCGCTGGTCGGGTTATTCGCCGAAGACGCAGACATGTTGAACAGTGCAGCAACCGGCATTCATGGGCTGAAGGATGTCAGGACAATCCTGATATACAATAGTGATCAGAAATTGCTGTATAACAGCGGAGGCCGGTTATCAGACGGGAAGCCTTTGCCGAGGCTATTTGATGATGTCCCGGATGCTCCCAAGAATGTTTCAACGCTTACTGTTGTGGAGAAGGCTAATTCCTTTCTCTTCATCAAGCCGGTGTCCAGCAAGTCTATGCCAGAAATTGGCGAGTCCCTGTATTTCTATCCCCCTGTTCCTTCTGACACCATGCGGGTGATCGGTTATGTCCGGATCGAACTGGGCAAGGATTCGTACCGGAAAGACATTATTTCGTTGGTAAAGCGGAATGCGGTGATGATGCTCGCATTCATCATGGCGAGCGGCATAATAATCTCTTTGATTGTCAGAAAAGTGACTCGACCGATCGAGGAATTGACCAACAAGGTGAAATTGCTCGAACGTGGCTTGCCTGTTGAACCAGCTTCGGTTGAAAGCCGCGATGAAATCGGTAAGCTCGAGTCGGCTTTTAATGCCATGGTTGAGGCTCGACTCAAGGCTGAAAAATCCATGAGGGAAAGCGAGGAGCGAGAACGGCACCTGATCGCCACCGACCTTCATGATTTTGTGGGCCAGAACCTTGTGGCAATGCAATATCAACTTAAAGCGCTGAGGAAACTTGTTGACTCCCCAGACGCAGCCGCACGCTTGGACGAGACGCGCGAATTGATCACTCAGACTATCCAGTATACGCGGTCGCTTACCATCGAGCTTCGGTCGCCTGCATTAGAGGAATTTGGTTTGCACGCTGCCATAGCGTCGCTGGTGGAAAGTTATGAAAGCACCCATGGGGTCTCCGTGCGAATGGAGGATGACGGCTTGCCCAAAGAAATAAACTACGAGACTGCTTATCTTCTTTTCCGGAGCGTGCGCGAACTTTTGTGGAACATCGTGAAGCACGCGAAGGCGACTGAAGCGAGAGTCTCTCTAACGAGGATAGGAGACAATATCCGCATCGTTGTCAGGGACAACGGCATCGGATTTATTGCAACAGCGACCCCCAAGCAAGGACATTGTTTCGGATTATTCACCATACGAGAACGGTTGAAGAACCTGGGTGGGTGTTGCGATGTGGATTCCGCGCCGGGTAAGGGAACAATCGTTGTTCTGACAGCGCCGCTTGTGAAATCCGAGGAACATGAATAGGAGACGCCATGATAAAGATACTTCTCGTTGATGATCACAAGATCGTGCGAGCCGGGCTTAAAGCGATTATTGCAGGGCACCCGGACATGTCAGTTATTGCTGAGGCGAGCGATGGAAGGACTGCAGTGGAACTGGCCGCCGAGGTATCGCCGGACGTGATCATCATGGATATCTCCATGCCGGGTTTAAACGGAATAGAGGCAACGGGCAGGATACTGGAGGCCAATCCTGGTGCCAGGGTCATAGCGTTGTCAATGCATATTGAACGACGAATAGTGCTCCAGATGCTGGGTGCTGGCGCAAAAGGCTATTTGTTGAAAGACGGCGCGGACGACGAGGTGGTCGACGCTATTCTCGCTGTTTCAAAGAACGAGACATACCTGAGTCCGAGGATCAATGGCATGGTTCTGAAGGACTATGTCGAACGGGTTTCGAAAGAAGAATTGTCGTCGCTCTCCCGTCTGTCGTCACGGGAGCGGGAAGTCCTGCAGCTTCTGGCTGAGGGGAAAAAGACGAAGGACATAGCTACGCTCCTCAACGTAAGTGTCAAAACCGCAGAATTCTACCGTCAACAGATTATGGAAAAACTGGACATCCATACTATCGCCGAACTTACGAAACTTGCCATCCGAGAAGGTTTGACCTCGTTATAACACCTGCATAGTATCAACTCACTATCGTTGCCCTATCGATAAGGTATTCTTGTCTGAAACCATCCATTCCATACTCCTCCCCAGAAGCGTCTTTCTCCATAAACAGCTTTTAATCATGAAAATAAGCATATTTAAGGTACCTGTCAGTTCTGACAGGTGACAGCGAACAAAATATCATTTACAATCCAGCAACAAATTGGTGATAGCATTTCAGGGATATGTTGAAGGTCCGGTTCGTCCTGAAACGCTTAAGTCAACTACAACTTAATAGAGGAGGAATGCTATGTTAGAAATGGATCGTTTGTCCCAATATGTTGCCGTTGCAGCGGGGCTCGGTACCGCTGCCTATGCTCTGGTTGATGGCAGCAAGGCATTTTTAGGAGGAGTCTCGAACTACGGCTTCGGACATATCAGGCGAGTGATGTCACTATTTTTACCTGAAAACGCCAATTCCTCAACCCCGCTTCATTTGAAAGCGGTATTAGCGACCCTCAGAGCCAATTGGCTCAATGGTACAGCTTTAGCAGACCAAAAGGCCATAGCAAAATCCTTGATCAAACTCAGGTTGGATCAAGATAACGCTCATAATCTCGCTAAAGCGACTGGTGTGGATAAAGACAAGCTGGCGGCTATTGCCGGTAAAATAGCTTCCGGTGAAACACTCACTCAACAAGAAAACGATTTATTTGGCCGCTTCGACCTGATGCTAACCGCAATACTCGACGAAGGCTATCAGCGAGCTGATCAGTCTTATCGAAATAGTGCTAAAGCTTGGTCAATCGTTGTGTCGGTCGCTCTTGCAATGGTTGGCCAATCGATGGTTAATGATCCTTCATTTTCAGTGGAAAAAGCTATTCTAATAGGTTTGGTGGCGACGCCGATAGCGCCCATAGCCAAGGATCTGACCAGCGCCCTTTCAGCGGGCGTTAAGGTTGCGCAGACATTTAGGAAATAGGAGAAGCTATTATGACATGGTTCCTCGATCTACGCGCTGATAGCGCGGGAGGCAATCCCGCTAGGGAAGTGCAGGTCAGACAGGATGGCAATATTCTATTCCATATGGATGCGCTTCTCGAAGAAGTACGAGGACGCGACGTGCTGCTTGGAACTCACGGTTTTAATGTGAATCGTAAAGATGGCATCGCCAGCTTGTCATCGTGGAGTAATCTTCTGCAACTGGGTGAAGGCGCACTTTTTATCGGAGTTCTTTGGCCAGGAGACTCCCGCTGGTTGCCTGTGGTGGACTACCCATTCGAGGGCGGTGAGGCCAGAGACAGCGGTCGGTTGCTGGCTAAATTCCTGGACCAATACTTCGAAGAGGCGGCTAGCCTATCATTCGCTTCCCATAGTCTTGGCGCCAGGATGGTACTGGAGACAATTAGTCAGATTCATCATCGCGTGCGTCGCTTGACACTAATGGCCGGAGCTATCGAGGATAATTGCCTGATCAAAGAATATGACGATGTTCCAGCGAAGGTTGATGAAATCTCCGTGCTGGCTTCCCACAGTGATAATGTGCTGAAGCTTGCCTTCCCTATCGGAAATATTCTGGGTGGAATTATCTACAGAGGACATCCTTACTGGCATGGTGCTTTAGGTCGTGGCGGGCCTGGACATCCTCTTCCTGTTAACCTACATTCTGGATGGCAAATTCCGGATAATTGGAAATATGGTCATGGAGATTATCTCGGCAGTGCGGCGCTACCTTTGCCTCCGCCCGTGACCGTGCCGCCGCAAGGGTCTCCACTGCCGAGTCCAAAGCCTGCCTGGTCAGCGGGATTTGTGTCTACTCGGTTTGAGTGAGTGCGTCAGATGTCCACATATGTTGTTGCTGTTCATCGCCGTTGGAGACAAGCTTATAAACAAGTATGACAGAGAAGGTCATGACCAAGTTGTTTGCAAAGGCTGAGAAGACGAAGGATGCGTGGAAGAGAGGGGGGTGATTAAGTAAAGGGTGGCTGTGCTTTAAGAAATAAAAACAAACTAAGGAGGGGAAAATGGAACGAACCAATCGATTGTTACGTGCAACACGATACGCAATGTCACTGCTTATCATATTAGCAATGACAATGTCCTTAACCGGATGCAGCATTAAGTTGATTGCCGCTTATGATGAGGCTACAGATCAAGGTATAACTCAGCTCCAGCGAAGAGTCGATGGTTTTCTGATTGAATTGCAGCGTAAAGTAGGTACTCCCGAAGCCGCTTATGAAAAAAACGTGAAGTTTTACGATGACGTCCGTCTGGATGTTGATGTGTTGAGAGTTCGCGCGCAAGCAAAGCCGAAAAATGAAATTACAGTAGAACAACTCTTCTTAATCGTAGACAATATTAATAAACTGGAAACATACCACAAGTTAGGATTTCAGAAGGCCGAAGAAATAGCGCCGATGCTTAGTGCATTTGACATCAGTTTCATGGCTATTCTCAAGCTGGAATTAGCCAAGAAGCGCAGAGAATAATGAGGCGGAGCCCATAAGACAATTATTATATGAACAGGGAGGATCACATGGTACTCGACGTGTCGAAAATGGCTCAGGATATGTTGAACGCGGCGAAGATTTCATTGGCAAAAGTTTGGTCAGAAGCCGAAGGGTATGCAAAAATGGAGTTCACAAAGATCGCTCATAATATTGCTGCAATTGAACAGATGCAGATTGACAAAACGATAACAAAGGAAAAAGCACAGCTTCAATTCGACATGCAAAAAAACGCATCCCGCGCTGTTCTTCTTACAATTGAGGGACTAGGAATAATAGCAGTGGAACAAGCAATAAACGCGGCGCTGGGTGCAGTGAAGGATACGGTAAATAATGCTCTTGGTTGGACACTTATTTAATGCGACAACGTGTGTGTTTCAGAGTGATTGCTTTATTTGCAGCCCCGGATTTAAAAAGGAGGCATTCATGACCAAGATTTCACTTCTTGCCGTGGTCTTACTTGTTATTTCTTCTCATGCGAACGCCGGAGAGATATTTGGATTCATAACAAGGGATGAAAAGGCGATCGGAAAAGAGACAGCAGTGTATCTTGAATGTCCAAATAGCAAGAAGGATTCCGCAAGAACCGACGAACACGGCTACTATCGACTGTTCGTCTTGGGTGAAGAAAACTGCGAGGTTAAGCTCAAATACGGCGAAGAAATGCTGTCTTTTCGAGTTTCGTTGTACAAAGAACCGGTGGGATATGACCTGGTTGTGGACAAGGCTGAGCCGGGCAACGCACCCGGGAAAGCAGGCTACTATCTACGGAGGAAATAACCATGGCTGAATCAGGGAAGGAAAAAGAGAAAGACAAGTGGGATAAAGCCGACGTTATTCTAAAGCCTGTAGGCGGGCTTCTGACAGCGCTGGCCATTACGTTCCTGGGTTATATAGGGTCTAACGCTTTGAATACGAGACAAGCGGAAGATTCTAGATTCCGATTATATTCAGAGCTGACAAGTAAACGTGAAGAGACCGAAAGCGCACTTAGGAAGGATATGTTCAAATCCATCATCGATTCTTTCCTGAACCCAAACAACGGGAAACGGCCTCTCAACCTGGAAGAGAAGGTGCTGAATTTAGAGCTTCTGGTCTACAATTTTCACGAATCGCTTAATTTGAAACCACTCTTCACGGACTTGCAGAGACAACTTGAGAAGGACGCAGGAGGGGAAAAGGTCGGATACCTCGATCGTCTTGATAAGATAGCGCATGAAATAACAAACAAACAGTTGCTGATTTTGGAAAGCGCAGGCGTTCAGTTCAAACGGAATATCGATTTTACAGCGCTCAACAAATTTCCGGACGGCGTCCCGCTGGATGAGGGCTCTCTTACGCTCGACAACGTCACAAGAACGTTTAAAATACTTGTGATGGAAGCCGACCGGAAAAAGAAAGAGCTGAAACTAAGGCTCGTCATAATTACGCCTCGTAAAACTGGCGATGAGACAAATACTTCAATCTTCTGGATTGGTTTTTGCGATTTCCCTATGATTGACAATACGCGACTCTCGCACGATCAACGGACCGCAGTCGTATTGAAGCATTTCGGCAAAACGAACGCGGAAGTTGCACTGGTATACTTTCCCGGCGCCTTTGCCAGTATGAAGGAAAAACCCTACTATCAGGAAGTACTGCAAAACCTTATCAAAGCGAAAGCAATCACAGGGAATGGCAGTGACAGTAGTTAGTTGAGTAGGATCAGGTGATAATTGAATGTATCGGAATTGTAGGGAATTGATGAAGTGCAGAAGGAATCCAGCAGGATAAACAAAATTCTAACTAGGCGCATGCTGCTTTGCTACGTTCATTTATCGCATGCACTATCAAATTGTATGAAACAGTATGGAAATGAGAGTGAGGATGTATCATGCGTATTACTTTTCGTGAAGATGAGCGCAGGTTTTGGGAAGACTGGTTGCCACAAGATTTAGGAAAACGTCATTCCGACATTAAAGAACTTGTTAAACATCTATTCCAAACAAAAGAAAAAACACCTTCTTTAAAACATTTTACGCCGCATGGTGAAGAACATTGTCGCGCTGTTGAAGACAATATTCATCGTTTAATCCCAGGTCTTAAACATAAGGAGCTTTCAGAAGCTGAAAAGTTCTTTTTGCTGTCTTCGTCATGGCTGCATGATATCGGTATGCTTCGCGAAATTTACCATGATGATATTGAGACTAATGAGGAGAGAATCCGAGATCTACATCATGTCCGGTCAGAAAAATATATTGTTGACAGGTATAGAGATGTCGGTGTTTATGAAACGGAAGCTCATGCATTTGGACTGCTGGCCCGCTATCATCGAAGGCGCTGTGACATTTCGGAATGTCCTGAGTTCCTATCTATGCCATTGCACGGCACTATCAGGCTTAGGCTTCTTGCCGCATATTTGCGACTTGCCGATGCATTGCATATTGATCAATCACGTTCACCTGCCAAGCAATACGCTATTTCATTAACTTACAATATTCCCTATAGAAGCAAGCTCCATTGGCTTAGAAGTAACTTTGTTCTTGGCACCGAGATAGATACAGAGGCAAAAGAGATAATTATCCATTTCAAATTTCCTGCCAATGAGGATTCTCAGAATTTCAACAAGGAAGCGTTGAAACGCATCCTGAAAAATATTTATGACTTTATTATTCAAGATTTAAATGATGAAATTAATTCAGTTAAAAACGTTCTTTTTACCTCAAATATTACGTATTTTCTCAAGGTAACGCCAAATATTCACAATGTTCAATTTGATTCGCGATTTCTATGTGAAATAGGGCCGGTATTTAACTATTATCATTTGCTGGATAATCCGAGTAGCTCTGCGTTGTTTAATCTAGTTGTTGAGTCAGTAGAAGGAATTGTTAATTCTTATTCCATCTCCATTGGTAATGATGCTGTTGAAAATACGGTTAAAGAATCACTAATGTCATTTATAAAGGAGATAGAGGATAATATTCTTTCTTCCAGAAAATGCCATACTGGCCTTAAAAAACTGATTGATGAAATAAAGCAGAAAATAACAAATGATACTATGAGTAATTTTAGATGCTGGATCACTGAAAGAAAGACATCGCTTCATAATAAACGAAATGCATTGAGAGCCAGCGCAGGTAGATATTTTACTCAGTATCTTCAGTCGATAGAGCCAGGGCGAAGAAATACCATTAAACTAAATCAAAACCCTCAATATAAAATAAATATATTGTTGTATGGATATAGTGAATTGGTGATGAAAGCATTATGCGGTTTTCGAGATACTATTCTTGAGCTTCTACTGCTTGAGTATTCTGAAAACATAAGAAATGCAGCGAACGATCCTGATGCAAGAAAACAATACTTATATCATAAACATAATTTAGAGAAAAGTGCTTCTAGCTATTTTCGCATATTTTGCTGCGAGGGACAACCTAAAAACCATACCGCCTGGGGCGGCAGACTCATCTATCACGATGGAACTCGTTATGCGTTATCTCTTGTTGAGAGAGGCTTTAAGGAAGTTCACGTTATACCAGATGCAGTGGCACCTTCGTTAATAGCCGGAGAAGGCCAGAATGATCAATACCCACGAATAGACATTATATTAGTTGGAGCAAATGGATTTGATGACCATGTATTTAGGCACTCCGCTGGGCATTTAATGGTAGTGGCAGCGTCCTACTTTGCAAATAGCGTTAAGAAAAATGCTAATAGTGTAAAGCCATTACTCATTCTTGCCACAATGTCCGACAAGTACGACAAAAAAGGGCCTTCTAAGGGAATTGAAAAGCAAAGCCAAAATATGGAAATTGAGAGAGGGGGGTGGATATTTCAGAATACATTTTCCGGTGAAGCTATTCGCGACCACGCCTTTTTTACACAAGATATGAATTTACAGGCAAGCCTGAAAGGCCGGGATTATAAAATACTATTCTATAATCCAAGAGAAGATAATATTCCGATCGAATATGTTGATGTTGTTATTTCAGAAAAGGCGTTCCTTCTCAAAGCTAATAATACGGACGCAAGCTGGATAGGTGAAACTATTGCCAACGCCGATAAGGATAATGACAATTAGTCACTTGTTTAGGATAACAGCTCTCTATTACCTATTTGAACCAATAAGGAGGTTTACTTAACATGACACATGAATTTGATGATCAAAGACTGAATGGTGATCTATTGAAGTATTATTCTGATATGGCGAATCACCATCGTCAAAAATTAACATTTTTTATCGGCATTTTCTTGGCTCTATCGCAACTAATAATACTAACACCGGATATTATTGTTCAGCAACTTCGTGACCTTCAAGGAAAAGAAGCAACGATTTCTCATAATTATTCAATAATTGGGATGGCAGTTTTGTTGTACCTTTTACTCCTCGGTGTAGGTCACCACATCTGCAATTTCATATCGGCAAACACCTGTCGTATCAGACACGAAACATATATGGTCAAGGATTTGCTAGATAGTACGGGTGGAACATTAGATCATGATATAGAAAGATCGGTGCGACCTGACTTTCCACTTTCACGGTTTACGGGACCGCTTTCAGTGTTATTTGGTTGTGTGTTGTATATTGTTACAGCTTTTCAATTTATCAATGTAGTCGATACTTTTCTAGAAAAACATAAGCTATGGTCTATTTATGGAACAATCATAATGTTTGTATCGTTAAATTTGATTGCTGCAGTAATATTTGCATATGTTGCATGGGACCGGATTAAACAGTTTTATATCGCACAAAGTGTATTAGTTCTCACAAGAGATTTGGCCGATGAAAATAGATTACGCGAGTTTCTTCAAAAACAAAATGTGACCCTTAGCAGCACCTAATCTAAACAAAAAGACCCTCCTGCAGTTTGGGAGGGTCATGGTTTGAGCACTCTGCTGCTGACAACTACTCTGCGTTTGGTTTGGTCACGAAGAAAGGCAAAGTATCTTTTCGTATTACTGCCTCAGCGGATATTCCGCTGGATGGGTCAACCACCGTTACAATAATATGTTCCTTTGATGCGTTTGTAAAGATAACTTTGCGAGGATCTTTCTTTATTTCCTTACCATAAAGATTGTTAAAAGGAACTGCTACGATTTCGTTCATGACGTCCTCCTTGAAAAATATGATTGGAAACCCTACTAACTAGATACTAACTAAAATACGAAAAATGTCAATGGTGGGTAAAAGCTGCGTAATAAAGCGATTAATATAACAATCAGCATGTAAATATTGCGGAGTTGTGGGAATAGTTGGGTTGACAGTAATATATGTTGACGAATCCATCGATGAAAGGTTTTGGTGCCGATAAAGTATTGACATTTGGCGGATACTAAAAACAATACTGGATGGCTGTACAGTAGTGATATTGGCTTATTTAATGACGATTGAGCTAACTACATTAAAACGAAGTATTCAGGACCATCTACAGGAAGGTTTACTCATGGTAGTTGGCACAGGATTGTCAACTGCTGAAGGTGTGCCTGGAATGGGTCAACTTGCAGAACATTTGAAAGCAGAAATGCCAGCAAGAATAAAAAATGCGCCCGATGCACGTTGGGATGACATTGTGACTTCGCTAGAGACTGGAGATAATCTAGAAGGGGCAATGGAAAAAATTAATTTGAAGCCGTCAACTGTCGAATCAATTGTTGCCATAACAGCAGACTTTATCTCAAATTATGAACAAAAGGTATTCAAGCGTGTTCTAACCGGAAATCGGCAACTTCCTTTTACGCATTTTATCAAACATGTCATGAAGGCAGGGAAACAGTTTCATCTTATCACGCCCAACTATGATCGCTTGATTGAGTTGGCTACAGAAGCTGCAGAAATTGGAGTTAACTCACGGTTCTTTGGCTATCTGCATGGCCACTCTGATCCTAAGCTGGCTGCGGATGCACATAGAGAATCTTATCTAATTGGAAGAAATGCAGCTTTTCGACCATTGCGTTGCCTATGTGTTCACAAACCGCATGGCAGTTTAGATTGGTTTGACGTGAATGGCAAGCTAGTGAGATGTCCCGTGAATATCGGAAAGGCACCACTCATAATTACCCCGGGTGCAAGTAAGTATCGAGAAAGTTTTAGATGGGCATTTGATGAACAACGTACGTCAGGAAACAACGCGGCTACCAATGCAACGCGTCTAATGTTTATTGGATACGGCTTCAATGATGATCATTTAGAACAATATGTCTGTCCAGGACTTAAACTTGTAAAGCCAAGTCTGATTATGGCAAAGGAACTGACGACCAATGCGAGAAAAGTGATTGAAAATAGCAAGGAATCAGAAGTAATTGCACTTACCGCAGTTTCTGCAACGGATTTTCGCACTCGAATTATCAAATCAAGTGGAGAAGAGCTTGTTGTAAACGACCAACTCTGGAACCTCGAAGGGTTCAACGAAGGAGTACTCTAATGCCTAATATTGTGATGTCTTTTGAAGCGAGTGAGCCAATTGGAAGAGTTATGTCAGTAGATACGATGCGCGTTTTCATTCATGTAGATGACCACGAACTGCTCAAAAAAGTTATGGTTGGCAACCTCATTGCTATCCAAGGCGCAACTGGTCATCAGTTTCTCATTTCCATAGTCGAACGCGTGACACGACTACCCTCAGATTCACTCGGAGTAACCGAAGGTACAGAAGATGAAACAGGACCACAAGCAGATGAGATACAAGATACCATCCGTGCTGTCCTAGTCGGCACTTATAGATCAAAGGATGGGGATGGAGGTCCATCATTCAAACGCGGTGCAGATTCTTGCCCACAAATAGATCAACCCGCTTACCTTATTCAAGGTGCAAATCTAACGGCGTTTATGGGGGTATTGTCTCAAGATATCCCCGCAGATAAAGCTCTTCGACTTGGACATTTCGCGATAGATCAGACTGCGCAGGCTGTTGCCGATGGGGACAGGTTTTTTCAGCGACATGCTGCAATTTTGGGAAGTACAGGAAGCGGAAAAAGCTTTACGGTTGCGGCACTTCTGGAAAGAGCGAATACTCTAAACCACACCAATATAATTCTTCTCGATATGCACGGGGAATACGCTTCCCTAGCGAAGGGTCAAGAAAATGGTTATGCAGCATATTTCAAGGTAGCAGGCCCAGGCGACCTTGTTGAGTCTAAGCCAGAGAGTCTCTTTTTGCCATATTGGCTTCTAAATCGTGATGAAATGCTCACGATGCTTTTGGATAGAACGGACCAAAATGCACCGAATCAAGCGATGATTTTTACTGGTTTGGTCGCTGATGGAAAGAGAAAACGACTCCAGGAAGAACAACTATCTGAAGTTGAGGCTACATTTACCGTTGATTCACCAATCCCGTACGATCTTGACGCTGTCTTAAAAGAACTTGATCGCCTGGATAATGATCGAGAGCCTGGTGCTAAACCGGGTACGGACAGAAAAGGAGAATGGAATGGTAAGCTTACTCGATTTATTAGTCGCCTCCGAGCAAAAATCGAAGATCGACGCTATGGATTTCTATTTCAGCCTCCAAAAGAGTCGAATATTTATACATGGCTGCAGGGTCAGGCCGTAACATTTTTATCGACTACTTGCCCGACAACATCAGGAATTAAGGTTGTCGATTTTTCAGAAGTGCCTGCAGATGTTCTACCCACAGTTGTGAGTGTTTTTGCTCGCGTTCTTTATGATGTTCAATTTTGGATGCAAGCGTCGGCGCGAACGCCTGTTTGCCTTGTCTGTGACGAAGCGCATCTATACTTGCCTGTTCGTGCTGATGCCGATGCTGCGTCAAAACGCGCTCTTGATACTTTCGAACGTATTGCCAAGGAAGGCAGGAAATATGGTTTTGCGTTACTTGTAGTAAGTCAACGCCCATCTGATGTGAGTAGGACTATCTTAAGCCAGTGTAATAATTTCATTGCACTACGATTGACAAATGAACAGGATCAGTCTGCGGTAAAATCTGTGATGCCCGACAGCATGGCGGGCATAGCCGATGTTCTACCACTCCTCGATATCGGTGAAGCAATAGTTCTTGGGGACTCCATCTTACTTCCATCTCGTATAAAGCTGGACAAGCCTACGGCAAGACCACTTAGCTTGACTAAAAACTTCTGGCGTGAATGGGCTGAAAAATGTTCTAGCCCAGATGCTATCCGTACTGCTGTGGAAAATCTTAGACGTCAAAGTAAGGGCACAGAACTGAAAAAAGGAATATAGTTAGGGACTGATATCGTGAATGCATTTACTGTAATCAGTATCAAACCAGGTCGGAAGGTGATTGGACAGGTCTTGATATATAAGAAACTACTTTTTCAAGACTCGATCCCAAATGTAACCTTGGGAGGTGTGCCCTTGTGAAAAGAACGCTTGTTATCTTACTTGTAACTTCAGCGTAGAGTTGAGTACTTGACAGAAGGCCTATCGGATGTCCCTGGGTCGATGCGCCATTTTTCTGCAACTTGCTAAAGCTATAGTCTACACATATAATTAAGGAGTGGGAAAATGGGAGAATGGTCAAGAAAGATTGGTGAGGTAGGAGAAAAAACAGTATCTGATTTTATGAATATGATCGGGTGGGGTGACGCGCAGCATAATTTGACACTTCCGTGTATACAACGTCAGAGACATAGTACTGCTGATGGTGAAAGAAAAACACATGGAATTGATCACTTCTTCTCCCATCAGTCGAATCTTGTAGATCGTACGCTTGATCATCTAGTTATATCAGTTAAGTATTCCGCTAGTGCATATCCGGTAAATCCCAATGCAAAATTTAAAGAACATTTTCTTGATCTGGCTAAAACCCTAGAGTGTTTTCGTAAATCAGACTTAAGAAATACAACAGGAAAACACTTTTCTGGCATTTCAATTGCGCGCAACATTGGGGTGCTGTTTTGGCTGACCAATGACCGGGCGAATCAAGATGTAATTTCAAAACTTGCGGAATTACGCAAAATTGATGAATATGCATATGAAACTATATTTGTGGTTGATGATTATCGAGCCTCATTTATTTATGATTCCATCCGATTTGTGAAAAATATGTTCTCTGGTGAAGATAAAGTTGAATTTCTCTACCCCAGTACTGGAAGAAACCTTAATCCTACAACGCGCGAATCGAGTGGAAAGATATTGCCTGTAGAATTTATTAATTCACCGATATTGCCGTTTCGCATCGAAAAAAAGGACGGGGGAAAGGTGCTCGCGATGACATGCATAGAGGATTTTAATACAGATCATCTTCGTCGCTTGATCGGTCTAGCACAGAATATAACTCAAGATTTTGCAAAGGAAACTTTACTGTTATTTCCAGATTATGATAAGTTACGCCATGAAAATCAAGTTGGAGAGGCGAAGACAGTATTTGAAAACAAGAGTTTTACGGAATCAGTCAAAGTTGGCTCGTTACGTACCGGTTTCAGGGAGGTTAAGTAATGAATAAAGAGCCTATTGATATTGAGCGTTTTTTACCTTACGGAGAAATGCTTCGTGGGTTCGTTGAGCAACCCTTTGTCACAAAAACAGACCTATCCGATTTGCTTAAACAAAGAGGAGTTTTTATTAATCCGAAAGAGAAAAAGGAGACGATTCCGTGGCTTATGTGTACTTTGCTAAGTCCTAGAGAGTTTGATCAGCTTCGTGAATGTCAGAGTACAAAAGAGGATAACCCAAAGATAAACACTCAAACAATTCAGTGGACTTCCGACGCAACTCTGTTGGAGGGCTTGCCCGACAACTTCAATATCAATTCGGTGCTTGATTTAGAGTTTTCAAATTTTTCAGTTGTCGGGAGTCCAAACTTTGTTCCAGTCAATGGGAATGCAGAACATTTATTACTGGAATTTGAAATAGAGCGAAATGATTATTCGAAGAACTGGGCGAATGCAAAGAGTATGTTTCGAGGTAGCCTGGAGTTGCAAAAAATCGCAGGTGGACGGACAGTTAAATTAGTAGTCACACATACTGCCAATGAAACCAAATACGTCGCGACAAAGGCAGCGCAAGGATTAGTCCTCCACCTCAAAGACAAGAAACATATCATGGAGTCTGCTCAAGTAGAGAGGATATTGTTTGGCCAGTTCTCTAATGAGGCCAGAATTAATTACTTCTTATTGCTCACACGCGACATATCTAGCAATATCCTGACATTTGAAGATGTTGTGGATATCGAATTTGCGCCCGATTCAAAATCTAAACTGCCCGATGGAATGCGATGGATGGAACACAGAATTAATGATCTTAAAGTGAACGGTAAGGCACTTCACGAAACGTTTTTTATAACTGATGCAGCTTATCATCCATTTGTTCACCTTTACCACACCGATACACGGTATGCCTTTGATCATAAAGGATTGAAAGGGCGATGTGTAATTTCGGCTGGTTTTCCTGATTACGAGAAAACTCGAGAATCCCACGCAGAATTAGAGGTAAATATCAAAAGTGTTTCATTCGATACTCCCCCTAAAACAATCTCTAAAAATGAGATATCCAAAATCATATTGCGCGAATTTGATCGGCTCAAGCTGGAAAGTTTGAGTCAGTCCGGTGTCAGACGCGGGAATTAGTTTAGAAGGGAAAATCGGGTCTTAAAATATAAGAAACGGCTTTTTTAAACGCTATCCATGACTGTGATCTCCAAAAGGCACAAATTGATATGGCAACTCTGATCCCATCATTAAATAGTTGTCTCAGTCGCATGACGAGCGGAGAAAAACGCCTGGCCCAGCGCCTGGCCGATAAGCTAGAGGATGACTATCTGTGCTGGTTCGATGTACCCGTTGGGACAAAAGCTTTGTGCCCTGATTTCATCGTGCTGAACCCGCGCCGCGGAATTCTAGTCCTGGAAGTAAAAGATTGGCTGCTCGACAATGTTAAGTCATTGGATAAAGAAAGCGTGGCACTGATAACTCCAACGGGGCTTAAACATGTCATGAATCCGATGCGCCAATCCAGAACATATGCCCATGCCATTATCAACAAGTTCGAAAGTGATCCCTACCTAAAAGTCCAAGAGGGTAAGTTTACGGGAAAACTGCTGTTTCCCTGGGGCTATGGGGTTATCCTGTCTAATATCACCCGGAAACAGTTTGAGAGCACCGATCTTGATCAGGTCCTTGAACCGTCCCGTGTCGTCTGCAAGGACGAGATGACAGAATCCGTTGATCCGGCAGCTTTTCAGGAACGTCTTTGGGGTATGTTTTATGTGGAATTTAAAAGGGTCATGACCATGCCGGAGATCGAGCGTGTACGCTGGCATTTGTTCCCCGAGATCCGGGTGGATCAACATCAACTCTCTTTGCTCGATGATGATCGTCAGCAATACACCGCTCAAGATACAATTCCAGACCTCGTTCGTATCATGGATTTGCAGCAGGAGCAGCTTGCACGCAGCTTGGGAGAAGGGCATCGGGTTATCCATGGAGCGGCCGGCTCGGGCAAGACCATGATCCTCGTTTACCGGGTCCAATTTCTCGCCCAGGTACTCCAGAAGCCCATATTAGTGCTTTGTTACAATGTCTCTCTCGCGACCCGGCTTGAACAGATGATGAAAGATAAAGGCCTGTTGCAGCGGGTCATAGTTCGCAATTTTCACGGATGGTGCAGGGATCAGCTCACCCTCTACCACGCACCTCTCCCTCAGCCCGGTTGTGATCAGTATTTCGATCAACTTGTTCGGAATGTTATCCAGGGAGTGGATCACGGACAAATTCCTGCCGCTCAATATGGAGCCGTGCTTATTGACGAGGGGCATGATTTCCAGCCTGAATGGCTAAACTTAATGGTAAAAATGCTGGACGAACAAGCGAAATCACTTTTACTGCTTTATGACGACGCGCAATCAATTTACGTAAACAGCCAGCGGCCAAAGTTCAGTTTTGCCAGCGTAGGCATTCAGGCTCGGGGACGTACTTCAATACTCAGAATCAACTACCGAAATACAGCGGAAGTTCTTGCCCTTGCGTATGAATTCGCCAAAGAGACAATAGGTGCTCACGATGCGGACGAAGATGCAATTCCCGTTGTTGCGCCTGAAAGTGCTGGTCGGCACGGAATAGTACCTATTCTCAACCTGCTCCAGAATCTGCATGCAGAAATTGATTACATTATCAAGTGTTTTCGTCAATATCATGACTCTGGCATCTTGTGGAGAGAAATGGCCGTTATGTACCGGATGCGTTTTATTGGTGAAGAAGCGGTCAAGGCGTTCGGAGATGCCGGGATACCCGTAACGTGGCTACAGGAAAATAAACAAACTCGCCATTTTGATGCGTCACTCGATAATGTAAAGATCATGACCCTGCATAGCAGCAAGGGTTTGGAGTTCCCAGTGGTGGCAATACCAGGTATAGGTTATCTACCGTACAAAAATAATGATTCCGCTGATGAGGCAAGGCTTCTCTATGTCGGGATGACCCGGGCCATGGATCATTTAGTAATGACATATCATACCCAGTCTGACTTTGCGCGGAAACTATTGGCCGCGCGTAGCCGGTTAGCAGCCTAAATGCCTGGATTCGGACACAGCAGGGAGATGCTCTGGCCCGAAGACTTCGCATGAGTGGGAAGGCATAACCGCTGTGTTGTCCTTCTCCCATAGGTATTGATCTATTTTCCCCTAAAACAGCCACCTAAAATTCAAATTTGAGCGGGGTATTTTCAGGGTATGTGGATAACTTCCGTATAATCCATCCCAATTCATCTAACCGCAACAATCCTTCTTTTCGCAAATAACCATCAACATAACAATCGATTACGTCGTCAGGCATGTTTGAAGTCCAAGAAACATTGCTTGAAATAAACCTACTGTTTCCGTTTGCCCCCAGGGAAAAATCTTGAAAAACTAGGGATTCCCCGGTTGTTTTTATGTTTGAACTCTGTTACTGATGGTCATCTATTGTGCTTATAGCCGATTACATCGTGATCGTTTCTTTGTCAGTGCTCGGAAAATATTCGTTCGGAGTTCCAGAAAGGATGGGTCCGATATGCATAATTTGTCGAAGGAAGAAACAAGGAACCTGATCGAATTTATTCATGAGAGCTTAAGCTGTGACACTCGGTCCGCTTACCGACGGCTTGTCATGAAACTTCAACAGATGATCGGGGGCAATTGCGCGATGGACCTTCCTGGTATTGAAAAAGAACGAGGTTGGAACCGTTCACAGGCCGTTGGTAAGTTTACTCATTCGGTAGACAGCCGGACTGAAGCCATTCTGAAGTACGCATTACCACATCTTCGCCGGGCTTTTGAACGGGTTGCAAGTGACAAAAGTAAAAAACAAAAAACTGCTCTCTCTCGCAGGGAAAAGGAAGTGCTGCAGTGGATGAGCGAGGGGAAGTGTACCTGGGACATATCCAGGATACTGCGGATCACGGAGCGGACCGTATACTATCATAGTCAGAATATTATGCAGAAGCTCGATGCAGCAAGCCGTTCCCACGCAATATCCATTGCCTTCAAACGAGGAATCATTGGGCTTCACTGAAATTTTGATGCCGAAAAAGAATAAAAATGGTACCTGTCAGTTCTGACAGGTGACAAGGGCGATTAATTAACATATAGTACTATGCACAAAACTGAAATATTATTAAACTTTGCGTAGCGGGCTGAAAAAGATAATGACGACACAGTGCTTTGTCTTCAGTCAGATAACTTTTCCGTTAGTTGAAGCAGTTTTTGTGAACATAAAGTTGCATTATCAGCGAATACCCTAAAAATACCCTGACCCGATAATGCGCACAGCTTCAAGTAGTTACCTCCTTTTTTCTGTAAGTAGAGTCTCAAATTAGAAATTGAGGTTGACCGTGACATACGATATTGATATTGTTTCCACCTTATTGAGCACCTATTCATAATAAATACGCGCAAATGGATTTCAACGACCTTAACCCTGTTTTTGCGGCAGCATTACCGTTTTACTCAGCTTGGTTTGATGCATCATGATCTGTCAGGTGTTCTCTCCGGCGTAACATCGGCCGCAGGGCGCTCCAGAATTCTTGAGGATGAACGCCATAATGAATTACGGTTTACTGAAATTCCCTCGCTGCTCTTCGCGCAAAGGCTGGTTGCCAGGCGCTTTGCCTGTTCTTTCGTTGTTCCTGTCGCTCGTTCTTCTTTCCTCCTTTTCCCTTGCCTCGACTGGACTGACTGTATTCGGGCCGAAGCGCTACATCCGGCACAAAGGCGAGCCGACAACCTATACAGATACGTTCAAGGGCTGCAATGACAACGGTCAGGCTGTTCTACATGTAATCAACGGCAACGGAGACAATACCAGGATCACGTCGGCTGAGATATTTGTAAATGGGACAAAGGTCGCAAAGGAAAACGAGTTTAAAAAGGACATCGCCTCGTTCGACAAGGTGATTTCTCTCAGGCAAACTAACACGCTTCTCGTAAAGCTTAAGGGTGGTCACCAGGACGAGAACGACAACGAAGGCCATGACGGCTATTATGATGATGACGGCAGGGAAGACAACGGCGGAGATGATGACGACAACCATCATAGGAACCATCCACCTTCGTTCCTGATCATTGAAGTTATCGCCCAGGGTTGCGGCAGCAATACACCGCCGGTCATATCCAATCCCCGGCCAGCGGACAATTCCCTCCTCAGAAACACCGTGCCAACAATCTCTGCGCAATATGCCGCTGCCTCGAACGGCGCGGCAATCGACGTCGCATCCGTTCTTCTTTCCGTGGATGGAACGGACGTCACTTTGTTGTCAACGATTTCGGCCACAAGCATCAGTTATACCCCGGCAACTAGTCTTTCCGAAGGGATCCATCCTGTTACAGTCAGCGTCTCAGATCTGCAGCATAACTCATCAAGCCTGACGTGGCATTTTACGACCGATACTGTGGCCCCTGCAATAAAGATCACTTCCCAACAGAATAACCAACATCTGAGCACCACCTCGATTATTGTTTCCGGCACCCTGAGCGATCCAACCGCAACTGTCGCAGTTAATGGTCATGCCGCACAGATTTCCGGCAGTACCTTCAGTTACCCGGGCCTCGTCCTAAGCGAAGGCCAGAATACTATCACCGTGTCCGCTGTAGACCCAGCTGGCAACATAGGTACTGACAGCATTGTTGTGAATCTCGATACGGTCCCGCCTGTTGTCCAGATCACAGCGCCCCAGCAGAATTCTATTGTCAGTACACCTTCGATCACTGTGAACGGTACGGTGAATGAGGCGATCACTTCAGTATATGTAAATAACACGCTCGCAACGATTTCGGGAAATCGATACAGCGCATCAGGCATATTCCTTGTAGAGGGTGTGAACACGATCACGGTCTCTGCCGTGGACGAGGCAGGGAATTCGGGGATGGCGACCGTAACCGTCAATCTTGATACCGTGCCTCCAGTTGTTCAGATCACTGCTCCCCATACAAATGCAATCCTGAACGTTCCGATGGTAACGGTGAATGGCACGGTGAGCGAGCCGGTGATTTCTGTCACAGTGAATGGAATAACGGCTATCGTGACGGAGACCGGTTACAGTCTTTCCGGGCTCATGCTTGGTGAAGGGACGAATACCATCTCAGTTCAGGCAACTGACGTAGCGGGGAATATCGGAACAGCATCTATTCCTGTCTTGATCGATACGATTGTCCCGACCATTCAAATAACATCACCCCGCCAAAATGATTACTTGAATACCTCTCATGTAATGGTATCGGGAACGGTGAGCGAGCCGGTCATCTCACTAACTATAAATGGGATACCTGCCATAATAACCGGGAACGGCTTCAATCTGTCGGGTGTAGCGCTGGCTGAAGGCGCAAATACGATCGTGGTCCAGGCTGTAGATCAAGCTGGTAACATCGGAACGAAGAGTGTGACCGTCAATCTTGATACCGTGTTGCCGCAGATTCAGGTGTTGTCGCCTCAAGCGGGGGCATTTGTGAATAAGTCTGCAATTACAGTGGCTGGGAACGTAGCCGAACTTAATCTGGCGGGCCTCTGGATCAATGAAACGCCTGTAGTGCTGACGAATGGGTCTTTCAGTCAGTCGGTCCTGTTGCCTACTGAAGGCGTAAATTCAATCACAATCAGGGCAACTGATCTTGCGAATAATACCTCTATAATAACCATTCCCATTACGCTGGATACCATAGCACCAGACACAACGATTACGAGTGGTCCCGCAGTGATAACGAACCTCAAGACCGCAAGCTTCAGCTTCTTGTCAACGGAGCCAAATTCCACGTTTGAATGTCAACTGGACAGCGGAGTTTTCGCAGCTTGCACAACCCCGATGAGTTACGCAAGTCTTGGGGACGGTGCTCATACCTTCCTGGTAAAGTCCACAGACATTGCCGGCAACACTGATTCTTCGCCAGCGAATTTTATCTGGACTGTTGATACAGTTCTCCCTGATGTAACGATTACATCACCCGGGGCTGACATCTATCTAAATACTCCGCACATCACAATAACCGGGATGGTGAGTAAAACGCCCGCATCCGTGATTGTGAACAATATCCCAGCCCGGATTGTCGAAAATGGCTTTATCTTAACAGACTTTGCTCTTACTGAGGGCGTAAACACTCTTCTTGTCGAGGTAGTGGACGCGGCAGGAAACAGAGGATCTAAGAGCATCAAGCTCAATCTCGACACCATTTCACCTGTTGTACAGATCTCCGGTCCTCAGGCGAACGCGATTATCAATACGCCGGTAATCGCCGTAACCGGCACGGTTAGCGAAGAAAACGTATCCGTGACTGTTAATGGTATCTCGGCTTCATTGAGTGGACAAAACTACAGCATCGCAGCGCTGACACTCACTGAAGGAACGAATGCAATCCTGGTGGAGGCAAAAGACCGGGCAGGCAATACAGGGACAGCGGATGTCTCCATTACATTAGATACTGTGCCACCAGTTGCCGGGATCACTCAAGTGCCACAAAGCCCCACAAGAGAGACCGGAGCGACGCTTGCGGCAGGCGGAACAGATGTGGTTGCATACAAGTATAAACTCGATAATGGCGCATATTCCCCTGAACTCAGTGTGCCTGTCTTGATAACGCTTTCAAACCTTGCGGAGGGTAGTCATAGTGTCTCGGTTATTGGACGGGACATTGCCGGAAACTGGCAACTTGAAACGAATGCCGCAACCGCAACCTGGATCGTGGATGTGACCAAGCCTGTTCTGGATGTCAGCGCCCTGCCGGATAACGCATATACGAACAACACTATAATGAATATCGCCGGTATTGTGACGGACAACATCGGCCTTCAGAACGTGATTATCAACAACATCCCTGTATCAGTAAACAGTGACGGGACATTCAATCAGGCGGTTATGTTGGTGGTCGGACTAAACAAGATTACGACCACAGCCGCAGACCAGGCTGGGAACCAGACAACAGACATACGAAACATCAACCTGGACATGACCGCACCACAGCTTGTGATAACTTCTCCTGCGGACAACAGCATAACGAACGTATCTAATGCGACAATTACCGGCACGGTGGATGAGACCGCGACCGTAAGTATGAAGATTAATAACGGAGAAGCGCAACCCATATCTATTGTCGGCAATACTTGGAATGTTGTCGCAACGCTGGTATATGGCCAAAATACCATTGAAGTTATGGCAACGGACCGCGCAGGAAACACCACCACGGATAAACGAACTGTTACCTACGACAATATCAACCCGACTCTCGCTATTATGAACCCGGCGCAGGACATGGTGACGAAACAACCAAGCATTACGCTTGAGGGAACAATAGCAGATCTAACTGCGCTAACTATTACTGTTACGCTTGACGGAGTAACATATACTCCCATTGCCACCAACGGGACATTCCAGCAGACACTTGAATTTTTAGCGGAAAAAACCTACACCATCATAGTAACGGCCACGGACGCAGCAGGCAACAGCGCTACAGTACAGAGAAACATCATGTACGATAAAACGCCTCCGGTAGTTGCAATTGATCCCGTGACAACTCCGACGAACGTGAACAGCCAGTCCATCAAGGGGACGATGGAGGCGGGGGCTCTTGTTAATGTAACCTGTCCGACGGCGGCAGTAGGCGTTGTGACTTATCCGACAAGCGGTACGTGGCAGGCAGTGCTTACGAACATGATTGAGGGAAATATACAGATTAGCGCGACAGCAAACGATGCGGCAGGGAACACGTCTCAACCGCAGACAGCCTCCATTATTCTGGATACCATGGCACCTGATACGACGATCACGAGCGGACCTGCAGTGATAACAAATGTCAATACTGCAAACTTCAGCTTCACGTCAACGGAACTTGGCTCAACGTTCGAATGCCAGCTGGATAATGGAGCTTTCTCTGCTTGCACTAGCCCGATGAGTTATCCAAACCTTATTGACGGCGCGCATACCTTCATGGTAAAGGCCACAGATGTGGCGAACAACACTGACCCAACACCCGCAGCCTCTATTTGGACAGTAGACACGATTGCTCCGATAGTGGATATAACCGCGCCGCATGCAGAGGCTTATCTCAACACGTTGTCTATTACTGTAACGGGTACGACCACAGAGGCTGTCGCGTCTGTAACCGTGAACGGTTCGCCCGCAATCATTACCGGCATGGGCTTCAGCTTCCCGAACTTATCCCTTGCCGAGGGTGCGAATACGATTTCGGTTAGTGCAACAGACTTAGCGGGAAATACCGGCTCAAAGACAATAAACATCACCCTTGATACGGTTCCCCCGGTTATCCAGGTCTCGGCCCCGCAAGTCAATGCGATTCTGAATACGCCGCTGATAACCGTGTCAGGAAATATTATTGATGCGAACTTGGCAAGCCTCTGGATTAACGAGTCAGAGTTTCAGCTTGCGGGGCAGAGTTTCAGCCGCACCAACGTCGCCCTGACTGAAGGCCAGAGCACAATAGGCCTACGCGCATCCGATCGCGCGGGGAATGAATCCACAATCTATGTCCCGGTGACACTCGACACAATTCCTCCGACTGTAACGATCACAACGCCTGCCCCCGGCGCACTCGTGAAGACTCAGACGGTGGCAGTCTCCGGAAGGGTGAGTGAACAGAATTCCACGGTCTTGGTAAACAACATGGTTGCACAGATCACGGGTCAAGATTTTACGCTTTCGGGAATATCTCTTGCCGAGGGATTGAACACGATCAATGTTAGGGCAACGGACCGGGCAGGAAACAGCGGTAACGCAAACGTCAATATAACTTTAGATAGCATCGCGCCCGTTGCGCCGGTTATTACTGCGTTACCTACGCCATCGCCGACACCAATCATTACTGTAAACGGTACAGCCGAGGCAGGCTCGATTGTCACGCTTTCCATACAGGCCGGACAAAGTGCGGCATCTGTTTTCGGGACTGCGACAGCATCAACCCAGGGGATCTTTAGCATTACGAACATCACCCTGGCCGAAGGGACGAGCACGTTCACAGCCACGGCTATGGATATTGTCGGAAACACAAGCCCAACCTCGGCCCCGGTCTCTGTTGAGCGGGACACCAAGCCGCCGGTGATCACCGTGTCATCGCCAACGAACAATTCCTTTACGAACCAGGGCACGATAACTGTCGTTGGTGCAATCAACGAACCAGGTACGGTCTCCATCAATGGCGCAACTGTTGCGCTTGACGGCTTAAACTTCTCGCACAGCGTCACATTGACTTCGAGCACGAATTTCATAGTTATTTCGGCAAGGGATTTGTCCGGCAATACAGCCACGTTGAACTGGGTTGTCTACCTTGACCAGACATTGCCGATTGTTACGATCACAACTCCGGCGGACGGCTTCCTGACCAGAACGTCGCCAATCACGGTCAGCGGTACCATAAGCGAGACGAACTCAACGGCATCCGTTAATGGCATTCCTGCAACGGTTTCTAACAAGAGCTTCAGCCTTTCGAACTTTGTTCTTGCTGAAGGACAGAATGTTCTTACCGTGAGTGCAACCGATCGAGCAGGGAACGTTGGTACCGCAAGCGTCAATGTTGCCTTGGACACCCAGTTGCCTGTTGTGACCGTCACCGCGCCTGCACAGACGGCAGCGGGATCAGCAATAACGATTTCCACAAACGCCTCAGATAACCGTGGTTTGTCCCTCTCCGAGTTGAGCGTAAACAATATTACCGTGTGGTCCTTTACTTCTAACGCCGAACTTAGTTCTCAGAATTCATTCGCCTACTCGATTTCCGCAGATGCCGTTACCGGCTCTATCCTGACTATTGCGGCAAGAGCGATTGATACGGCAGGTAATATTGGAACTGCGACGACGCAAGTACAGATTACCAGCGGCCCGACCGGACCGGGGTATATCCAGGGCGAGGTATATGACGACACGAAGGGGTTGGTGCTTCCCGGGGCAACAGTCGACTTTGTAGCCACGGATGGGCACGGATTGACGCGGACAATGACTCTGGAGGATGGGAGTTTCTTTACAGAGGCGGCTGCGGATACTTATCTTATAACCCTATCGAAACCGGGATTCACGAGCGTTGAGCGCGCGGTCACGGTGAAGTCAGAAAAGGATGCGTTGGCAATCGATGCGCGATTGACTCCAGTTAGCACGCAGCAGAACCTGATTGATTCAAATGGGGGAGTGATTAAAATAGGGGCAAGTAGCCAGGGTCAGGGGGGTGGGACTTCTAATTCAGTATCTAGTACGCAGTACATAGAATTTAACATTCCAGCGTATGCATTAACAGAGCAAACAGATATTCGGCTGACGCCGATAAGCAATCAGGGATTTGCGGGGTTACTACCCATCGGCTGGTCGCCGATAGCGGTCGTGGAGATAGATAGGGTCACGGGTCAAGGGTCACTGTTAAACTCTGAAGTTGGAGCACTGAACTTTAATACATCGGCAGTGTTGAAAGTTCCTGTATTGACGGGCCTGAACCTTGTCGCGTCCAGCACAATAGCATTAGCGAAATACGATACTACGGCCCATCAGTGGATCGTGCAGACTCCCGGCGTCGTAAGCTCAGACTCGGTTTTCATCACCGCGTCTATTCCATCAATTGGTCAATATGCCTTTGTGTTGCCTGACCTCGGACCCTTGGCCCTTGCCCCTATCCTCTCAGGTTCTCCGCTTTCGGCTCTTAACTCAACACTCAGTACTCTGAACTCGTTGCCAACTGCGACTGGCCGCGTTGTTCCCGCAGTGGCTCCAGCGGCAATAGGCGTTAAAGCCATTGGTGAAGTTATTCTCTCTGCTCTGACCACGACAATAAACTCAGGCATCATTGTTAACGCCAAAGTCACCGAGCGTTTCGACCTTCTTTCCGGCGAGGTAGTCCTGCCGTCCGACTACGTTCAAGACCTTGTGATGTACCGTTATCCTTGCATGACAAACTTAGGGTTAAGTAGTATGGGTCAAGGGTCAGGCGGGCTTTCCTCTGCGGTGAAAACGACTTTCCCGATAACTCCTTCGCATGACTACACCATCATCGACCTGATGAAAGGCAAGGTGGGCGTCGAGATCAACCTGAGGCAGGGTTCGGATGGATTGGGAACCATGGTAGGTCCAGAGGGCGCAAGACTCCTGGATAAGGACGGCAATGTATTGGTTGTTCCTCAGAACGGACTCACGAAGACAGTCCCAGTGGAGACCAAGACCATTCAATCCTCAACCCTGACCGGTGTTGTGGGCAACGATTTCACGCTGCTTCGGGCAGTGGATGTAAATCTATCGAACCAGACACTAACAAGTTCGGCAGAACTATCGATTCCCGTGCCTGCAAATGTGAGTGCAAGCCTGCCGATCATCGTAGCAAGGTCAATCGAGATAAAGGGAGTGAAGAAATTAAAGCTTGTCGCTCTTGCCAAGCTTTCCGGCTCTCTCGTTACTACCTTGGCTACTGGACCCTTGCCCCTTGCCACTGGCATTAATGTATCCGGTCAGTATTTCTTCCTCCAGGCAAAATCAACTCTGGGCTTTGCTTCCGGCGTAGTCAAAGACGGTGCAGCCAAAACCTACGCCTCGGCCCAGGTTGCTTCGAGTACCTGTTCACTGGTTGACCTCACAAACGCTGATGGTAAATATCTTGTGGCCTCAACAATCGCCAACTTTACGCTTACTGCTTCTGATATTTACAAGAACGACAAAGGCCAGCGAGTAAGCACGATCACGGCTACTAATCAGGTAGTAAGCCTTGATGTAACAATCAACGTGACTCCTCCTTTTGTTGCTTCAGTTGTCCCTGCAGATAATGCGCTCGGCATTGATCCAAAGACCCAGGTGGTCATTACCATGAGCGAGGCGGTTAAGCCCGAGAGCGTTACGGTCAATACGGTTATTCTTAAGGATGCTACAGGAACCCAGATCACTGGTGTGTATTCGCTCAGTCCGGACGGCACGGTGATCACGTTCTATCCAGAGACAAATCTCAAGTCGGAAACGCAGTATGGATTCACGATTACGAAATCCATACAGGATCTCCAAGGTTATTTCATGGGCCAGGACTTTGTGTCGCACTTCACGATCAAGGACACGACTCCGCCACCCATGCCAGCGGCAGGAAGCATTGTTTCGAGCTTCCCTGATGCGAATGGATATGTTACGATCACGGCCACTCAAGGAAGCGCGGAAGCAACCGGCGCGGTATTGATCATCAATGATACGTCAGGTGAAGTCCTGACTGTTGCGCCAGCCTCGAACGGCTCCTTCACTGGCAGGATTATGGCGCAATTAGGTGATGAGATAAAGATCCTGTCTATGGATTCTTCAGGCAACCAGACATTGATCACGTATATAACCTTCAAGAGCGATGATGGTCATTATCTCGTTACGGCAAAGGGCGGGATTGTAGAAGGTCCAGCCGGAACAAAGCTTGAACTTCCGGAAGGGGCGCTTTTAGGGCCGACGATTATAAAGATAATGTCTGTTTCAGAAGATCAACTGCCTCACCCGGTCCCAACAGGCGGGCATTTCCTCGCTGCAGCGTATATAGATGCAAACGGCGCGAAGTTCCAGAAAGAAGTCAAGCTCTCTATTCCGGCACCAGCGAATATGCCTGCTGGCGCGACGCCGTTTGTCACCCGTCCTTCGACATACGTTGACTTCGACGGGAACAGTCAAAATGTCTACGATATTCTGGACAGTGCGAAGATTATAAACGGTCGGCTTACGACCGCAAGCTATCCGTTCCCCGGCATTGTGGGCGAAGATGGGTACGCAGTTTTCGAGTATTCGGACACCAAACCAGCCATTTTGTACGGACGCTTGTACCGCGACGTGAATGGGAACGGCATGTATGACAAGGGTGTGGATGCCCCTATCAGGAACGGCGTGCTTCGTTGCCCTTCTACCTATCAATACATCGCCAGAACGGACAATGATGGGTATTATGCTCTATACAGTTGGCCCATTCAGAATAGCGGCGAGACAAGGGACTTCACGATCGAGGCGATGGATTCTCTTACTCAGGTGAAAAGGACAGCAATGGTGTCCCTGACCATGTCGAATCCGAGAGCGCCGCAGGACTTCATTTTCCCTGTAATAGTCCCACCTACTGCAGACAAAGAATCGCCAATCGTCACAGTAAATCTTAGTTCCGATAAGGGCTTCGTTTCCGGTACTACCACGCTGGGGGCATCACTGACCGTCACGGTAAAGGTCTTAGACAACGGAGGGTTTCAACTCGGGGGAACGACCATTGGAATCACGCCACCTCCAGGCTCGGCCCAGTCATCACCTACTATGAACTGCGGGGAACAGCCCACCACTACCGTAAATGGGAAAACCTATGCAGTTCAGACGTGCCAGGCCACTTATAAGCCACAGGCGGCAGGGACTTACACTGTCCTGGTGACGTCCGCTGACTCCGCATCGCCCCCCAACTTCGGAAGCCGGACCATCACTTTCAGCGTTGTGGACCAGGCCGATATTCCGACAGGCGTACCCGGTCCTCCGCGCGTTCTCGACGGTGGCCTGTTTCCCTCGCCCGGCGCCATGAGCATCACGTCAGCAGTGAGGGTGAGCGTTTATTTCACCGAACCGGTTGTCAACGTGGATTCGACCACTTTCACTTTGCATGCTGTAAGCGCGCTTACCGATGATCCGGGGTTCGTTCCCGGCCCCGTCGCCGGGAGCGTCGTCGCCAGCATTGAGGCGGGACGCATGAAGGCAGTGTTCACACCCACAGGCAATCTTTCCTATTCGACCAGATACGAAATACGCCTGAGCAATGCAATCATTGACGTGGATGAGGGCAAGGCGCTCGAAGGGAATGACCCATCGGGATACAAGAGCCAGTTTGACACCAAAATCCCCGATGTCTATGATCTCGGGCAGGCCGATTTTGGTGGCAGGGACATCGCCCTGCTCGGAAACTATGTTTATGTGACCGGTGGGGAAAATGGGTGGGAGATCGTGGACATCTCCAAACCGTCACAACCGCAGGTCGTTTACCAGAAGAATTACACGAGTGACGGAGTCCATTGGGCCTACCGCGGTGTAGCGGTCACTGACGGCATCGTCTCGCCTGAGAATAATTTCATTACCGGCCCGCTCGCAGTTCTCACTGAGAACATCGTCTACAAAGACGGCACTCAGTTCGGCGAGCTGAGAATCTACGACGTCTCCGCTCCGGCCACGCCGACGGTCCTGGGGCATGAACGGCTCGCGGAATTTTATTCCGGCATACCGGGCAAGATTGCCCTTGCGGACAAGTACGCCTATGTGTGTGCTGCGGGCGCTGGGCTTCAGGTTGTCGATCTTCAGAAGGCGATGGGTCCGCATGAAAACGGCCAGGCCATTGTAGGGTCCTACGACTCCTGGAACGCTCACTATAACAGTCCACTTGACGTTGCGGCACTCAAAGGAAAACTGTATACGACGACCACCAGCGGTCACTTCCTGGTGCTGGACATAAGCCAGCCCACGTTCCCGAACAAGATCGCGTCCATACCCCCAGACGCAGATTTCCATGCCTTCCACGTTGATGTTACGGGAGACTACGTTTATGTGGATGAGACGGGAACGCCCAAGACCATTGATATGGCTGTGGTTACTGGAGTCGCTGGAGCAATATATATTATTGACATCACTAATCCGTACCAGCCGACCGTCATGGGCATCCTGGCGAATATCAACGCAAGCGACATAATCATCAGCCCGACTGCGGGAATGGTCTTCGCCAGCACCTGGAACGGTGTCATCGCCATAGATATCAAGAATCCCAATGCCCCGAAGGTCATCGGCAAGGTCGGCGACATGGGTCAAAACCTTGCCGTGGTGGAAAAGGGCGGCTGGGTGTACACGGCCAATCAACAAACGGGGATGAAGGTCGTGAACCTGGACCCGGTGTATCTCGAACATTATTGTGTTGATGCTGAGTTCGGAGAATCCGTCAAGATACCCTGCACGCATTATTATCCGGCGCTGGGGACCAAGACCATCACCCTCAAAGCTCACGACTGGTCGTGGGTGACACCGCTCATACCACCGGCGAGAGTGAAGTATGTAGGTGTTTCGTCTATAATTCCTTCGGCGCAAGCTAATGATGTGACGGTAAAAGCGGTGGGAGATGAGAAGTGTCCGAACACGAGCACGTCCTGTTCAACGGTGGATAGTAACGGTCTTGCAAAGTTCACCGTCAAGACAGATGCAAGCTTTACCGAAACCGACGTATATCTTGAATTCGAAATCGACCAGACATCCATCACGGGGGTATGGAACCTCATGCCGGACGCGACAAACGCCCAATCGCACATTGCGAAGGTGAAACTCAAGGTGAGGGATAATGCGAATGTTTCCTTTGATGAGGTTCTTGCCGGAACAGCGGTATTCACCTATGATGGCGGTAAGAGCCAGGGGAACAAGGATATTGATAAGAGTAAGGGATTCTACTATGTTCAGGAGCTGTTGAATCAGGTCGTACCGCGCGGAAGAACCATGTATGACGATACGGCGAGTGTCGAGAATAAATGGGTGGCCAATACATATCAACTCATCGATGAACATGATGGATTATTTGACAGTAAAACATACGAAGCACTCAGGAACTTTAAGCAGAGTTACGCTATTGAGAAAAACAACGATATATTCAAAAAAATTGCTAAAGATTATAGTTTGCCAGTGGAAGATGCGGCTAAACTGAAGTGGCGTTTCAAAGTAATCGAGAAGGAAATGCTCATCGGTAAGGTGAAGCGCATCCCGGCAGAGACTGAGACGATAACTGCCTCGAATGCGGATTCGATTCCGAACAGCTCGCCGAACAAGCAGAATCCACCGGACACAGGCTTGTATGAGCTGTATAAGAATGTCGTGGAGCGGTTTGTGAATAAGATGATAGCAGAAGGCGATCAATACCGTACGTCCAAGGGCAGCGGCACGAGCACATCGTGGATATCCAGGACCGGTGAAACAGTAACCGAATCCGAGAGCTATTGCTGGGGATGTAAGAACGATTACAATTATTTTTGGAGCAATGTGACAACATGTAGGCCACCAGTGGCAGGTAAGGTCTCTTCATTATACGCTGGAAATGTTAATAATGCTGATTGCAGCTTTGCCGGATCAAAACGCTATTCCGGTTTGAAAGATACGGAGGTCAATAAATCATCGCAGTATTATGCATTTGAGCAATGGACGGGAATAGATTGCTCTGGCTTTGTTCAAAGGATAGTAATGTCTGGAAAATCACTAGCGCTGCCGGGTTTGCAAACAAAAATACCTTCTTTGACAGATACAAATTTTGATCATATGGATGCGGGTGCGATTCAAGCGAAGGATTTCTTTGATGTTGTGTCACATACCGCTTATTGGACAATACCTGCTGATGCAGACCAAAGTCTGAAATTGTTGAAGAAACTTCGTAAGGGTGATCTTGTGAAATATGGAAACACACACATTTCTACTATATATGATGATAACGTAGTTTGTGATGATACTGACTGTAACTATCGGATTTTGCATGCATTCTCTTGGGAATGTTCGAATGCAAACTCAAGTGAATGTCAGAAAAATCCATGGTTTAGAAAGGTAGGCATCACCACTAACGATCATCCAGGATTATCAACACCGACTGGATTTGGGAGGATTAAGCTATGGGATTAAACAACCTAATGAAAATTGCAGGTCTGCTTGTATTACTGTTGGCTTATCCTTTAAATGTTACAGCAGATTGGTCTGGGCTGAATGAGATAGTTCAAGGTACATGGGGTACGGGTGATGCACAATTTGGGTTTCAGTCTGGAGAGATAAAGGATCAGTTTCCAGAACATATCCTAATATTGTCTGATGGGAAAATTATAGTAGAAGATTGGGTTAACAATCGACTGAATATATATCAACCAAACGGACAGTATTTAAAATCGATGGCACAGATGGGTTTAGGCTTATACGAATTGGACCCGGATAAGATAATAAGCTTCGTTTGGGATGGAAATATAAAAAATGAGAGAATAGAAGTTTCAAGTTTATCACAAGAGAATTGGTTATGGGTAGATAAGAACAGTATATTCAATTCGGCAAGAGCCAGTATTCGTGTCGTTGGTAATATTATTTATGTTTGGGATGGTAAACAAAACAGTTATCAATACTCTTCCACAGGACAACTTGTCAAGGTATCGACAACGAGGCCTCCAGAACTTGGTGTCGTAAGTGAAAAAGCTTTGGGAGATGGACAATATAAAGTCACAGTAAAATATCCAGATAAAGAATGGTTAATTCTCGGGAGAGGAAGAGTTCCAAAATATACGCGGGATATTAGCGGTAATCTCTATGGCTTTGGCGATAAGCAAGTGATACGCTATAGTTCCTGCGGTAAGGAACTATCGAGACTGACAATGCCATCTAACAATATTCAAGAAGAATCGCGGGGCGAACGTCTTGAACCGAAAGTTACGGTTTTAGAAGGGTATGGTTCCCCAGTAGTCGCTCCAAACGGTGACATCTACACCTGGAAGCGCACACCTGATAAATACTCTATTCTCAGATGGACCTGGACGGATGACCCAAATGTGCCTAATGGGCCGGATGCGCCGACGGGGCTTACGCTCATGACTTCGACCACAGGGCTGTATCTCACTTGGACTGCTTCATCACAGGATCCTGGGTGTGTGACAGGGTACGAGATAAGCCGGGCCACAAGTTCGGGCGGAGTTGGTTCAACTGTTGCGACTGTGGATAAAGGCGTAGTTAAGTACAACGATACAACTGCAACGGCGGGGACGACTTACTTCTACAAGGTGAGAGCGGTGGCAGGTTCGGAGTATTCAACATATACAGTAGAAGTGAGTGGGAAGAAGTAGGGTCAAGGGTTAGGTGGCAAGGGTTGGGAAAGTCAGGTCTGAATTCATGGTTCAGAGTGCAATAAAAAATAAAAAGCAGTACAAAGTACAGCGTTTAACTAGTGCAGCGAAACCTGAAAGGAGAACCAGCACGTGATACATAAAGCCAAGGCGACTTGCGCGAACGGACACACCGTTGAATTTGGCGCTTGTAATCAGGAAACCACGAAGTTCTTCTTTTTTAAGTCAGTCTGCACGTCAACGGATCACGAAGTCATTTCCCGAGTCGAGATACAGTGCCGGCGCTGCAATGCTACCCATTTCGCGCGGGTTTGTTCGGAGTGCGGTGAGCATGTGCCGGTGGCGAAGTTTAAGCAGAAGACGCAGTTTGAGAAGTTGATGACGAGTCGTTAGTGATGATGGGTCAAGGGGCAAGGGGTAGGTAGCAAGGGAGGGGCATAAGGCAGGGGCATAAGGCAGGGGCATAAGGCAGGGGCATAAGGCAGGGGCATAAGGCAGGGTCAAGGGGCAAGTAGCAGGGGGTAAGGAAACCTAAAAACAAGGGCAAGGGGTAAGTAGCATGGGGCGGGAAGAAGGGGAAAGTGAACCGAAGGGGTTTAGGACATTAAAGGCTTGGCAGAAGGCTTATGAATTGACTTTGGATGTTTACAAATTAACGAAGAGATTCCCGAAAGAAGAAATGTATGGTTTGACTTCACAGCTTCAACGGGCCGCTGTTTCGGTCCCGGCGAATATCGCTGAAGGATACGAACGGAATCATAGAAAAGAATATTTACAGTTCCTATTTATCGCGAAAGGCTCTTTGGGAGAAACCGAGACACACTTGCTGTTGGCAAAAGACCTGGGATATCTATCGATCACGGATTATTCATCCGTTGATGACAAAAGAAAAGAGGCAGCGCGTTTGTTAAAAGGTCTTATCAAGTCACTCACATGACATACCCGTGACCCATGCCCCATGACCCTTGATCTTGGACCCATGAGATAAATATGAAAAAACGCATTATAAACATAATTCTGCTCATCAGCGTATTGCTCGGAACAGGTACATTCGCGTTCGGTCAGCAGTCATCGGCACCGTTGACGAGTTTAGATTTTACCATCGTCGGGGTTGGCATCGGGGCATCGCCGGACTACCAGGCAGTGCCAAAGGGTATAACCTCTAAAGTGCTGACCACACTCAGTGTGGGAGATGTGGACGTTGCAGAGATTCTTAAGCTTTTGCCGCAGGACTATACGGTTAGGGCGGATCTTTCCGGCCCCGCATTCCCGACACCGATCCATCTCGTGACCAAGCCCGGCCAGCCCTTTGACGTTCCGACCCTTGCTATTCTGGGGAAATACACGCTCAATAACATCCGTCTCTGCGATGGCTCTGGCAAAACCCTTTTGGGTGCAATTCCCCAAGCCGTTGCCATTGATTCCATCCCAGATCCAATTGTTACGAGCGTTACGACCCGTCAATTAACGCTTGCTGAAATGCAGCAGCGCGGAGTTACCTTCGACAGTTCCAACTTCACGGCCTACGAATTTACCGCAGGCATCGCCACATCAAGCGGCCAGGTGCCGATCAGCCTGCCGGTGGTGATCCCTGGCTCCCAGTCCATTGTGAACCCCGAGGACATCCCGCAGCCTTCCCAGATCGGCATTGTGCCCCCGGCAGTGCAGGTCCTGCCGCCCGACGTTCCGGAAAGAGTAGTGCCGCAGAACATGGTGATCCAGCCCTTCCTGATGCGGGTGGAAGAACAGGAAGGTGTACCCACCATCCAGCTTCCACCGATCCCGGGCGTAGTGGTAATTCCGGGTAATATCGGGTTTCTTCACCAGTTCTTCAGTGCTCTTGTGCTGGTTTCTAATGGCGCCAATATCCAGTCCGGGCTCACGATCAAAGACGTGATTGCCACGATCAAATTCCCCTCAGGCGCCGACCTGATACCCGGTACTGACCAGACCCCTGGCGACGACCCGGTGCGCATGGCAAAAAATGCTGATGGCTACTTTCCCAGAACGCAAACGGTATTCAACGCGGGTCCGGACGGCAAGATGGGCACACCGGACGACATCAGCTTCATGCACCCGACAGAATCTGGTCAGGCGGATTTCACGATTGAGGGACTTAAAGAAGGCACACACCAGCTTAACTTCGATATCAAAGCAACCCTCGAAGGCCTGCCCATCGGGCCAGTTACAATCACGGGCAAAGCAATGGGCGCGGTGCTCGTTCGGAACCCGGACTTTACGCTCACCTTTGGCCATCCCCAGACTGTCCGGAGTGGAGAGGAATATGATCTCTTCATCACGGTCACAAACACCTCACAGGTGATCGCGAACCTGGTTTCTGTGTATCTCGATCCCCGGGCTTTGTCCGGAGCTGCTTTTGTTGCCAACGAAACGTCGGACAAACATATCGATACGATCAAGCCTGGTTCATCCGCCACAGTCCGCTATCGTTTAGTCTCACAAAAGACCGGCGCGGTAACAGCCACTGCCTTCGAGTCCGAAGACGTGAAGGGCCGCTTTATTCTGCGCACGGGCGTTGGAGAGAAGGGCATACCGCTTTCGCCGGATAGCCTCATACTACCCTACACCGGCAGCCTGCCGTCGGATTTGATCAACGCGGCAGTCGGTCTTCTGGGCCAGGCCTGGAGTGTTGCTACAGCGCCCACAGGAGCGCTTCCCTCGGACATCCTTCCCATTGGCAAACAGATTGTGACGAACAGGGCCTACGATCTTTCCGAAGCAGGGCTCCGGAACCTGATCGGCGAGCAGACCGTGAAAGCGGTTGAAGCGCTCGCTTTCGACTTTTACGGGTCGGATGTCTCGCACCAAGGCTTAGACGACCTCAGGAGAAAGTCCACCCAGGGTTTGAACCTGAACAATGCCCTTGCAGGCATCTTCAGTCAGGAAGTTGCAGCCAAAGGCGCGATCCAGTTCCAGGCTGATTACGCGGATCTTGTGACGTATAGGCCAGGGCATGTGTCGGTGATCACCTCCGAAGCGCCGGTGAGGGTGAAGGTTACGGATGCGGGGAATAGAAGGATCGGGGGGCTTATTGCATCGGAAGCATTTAGGGAAATACCTTATGGGGACCAGCTGATCTTGTCTGAAACAACTGGGTCAGGGGGCATGGGTCAAGGGTCAGGGGGCATGGGTCAAGGGGCAGGGGGCGTGGGTCAAGGGGCAAGGAGTACCTTCTCGCTGCTGACCAAGATTGAGTCTGCGAGTTACCGGGTTGATCTTAAGGCTGAGGCGGATGCTGATTTTGATCTGGGGATTGTGCTGCCTGATGCTTCGGGTACGCTTGTTCAGGTGAGCTTTGCCGATTTGTCGCTGCCTGCTGGGACTTCGGCATGGGTCACGCTTCTTCCGGGTACTAATTCTACGTATATCCTCTCTATTGATACGAACAACGACGGGACTGCGGACTCTACAGTTTCTGCGACTGCTGTTCTGGCCATACCTGACCGTGGACCTCAGATGGTTGCAGCGACCCAGCTTGTTCCCGGGTTCGGGCCGGGTGGAGATAAACACGGCAGGAACGTGGCAGTGCTCTTTTCCGAGCGGGTGACCACGGCTACAGCAACAAATATTGCTAATTATTCCGTTGAAGAAAATATTGTAAAGTCTGCCGCAATCCAACCGGGCGGCAGGATGGCATTCCTTCTTCTGCGGGACGGCATCGGTCCCTTCTATGGAACGCGCAACGCGGACAACATCTTCCAGGGCAGATCGCTTACGGTTTCTGGTCTTAAGGACCTTCTTAATAATCCCATGTCTTCGTCTACCAGCATGCCTGTTCGCATCACTGCGCAGGGACCGGCTGCTGTTGTTGAGGGAACAGTCCGGAAAGCGAACGGGGAACCGGTACCGAACGCGACAATCAAGCTGATGCAGTATGTCTGGTACGACGACGGGTATACGATCGAGCGGCGTTACGCGATCTTCACGGAAAAGACAGCTGACCAGAACGGGTTCTTCCACTTCGACTACGTTATCCAGAACGACGATCCCACCGGACCGTTCATGATCGAGGCCACAAACCCCCTGACCAATGAGGTCGGCCAGTTGGTCACGAACGTGGCTTTCCACGGCCAGCGCATGAACATCGATATTTTCATGAAGGCCAGGGGCACGGTCACGGGCACGGTGCGCACCTCCACAGGCAGCGCGGTTGCGAACGCCGCAATCCAGATCACTACCTTAAACGACGGCCGCATCTTCTCATCATCAACCGACGCGTCAGGCGCTTTCTCCTTTACTAACCTTTCCATCGGTGCATTCAATCTCAAAGCCGTGCACCAGGCGAGTGCGTCCCAGGGCACGGTGATGGGCACGATCCCGGACAACGGGAGCGGAGTGGTTCAGGACATAGTTATTTACAAAGTGGCGGACGTTGCCAAGGGCAACGTGACCGGGAAGGTATTTGCAGCAGACGGAGTCACGCCCAAGGTCGGCGTGGTTGTGGTGGTCACGGCACCGAACTATACGAACTGGATGCGCACACTGGCGGACGGGAGCTTCTCATTCACCAACGTGTTTGCCGGGAATGTGAGCATTCTGGCGCGCGACGACGCCTCGGGCGAGAGGACCACCGTAACTGGCACAGTTGCGAACAACGGGATATCGAATTTCACCATCATCATGAACGGTAGCGGCATGGTAACGGGCACAATCACCCGGGGAGATGGTAAATCAGCCGAGGGGTTGTACATTATCGCAACCGCCAACGGGCTCAAGTGGGTTGTCCAGACTGATTTGAACGCGCAATTCTCATTCGACTCGCTGCCGGTGGGCGATATTACGATAGAAGCGCTCGATCCGCGCGATTTTAACCGGACTATCGCTTCCGGCGCAGTGACGCTCCTTGCAGCCGGGGACAGACAGGATATTTCACTCTTTGCGGCTGATAATTCATTGGCAACAGGAACCATTCAGGGCACCGTGTACAAGCGCGATGGCTCGATCTGGCCGAACGTCGATATCCGGCTGATTAAGGATGGTTATTCTTACTACACGTATAAAGCCGATAGTCAGGGTCGGTACTCGGTAATTCAACCGCTCGGGACTTACCGGTTCGCGGTAGTGAGCGGCAGCAGTGTGGCAAATGGAACAGCCACACTTTGGTACGGCTCTCAGATTAAACCATTAGACTTGCGGCCTGTGGGCATCGGGACGGTGAGTGGGACTATTTACGATGATGCAGCGCGGACAATCCCCACAGGTGCTGACGTGACCCTTGTCTCTACCAAGCCGAATGAAGTTGGCTGGCTCGTGTATGAGACCCGGTTCCCCACAGTGGTCAAGAGCGATCCTGTGACCGGCAGATATACATTCAACGGTATACTCGCGGGCAGCTTTACGGTCAGTTCCTCAAATGTTTTCCGGCCTGTGTCTGTTTCTCAAGGCGACAGCATTACCTCGGATGCTCAGACTGTTACGATTGATCTCAGCCTCAAGGGATCACCGCCTCCTCCGCCTGATCCGGGCGGCGGAACGACCCCGCCACCACCTCCACCCACGAACACCATGGGATGGGTCTCAGGCATTGTATATCAACCGGATGGCAAGACACCGGTTGGCGAAAACGTCCATGTGACGGTGAACTACGGGGGCGGAGTTACGCTTTCTACCTCGCCGACCGGCACGTTCCTGTCCGGCCAGATCATTCCTGCTGGTAATTATTGCCTTACAGCTGAGGACCTCATAACCACGCTCAAAGGCAGGAGCTGCGTTTACGTGCCAACTGGTCAGAATGTAAACACGACGATCCGGCTCCTCGGCAGAGGCGCGCTCACCGTGCGCACACTCACGGCCGGCAGTGAGATTGCGCCGAATATCGCAGTCTCGATCAACGGCTCAAGTTTCCCGAATGATTCCGCATCCGGCGTAACAGACCCGGTTACCGGCGAGATAACGTTCCTGAACCTGAGCGAAGGCAGCTATGCGATCTCGGCCAGGGACACTATTCATGGTCTGGGCGGTACCACGCAGGCAACGATCCCATCAGACAACTCTATTGTGAGTATCGATGTCCGGCTCGCGGCAGCAGGCATTGTCACTGGCCGGTTCCTGAAACCCGACGGTGCAACGCCTATTGGCGGCGGACAGGTGAAGCTTATCCGATCAGGACAGGCTGTGGCGTATGCAGTCACTTCTTCAGCTGCGGCTGATTTGGGGTCCTTCCGTATGGAATACGTTACCATGGGTGACTTCACACTTGAAGCATATGACCCCACTACGGAACGGACTGGCAAAGGCGGTGGAAGACTTTCGACAAACGGCGAGACCGTGACCACGGACGTGATCGTGACGCCTCGGGGAAGTGTTAAAGGTATAGTGCTGAATAACTCCGGAAGCGCGCCGATTGCAAATGCGAGCGTCTCTATATCAGTGACCGGCGTTGCCGGGTACAATTACTCGACAACCACCGGCCCTGACGGCAGCTTTATGTTCACGGGTGTGCCAGCTGGAAAGTACGCGATCGACGCCCGCGATCCTTCAAACGGACTGCACGGGACTGTTTCCGGCACGATTACGTATGAGAACGAGATCAGCCAGGCCTCGGTCAGGATAGCGCCCACGGGATCGATCGAAGGCGTGGTATATCTTCCCGATGGCGTAACCCCGGCCAAGACTGCTTATGTTCAGTTCTCGAATGGTTCGAACCGCGTGCAGGTGAATCCGCTTGACGGAACCTTCAGCTATACGAACCTTGCGGCTGGACCGGGTAATTCCTATTCTTTCTTCTCCTCTGAGGCCAACACCCATCGTGTGGGCAAAACCACTGTCTCGCTTACAACCGATGGTCAGGTTGCAGGGGCTGCCATCATTCTGCGCGGTGTGGGCACGGTGACCGGCTTGGTGCTAAACAATCCTGACGAACAATTGCCGGTTGCCGGTCTGGCAGTGACCATGAACGCTGTGGGTCTTGAGAATGCCACGTCGAACGTTGACACGCGTTACACCGGTGCTGATGGACGTTTCCAGTTCACTGATGTGCCGATCGGGACCTTTACCATTCAGACATTTGACCCGGTGCTTGGTGTGGGCGATTCAGCTTCCGGCTCGCTGACCCGTGAAGGCGAGGACATGATCGCGAACCTTATCCTGGCGTCGGTGGCGAACGTGACCGGGAAAGTGTATAAGGCGGACAGCGTGACACCAGCTGCGGGCGGCGGCGTGCGCTACACCGGCTGCGGTAAAACCTACCTCAGAGTCATCGACACTCAGGGACGCTACCTGTTCCAGAACATACTCGTTCCGTGCGCGAATTTCACCTTATATATGGAAGACGCCGTGGGCATCGGCATTGGCTGGTCCGGTGGATCGCTCACAAGCGCAAACAGCGGAACAACCGTGGACGTTGGCACGGTGATTCTTGATGACAAGGCGATTGCTGTCTCATCGGTCACGCCTATAACCGGGTCGGTGAATGTGCCGATCAATACAACAATCCATATCGCGTTCTCGGAAAAGGCTAAATCTTCAACTATCACATCATCGACTGTGTATGTGAAGAAAGACACTGCCGCAATCGCAGGCACGCTTGTTCTTGACGCGGACAATATGGGCGTTACTTTCACACCGACTCAGCCTCTCGTCGGGATGACGCTTTACACAATCTATGCAACCACGGGTGTGACTGATCTGGTTGGCAGACCGCTGGTCCAGACCTTCACAAGCGCGTTCACGACCGTGGATAGCACGCCGCCAGCTATTTCGTCCGCTTCGCCTGCTCAGAATTCGACTAACGTGGCCCAGGATGGCGTGGTGCGCATCACCTTTACCGAGGCGATCGATCCCGCGTTTACTTCGGATATCAAGCTGCTGCTGAATGGGACACAAGTGAATGCGCGGCTTGACCTTGTCCAGTCGGGCACGGTGGCGATCCTGACGCCTACAGGCGGGCTTTTGACCGATACGGTCTATACCATATCAGTATCAGGCGTGAAAGACCTTGTCGGCAACCCTCTGGCAGGGACGTATACGTCGTCCTTTATGACGCTTGACACTCTTGCGCCGACAGTCAGTTCACTCTCCATCCCAGTGAATGCCGATCTCATCAAGGGTAATACCATTAGCGTGACCGCAGCAACTGACGCGGACACGGCATTTGTGGACTTCTTCGTGGATGGGAAGCTTGCATTCACGGACAACACGAGCCCCTTCGTTTATCTCTTGCCGCTGACAAAGGAAGGCAATGTCAACATTAAGGCCGTTGCCCAGGATGCTGCTGGCAATAGAAACCCCAATATTCCTTGGGCCAAGGAACTGGCGCTGAATGTTCTTGTTGATACACCGCCGAGCGTGAGCATAACATCGCCAACTGAAGGCAGTCTGGTAAACACGAACGCCGCTGTATCAATCGGAGTTACTGCAACAGATGATCTTCTGGTTTCCGCAATCACCATGACGGCAGTCATGAACGGGCAGACCATTTTGGACCAGACCAAAACAAGCGCCACTGGCAAAACCTTTAGTCCGGCATTCAACTTTACGGTGCCGCTTACAGCTGCTCCCGGAAGCAGCATTATAATAACTGCAATTGCAACGGACTCTAATGGCCAGACTAGCGCAATCAGCCAGAGAACGATTGTTGTAAAGGACGGCACTTCGCCCGCGATTGGGACCATCACAAGTTCGGGGACTACAAACAAATACAAGCCAGGTGAGACGGGTACGGCGACAGTTACAGCGACTGACAATATCGGCGTTGCCTCTGTCACCTGCGCTGCATCGGGCGCTGCAACTGGCAGCCAGACCTTTACCATTGATCCAACAGCTTTATCAACGAGCCTGACCTTCACATTACAGGTGAATGCGAATGCTGCGCCCTATGCATCATTCACGATCTCCTGTACGGCCAAGGACGCTGCTCAGAATGCTTCAAATGCGGTTACGCTTTCGATGCAGGCAGCCGACATTGTACCGCCGGTGGTGGCGAGTACGAATATCGCGAACAGCACGACAAACGTCCAGGCGAAGCCCACCATAAGCGCGACCTTTAGCGAGACACTCCTTCTTTCTTCGCTTACGGCAACATCTGTCATCCTGACAGCGGATAACAACAGCGTAGTGGCAGGCGCTATCTCGCTCTCCAGTGACCGCAAGACTGTGAGCTTCTTGCCCAGCCAGAATCTGGCAAAAGCGACCCTTTACCGCTTCTTGATCACCACTGCGGTGAAGGACGACGCGGGTAATGGCTTGACAGCTGATTACTCGCTCAGCTTTACGACTGATGGAACGCCTCCGACGCTGGTGAGCGCGTCCCTAACGAACAATGCAACGAACATTCAGGCACGGCCCGCACTATCCGCAACCTTCAGCGAACCGTTGCTTACATCATCCGTGAACGCTGCATCCGTAAAACTAACCGCAGACAGCGGTGCAGCAGCAGCTGGAGTTGTTTCGCTCTCAACTGACCGCAAAACAGTCACGTTTACGCTTTCGCAGGACCTTGCCAAGGCCACGAGGTATAGCCTGGTCGTGACATCGGCTGTTACCGACGATATCGGCAATGCTGTGACAGGCGATCCTGTTCTCAGCTTCACCACGGACAACACAGCGCCTGCAATGACCTCGATCACCCCGGCCAATGGCGCACAGAATGTCGCGCTCGGCATTGCTGTTGTTGTTAACTTTGCCGAGGCAATCAATCCGGCCACGATGACGCCGGACCGCTTCATCGTGTCTTCCGCGACCGGCACGGTATCGGGCACGCTTACGTTGAATGTGAACAACACGATGGTCACCTTCGCACCGTCATCGCCCATGTCCTTTACCACGGATTACACCGTTACGCTCAAACCCGGGATTGCCGATGTCATGGGCAATGTGACGACGAGCGATATCGTCTCCACATTCAGGACCGGAAGCTATGGCGATCAACTCCGGGTGGTCTACTATGATACGCGGTATCCTTTCTCCTGGATCACCAGGGCCAAGGCGCTTATCTACAGGAACTTCCTTGTTGCGAACGGCTTTACCGCAATGAACGCGGACGAGCTTAAAACGTTCATGCAGGGCAACGGCGTGGGTTCCCTGGTGGTCATGGCGCAGGACATTATGCCGGATACCGTCGCTGATGTGCAGAACTCAGGCGCAATCGTTAGAAAGTATCTTGACGCGGGCGGGACGCTTGTGTGGATGCAGGAAGTGCCGTTCTACTTTGTTGGGTCCGCGACCGGCGCCATTACAACGTGGAACGCGGCAGGTGGGCAGAATGTGCTCGGCATCACCTGGTCGTCTTCGTCGTGCGGAGACGTGGATGTGTTCAAAGACGGTTCCGCGATTGGCATTGCAACGAGGTGGACGAGCTGCAGGCCAGTCTCTTCTTCTCAGGTTTCAATTACCTATACAGGCACCAACTCGGGTGCTGCCGCATGGCTCAAGAATTACAATGCGGCGTATCCGCAGACTGGATTCATCCGTCTCTGGGACAATACCGGCGATTATACGTCAAAGGCTTACCTTGAAGACCTGATCACCATATTGGGTCTTAACCATGGCGACGTGAAGTACCCCGATCTTGTTGCTCAGTACCATATGGATAACGACTGGAACGACGCTTCAGGGAATGGAAATACCGGAACCGGCGTTAACCTCGGCTCACAGGCATTTAACATCACGGATAAAATAGCCGGTGCTTCATCCGGAAACTTCAAAGCTGCAAGCGATTACGTTAAGATCGGCAATTTGTACCAAAACTTCCCCGACAATGCCTTTACTATTGAAGCATGGGTGAAGCTCGATGACACAGGTAACGGGGCCAGAAGAACAATCGCCGGAGGCATGGGCGCATCCAAGGATTATGAAATTGGGCTATTGAACAATCAATTTATGGTGCAAGTTGGCAATGGTACCACGTCAACGTACGCGTATTCAGGTGTAACACCCGTCGTGGGAGCCAACGCGGCCTGGTACCATGTTGTTGGAACATACGACGGTACAACACTAAGGATATATGTAAATGGAGAATTGAAGAACCAGGCAGCTGCAACATGGTCGCAGCCCTCCACCGGCGCTGATTTCTGGATTGGACAAGAATATTGCTGCAGCGTAAACCTGAACGGGCTTATCGACGAAGTCTCGGTGTATCGACGCGACCTCCCGTCTGAGGACATTCTGGAGCATTATAACGCAGGCATCAGCAGTGACCGGCTCGCCCCAATGCCACCTGTGGTCAACACTGTTGCTTCACCGACGTACCAGAATGTGATCATGCTGTCCGGCGCAAAGGATTTTGACGCTTCAATCCGGGTAAACGGCAAACAGCTTGTGGGCATCGATGGCTCGACCACGTGGTCGGCCCAGTATGTGCTCCAGCTTGGCCAAAACAATCTGCACATTACCAGCAGGGATGCGGCAGGCAATGAAAGCCCTGAAGTTCTGACCACAATAGAACTTGCTCCAGCCAAGGGCGCGGACCCGGACGTTGTTGGTTTATGGCACTTCGATGGGAACTGGAAGGACTTCTCCGGAAACAGCAACCACGGGTACGCTTATAACGGCCCGATGTTCAGTACTGATGCAAAGGTTGGGACGAGTGCCGCGAGCTTTGACGGCGTTAATGATTATGTCCGGATAATGATAGACGCGCCGGAACAGAATTTCACGATCGAAATGTGGGCAAAAACCGATGCCAGCGGCGGCCTCCTAAGCGTTAATGCGGGAAGCTTCTCCGGATCAGGTGGTAACGACAGGCACATCTATATCAGCAACAGCGGGAATGCCTGCTTCAGAGTCTACAACGGCAGCACCTGGTGCTCCTCAACTAAAGTAAATGATAATATCTGGCACCATTGGATGTTCGTTGTTGAAACGGGCGTGGGCCAGAAGTTCTACCTTGATGGTGTGCTTGTTGGGACCAATGCTTACGATCATTCTGATTTCACGACGCAGGACAGGGTAACGATAGGCTATTCGGCTGACAAAGGATACTTCAAAGGACTGATCGATGAGGTAAGAATTCTAAAACGCGCTCTGCATGCTGACGAAGTCAGGCTTCGGTTTGATGCGACTGACAGCAATGTTGCGCCTCCTGCTTCGCCGACAGTTGATCCCGTACCCGCTACCACGAACAACAATAGTATTGCGCTGTCCGGTACAAAGGAAACGGATACGGCAATCTGGATCAATAACAGAGAAGTCTATCCCAAAGGTAGCGGGACAACATGGCAGGCGATGTATTCGCTTGACCCCGGCGTCAATTCGGTCGCGGTTTATGCCAGAAATGTGGCTGGTCAGCTGAGCGTTCCAACTGTTGTTACGATTGAAGTAGTGCAGGGCAAGGCTATCGATTCAGATCTTGTCGCACTCTGGCATTTCGACAACACGTGGTCGGATTATTCCGGGAATAACAATCATCTTGTGCCATTCAGTCCCAATATAGATGGAGCTACATTTACCTCTGATGCGAAGGTCGGCGCAAACGCAGCCGTCTTCGACGGTGTTAACGACTACGCGGAAGCAGCAGCAAACACGAACCTGAGCATTGGTGGTCAGAGCTGGACTGTTACCACCTGGGTCAAGACGTCCTCTATCAATTCATCGATTATGAACGTTCTGACTCGTAACTCGGGTGGAAACGCACTATCTCAGCTCTACCTCGACGAAACCGGTTTTGCTACGTTCTTGCTTCGATCGGATAACGGCATCATGCTCAAGGTTTCGGATACGAAGGACATCCGGGACGGGGCATGGCACCTGCTGACTGGTATACTCGATCGTGGAAACAGGGTGATGAGGGTCTATGTGGATGGTTATGAACGCGGCGTTATTGCCGCCTCAGACCTGAACACGATAACCGATACCAGCTCAGCGCTCGTTGTCGGCGCGGCAAAGAGCGGAACAGTGTATTCCGCGTACTTCAAGGGTCAGATCGACGAGACGGCTGTCTATAAGCGCGCGCTCCTTAGCGATGAAGTCTCGGAAATGTTTATCGCCGGGACGACCTCGGATCATATTGCTCCCACCAAGCCGACAGTCAATGCGGTAGCTTCTCCAACCACGCAGAATAATGTTCTGCTTTCCGGGACCAAGGATGCAGGCTCATCCATTCGTATCAATAACGTCCAGGCCGTGAGCCTTGACCAGTCAACGAATTGGCAGACTTCTTATTCACTTCAGCAACTTGGAGATAACCTCCTTACGATAACGAGTAGGGATAGTGTTGGTAATCAAAGTGACACGGTTTCGCTAACTATCAATCTTCAGCCAGCGACCCAGGAGGACACGACCATCGTCGGTCTGTGGCATCTTGACAACACAGGGAACGACTTCTCGGGCAATAATAACAATCTGACATTGAAGAACTCAGCGTCGCTTAGTCTCGATGCGGCTGCTGGTGACAATTCCTTGAACCTGAACGGCACAGATGATTACCTTGAGAAGACGAGCCCGTCCTCAGTTCTGAGCATTGAAAGCCTGAGTTGGACCGTGTCCGCTTGGATCAAGACCACTGCCCAGAACACTGACAGTATGATGATCCTGGAGCGTTATGAGTGCGGGTGGAATAATTGCGCTGCAGCGGATGGAAATACGAACGCCTGGTATAAGCTCTTCATGGATACGGGTGGCAAAGCGACTTTCTACGTCAGATCTGATGATGGAAATGCTGCCACGGCAGTTGATACACAAGACCTTCGCGATGGGAAGTGGCACTACGTGGCTGGCGAACTTGACCGGAGCATTGGAAAGGTCAAGATTTATGTCGACGGCGTGGAACGGAGTGCGGTTGCGGGAAGCGCAATCGGCACGATCAAAGATGCAGGTTCTCCGCTTGAGATCGGCAGACACCAGTATGGCAATCAAACCGGCCACACACCACAGTACTTCAAAGGGCTGATCGACGAAGTGTTTATTTACAAACGTGCAGTTTCAGCTGCTGATGTCTGGAGTAAGTACGTGACTGGAAAGGGATCGCAAGTGCGACCAGCGGCCCCGATGGTAAATACCGTTGCGACGCCTCGTACTGATCACCTTATTACCCTGTCCGGTGCGAAAACAGTAGATACCTCGATCTGGGTCAATGGCGTGGAACTCGTTCCGAATGACTCGGCTCAGGCATGGGAGAGCGTATATGTTCTGCTGCCCGGCGTAAACATCTTGCGAGTAACGGTTAAGGATGAATACGGCATTGAGAGCGACCCAACGTCTCTATCAATCGAAGTGCTCGGCGCAAAGCAGGCTGATGCTGATATTGTCGGCCTTTGGCACATGGACGGGAACTGGTATGACTATTCTGGAAATGGCAATACTCTCACGCCGGTCAATTTAGCGGACTTTACTGCGGAATCACAGGTGGGTACGGCATCGGGAATGTTTAATGCCTCAAGCTCAAACCGATACAGTCGCAGATCAACTGGAACAGGCCTGCCGCTTGGAAGTTCACCCAGGACTTTCGCGGCATGGATAAAACCCTACAGCTATCCTGATGCCACCTACAACGGGATCATCGCCTATGGCCAATTGGCATGTACAGGCAAAGGATCGATGCTTGCTATTAAAAATGACGGACGTATATCGATGGCATCCTGGTGCAATGATGCCGTGCAGACCATCGGACCGTCAGTAGCAATCAACCAGTGGAACCATGTCGCGTTTACCTATGACGGTGGAACAAAAGTCAGGTTCTACATGAACGGCAGATTCATTCAAGAGAGTGTTGTTTCCGCAGGCGTTCCAATGAATACGGTTGACGGCCCAATCAGGATTGGCGCCACTGACGATCCCGGAAGAACGTTCAACGGCTTGATTGACGAGGCAATGATTTATAAGCGCGCTCTGACCGATCTTGATATGGAAAAGTTGTATAACCAGGGTGCCGGTCGCGTGGGTGTGTGGCATATGAACGACACCTGGGACGACTCGTCGGGTAATAACAACCACGGGGTTTTGCATAACAACGTAACATTCCAGCCGAATAGCAGGGTTGGCACTTCAGCCGGCAATTTCGACGGTATTGATGACTTCGTATCTGGATATGCCCCAGTACTTCCCTCGGGGAATGCGCCCCGCACGGTTTCGGCATGGGTGAAGCCATCAAGCGGAACCCAGAACCGGGCTGTTATCGAATACGGCAAGGGGAGTGGAGCGATATCTACTGGTGACTTCCGTGTGTACATCGACGGCGCGAACCTGGCTGCAGTCGGAACGGGATTCGGCAGTAATACTGTGCACAGTACCTCTCGTGTCGACGATGGGAAATGGCATCATATAACAGGCGTCTATGAGGGCGTCGGCACAAATACGGTGCGGGTTTACGTTGACAGTGTGTTGGAAAAATCAGGGACAATCACTGCACCGGAAACCACGGATGCAAATTACAGTATTGGGTCCTTCCTGGCAGGCGGAGGCTATTTCAATGGCCTCCTGGATGAAGTGGTCGTTTATAACTATGCATTGACCAATTACGAAATCGAGAAGCACTTCAATGAGGATATTGGCCGTGTCGGTTATTGGCCCATGGATAACCACTGGGAGGATAAGTCGCGCAACGGCAATGATGGAATGGCCGGTAACGGTGCTACCTTTACAACAGATGCGAAAATTGGCGCTTATGCGGGCAGCTTCGACGGCGTGGATGATTATGTAACGGTCGGAACAGACGCAGATATGCTGTTTACCGGACCTCATACGTTGGAATCGTGGGTCAAGTTTAGCGGTTTCCCGACTCAATGGTTGCCCATAAGCATTGTCCAGCAATACCGTTATGGGTTGTGGTACGACAGTACCTCGAAGATGATCCGTGCGCACAGGGATTCGGGCAGCACGATCAACTCTCTTGATGTGTATACATCGCTCACAACAAATACTTGGTACCATTTCGTCCAGGTCTTCGATGGAACCGATCTGTACGTTTACGTGAACGGTCAGTTGCTTGCGAGGGGACCGGGGGTGACCAGCACGAACAGCAATTCATCAAACAGCGCGATGTTTGGCAGAGGGTGGAATACTTCGGATAGCGGCAAACTGCAGGGTGCCATGGACGCTGTATCCGTATACAACCGCGCTTTGATGGCTGACGAGATCCTCGACAATTACAATGCTGTTGTCTCGGGCGGAGCCATGCCCGCGTCTCCCCACGTAAATCCTGTCACCTCAAGTACTACAGATAATACGATCGCCCTCTCTGGTACCAAAGAGGTTGGAACATCCGTCTGGATAAATGGCGTTCTGGTCGTTCCTGTTGACAGCTCAACGTCCTGGTATACGACCTATTCACTTTTGCCTGGCGTCAACACGGTTTATGTTTCTACGCAAAGCAGTTCCGGAAGCGTGAGCGATCCAACCCCGATTACGGTTACTGCTCAGCCGGGAAACAATCAGGATGCCGATCTTGTGGGTATTTGGCACATGGACGGTAACTGGTTGGACTATTCAGGAAATGCCAACAATGGCACGGCAAACAACAATCCGACATTTAACACCGATGCAAGGGTTGGTAGCAACTCCGGCAGCTTCAACGGCAGTAATGATTACGTTAACGTGCCAGCAACCTCATCGTTGCAACCTGCGAATGCAATAAGTGTTGAAAGTTGGGTGAAAGCGTCCGATGTCCAGACCGGGCATCAGGTAGTTACAAAGCGTTGGGCTGAATCATCTTCACCGTGGAATTCCTATATTTTGTGCAGCTCTAACGGAGGAGCCAGTAATAAATGGCTCTTCTCAATTTCAGATAGTACAACTTCGGCGAACGCCGTAGATTCCGACGTTATTGTTCCCGGCAAATGGACACATCTTGTTGGTACGTACGATGGGACGAGTGTAAAACTTTACGTCAACGGTGTATTGAAAGGAACAACGCCGAAAACAGGAAATATAAGCTATTCTACTCTCCCACTCAGGATTGGTACGGCCTCTCCGGTAAACGGAGGACCATACTTTAAAGGTCTCATCGACGAAGTTTCAATCTATAAACGTGCTCTAACCGCAGAAGAAATCGAGCGATCCTACCATCAAGGTCTTGGCCGGGTCGCGGTGTGGCACATGGACAACGGCTGGAATGATGCATCTGCCAGCCTCAGCCATGGCACTGCATCAGGAAACCCGACCTTCATAAATGCTGCGCGTTCAGGAAGTGTTGCGCTAAACCTCGACGGAGTGGATGATTACGTGAACGGCAATGCATCTAAGCTTCCGTCCGGCAATTCACCGAGAGCTATCTCCGCTTGGGTGAAGATTGACAACAGTACTCAAAAACGCGTCATTCTGAATTATGGAACTGCCATGAATGCCGCAACGAAAGGCGATGTCGCCTTATCTATCGATGAATGGAACAGGATCTCCATCGGCAGCGGTACCGATGTCGTTGTCGGTATGACATCGCTTGCCGACAAACAGTGGCACCATGTTGTCGGTGTCTACGAAGGCCCTAGCACGAACATCATCAAGGTTTATGTAGATGGCGTTTTGGATGGAATGGGTGTGGTCCCAACTCCGGCTACGATCGCCGGAACCTTTACTATAGGAAGGCTCCTGGATGGGTCTGGATATTTCAATGGCCAGCTTGATGAACTGATTGTATACAACCACACAATAAGTGCTGACGAAGTCTTGAAGCAGTACAATAGCGACCAAGGCAGAGTTGCCTACTGGCGCATGGAGAATAATTGGCTCGATTCCTCCGGGAACAACAACAGCGGTACGGTGAATGGTGGAGCCGGGTTCAGCCCGGATGCGAAAACGGGCATAGCTGCGGGTTCTCTTGATGGTGTTAATGATTATGTAAGTGGCACAACGTACCAACTCCCCTATGGGAGCGCGCCGAGGACCATTGCTACGTGGGTGAAGGTCGGCACGTCAACCGCAGACAGAAGCATTCTGCATTACGGTACAGCAAGCAGCGCAAATCCACCAACAAGCTATCAATTGGTGGTCACGGGCTCCAACAAGGCCGCCGTAGGTAACGGCTACGGTTATGGAACCGTCACCGGCTCATCCCGCCTCGACGACGGGAAGTGGCACTATGTCGTGGGTGTGTACGAAGGCTCCTCGACAAATATCGCGCGCATCTATGTGGATGGATTGCAGGAGAATTCCGGCAGCATTACGACCCCAGGGACTGCGATAGGCACGTTCTCGATCGGCTCCTTCCTTGCTGGGACGGGATATCTGAATGGTTTGCTTGACGATCTATCAGTTTACAACCGTGTCTTTACGGCTGAGGAAATCCGCTCTCAGTACAATAGCTCCTCTGGCGGGACTCTTCCCTTAGTGCCGACCATAGATCCGACTCCGGCCTCGACAGCGGCATCAAGCATTCCGCTCTCGGGAACTAAAGAAGTGGGGACATCGATATGGATAAACGGCGTCCTTACGGTAACTTCTGATAATTCCACGTCCTGGTCTACGACCTGTGCGCTTCAGCCTGGTGCAAATGTTATATCCGTATGGAGCAGAAACAGCGCTGGTTGCTTGAGCGATTCTGCAACGGTGATTGTGAATGTGCCGCCTGTTGTTGTGAGCGCCTCGATTCAAAATAATTCCGCCCTCGTAGCCTCAAATGCTCCGATCAGCGTGATATTCAGCGAAGCCCTAGTAACATCGAGTGTGACAACAAGTTCAGTGATCCTAGTTAGTGACGACGGCACGAACCAGCCTGTTTCTGGAACTGTGATGCTTTCTGCCGATAGGAAGACGGTTACCTTCACGCAAACTACGGAACTGGTTAAGGGTGTAAAGTACAGGTTTACGATTACTACAGCTGTGAAAGATGATGCGGGGAATGCTCTTGCTGCTGATTATGTTCTCCAATTCACTACATCGTATGGTTTGCTTGAAATCAAAAATCAGAGTTCTTATACGATTACTGCCGGCGGATATTTTGATATCGTGATCACCAATAGCACGGTCAAGACCTCGGGAGATATATCGTCGTCAACACTGAGCATGTCGGGCAGCACGCTTATCACAAAAGGAGCAGTAAGAGCAACGTCGTTGTCCGTGACCAGTAACAGTGTTCTGACGCACGAGTACGCATCAACGACAGAATCATGGAAATTAAATGTAACAGCGACGACGATGACGGTAGATTCCACTTCCAAGATCGACGTGAGCGATCGTGGATATTTAGGGTCCTTCCGGAGCGGCAATAGCTATACCGGCAGATGGCACGGCAACACTACGACCGGTGGAAGTACGGTCAACGGTGGCGGGAGTTATGGCGGCCTAGGAGGCCAGAACCCGAACGCAGTGTACGGAGACTTGATGAATCCTGACGAGGTCGGGAGCGGCGGTGCCAGCACCACCAGCGCTGCTACCGGAGGCAGCGGCGGCGGGTTGGTAAAGATCACGGCGGGGACATTGAATCTGGCTGGCGGCATCATAGCCGACGGCGGTAATGGGAGCGACCGGGGTGGTGGCAGCGGCGGGGGCATACGGATAGATGTCGGAACGCTTACCGGAGCGAGTACGGGAAAGATCAGCGCAAAAGGCGGAACGAGTAGCTATGGCGCTGGCGGAGGCGGAAGGATCGCGATTTACTATACAGACAAGAGCGGTTTTGCCGGAACAATTGCTGCAAACGGCGGGAGTACCGGCACAACTTCGAGAAATGGCGGAGCAGGGACGATTTATCTTAAATCCAGCACGAACACGTATGGTGATTTGACCATCGACAATGCGGGTAATGACAGCAATGAGGGGTCAACACCGTTGACGGCGATAAACCGGGGTTTGGTCACGGCAGTAACCAGTACGCGTCTTACGAACAGCAGCGCGTCCTGGTTGTCGGGAACTCTAAAAGGCTTGAAGGTGAATCCGAACACCAGCCAGGATACAACATTTACCGTTCTTGATAACGATGCCACGACGCTCTATCTCGACACAGCAGGAGCGGATCTTACCCAGGTAGCGAGCGTCGGCAGCATTTATACCGGTGTTTACACATTCAATCAGGTGTCTCTCCTTAACAAGGCCCGGGTGCTTTCTTCGGACAGGCTTGTAGTAAGCAATGAGTTGGTTGTTGATGGCAGCAGCCTGCATACGGATAATAACGACGTCACGGCGGACAGCATTAGCATTAAGAATGGAGGCTACATCAACCATTTAGGTGTGACGGCTACGACAACGTATAAAGTGGTTCTGAATGCAATAACATCGCTTACGATAGATTCCTTGTCCAAGATCGACGTGAGCGATCGTGGATATTTAGGGTCCTTCCGGAGCGGCAACAGCTATACCGGCAAATGGCACGGCAACACTACGACCGGCGGAAGTACGGGCAACAGCGGCGGGAGTTATGGCGGCTTAGGTGGCGCGAGCGGCGGGAGTCCGAACGCAGTGTATGGCGATCTGATGAATCCTGACGAGGTCGGGAGCGGCGGTGCCAGCACCACCAGCGCTGCTACCGGAGGCAGCGGCGGCGGGTTGGTAAAGATCACGGCGGGGACATTGAATCTGGCTGGCGGCATCATAGCCGACGGCGGTAATGGGAGCGACCGGGGTGGTGGCAGTGGCGGGGGGATTTATCTCAACGTAAATGATTTGACCGGAACGGGCACGATCAGCACGAAAGGCGGAACGAGTAGCTATGGCTCTGGAGGTGGTGGACGAATCGCGGTCTATTATACGGATAAGAGCGGCTTTGCCGGGACGATCACTGCAAACGGTGGATCAACCGTGAATAAAGGTGGAGCTGGGACTGTTTACTTGAAGTCAGCGTTGCTATTCTATGGTGAAGTAGTGATTGATAACAAAGGCGTGATGGATGTGCCAACGACGTTGACTGGTGGTCGATACGGAGATATTACGGTCACAAACAGCACCGTCGTGTTCAGCGGAGCCGTGACCGCCGAAAATATCACTCTAAAGAACAATAGTGTGTTGACACATCCATCTACAGATTTGGCCCAGATGTGGCGAATGGACATTACAGCTTCATCAATTGCAGTAGATTCCACTTCCAAGATCGACGTGAGCGATCGTGGATATTTAGGGTCCTTCCGGAGCGGCAATAGCTATACCGGCAGATGGCACGGCAACACTACGACCGGTGGAAGTACGGTCAACGGTGGCGGGAGTTATGGCGGCCTAGGAGGCCAGAACCCGAACGCAGTGTACGGAGACTTGATGAATCCTGACGAGGTCGGGAGCGGCGGTGCCAGCACCACCAGCGCTGCTACCGGAGGCAGCGGCGGCGGGTTGGTAAAGATCACGGCGGGGACATTGAATCTGGCTGGCGGCATCATAGCCGACGGCGGTAATGGGAGCGACCGGGGTGGTGGCAG